>Ga0182024_10023025_pt1 | contig 11187 bp, 8 predicted proteins | sample P32metaG_FD_120480 | JGI IMG/M metagenome (GOLD analysis project Ga0182024, IMG submission 120480) | Permafrost microbial communities from Stordalen Mire, Sweden - P3-2 metaG (Illumina Assembly) | ecosystem: Environmental > Terrestrial > Soil > Wetlands > Permafrost | place: Sweden: Stordalen... | reverse complement strand
GTTTTTCCTTCAACGTCCTTGGCGTCCAGCTTTCCGCCACGATCCACCAGGAACTGAACCACATCGTTCCAGCCCCAAAAGGCCGCCCCGTGCAAGGGTGTTTGGTTTCTGCGTCCGCCATGGTCGTTCACGTCTGCGCCCGCATCCAGCAGCAGCTTGAGCGATGCAATCGATCTCGCCTGCACGTCGGTGGTGGTAAACCAGCCGCGCGTGTCTGCATCGTTCGATCCCACGCCGGCCGCTACCAGGATCGGTGTGTAGCCTTGATAATTTCCCAAATTCACGATGGCGCCCGCCTTGAGCAACAGAGCGATGACAGGAGCATCCATGGCCTTGCTGGCGCGCAGCAACGGCGTTGCGCCGATGGTGAGCGGAACATCGATAAAGCGATCGTCCAGCACTTTCCGCAAAGGAGGCAGCAGCTTTAACTGAGCGTTCGGATTTGCTCCGGCCGCCAGCAAGAGCTCAATCAATTTGAAGCTGCTGGTTTGGTCGAGCGAGGGACGATCGGGACGTCCGCCATGTGGAATCGTATTCTCATCCACCGCCTCATAGAGCGGTGTCCGGCCATACCAATCCCATTGATTAGGGTTAGCGCCCTTAGCGAGCAGAAAGGCGGCGACGTCGAAGTGCGCATTCTGAATCGCCATAATGAGCGGCGTAATTCCGTCCGGATCCGGCAGGTTCAGGTCGGCGCCGCCTGTCATCAAATCTTTCACGCACTCCAGGCAGCCTTCCCGAACGGCATAAAGCAGAGGCGTCAGGCCACCGGCGGGGCGATGCAATGCACGCGGCTCTGAGCTGACTTGTCTCTCCCAGTTATTCAGCGCGGTACGAACATCGATCTTGGCGCCAAGAGCGATGAGTTCCTTCACCATTGCAGGCTGGCTCTGCGCGGCTGCTCGCAGGAGCGCGGTCTGCCCGCGAAATTGTTCCACCGCATTAACGTTCGCGCCATGTTCCACCAGCATACGCGCCGCCTCCGCGTTGTCGCTTCGGGCCACCAGCATGAGTGCCGTCTCACCGTCGGCGTTCGAGGAGTCGGCCTTGGCCCCAGCCCTTAGCAGCTTCTCAATGATCTGCGTGTTTGCCAATGCCGCAGCTTCGCAAAGCGGCGTGGAACCGTATTCGTTGGACACATTTACTTTGGCTCCCGCACGAATCAACCGATCGACCAGCTCAGCGTCGTTATGATGCGCAGCCCAATGCAAAGCTGTGGTTCCGTCCGATTGCGGAGCGTTGACATCCCCTTTTTGCTCGATTAATCGAATTACCGCGTCTCGAGTTTCGGCCTGGGCCGCATCCGCTATCACCGCTTTCGGCGTGGTTCCACCGATTGCAGGAGGAGCGCTCCAGCCAGGCTTTGGCCAGCCGCAGGCCAGCAAGGCAACAGCAATGGTCGTGACAAATCCGGGTCGGATGCGGCGGTGCATTTTTAAACTTCCACGAACTTCGCGTTGCTGTCGCCAATGGCTGTTTCCGGAATATTGGCCCGGTCCAGGATGGTCAAAAGCAGATTGGCCAGCGGCGTCCGCTCGGCATAGTGGAGGTGCTGATTCCCCTTGATCTTTCCGCAGCCGCCGCCAATGAGGGCCGACGGCAGGGGGTAGTTGTTGTGGAGGTTGCTGTTGCTCATGTTGCTGCCATAAAGCAGAATCGAATGATCCAATAGTGACCCATCGCCGTCGGGAGTGGCGGCCAGTTTGGCGACGAACTTCTCGAAGACCTGGGTGTGATAAATCTGGATGCGCGAGAGCCGTTCCATCTTCGCCGGATCATTCTGGTGGTGAGAGGGTGGATGGAACGCGTCGGAAATCCCAATGTGGTTGTAAGTCAGATTGCTGGCTTCGGCCGCCATCATCATGGAGAAAACGCGCGTCAGATTGGCTTGCCACGCAAGCGCCACCAGATCGAACATCAGGTTCAAATGCTCATGGAAGTTTTCAGGCGCGCCGGGCGGCGTCGGCGGCAAGGTGAGATTTGACGCTGAGTGGGCTTCCATTTTCTGAATGCGCCGCTCCAGTTCGCGGACCGATTCCAGATAATCTCCGAGCATCGCGCGATCCCGCGAATCCAGTTTGCGCCCCAGCGCGGAAGCCTCCCCCTGAACCATGTCGAGGATGCTCGAATACTGCCTGGAGAGCGCTTGACGCTCGTCGGACGTATCGCCCTGGCCAAACAAGCGTTGAAACAGCGTGCGAGGATTGGCCTCCATGGGCAGCGGCGTGGACGGCGTGCGGAATGAAACTGTGCTCGCGTAACTGCAGCCAAAGTTGCGATCACACGCGCCACTTGCGCTGCGGGCCTCGGTGGTTACTTCAATGGAGGGAAGCGGCGTGTCCTGACTAATGTATTTGGCGGCTATCTGGTCGGCGGTGACGGCGGCATAAGGATCGGCGGTCTCACGAGGGTGAACGCAGTTGAGCCACGTCCCGGGCATAATGGCGTGCACCGCGCTGCTAATGGCGGGCTTGTTCTCGAGTCCGCTGACGATAGTGACATATTTGCGGTGTTTTTCGAGCGACTTCAATATTGGCGTGAACTCGAACCCGGAGCCAGTGGCTGTGGGCATCCACTTGTCCATAATTGCGCCGTGCGGAAAATAGATGAAACCCAAATGCGGTTTGGGGCTGGCAGCAGTCTGCGCCAGAAGGGTTCGAGCCGGAATCATGGCATCCAGGAGCGGAAGCCCGATGGCGGCGCCCACGCCGCGCAAAATCGTCCGGCGGGGCAGATGTTTCTTTGCAATGAACATTCCTATTTTTCTCCGGTCTGAGTTGAATCGGCGATCTGTTCCGTATTTTGCATTTGCCTCATTTGGAATGGAGGGCTCTTCGCGATCCCCATCGCAATCGCGGAAAAACGATTTTGGTTGCGCGCGGCATCTCGCACAATCTGGCGGACCACCGGCATGTCGTAATATTCCAATCGCCGGCCCAGTGCGTACGTCATCAGCTTTTCGGTAACCGTCTGCACGAACTGCTGGGAATTCTTGGTTAAAGCTTCTCGAAGGTCGGCGGGGCCGCTGACGGGGGTGCCATCGGCCAACTTGCCGGAAGCATCAATGGGGGTTCCCGCATAGCGATCCACGGTTCGCCACGTTCCCACGGCATCGTAATTCTCAAGTGCAAAGCCGAGTGGATCCATGATTCCATGGCACGCATTACACGATGGATTCTTTCGGTGCTGCTCCATCAGTTCGCGAACCGTGTGCGCCGGCGCGCCTGCTTTCGCATCGGGAAGCGCGCCAACGTTCGCTGGTGGCGGCGAGGGCGGAGTGCCGAGAATCCGCTCCAGGATATAGGCGCCGCGAAGCACTGGAGCGGTCCGGTTTCCGTAGGAGGTGGCCATCAACACGCCGCCTTTGCCCAACAGCCCCCAGCGATTGGGATCGGCCAACGTCACCCGGCGAAATTGGTTTCCGGTTATACCTGGGATGCCGTAGTGGCGTGCCAGCCGCTCATTCACGAATGTGTAGTTGGCCGTCAGCAGATCTACAACATTACGGTCTTCATTGACAATGCTCTGCACGAAGAGTTTGAGCTCTTCAAGAAAAGCCACCCGCAGGTTGGTGTCGAAACCCGGGAATAGAGCCGGGTCCGGATCCATCTCAGTGATGCCCTTCATATTCAGCCACTGATAGTCGAAATTGGTTACCAGCGACTGCGACCGTGGATCAGCCAGCATCCGCCGTACCTGCTGTTCTAATACAACGGGGTCGCTCAGTTTGCCGTTGGTGGCAAGCTCGATGAGCATGTCGTCGGGATGCTGGCTCCAGAGGAAATAGGAGAGCCTGGATGCTAGTTCCAAGCCGTTGATGCGATAGCTGACGCCCGGCTTGGCGTCGGCCGATGCCTCTTCGGCACGATAAAGGAATTTCGGGCTCGACAGAATGGCTGTCAGCGCGTTCTGAATCCCCGCGTCGAAGCTGCCTCGCTGCCGGCCATCCTTGAAGAACGCAACGGGTGTGGCAAGATCATCCTTGGTGACGGGCCGCCGAAAAGCCTGGCGCGCAACTTCAGAGAGGATGCGGTTTGCACACGGCAGCTCCTCGCGTGGATCCTGGGGACGGCAAACAAATATGCGCGTTCGGCTGGGTGTGTCGCTGATGCCCGTTGGATTGAACGGCCCGGTCAAATCCACACCAGTGGTTCGTGGAAGCCGATCGATCCCGGCGCCTGGCACGAAGGATTGCAGCGTGTTGTCGGATTCCGCCATGCCTCTGGAGACAAAGGTCACGCCAACCTGGTGGGGTCCGGCATTCACCGCTACGCGGATCTTTTCAAACCGCTCGCGAATGGCGGCTACGGCGGGAGCCTGATGCTGGTCGATCGATTTCATGTCTTCCTCGCCGCCCACATGACTTTCGAATACCTTCGCCCCATCGACGGTTAGAATCACTCTGTGCCGATACTCCATGCCCAGCATGTAGAAAGCATTTGCCAATCCGTTGATGGTGAATTCATATTTGCCATCGGCGGGAAAAGTGTAATCGGAAACGAATCCGCCGCGGGTTCCCAAAGGAAGTCCCTCCACGTGGATACTCTGATCGGCGCCTGTAGGAGGACGAAGCGACGCGCTGATCGGACTGGCGGCAGGATTTCCGATGGCCTTGGCATTTGCCATCCGCGCCGCCGAGATGTACTGTTCCAGAAATGACGGCGATACTTTCAAAACATTGGCGATATTGTCAAAGCCGTCGGCCGTGTCATCAGCCGGTAGAATGCTGTTCACATCTACCTGGACACCGAGGATGGATGCGATCTCATTGGCATATTCAGTCCGATTGAGACGGTGCAGTGCGACGCGTCCTGGATTGGGGCTCTTGGCCGAGGCGGCGTCGAGTGAATTCTCAAGCGCGGCGAAAAACGTCTTCCGTTCCCCAGGCTCCGGCTGACGCGCACCTGGCGGAGGCATCAAGCCGCCCCGTAGTTTCCGCACGGCCTCCTCCCACGTCTTGGCGTCGACCCTGACGTTGGAGAGATCCATCTTGTCAAACATGATTCCGGCGGTCTTGGCTCGCTGGTTATGGCACGTAACACAATAGCGGTCGAGAAACGCCCGTTGCGGCGCAGCGGCAGTCTCCGCGCCGAACAAGGCGGTGCCTGCAATAAGAAGAACCAGCGCGACGCCGGCTCTGAAAAACACGCCCCTCATCATTGTTGTATTTCTCTTCCCGACCCCGGCATAAACACGGCTAGATGACTCCGCCAAGTTCGCGCGCATGACCCCACAAACCCCTGTATGCGCTGGTGATGAACAACTCCGGATTGCCCCATCTGGCGTCAAACTCCCTTGTCGGGGAGGCCGCTAACATGTCCTTGGCGCTCATGCCCTGCTTCATCAGCTTTACAAGGCGCTGAAATACGGTGGACAGCATTTCCGATTGGGATTCCAGATCTGCGCGCGTCTGTATTGGGCCGTGGCCGGGAACGATTTGCGTTTCGGCGTTCACCACCTTCAATAAAATCTTTGATGCCTGCGCCATTCCGCCGATCCAACCGCCGCTAGAGTTATCGAGAACCGGATAAGCGCCCCCGGAGACCACATCGCCGGCCGTCAATACGTTCGAGTTTGGAAAGTAGACATAAATATCCCCGTCGGTATGCGCCTGGGGCAACGATCCGTACTCGATCGGCTGGTCGCCGAATGTCATCGTACGTGTGGTTGGCGCGGATGCGAAGAAAGTTTCTGTAGGAAGCGCTTCTTTCGGACGCGCCTTGTTGATTCGATTCTGAGGCGCGACGAAAATATCCGTTCCCATGGTGAGCCTGGTATTCTCGTGCGCGATAATCTTCGCACCAGCTTTTGCCAGGACATCGTTTGCTCCGGTGTTCTCGGAATGCCAGTGGGTATTGAAGACCAACCGCACCGGCTGGCCACCGGCCTGATCGGCAACTACTTTCAGCAGTTCGTTGGCGCGGTCCGCCGGGCCGTCGTCTACAAGCATGCAGCCAGCGCGCCCGGTCACCAATAAAACGTTGCAGCCGGCCGTGATAAGAATAACGTTGTCTGCGAGCTTTCTCGCCGATAGGGGCACGTCACTGTCCAACGCGCGAGCAAGCCGCCGGCAGGAAGTGCCGAGTGCGCCAAGCATCAGGAGACGAAGAAAATCGCGACGGGGCGGGAAGATTGGCATGGCGGGCTGCTAGTCGATCGCTGCTTTGAGGCCCGCCCGGCTTAAGATCCGGCGCACCTTCTTCGGCGAGATGGAAAGCTTCGATACGACGCGCGAAATGTTTCGCTTTTCTCGTTCCCACACGCTGGGGATCACAAGGTCGGCAAACTCTTCCGTCATTTGCTGGAATGTCTTCCCCTCCACCAAACCTTGCGACCACTCGCGCAACCTGGAATCTATGCTGGCGGTTCGCGCCACCTTCCTGGTAAGCGTTTGGTGCTCGTCCCAAAGTTGATTACGATGGCCCGCTGTCAGAAACTGGCCGGCTTGGCGGCAACATTCGCCCGCAGCCTCCGCATCGTTGAAGAATTCGGTGCAGAATATCAGGCCCTGGCAAAGGTAGGCGCTCGCCAGAAGCCGCCGATCGTCGGTTTGGAGGGCGCAAGTCAAAGCTTCTTTAGCAAAATCGTGCGCGCGCTGCGCGTGCCGAGCCGGAGCATCGCCTATTCCTTCTTCGTACTGAGCGCTCTCAATCCTGCTGCCGAGCAGGCGCGCGGCAGCCATGGTCGCTTGATCCTTCATCTTGCAGCTCAGTTCGAAAGCTGCGGCGGCATCCAAAGCGGCGCGATCGAAATCGCCCCCATCCACCAACAGGAATCCCCGTTCAATCCGTGCCAAAGCCAGACCTCGAGATTCGCCTGAGAGATCGCACATTCCGATGGCGTCAGTCAGATACGAAAGCGCATCTGCACGCAGTTGCTCCATATCCTGGCGCGCACCTGCGTCCGTCGGACCCGTCGAATCGCATGCCGCTGATCTACGTCGCCGTTCGGCGTGTGTGTCGATCGCCCTCGCTATCCGGACCGCGATGAATCGTTTGGATTGCGCCAAGCTTACGAGCGACTCCGGCAGATCGGGATGCCGCCGGTTGCACTGCCGATAGTAGGCCACCGCCCTCGTGAAGTTTTCGAGCGCCAGCTCGTAGCGTCCCTCCTCAAGCGCCACGCTGCCATACGCGGACTGAATATTCCCCAACCACACGAAATCGTCAGTCTGCTGAAGCACCCCATCCGCTTCCCGCAGCAGTTCCATGGCGCGCGTGAGTCTGCCCTTATGAATATGGATACAGCCCTCTAACGCCTGCATCATCGCGGCTGATGATGGGCATCCGATCGCCAGGGCGCGCGCACGGGCGCGCGTGGCATATACGAGTGCGCTATCCCAATTGCCGAGTGTTCGCTCGCATTGAGCTTTCCAGAAGTGAGCCAGCGCCTGCAGTTCGTTATGGAGTGGCTCCTCCTCGACGGAAATAATGAACTCGAAGTGAACGGAAGCCGTTTCCGCATTTCCAGCCGCCAGGTTCAGAATCCCCTCCGCGAGCCTGAGATGCAGGTAGCTATCCAATGGAAGTCGGCTGCGGGTGGGCTGTGGAAAAAAGCTCAGCAATTCCCGGACGGCGTCGGTAGCATGATCGCTTAAGCTGATCCATTGAGAGAGATAGCCGATGAAAGCGGCAGTGTTGGGGTGCTCGGGGTTGACGGCCCTTAGCGATGTAACATGGTCTTCAAACCACCGCAATCCTTGTTCCACACGACGTTCCATGACATCCCCGCGAAGCTGTGCAAGAACCGCATCCGAAACGTCAAAGTACTTGGGACTTGCAGCAGCTTTCTGGCGCGCTTCGCAAGCCGTGGGACGGTCTGCGAGAGACACTACGTTCAGTCTTCGCGCTTTGCTTGTCATGTGACCCATCACCTCAATACCTCTCACTGGATCTGTCCGCTGCGGTCCTTGGCCCGAATCGGGCCAAGACATAAAGATTTCCACGGTCTCTTCGTGAGTACCCGTGAAGCAACTCTAGAGGGCCAAGGTACCCGCTGCAATAGAAGGTATGCAAGCAACCCGTAACTTACCTCCGGTAACTTCTGTAACACCAAGATTTGTTTGGGTTTTCCTCTGGAGCACGAGGTGGTTGACGGTGCTATAATTCATTCCACAATGACCAGCACGCACGATGGGATGCTCGGTCAGGTCGAGCGAATCGTTCAAAGCGAGACCCTTCGAAGCTCCGAAGCTCTTCGCCGCTTGCTTCGATTTCTGGGCGAGAAGTCGGCATCGGGAGAAGCCGATGATCTCAAGGAATACACCGTCGGGGTGGACGGAATGGGCCGACCTGTTACCTACGATCCCCGCCACGATGCCTCGGCGCGTATTCAAGTGGGCCGCCTCCGCCAAAAACTGGCCGAATACTATCGCGCCGAAGGCAAAGACGACCCCGTGATTATCGAGCTGCCGAAGGGCCAATTCAAGCTCGTCTCGACAATCCGTCCCCACGTCGAGATGCAGAGGACGACCGAGGCGTTCTGGCGCAAAACAACTTTCGTGGTTTCCATGTGCCTAATAACGTCAATCGTTTGGGGAATCTATTCGGCGGTGCGGTACAACGCTGCGGTGAAGCAGCTGGCCAGGATGGATTGGAGTCCAGCGCTTCAAGAACTTTGGCGGCCATTCGTTGCGTCGGACCGGCCCGTTGTCATCATGATTGCGGATCCGCTCTTCGTACAGTTCAGGGGTTTCGGTACTTACAGGGAGTTGGTTGTCAATACCTGGGACGAAGTGAGGGCTTCGCAGACGGTTGCGATCATTCGAAGTGCCTTGAAAGACCCCGAGATCGAACGGAGCTCTCGATATACTGGGGTGAGCGAGGCCAATGCATCTTTTCTTCTCGGAAGGACGCTGGCAACACACGTGCCGCATGTTTCCTTGGCCCGGAGCAGCGAGTTCTCTTGGACACAGCTTGCCAACAACAACGTAGTATACGTGGGAGCCGAGAGGATCATCGAAGGACAACTCCAAAGTCTTCCAGTTCAATTGGAGTTTATGTATGACTATGCCGGCGTGCGGAATGCTCATCCGAGGCCCGGTGAGCCAGCCTTGTTTGCCGACCCTGTTGCGACACTTGCTAATCCCCCTTCTGAGGATGGCGAATCGTATGCACTCGTTAGCCGGATTCCAGGCCCAGCCGGGCAGGGGGAGATGCAGGCGTTCACGAGTAATGCAGCACCTGCGCGGATGGCAGCCGTCCAGTTGCTGACCAGTCCTGAGGGTGCAAGAGATGTGATCGAGCGACTAAAGACAGAATCCGGCCAAGTCCCCCATTACTATCAGATTGTACTTCGGGTGAAGTTCAAGGGCGGTGTTCCTACCGAGACTTCCTATGTCGCGCTTCGCGAACTTCGTTCAATGAGGTAGTAACAAAATGAGCGTGAAGTAAGCGAAAGGAGCTTGCCCTCGCAGCGCGCGCCGTACAACGAGCGCGGTAGACCAGCCTTAGAATGGACGTGGAGGGTCATCGAGATGGCCTCGACTGACCCGGGGGGTACGATTCGAGTGCTTTTGCGGGAACAGGTCGTGGATATTCCGATTCTTGCAAAGCACGGGTGCCTGATGAAGCGGCCTGAGCGAACTCAAAAACGCGGTGTTCTTGCATCCGTGTGTCGTCCTTGCTGCTATGCGCCTTCTCAGAGCCCTCCCGCGGCTAACGAGAAATTAAAGTCTCCCGAACACTTGGCGCGTGAGCCTGCGGACGATTTTGACAGACGGGCTGAGCGCGTCTAGGCGAGACGGGCTTGTTGGGTATTCCAAAAGGCGGTAGTGCCCCGGGAGCGACTTCTCCGCCGACCGGTCCGCTTCGCCAGCGCTGAAATAGGCGCAATCGGGGTGGTGGAAGACTAAGCCGCTGACACTCGCTTCCGGATCCATCATCATCCCCTCCGTCAACTCGACGCCGACATCGCCGGGCTGTAACAGCTTCCAAATTCCTAGTTGATCGTCCAGATTTGGGCAGGCGGGCTTGCCGCGATAGCGGGACGTGAACCGGTCTTGCATGGTCATGGATTCGGAATCCGGGAAACCCCAGTCCTCGCGGATGCGGCGGTGCAACCACTCCGCGCAGGCTTCCGCACTTTCGATGGCGAGCGCTTGCACCCCGTGAGCCCTGACGAATTCGCCGCCGATTTTCCGTTCCTCGGACTTCTCACGGATTCCTTCGCCCGCGGTGACGACGAAGATCGCCCAGCGTCGAGGATGTAGTCGCTCAAACACAATCCATCGTCGCGAAGCTGACGTGGGAAATCGAAGGTGTGGAGAGGAGACGCCGCGCCGGGTTGGAACAAGTGCACCGCATTCCCGTCCCGTTCAAAGAGCATGAAGGGAGTGATGTAGCTCCACAAGTCCGTCAGGTTTTCCACGGACCGCTTCTTGCGGTCCAGATAGGGGACGATTGGTACACTCAACCCAGTCCGGATCCGGCTGCAACGACGCCACCTGGGCTACAAAGGGAACTTCGAGCGGGATATCCGGGATCGCGTGCCCAAAGCGCTGGCGTTGTTGGAACGCATCGAAGAGGTAAAACAAGAAGCCGCAGCCTTCATGAAGGTTCGCGCCCTTTGGAGATTTTTCGAAGCCGAACGACACTGCACCAAGGCCGGTCTGGACCTGGCGATCGTCAACTCGGAAAAGCTGGAGCGCTTCGCGTCGCTACCCGAGCAGGAGCGCATTGCCGGCTTGTGTGCCAACTCGAGGCAATTCAACCGCAGTGTCAATTTGCAGATTGTCAGTAATTGATTGATTTCAGACCAAATAGCTGGAGCCACCCGCCGGGATCGAACCGGCGACCTGCTGATTACGAATCCGGTTTTGCCAATTATGGCTGATGTCGTGCGAGGTGGGTTCCGTATGTTAAGTATTTCCTGAATCAACAGATTGTGAAGGTTGCCGCTTCGGTTATGCACAGGCGAATATAGCTGGCTTTTGCAGAGTTGGCACACATTTGGCACACATGCTTGGGGTGAACCCTTCCGTTGAGACAAGCGGCTATTGGCACACCTGCCGTTCACTGATTTTTCCTTCTCAAACTACCTCATTTCCTCCAGAATCGTCGTCAGCCGGTGAAGCGGAGGCGGGCTCTCCTAAGGAACAACCTCCACGGGCACTAATTGAAAGCCCAGCTCTCGGGCCTGTGCGGAAAGCCTATTGTGTTTCCGGTCCTGAACTCGTCGCTCCTGCTC
>Ga0182024_10023024_pt1 | contig 11188 bp, 7 predicted proteins | sample P32metaG_FD_120480 | JGI IMG/M metagenome (GOLD analysis project Ga0182024, IMG submission 120480) | Permafrost microbial communities from Stordalen Mire, Sweden - P3-2 metaG (Illumina Assembly) | ecosystem: Environmental > Terrestrial > Soil > Wetlands > Permafrost | place: Sweden: Stordalen... | reverse complement strand
GTTTTTCGTCGGAGAAGATCACTTCATGTTTTTGGCCCTGCATCGTCACCAGAAAACGCCGCTGGGAGGGGCCTTCTTCGCCGGGAGAGCCGGGATCGACGCCGCGGAAACGCGTGGCTGGGCTACTTGCCAGGGCGGACCACGCCTTCATGAGAATGCTGTCAGTGGACAGCCCCGACGGCCCGCGCATGAGCTGCGCCCGGCTGGCGTGGAGCGGCTTCCAGCGTTTCGGATCAGCGAGGCGTTTGCCCTGCTGGTCGCGCGGGTTCCAGAGATAGAGATCCATCTCTGCTGATCCGGCGAGCGGGGGGCGTAAGCCCCCTGATTTGTCGGCCAAAACCAGCTCGGCCAGGTAATTCGTTCGCCCGATCGGCGCCAGCACGCCGCCTTTGGGGCCTGGCTTGCGCGACAGGCCGATGAAGAGTATCTGGCCCATGACCGAAGTGATCGGCGCCAGTTGCGGCTTGGTGTCCTCCGGCAGCGAAGCGATCACCGCGGACAATCGTTCCTGGGCGACTTGCCGGGCGGTGTGGATGTTTGTGCCCCAGTCGAACTCGACGTGGACCATCGACAGGCTGGGGCCCGATTCGCTGCGCACCGTCTGCACTCCGGAGGCGCCCAGAAAGGCGGACTCCAGGGGATAACTGACGAGCGTCTCGACTTCCTCCGCGGCCAGGCCGACGCATTCGGTCATGATGACGACGCGCGGGCGATCGAGGTCCGGCAGGACGTCGATCGGCATCAGCATGGCCATGTAGCCGCCGTAGACCAGCACGGCGAGGCTCATGCCGACGATCAGGGCGCGATTGCGCAGGGAAAATAGGATGACGGCGTTGAGCATGGGTTCTCCAGTGTAGTCCTCACGCTCCGCGTGAGGAAAGGGCGCAGCCCTCAATAATCCGAATCCTTCGGGAAGGTAATGATGAAGTCGGTTGGACTTCAGATCCGGGATCCCCGTACGATTTTGGCACTCGGTTATGGATGCGGGCTATTGAGGGCTGCGCCCTTTCCTCACGCGGAGCGTGAGGACTACACTAATCGTGATCATGTTTGGCGCCGCCCTTGCTGTTCTTGTTCAAGAATGCCCAGTTGAGCTGCACCGCTGCGTTCATGGCCAGCTCCTGTCCGGACTTGATGCTGCCGTCATCGGCGATCACGGCGTGGCGCTGATCCTCATAGAGCAACTGGACCGAAACGCGCTCGAAGACGTCGTCGTCGCCGTTCTTCTCGCGAAACACGAAGACGTCGTGCCCTTCATGAACGATGGCCTGGGCCGGCAGCACGAAAATCTCTTGTGGATTGGTATCGTTGGGCTCGGGCCAAACCTGGACGGGCACGCTCAGCACCGCTCGCTGTCCGGGACGAAAGCGCCAGAGCCGATACGATTTGCCGTCGCGCTGGTATTCGTGAAACTGGTTGGGCAACTGCAAGAAGAAGCTCAGCGTCTGGCTGGCCTGGTCCATGCGATTGGCAAGATTGACGATCTTGAGATCGTCGTGAAAGCTGGGCCAGGCGTTTTCAGAGTCCTGCGTGAAGCGGGCGGCGATGGGCAAGCCCTTCTTGGCCGCCTCCTGAACCCAGCCCATCTCGGCCGCGAAGACCTTGCCCTCGATGAACAGGTGATAGTGATCGGCCAGGACGCTGAGCGCCTGGCCGGGCTGGACCTGTTCGCCGAGCATGACCTTCATTTCCTCGACTTCATAACCGGTGTGCGGCGACGGCGTGCTCGGCGGGAGATCGTCGCCTTTCGCCTGGGCGCTGGGATGCGGATGGCCGCTGGCGAAACCGGGCACGGTCACGGTAACCTCGCGCAGGAATTGGCCCTTTTTGACCTTTTCCAGATCCAGCTTGGAAAAGCCGCGCACCGCCAGTTCTTGCTCACGGGCCAGGATCGCGTCGGACAGGCGTTGATGCTGATTCTCCACCTCGATCCATTTGACCACGGGCAGCACATCCTTGATCTTTTGCACGCGTTCTTTTTCGACTTTGACCAGCTCCAGTTCGCGGGCCGTCTTGAACAGCTCGGCCTGCTGCATGTGCAGCTGTTCGCTGATGAGCTCGATGGTGAACAGGGTCTCGCCGGGATGCACCACCTCGCCGCGAAAGCTGGCAATGCGCTTGACCACGCCGCCGACGGGAGTGCTGACCAGCCGTTCGCAACTGCCGGGCCGTTCCACGACAACGCCGGGCACCGAGATGATGCGCCGGTGTTCCTTGACCGGGCGGACTCTCTTGGTCTGCAACTTCAGGTTCTTGCGGGCCTGGTCGCTGATGAATACGACCGGAATTTCCTCCTGAGGATGGGTATGGTCGTGCTTCTTGTCGGCGGCACCAGGGTCGTCAGCCTTGGTCGGCGCGGAGATCAACCACGTGGACCAGGTCGGGTACGTGGCGATTGCCGTGCCCATGAGCAGGAACAAGAGACAAATGGCAGGGGTCGTCAGTTTTGCCAGGGAAAATCGTGACATCATCAACCTCGTGAAGTACGACTTCATTATACGAGAACACTACTTGCGCCCCACCTCCTGATCGAACTCCCCCTGGTACGTCTTCGGTGGAGTGTACTTGTCGTCCTTTTCCTTGTAACGGCGGTAGCGCTGATAGCGCTGCTCAAACGTGGCGTAGGGGTCGAAGGTGCGATAGCGATCATAGTTCGAGTCGGCGTCCGGATTGATCTCGCGCCAGCACAGAGTGCTGGCCCCGGCCCGGCGCATGATGGCCAGCCAGACGCGGTCCGGCGGCAAGTAACTGCGATAACCGTCCTGGCCGTCCTCCGCGCGGGTGGTGAAGCCCATGAAGTTTTCGTGCCAGGGCAGCGTCGCGAAGCAGACCACCAAAAACCCAGCCACCAGGTAACCCGTCAGCAGGCCGACGATGATGGACCCGGCCCGGTTCACGTTCGGCTCGAATTCGACGTCGGTGAAGGCCAGCGAATTCACCGCGATGCGCAAGATGACCAGGAACAGCGAAAACATGATTACCATGGCAATGCAATCTTCCAGCCCCGCCATCACGCCGCCCTGGAACAACCCGTCGAGCCCGTCGGCCAGCGGTTCCCAGAACTCGAAGGCGAGGAACCCCGCCAGCAGCACGTTGACCAGCATCGTGACGGCCGTGAAAAGGCCCTCGTGATGCATCGCATACGCCACGGCCAGGATCACGAAAATGCTGAAGACTAGGATCATGGTTATTACCCAACGCGGCCGAGCCGCAACTGGCGACCAAATTGACAATTGACAATTGACAATTGGAAATTGAAGACATCCGACGGGTGGTCGGGAATTTGCAATTGTCAATTGCTAATTGTCAATTGTCAATGTTCTCCGCATGTTGCAACGCTGACCGCTATTTACTTACCCTCATCAATTCCTGGAGCGACGTCTTCCCGTCGATGACCAGCCGCATGCCGTCCTGATAGAGCAGCAGCAGCCCGTTCTTGACCGCTTCTTGCTTGATCGCGGCCACGTTCGGGTTTTGCTTGATCAGGTTGCGAATGCGATCGTTGAACACCAGCAGCTCGAAGATGCCGGTCCGCTTGAAGAAGCCGGTGCCGCCGCACGTCGGGCAGGCGTCCTCTTCTTCGCGCTCCTCCTCGTTGGGGGGGCGATAGAAGTACTTGATCTTCTCCACCGGCAGCCCGGCTTTTTTCAGCTTTTCCATGTCCGGCTTGTATTTCACCTTGCACGCGGGGCACAGCATCCTGAGAAGCCGTTGGCCGAGCACGCCGCTGACGGACGAGGCCAGCATGAACGGCTCGATGCCCAGGTCGATGAGCCTGGTGACGGCGGTGACGCAGTCGTTGGCGTGCAGGGTGCTGAAAACCATGTGCCCGGTCTGGGCGGCCTGGCAGGCGATCTCGGCCGTTTCCTTGTCGCGGATTTCGCCCACCAAAATCACGTCCGGATCCTGCCGCAAGATGCTGCGCAGCTCCGTGGCGAACGTTTTGCCCATCTTCGGATTGATTTCGATCTGCGTGATGTCGTCCAGGCGATATTCGACCGGGTTCTCGATGGTGATGATGTTCAATTGCGTGCGATCGATCTCGTTGAGGCAAGCGTAGAGCGTCGAACTCTTCCCCGAGCCGGTCGGCCCGCATACCAGGAACATGCCGTGCGGCTCGGTGATGATCGTCAGAACCTGATCGCGCAGCTTGTCGCGCATGCCGATCTGGGTGAGGTCGAGCAGCTTCTGGGAAGCATCGAGCACGCGCATGACCATCTTCTCGCCGACGACGCTGCCGGCCGTGGCCACGCGAAACTCGACGGGGCGACTATCCACCTCGGCGGAGAAACCGCCGTCCTGGGACTTGCGCCGCTCGGAAATGTCGAGGTTGGCGATCACCTTGAAAATGTTGAGGACCGACGTGCCCATCGTCAGGCTGAATGGCTGCTGATTGGTCATGATGCCGTCGATGCGATAGCGGACAGTCATGACTTCCTTGGTCGGCTCCAGATGGATATCCGTCGCCCGCAAGGCCAGGGCTTGAATCACCAGTTCCTCCGCGGCCTTGTAGCCCTTCGATTCGGCGACACGGGCAACGTTGTCCTCGCCGTCGTTGAACTTGCCGGAACGCGCTCGGCCGATGAAGCGGACCTCGGGACGCTCTTCTTCCTCCTCGACCTTCGCGCTGGCTTTGAGGTCCCAGCGCAGGTAGCGGCGAATGAGCTGGCGGATATGAGCCTCGGTGAACACGCGATCTTCCGGATCGACATTTTCGTTGTGCACCGTGACGTACCACCACGTCGCGGCGGCGAAGGCCAGCACATAAAAGAACCAGGCGAGCCAAAAAAACGGAAAGACCCAGATGAGCAGAAAAGAGAGACCGCCGACGCCGAGAAACAGCGGGTTCCACCACCACTGCTCGTTCTTGGTTTTTTTCAGGTCGCGGCTCACCCAGCCGCACGTCTTGACCCAGCCGAGGTAGACGAAAAGGAAAAAGACGATTTTGAAGGGACTGTAATAGTATCCGGGGCCGCGTGGAAAAAGCTCCGCCGCCCAGATGGGATCGGCGGCGAGCAGCAGCGTTGCGACGGCGCCAAGGATGAATTTTGGCGAGCGGGGGGCGTAAGCCCCCTGACCAATCGGCGGCGGATGGTTCATCAGGGGGCTCACGCCCCCCGCTCGCCATGAATTTGCCTGTGGGCGCATCTTACAGGATACCAGGAGCCGACACTTTGATGCCCTTGAGGGCCATCTTGAGCTGTTCCGGATTGGGTGCGAATTCCAGGGCGGTGGCCCGGTCGATGTCGCCGCGCTCGCACAAAGCACGCAGGCTCTCCGTGAAGTCCTGCATGCCTTCCTGATGGCACATGCGAATCGCGTCGCCGAGCTTGCTGTCCTCGCCTTCGGCCAATAGCTTCTTGACGATCGGATTGACGATCATAACCTCGTTAGTCGGCACCCGCGGCTTCTTGAGCCCTTTCACAAGTTTCTGGGCGATGATGGCCTTCAGATTGTTGGCGAGCGCCGCGCGGATGGCCCCGTGCTTCTCCGGCGGGAACAGGTCGAGAATACGATTGATGGTGGTCGGCGAACTGGAAGCGTGGATGGTGCCGAATACCAGGTGGCCCGTCTCGGCCGCGTGCACGGCCGCTTCGAACGTCTCCACGTCGCGAAGCTCGCCGACGAGTATCACGTCGGGGTCCTGGCGCACGGCGTCTTTGAGCGCCTTGTGCCAGTCTTTCGAATCCAGACCGATTTCGCGTTGGTTCATGTACGACATCTTGTCGGTAAAAACGAACTCGATCGGGTCCTCGACGGTCAAGATGTGCAACGGCTCGCTGGCGTTCACGTAGTCGAGCATGGCCGCGATGGTGGTACTTTTGCCGGAGCCCGTGACGCCGGCCAGGATGACCAGGCCTTCCGAGAACTTGCACAGACTTTCGATGATCGGCGGCAGGCCGAGCTTGGCGAAGCTGGGAATGTTGCTGTTGACGCGCCGCGAAACCAGCGACCACCGGCCACGCTGCCGGAACAGACTGACGCGGAAGCGGATCTCGTCGTCGCCGACCACGTAGGAAAAGTCCACCCCGCCTTCGTCGTCCATGATCTTGCGCTGGCGTGGGCTCATCAGCGGGGAGAGCAGTCGTTCCATGTCTTCTTGTGATAGCGGCTTCATGTCGAGGCGATTGATATCGCCGCGAATGCGCATCATGGGCGGTTGGCCGACTTTCAGATGCAAGTCGGAGGCGTCCAGCGACAAAGTGAGGCGAAAGATCTTGTTGACCTCCGGCTCCTTGGCGATGGCGGGATTGGCTGTGAGCAGGTCCAGGGCCTGCTTGAGGACCTCCTTGGCAACGCGGGGGCCGGTGCTTTGGACCTGGGGCGCCGCGGGGGAGTTCAGGCCATCGGCCTCAGCGGGTGCCGGCGGCTTGGCGAGCGGCGGAGCGGCCTTGGCGGTGGGAACCGTAGGAGCGGGTTTCGCGGCAATGGACATCGATGAACCTCCCAAAGAAAATAAATCCCTCGTTCCCAGGCTCTGCCTGGGAACGCACTGCCCGCGAGGCTCTGCCTCGCGCATCAGGCCGATCCGAGATAGGCGGTGCTCGTGCATCACACGCGAGGCGGAGCCTCGCAGGCAGTGCGTTCCCAGGCGGAGCCTGGGAACGAGGTCATGCGCACTGGCACGCCGCGTTCGGCCAGGTACTTCTTGGTCGCGGCGATGCCATACTCATTGTAATGAAAAATGCTCGCAGCCAAAGCCGCGTCCGCATGACCCTCGGTCAAAACCCGATACAAATGCTCCGGCGAGCCGGCGCCGCCGCTGGCCACGACCGGAATGGTCACCGCCTGCGACACCGCCCTGGTCATCTCCAGATCGTAACCGGCCTTGGTGCCGTCGGCGTCCATCGAAGTCAGCACGATTTCGCCGGCGCCCAGCTCTTCCACGCGGCGGGCCCAGGACACGGCTTCCAGCCCCGTCGGCACGCGGCCGCCGTTGATGTGCACTTGCCAGAATTCTCCGGCACTTTGACCCGCGGGGTTCGCTGCGCTCACCCCGCGGCGTGGGTCGATGTTTACCACCGTGGCGCAGCGGCCGAACTTGCGCGAAACCTCCGTGATGAGCTCCGGCGTCTTCACCGCGGCGGAGTTGATGCTCACCTTCTCCGCCCCGGCCTGGATCAGCCGGGTCGCGTCGGCCAGGGTGCGAATGCCGCCGCCGACCGTGAACGGCATGAAAATCTGCTCCGAGACGCGCCGCACCACGTCGAGCATGATGTCCCGGCCTTCATGGCTGGCACTGATGTCGAGAAACACCAGTTCGTCCGCCCCGTCTTCCTCATAACGGCGCGCCACCTCGACCGGATCGCCCGCGTCGCGCAGGTTCAGGAAGTTGACGCCTTTGACGACTCGGCCACGATCCACGTCCAGACAGGGGATGATACGCTTCGTCAGCCCGATCATGTGTTCACTTTAGACGGCTTCCGCTGGAAAAGCAACAATTCGTAGCCGCGTTCGTGAGAACGCGGGTGGAGCAAACGGCGACCGAAGGTTCAACCCGCGTTCTCACGAACGCGGCTACGGGACCTGGGCATTGCGTCACCGAAGCCCCTTGACCCAATTGGCCAGGGGACCGTTCATGTCGCCATAAACCGGAGTGGTGTCCCATTTGGCCCGGGTGATCGAGAGCGGAGGCATGTCGCCGTAGACGACGGCCCGCCCCGCGGCCGTTTTTGCCGGCCAGTGAATGGCACAAATCTCCACGTTCGATTGGTAGCCGATGGTGCTGCCGATGGGGAAGCGGAGCCCGCCGTTGGGTTGGGGAAGCCTGGGATCGCGAAAGGGATTCGGGTTGTTACCATAGGAGGCAACCGGCTCATTCCGTTTGTCAACGATCATCAGCACGGTCAATGGACTATCATCCGCGCTTCCCAGCAATTGAGGGGACAGCTGGTTTTGAACCGTGCTGAGCGAGTTTGTTGTCTCATCCCAAATCACGACCTTTCCATTCACCGAGATATTGCCGAGCGGCATTTGCCGGCATTGCGGCAGGAGATTGCGCGCTTCCGCGAGAATGGGCCGCAAACGCTCGGCCCGCGCCGCGGCTTTTCGCTGCTCCGCTTCGGTCACTTCGCGCTGGCGGCGGGCTTCCTGGTCGAGCTTCGCTTGCTGGGTGCGCCGGTCCTCCGCGGCGCGGACGGCGGTGACACGCTGGTCTCGGACCGCGTGGATGCCGGCGCCGACCGGAAAAACCAGCAGGGCGAGGGCGATGACGGTTTTCATGGAGATGGTCATGGGAATCTCCCTTTGCTGCTTGCGGCATGTTGATACTCAGTCCAGTAATGGCCGGCCGGGAGGGCGAGGCTCCTGCCGAGCCAGAACCCCCGATAAACGCCGCGTTTTTGCACAGTTCAGGCTCGGCAGGAGCCTCGCCCTCCCGGCTCCGCCGGACAATATATATCTGAATGTCAATTGCGTAAGCGAGACACCAAGGCACAAGCGGAATTCAGCGCAAGGTTGAGCCGCCAAAACTTTGATACTTTTGCTGCTGCTCGACGGGCAAAAGCGAAAACAGCTGCTGCACCGCCGCCCGCAGGCCAATCAGATCACCCGCGGCCTGGGCCTGGTAGGCGCGCTCGAAAAGCTGGGCCGCCTGCGCTTGATCGCGCAGCAAGGCCCGTTTTTCCTCGGCATAACTCAGGTAACCCACCCAGAACGACGGCTGCTCACGCAGGATTTCCATCGATACGCTGAACATTTCCTTGCTCTTGCGTTCGAGCAGGTTGGCGTCGCGCAGGTCGATGGCCTGACGCATCTCGCGTTCCAGCGACGTGGCCAGCTGCCGTTGCCGCGGGGTGCCGTGCTGGCCGACCAGATCGCGCATGGTCAGCAGGTCGTTTTCCGATTGCGATACCAGGGCGGGCCACTGCAAGCTGGTCTCCGCCTCATCGAGCGTGGCCTTCAGGTCGAGCAGGCGATTCTGGCACTTGTCGGCCGCGTCGGGATCGTTGTCCGCGGCGTCGAGCGAGGCTTCCACGTCGCGCTCCATCCATTCGCGGTCGATGCGCTGGAGCACTTCCATGGCCTTGGGCTCGCGCACCTGGTCCGCTTTGAAGCGAATGTCCTGCAACCGGGCCTTGACGGCGGTCACTTCGCGGCGAAGCTGCTTCAGGTCCAGCACGCCCTGGTCGAACTTGAGGACATCCACGAATTCCTCGTCCAGAAGCGGAATGTAAGCCCGCGTCCGCAGCAAACGCGACTGGTCGATTTCCACGGTAATCTCGATCTCGGCGCCCATCGGCACGTCGCGCTGGATCTTAGCCCCCGTAATCTCCAGCGAACCGATCAGGCGATTGCGGTCGGCCCGCTGGACATTTTCACCCTCGACGACCGGGATGAGAATGCGATCCCCGGCCTGCCCCTTGCGCAGCGTCAGGGCGCTGCGGTGAACGACGCGCTTGCGGGCCGGCAAAGCGGTGCCCTTGGGAATGAACACGTCCATGCGATTGTTCGCCATGGCCACGCCAAGCGAATGGATGAGCGGCGGATCGCTGGGGGCCAGGCCAAGAACATAGGTGAGATGGTCGGGCGTGGTCGGCACCTGTCGGCCGTTGGCATCGCACAGTTCGATGAGAAAGGTGTGCATCTTGCCGCGGGCGGCCCAGAGGTTGGTCATGAACGTTCCCTGGGCGCCCAGGCGAAGTTTGCCGCTGCGCCGCGGCGGCTTGGCTTCGGCCTCGACAAATTCGATGGTGTAGCCGGTGCAGTCCAACCCGGCCGTCACTTGCACCTTGCCGCCAACGAGCGGTTCGGGATCGGCCCCCACGGGCTGATATTCCAGCTGCAAGGCCACGGCACCCGCGACCGGAACCGCCGTGGCAGACGATTCCAGCCGTTGCGTGCCGGCGAAGAGGGCCGCTCCCTCGGCGACGACGGTCATGGGATCGTGCCCGAACTCGAGCGGGATGCCCAGACCCTCACTCTTATCTGCCAATCGTCCGCGCAGGTAAGGCGACAGCGTCGGGCCGCCGACGAGCAGCACCTTTTCCAGGTCGCCGGCCCCGAGCCGTTTGTCGGCGAGCACCTTCTTGCAAATACCGAGGGTGCGCAAAATGAAATGCTCCGTGAGCTTTTCCACCTCATCGCGGCGCAGATCGTAATCGAAGGAAAGCTGCTGGCCCTGACTGTCCTGAAACTCCAGGGCGATCTCGGCGGATTCGTCACGCGACAGGCGGATCTTGGCCTGTTCCGCCGCCCACTTGAGCTTGGCGAAGGCCGCCCGCCAGCGTGGATTGCCGCGGCGAAAGTCGTCCAGCGGATGCATGCGCGTCATGGCCGGGACGAACACCTGTTCGACGATGGCCCAATCGATCAGCTTGCCGCCCAGGTGCCGGTCGCCGCCGTGATTGACGACGCGAAAGACGCCGTCGCGCATCTGGATGACCGCCGCGTCAAACGTGCCGCCGCCGAAATCGTAGACCAGCCAGTAAACCTTGTCCGTGGGCCTTTCGAAGCCGTACGCCAAAGCCGCGGCCACCGGTTCTTGCAAGAGCGGGCTGAACTCCAATCCGGCCAGCTGGGCCGCCTTGCGAGTGGCGTCGCACTGCGGCAAATCGAAGTCGGCCGGTACCGTAATGACCGCGGCCCGCACCTCTTCGTTCAGCCGTTGCCGGGCGTCGCCGAGCAGCGATTTGAGCACTTCCGAGGATAGCTCTTCGGGCTTGAGCTTTTGCCCGGAGCGAACGAAGGCCTTGTCCGCGGACTTGCCCATTTGCAGCTTGAACTCGATGCAGGCGTTTTCCTCATCGGTTTCGTATTGCTCCTTGGCACGCCGGCCGACGTGCATGCGGTTCTTGCGATCGATCCACAGGGCGGAGGGCGTGCATTCGAAGCCCTCGTTGTTGCGGATGATTTCGACGCCGGCGCCCTTGGCCAGGGCGATGCAGCTATTGGTCGTGCCCAGGTCGATGCCGAAATCGATGGTGGTGCGATTCATGAAGCGACTCTTTCATTCAGGAGTTCCGACGATCACCTCGCCCAGTTGCAGCCAGTGCGATTGCAAGTACACGGTCGGCTTGATGGTTTCGACGATGCGGGCTTGGTCGAGCCCCTGCGTCGGCTGAAAGGCCAGGACCTTGAGCGATTGGCCCGGATCGTACAGGGCGCCGTTGTGATCCTGGATTTCGATGCCCGCCTGGATCAAGGTGTCCCACAGCGACTGGAGATCGCGGTACGCTTTGCGCATTTC
>Ga0182024_10023023_pt1 | contig 11188 bp, 14 predicted proteins | sample P32metaG_FD_120480 | JGI IMG/M metagenome (GOLD analysis project Ga0182024, IMG submission 120480) | Permafrost microbial communities from Stordalen Mire, Sweden - P3-2 metaG (Illumina Assembly) | ecosystem: Environmental > Terrestrial > Soil > Wetlands > Permafrost | place: Sweden: Stordalen... | reverse complement strand
TTTCCGAACAATTTCTGATACCACGGCCAGTGACCGAGTACAACCGGAGACATTCCAATTCCAGTTAAGATCGTTAATGGTGCCATGACAAATATGACAAAGGCGTAGGCAAGCTGCTGCAGAGCATCGTATGGACGAAATTCGCTTGCCGCAGGCAGATGGAAACTTGCATAAGTGAAAAAGGTTTGTATTGCCCGAGGAAATACATCCCAGGAGGTTGGAATTAATCGATGCCAATTATCGGTGGCGAATAGCAAAGTGACGTAAATCACGCCGTTTAAGACCCAGAACATGACGCAGAAGAAGTGCCAGAATCTTGCTACCCCTAGTGTGTGCTTACCTCCTGGGAGAGCGATCCACGGCGATGCATAGACCTCGTCATCATTGGCGGTATAAAGTCGGTCAGTTGGGACTGCCCTATTGGTAAACTTGATCCATTCCGAGTTTGGTTTGCAATCAACATTCCAATAGAGCCTTGGATGGTCGGCAAGAATCTGTATGCCGCTGCGCACAAGGAACGACATCAATAGAAAGTTAGTGAAATGCGCTATCCTGAGCCAGGCTGGAAAGTCGAAGATCTGCGTTGACTCATGCATGCAGTAGCCTATCTTCCGCAGTTATTTGTTTTGGGCGCAATGCTGTTCATGTTTGTGCTCGGGCGCTTTAATCGAAACGCAAGAGCATGGTTGAGACATGTCCTTGCCAGCTCCGCACTGGCATTTCCAGTCCTTCGCCAAAGAGTCAAACGGCTTCCTGGTAGGGTCTAGTTTCTCATCGGGTTCTTCATATATTGCATTGCACGCGGTGCAGATGTGTCGTCCTGGTTTCATCTTTCTTTCCTCTTCAATTAGTTTTATTTGCTAGCCACAAACTTTTTCAGGTCACGAATCAACGAGTCCAGATTGTCCACATGGCACATACTGTCGCAAATCACAAGTTTGATATTCAAAATGCTCTCGTCACATTCACTTGGTACGTCAACTCCATGCTTTTGAAAAACCTGCACGGCGTCTGGATACGCCTCCAAAATGTTCTTCACTGTCGTTTCCGTCGTTATTTGCATCGCTCTTAATCCACATCAGTTATCGGTTGAACGTACAAGAATCACAAGCACTTGGAACGGCTTGTCGCCGCTGTTCCGAAGCCCGAATGTGCTGCCTTTCCGATCAGTGTAGATGGAACCAGGTGCAAGATTCATTTGATTGGCATCATCGGCAAACAGTATTCCCGCGCCTTTGCGCGGTATCAATATCACATCATGCCCGGCATGGCTGTGAGTGGGCACCTCCTGCCCAGGCCCAATATTGATTACTATGGACTTGAAGTTACCACCGCTGGTCACGGCTTTTTTAACAACGCTCTGTTCGCTGTATTCTTCAAGTGTGTTCAAGTTAAATTCATTGATCATCATGGCATCCACCAGCTTGTACATTGCATAACACCATATATGGTGAATCTCCCGGCGCTCATTGGCACTAACTCATGTTCTTTGTCTTCGCGGCGAAATACTTTTGCAAATCCACGATTAAGGCGTCAATATCGTCGATGTGGCACATGATATCGCAAGGGATGTGACAAATGCCATCGCAAACGTGCAATCCGCACTCATGAACGCTTTTGTCACATTCAAGCGGCACGTCGACGCCGTGCTTTGCAAAGACTGTTACCGCATTCGGAGCTTCTTCTAAAATCTCTTTGACCGTTGTGTTGCGTGTAATAATCATGTTTCGCCTCATATTCAGAAGTGACACCTTCGAAATCGACATAGATATAGACCAGTGCACGTGCGGTTGGTTCCATAATGTGAACATAGATAATTGAAAGCAGGTCACTAAAGTTTTCAAATTTTGTCTGCGGCACCATCACGTGATTTACACAAACGGCCTTCCTACTAAAAAAGGCAAAAGTCTCACTAATGACGCGAGCCGGTTCTTCCGATTAATTGATTCTCCCATTCCTGCTTGTCTTGCTCTTCGAATTCACGCAGAATATCCTCCACCATCATGTTTCTTTCGCGCGCCCCGCATCGTGTGTAGCAGCCTGCAAGCAGAACCTTCCCGGAATGCGTAGGTGAACGGTGTACCGTCTGCGAAAGTTCTATGCGGTCTCTGATGTTCTCTGCCTGCGCAACATGGACAAGCTCATATTCGTCGTTTTCATAGTGCAAGACAGCATAGAGCCCGGGCTTGTCTTCTAGATCAGCAACATTCTCGTATGGACCATCAAACTCATATCTGCCGATCAAAATGCTCATGAAAGTTCTCCTCGTGGACCCTAAAGGAAATGTTGTCAATATCAGCAGAACGGGTGTGCCAGCTGAAACATTGCTTCTTCAGATTCAGTTGAATACTACATTTTCAATGTGATCGTTCTGTGAGCGATCGTTCAGATGTTTTGCGGCAAAGAAGTCAATGAATGCTCAGGCGGGGAGAAAGAAGCAGGTCGAAGATGGAACATGCCCCTAACCACCAGAAACACCAAAGGTAAGACTCCAGCGATGACAAACGTGAGATCGCCTGCCACTCTCATCCATGTGAAAAGCTGAAAAAGGTGGGAGTGGACAAACTCCGGGCTGCGAGCGTACCAGAAGCCGTACTTATAGCTTGCGATCATTTGGATAACACCAGCGGGAAAGATGTTGAGCACGATCATCAGTAAAAGCCCGCTGTTCAACCCCCAGAATGATATGGCTGCCAGTCTGTTGCTCCAGGCATCTACAGTCATTAGATAGCGCGTGCAAAACAGAATCGCGGCTACGGCGAGCATGCCATACACGCCCATCAAAGCTGCATGTCCATGGTTGGAGGTGAGGTAGGTAGCATGCTCGTAATAGCTGACTATAGGCGTGTTCACTAAAAATCCAAATATGCCGGCGCCGAGGAAATTCCAGAATCCAACGGCAATCAAAAACATCATCGCCCAGTAGTGAGAAAAATTCTTGATTGACCCTTCCACCTTGGCCAACTCCACGAACTTCCAGGCTTCCATCGTCAAAAGCGTCAAAGGCACCACCTCCAGTGCAGAGACCATTGAGCCGAGCGCCATATTAATCGCTGGTTGTGCTGTCCAGTAATAGTGATGCCCAATGCCGACGATACCGCTGCCGAGGTACAAAATAATGTCTACGTAAATAACAGAGAGCGCTGATTTTTCAGACACCATGCCAAGACTGCAAAAGAAGTAGGCAACGATAATGGTTGTATAGAGCTCGAAGATGCCCTCAACCCAGAGGTGCACCACCCACCAGCGCCAAAAATCTGCGATAGCGAAGTTGGTGCTCGGGTTATACATCATGCCGAAGCTGAAAAACAATGGAATAGCGATGACGCCGTAAAGCAGCATGTATGGGAGGCTTCCATGATCCTTGCCCTTCAATAAAGGGCTGATGCTGCGGAAGACGATGAAAGCCCATAACACCATGCCAATGGTCAACAGAGCTTGCCAGAATCGGCCCAATTCAAGATATTCCCAACCTTGATGACCAAACCAAAACCAAAGATTGCCAAGCATATTCTTGACTCCAAGCCATTCTCCGCCGATGCTGCCTACAGCGACGATGAGGATCGCTACGAATAGAATTTTCACCAGCCAGTGTTGCCCTTTTGGTTCGTGCTGCGATAACATGGGCGCCATAAACATCCCGGCAGCCAGCCAAGCCGTGGCTATCCAGAAGATTGAAAGTTGCAAATGCCAACTGCGGGTAATACTGTAGGGGAAAATATTGCGGATGTCGAAGCCGTAGAATCCCTGCTCCACTATGTAGTGCGCTGTAACAACGCCGAAGATAGTTTGAAAAAGAAATAGCAGCGCTACCACAACGAAATATGGATATAGTGACGTTTGGGAGCGGTATGGTTGATAAGATTTGACATTGTCGGTCATCCCTTTTCCGTCGGGGAGCCAACCGAGTCCGGGGAAAGCGCTAAGTAGAAACTGTGTCAGACCGATTCCGCCGATGAGCATGATCAGGCTCATAGCGCTCCAGAAGAAGATTTGCCAATTAGGTCCGTTTCCTACCGACTTGTCCGGGGGCCAGTTATTTGTGTAGGTATAGTCTTTACCTGGTCGATTGGTGTTGCATACCCACGCACCCCAGGCGAAAAAGCGGCTAAGTTGTAAGCGCTCGTTGGGGTCGTGAATATAGTCAGTGGGCAGGGGGAGCTTGCGTCCGACAGCAAATTCGGTGTCGTAGTATGGCACCAGCTGACGATAAGCCTGGGTTTGATTGTCGGTCCATGTTAGGGTTTTTGATTGCGCGTCATAGCGGTTTTCTTTCAATTCTTTTTGCAGCGTGTTGTCTAAATCGCCTTTGGCACCGGCTTCTAACTGAGCGTAGGGTTTTTTGAAGCGCTGCTGGGACATTTGTTGCAACGCTATTTCGCCCTCTCGATGGAGGTAATCTGCGGAAAAATCAGGCCCATTATAGGCACCGTGTCCAAAGAAGGAGCCAACATCCATCAAGCCGTATTTTTGGAAGACGCCCTGACCTGCGATTATGTCACCGCCAGTGAAAAGCACCGCGCCCTTCGAATCGACTACTTTGTCCGGTATAGGCGGCGCTTGATTGCTGGTCTCGTGCCCCATAAAGATTAGGGTCGAAAAACCTGCGATCAGTACAAACAGTACTGACAGCTTCCATCTCCAGGACATAAGAAACCTCCATAAAAATGCTGCCAGTCGGTCGCTAGCCATGCTAGCAGATGTCAGCTATTGGAATCCGTGACTAGCTCTGCCGTTAGGGCTTTCGGAAGAAGTTAGACTGACAAGTTTTGACTTGAAGTTTCGACTGAAGATTTGAACGGAACAGAGACAAATGTGGGCGGTGGGGCGGCAACCGGGCTACAACTTCTTAAAAGTACCTGAACCTCGTGGTGCATCCCCAGACACACTTGTTGGGATTACCAAGTTTGGTGGTGCATGCCAACCGATTCTTGTCTGAGTCCTTCACTGTTGGGAATTTTTAGTTGTTCATCACATGCAACCCTGTTGGTATCTCCAACATAACGGACTGATGCAGTAGTTGGGTCGGACGCGACCGTCGTGTCTCCATTGACGCAGTCAGTTCGCTGAGTTTGTTTAGCTCCTCACGATCAAGTGTTTGTTCCAGAGCAGGAAACAGCCAATTTTCTTCCCAACGCACGTATGCATCTAGTGAAGAAGCCACGCTTGCAACTAAGCCCAACCCAGGATCAACCGCCGGTTCCATTTGGTCGAGCTCATTTATCAGCTTGCGAACATTATTGTGATGTTGTTGAAACTCGGCTCGCAGTGCCTGGTCTGAAATGACAGGCGATAAAACCCTGTGCTCATCCTCCAAATAGGACAGTATTACATCACGGGTTGCCGCACGAATCTGTTCAGCTAGACGCACTCGATCGTTCTCTGAGGCACGCACTGCTTTGTGCCCATGTTGAGCGCAAACGAGCCCAATGCCGTGATCTCTGGAAAGGGGCTGAAGACTGGGATGACGTTTTCTTGTGTTGTCCATTGCTCAATTCTCTCCATTGCGATTCAAAAAACTCCATCGAACGATGTGTTTCCAACTGTGACCAGCTTCTCAGTAACAAGGTTCCGCTCTGTAACTTTTGGGGTATAAAACCATCTGCCTGGTCGGTTTATACGTCTAAAGACGTAGATATTTCGGCTGAATTTGGATATACTACTACTATAGTAGTATGCCTATGCGGTTTGAGGAGGTGAAGTGGTTACAGTTAGAGCTAAGGTTTTTGTTGCTGCTGAGAGCAGGATTGCTCAGAATGCTCAAAGACTGCTTGGAGAAGTCTCAGGCTGCCACCTTATCGGACAGACCGAAAGCAACGACGACCTGGTGGCAATGGTCGCTGCTGCGCAACCCAATGTCATTCTCCTTCAGCACAACGGTCCTGATCTCAACGCCATGCAAGCGATAAGCGAGATCAGGAAAACTGCTGACTATGTCAAAATTTTGATGCTCCTTGCTGATGAGGTAGACTTCTGGTCGGCACTTGAATCACAAGCAGACGGATATGTTTTGTGGCCAACGACCTTGCTTGCTACAGCCATCGATGTAGTAACTCATGGTGGTGTCTGGCTGGGTCCGCTCATTACCGAGTATCTTTTGCGTGGGCCGGGCTTCTCAACCTTAAAGTCTGTTGCTCACACCTTAACTACGATGCCGCCACTATTTAAGTCGCTTTCGCCAAGAGAGAGGGAGGTCCTGAGTCTTCTTTTGGACGGCCTCACCAATCAGCAGATTGCCACTTCTCTACACCTCAGTGTAGGCACCGTTAAAGTGCATGTACGGCACATTCTCGGTAAGCTCAAGCTGGAGCATCGGGGCGAAGCAATTGTCAAACTAACGAGGCTAAGAGCCGGTAAATTGGAGTCCTTAGATACTTGAAGAGTTTCAGTTACTACATTCGATCTGGCACAGAGTGGTTGAATGTTGGTGAGTGGAGGTGAATATGTTTATTGTCACTGGAGTATTCAATAATCGCACTGACGCTAAAGAGGCCATTCGCACTTTGGGCAGATCGGGATTTCTCGCAGAACGTCTATCCATCGCTGCCTCAGACGCCAGAGAGTTTCGAAGAGCGGTGGCACAGCTATTTGCCAAAGACGATTCTAAATTCACTGTTTGGTATGGTTTAGCCGGGGCAACGTTAGGAGCGGCGCTGGGAGTGTACGCATCAATAGCATTACCGGCCGCGCACATTTTGGCTGGTACACCTCTGTTCTCCGGGCTCATTGGTGTCGTCCTCGGTACCATGTTTGGTACTCTGACAGGATTTGTCTTCGACTTGAGCACGCAGGATTATCGTGCCAGAGTCAGAAAGGACGCTCTCACAGCCGCCAGAATAATGGTTTGCGTGAGGACTTCGAACCAGACGGAAAGGTTCAGTGCCGAGGCGATTCTGGAGGAATGGGGTACCGTTGAGACGTTTGTCAAAGCAGTAGATGCCTCAAAGATTGATGTCGCGACCTAGCAGAGAGGAATCTACGTTGAAGAAGACCGAAGCTGAAGAGGAGCAGCCTGTAATTATGACAATTGGTCATTCCACTCGTTCTTTCCATGAACTGGTTGAGTTGTTGCATGCCAATGCCGTGACAATGTTGATTGATATTCGCACCATTGCTAAATCGAGAACCAATCCGCAATTTAACGGTGATAACCTGACTAAAATGCTTCCCATTGAAGAAATCAAATATGAGCAGATGGCGGATCTTGGCGGATTGCGCCATGCCAAGGCGAGCTCTCTCAACACAGTCTGGCAAAACTCTTCATTCCGGGGGTATGCAGACTACATGGAAACCGACCCATTTAGAGAAGCTATTGAAACTCTCTGGCTATTGGCCCGCAAAGAAAGAGTGGCAATTATGTGTGCAGAAGCAGTCTGGTGGCGATGTCATAGATCTATGGTGGCCGATGAGCTGTGCGCTCAAGGTATACCTGTCAAACACATCATCGGAAAAAAAGTTGCGCAACCGCATAAGCTGCGATCATTCGCGCACGTGGAGAATGGTCACGTCTCATATAGACAGCCAACCCCTGTATCTTTGAGCAAATGAATAGCGGGGATGCGCATGCCGCAGCCGCGGAATCTGGCGATCACTTTGCCATCACATTTGACTGCTAACTTCAACTGTGCGGGTTGAATGCTCCTTCCCGCAAAGTAAGCGGCAATTCTTCAGGTAGATCTGCCAAGAGATGGAGGGAGTTTTTTAGCAGATCGATTGCAGCTTACTTTTTTCTGTACACACGGACCCCTTCGGATCGGCTATAGCGCTTGATAAGCGGCGATATAGCCGATCTCTCCCTTGCCTCGAGCTTCACGTTCCAAACAGGAGCCAAAAGACCCAGAGATCGATAACGAATTGGTAGGAGAATTCGTCACCCTAGCAGAAGCCTGGATTGAGAAACACCATCCAACATTTAAGCGATAGCCTGGCGAATGGTGCGTATCATAAGCTCTATGATTGCAATCTTTGCGCTTGGCGCAGCTAGATTCTATGCAAGCCAGATTGAAGGTCAGGTAGGAGAGTCAATTATGATACTGCTGCATCTGATCCGCCAGTTTTCTGAACGGTTAATTTCGCAGGTTCGGAATCTTTGTCGTCCATCTTTGTACTGATGACCTATGCTTTGATCGTGGTCAGGTTTCCCTGCTTGCTGTAAGTCAAGATTTTGGCATCGCGAGTCATCAACGGCAACCATTTTATCCGAGCTGTGGCTACAATCAGACGGTCGGCTGGATCGCCATGAAACTCTCCGGGCAGTTCTGTACTCTCAACAGCGATTGAGGCAAGCAAAGGAATCAGGTTAATCCCTGGCTTAGAGAGCGCCTCTTCTATCCATTGTCTCGTCGGCATTTTAAAAGTAAGCCGCCGCTTTGCTGCTAGAGCAGCCACCTCCCATACAACAATCGCTGGAATATAAACCTGCCCGCTCACTGCGGCTTGTTCAATCATGCTGACCGATGACTTGGAAAGTTCGCTGCTGCCGGTATTTAGCCACACCCAGATGTGTGTATCAAGGATTAGACCTGAACCACTATCAATCGGCATCTGCTTCCCACACTTGCCCCGTTCCTGCGACGATGTCGCCGTGAATAATGACGCTGTCTTTCAAACATCCGAACAAAGACACCGGCGTCTCTGAGTAAGGAACCAGCTTCGCTAGTGGCTTTCCGTGCTTCGTAACTATGATTGGCACACGAGTGAGGTTCACCTCATCGATAAACTGAAGGCAATGAGTCTTAAATTCTCCGGCACCTACTTGTCGTTCCTTCGGCTGTTTCATCTGGTTTCAATTTACGACCATAAGTATATGACTATAGTAATAGTAGCATGGTCCAGCATTGAAATTGAATCAGCACCTCTGGCTGATCTTAGCGAGCACTATTCAAGTGTGGCTCGGGCAGCGCGGTCAAGAACTGCCGGACAGCACTGTTGTATTGATCGAAATTTATGTCGTACATGTCATTGTGTCCGGCGTCAGGTAATTGAATAAATGTTTTTGGTGGCACTGCAAGGTGATAGATCTCTTCCGAATGACTAAAAGGAATCAGCCTGTCTTTCATACCGTGCACCAGGAGCAAAGGCGCATGAGGCTGGCTGAGAATCTGCGCATTGTTTAGCTGTTGTTGTGGGAATAAGGCGGCTGGATACAGCCTCAACCACAAGATCTTCTGGCGGGCGAGATCTACTATTGATGTGTATGGCGATTGCAGAATGATCCCGGCAACGTGTCGACGGGCCGCTATTTGGCACGCTACTCCAGTGCCCAACGACTCACCGAAGACGACGACATCGTGGTCAGCGTAGCCCTTTTCTGAGATCAGCCAATCAAAAGCCGCATCGCCATCCTCACACATTTTTTCTACCGAGGGACTGCCTGCGCTGCGTCCGTAACCTTGATAGTCGTATGTAAAAACCGATACTCCGTCACGCAAGAGCATCGCTATAAGCGGGATTCGGTTGGTCAAGTTGCCACCATTGCCGTGGCTGACGAGCACCACATGCTTTGAATGCTTCGAATTGGCAGCCTGCAAATACCAGCCATGAAGCTGCACGCCGTTTGTGCTGTTGAAAAACACGTTTTCAATTTTGGTGCCAATGATTTTGTGAGCTCCAAAAGGTCCAGTCATTGTTGGATGAAACAACATCATGTTGTACAGCGGCGCCGCAACAAAAGGTGACAACGCCACGTAGTAGAGAAGTAGCTGTGGAAGCAGGTTTCGCAGCGTCACCAACAGCATATGTCTATTTGTCTGCTTTAGTTTGCTGACCAAAGCAATCCATTCGCCCGGATTGAAGGCGCTGGTAATCTCATGCACGACGCTGCGAATCAAAGAAGCAATCATTGCCTTGCACGCTTTGCCTTGGTAAGGACGGACCTTTCGGCCGCCCTGCATCTTTTCAATCTACTAACACTACACAGGATCGGCCCCATTACCTGCCTTACCATACAGTTAATGGAGTGTATGGTGACGCCGCAAACCAAGGGCGAGGGTTAGCTTTTACCTATCCTATGCTGAGTTATCGTTTTCGATATAATCCCATGAATAAGCGCAAACTGCCTAGACGCAATGTTGATGCCTGTTTCGGGACGAAGGGGCATTAAAGGTTTAATCAAAAAAGATATCGTTTTCGATAACCCAGCGTAGGATCCAGCCGGTTAGTATCCCGTAGTGCCGAATGGGCTGAGGTCATTCGCATTGCCAAGCTAGCCCAAGGCAGTGGAACCGATGGCAGCGGATGCGATAATGATTGGATACGAGTGCGGGAAACCAGTGATGAGCGGTGAATGGGACAAATTGATCGAATTGGCTAAGCAAGCTGCCGGAAACGGCAATCTTGCGGAGGCTCAACGGCATCTGCAGAAGGCTGAATCAGAAGCAAAGAGTTTTGCCAAGACTGATTTCCGAGTCTGCTACACCTATCAGAGGCTAGCCGATATTCAACTGCTTCTCGGCAACAAATCAGAGGCGATTACCTCGCTGGAAACAGCAATCAAGTTGCGGATCAATGCGCTGGGCCCGCACCACGACTCAGTCATAGCTTCCAAGATGGCGTTGGCAAAACTCTGTTTTGAAGCCAAGCGATATGGACAGGCGCTGGAGCTGGCCACCGATGCCCTGAAGCTTTACGAGCTGGGTCATGGTTCCGATACAGATTTTGTTGGGGCGACTATGTTTAATCTGGCCACTGTCTATCATGTGCAAAAGAAATACGACGAGGCGGAGAATGCGTACAAGCGGGCGTTAAGCATTCGCACTAAAGTTTTGGGCGCGCAGCATCCCGATACTGGCGCCGTTTTGCGCAATTACGCCCGCTTGATGAAAGAGACGCACCGTGAGGCCGAGGCAGAGCACCTGGATTCTTGCGCCACCGGAGTGATCACGGGGTCCTGGAAGCCGGTCAGCTTTGGCGATAGCGAATCACTATTTACCGCTGAGGAACACTGTGGAGTTTGCGGTGCTGTGCTTGGAGATCAAGCCAAGTGCGACAAATGTGGGATGAAGGTTGGCACGACTGGTTAGTCTCAATTGCCTCGATAGGTTTACCGGTGATTGGGGCCGCCGTGATTGGGGCGGCAGTGATGGCGGCGCAGTCATTGGGGCGGCTGTGATTGACGCGCAGTCATTATTGAGGCGTGGAAGTGAGGCTTGGCGTGGTCGTGTTTAGCGCTTTTTCCGCCCGACCATAC
>Ga0182024_10023022_pt1 | contig 11188 bp, 11 predicted proteins | sample P32metaG_FD_120480 | JGI IMG/M metagenome (GOLD analysis project Ga0182024, IMG submission 120480) | Permafrost microbial communities from Stordalen Mire, Sweden - P3-2 metaG (Illumina Assembly) | ecosystem: Environmental > Terrestrial > Soil > Wetlands > Permafrost | place: Sweden: Stordalen... | reverse complement strand
TTCCTATCGTACTTATACTGAGTGGTTTTACCCCGGGCCAGTTGAACCGTGTTGATTGGTAGGATGTGCATCACGGTGAGGAAACCGCAGGTGGAGGTAATATCTAAACCACCCAAAGTCGTTGAAGAATTCACGAAGGAACCATTCCTGACGTTCTGATAAGAGACATATTATTGTTGTAATTGGGCATATATATACATATATATACATTTTCACATCGAGGGCGGATATGCTCCTGTGCCCAGCAATTGAACTCACTACACCCCCAAGTTTAGCATCTCATCTGACCCCTCGAAATTCATTTTTCAAGGCCATATAAGCTCAAATGGCTCCACTCCCGCAGCCATCTCTTTCCCACTCCCTCGCGCCCCAATATACTCAGCCAATATAACATGGGTAGGCCACGGTGCTGATACCGTTAAACACATACTCAAGACAGCATGGAGTCCGCTGAGATCTCCCCTCGGTATCGACTCCAATAACCGCGCGTAGCGAGTTTTCCGGAATTTATCCTACGGTATCAGTGAATCCAGGCCGCAGGAGGACGGGTACGTTGAGTCGTTTGGACGCTTGGAGAAAGTAGGGGAGGTCAACGAAGGCGATTGCGCCGACTATCATCTCAAATATTTCGTTCGGGATGGTTGTGATGCTCGCTTTTTGAGAACTAGCAGGGTCTTTTAACTCTGACTTCCCCTCGCGATTGTCCATATTGTCTCCCAAGAGGGATAAAAATAACTTCCCTGAAGTAGTCGGTGGGTGCACTCACCTACGGTCAATACAATCGGGAGGTGAAAATACTAACGTTGATCGACCAGAAAATCCGTTAAACTGCGTCCTCTTTCCACAATTTATCCCGCTTCACGATGATAAACAGGGGGGGAGACTTGTGATCATTGACGGTCTAAACGACGGATCGAACGAGCCTGAAACAATCAGTTCTGTGGTGGTGTGTGTGTTCCACTACTAGCCTGAAGTTAAATGGGTTATTTTTTCAGTGGGAGACGAATTGTCCGAAACGTGAAGACTGGTATGGTAAACCTCGTACAGATATGGAAAGTCTAAAAGCTCATTGCGTTTCGGATCGCGCCTTTAAACCTCGAACCCTGGGCTCCAACTTGAGAAGAATGATGGCAAGGAATATACATGCAAATTTTGATATTATGTATGCCAATGGTGATCACCTCCCATCTTGTAATATCTCTACTAGGACCCGTTTCCCATTTCTTAGATCCAGATTGTACCATTCTCCATTGAACACACCCTTCGTCTTTAACAAATCAGAAACACGTTATCCATCACTGACTTCCATCCCCCCCGGTTCTCTTAAATCACCCGTCTGTCCCCCTCGAACATACCTACCCTCAGCCCCCATCACACCAACCCCTTCCCGACAAGCACAACGAACGGGCACAACGAACGAGCACAACGAACGAGCACAACGAACAGGCACAACGAACAGGCATTTACCTGACTCCGTTGAACAACCGATCCTTCAACACCTGAGTCAACAGGCCATGAACCTCCTCGCTTGAAATCCTCTCACTATCGGCGATGATTTTGTCGAATTTGCCGGTCTCGTTTTTGCGGCCGCGGCCGGCGCGGGGTTTTGTTGGTGTCATGGCCATGCCGTCGAGGTCGGTTGAGGAGGCGGAGATGGAGGTCATGAAGTTCTGGGAGGTTGTTTTTTGGATTTTGGAGGTTAGGTCTTGGATTTGGCGGGTTGAGAAGGAGGAGTTCTGTGAAGTATTAGTATAAACGAAAAAGAAACAGGACAAGAATCAAGATGGCTTAAAAGTGACGAGACAAGGGAGCCCAAATTCGGGATCCAACAAACAAAAGACAAACCCCCCACGGCGGAATTCCAAGTACGTGAAGGGAAACAAAGGATACACATCCAGGGCCATACAATAATCAGCGGACTCTGCGAGAGCGTCGCAACCCAATACTTATTCCACAACAGATCCAGCAATTTCGTATCGAGACTGGACTTGAAATGCGAAATCTCCAGCGAATAATACTGATTTGCATGGACGCCGAAGTCCTCGATTTTGTTGAGCGGGATGGACTGGTATTCGCTTGGTTCGGAGTCGGGGGGGATGTATTTCTCGGGGTAGGTGCGGAAGGCGCCGATGTCGACTTTGCCGCTTGAGATTGTGCGGTGGGGGTCGATCTAGTTGGGTTAGAATGGAGACAAGGAAGTGTTCGGGAATGGGGAAGGGTTATGGAGGGATGGTGATGGTGATGGGGTGATAGGGGACTTGGGAGGGACGGCGGTGATAGGCGGAAGGATTGGGGGATGGGGATGGGGATGGGTTGGGAAGGTAGGTACCACGACGGCGACCCATGGGTCTTGGAATTGTTGGTTTTGAAGTTGAGTGGAGACGTCGATGCCTGATAACCAGCATCCATATCCGGGATGCGAGTGACTACACTTAGTCATGAACAACAAACATACTGGTAGAAGGGAATGTCATATCATCACGACTTGCGTCAAGACATTGGGGGATAAAACAATGGAAAGGTCGGACAACAACTGCAGAACAGGGGATTTAGGGGGACGTACTACCACCCGATTATATTCTCACGCCGTTCAACTTTAGTCGATAAATCCGAGTAATTGACCATATACTCGTACGCCTCAGCCATAGCATTCACTCGTGTTTCCGTCCCCTCCACAGGCAATGCAAAGGAATCCATGACGATAAAGGTATCATCCTGAATTTTTCCCTGCATTAATCCCATGATCTCGATGTTCCCCCCTGAACGGGCATGCATCACCTATCATCAGCCATGATCTCGACTCCTATTCCCTCTGGGACACATCCAGGCAAATAGGGCCCACAAGGGGTTCAATTGGAGTGTACCATTTTGATAAGCGCTATTGCCGAGATTCGGATCTTCTTGAAATGGCGCGGACTACAGTAAGAATCGTCACTAAACCACAAAGAAAGAGGATTGAAAATGAGGGAACACATGAATATCAAGAGGGAGGGAAACGGGATCACGGACGACTTACTCTGTCGCCCATGGCTTCGCATCGAGGATTTTCTTCTGCTCCTGCGTGTCATGCTTGTAAATTGCATCCATAGCAGTACTATCCTGCGTGATATCCTGCATCTGATTCTCCAGCGAGAACTGCTTGAACGACGCTGAGGAAGTCATTTCCGTGGTCTTCGTGTATCGCTGTTGACGATGTGCCCTCTAAAATGATCGGCGTGGTGGGCCAACGAACGCTCGTGTTAAACAGCAAAGCCCACGGTCACCGGATGATCTATGGAATTGGGCTGTAAATTTACGAGGCAGGACCCGTGGCTTGTAATCAAACCTTAAAGCTTCGTGCCTGCCGTGTGCTGTTCCGCTGCATTATTCGGGTCATTCAATCTAATTATCACCTCTCTTCAGTGTCATTATTGTGTCTCTCCCCAAATAAAACGTATTCTCTTGCGTCGTATGGCATTGATGGTAGCTGTTGCCTTGTTTTAAGGGATACGGATGGATTCGTTTTTGGTCTCGGCACCGGGGAAAGTGATTCTCTTTGGCGAGCATGCTGTGGTCCATGAGAAGGTACCTCTCATAACATCATATTGCTATGTCTTCCTTAATATCAGAGATTGATGTAGTAGGCCGCGATAGCGACATCCGTTTCTCTTCGCTCGTATCTTCTCGTTCAAACGACTCCCCTTGATGAGGGCGCGACGCCATATGTCAGACTCAATTTCCCTGACATCGGCTTAGACCACACATGGTCTTATTCTGACCTCCCTCACATGTCGTCTCCAACTTCCACACCGCCGACCTCCCTCGACGCAGCCCTTTTGAAATCCATGGATCCAGTGTTGGAACCATTCGCCAAGAAGGAATTCCAACACGCTGCTGTCTATGCGTTTCTCTACCTTTACATCTCCCTCTCTACTCCTCCCACCACGAATATCACATTTCTCCTGAGGTCGGCAATCCCAATGGGTTCTGGTCTTGGATCCAGTGCATCTATTTCTGTCTGTCTGGCCACTGCATTGTTGACCTTGGGAGGACACATCCCTAAAGCGAATACTAAAAGGCATGATGGCATAGATGCGGGGGAGGTGGATGTCGATGTATTAAAAGTTATCAATGATTGGGCTTATGTGGGAGAGAAATGTATTCATGGAAATCCTTCGGGAGTGGATAATACGGTTGCCACGTTTGGCGGGGGCGTTGTATTTCGAAAAGAAAGGAGGGAACGAAAGCTGTCGAACGGGACTTTTACATCTTCTAAACCCGCTGAGAAGATCATCATAAGGTACCTCCTACCCCATCATGTCTCTCCCTCAACCAATCGTCTCTATCCTCCGTTTCTTCATCTTGAAAGACAGATATACTTACAACTCCAGAATCCCCACCTTACGCTTCCTCCTAACAGACACAAACCACCCCCGCCGCACAGCCATCCTCGTCGCCCACGTAGCAAGCCTTCTGCTCACTCTCCCCGGCGTGACACCGCACATCCTCACTGCCATCGACGGTATCGCCGCGGAAGCCAAACGCCTGCTTGAATCGGACGAAAACATCACGGAGCGTCTAGGAGGATTAATTTCGATCAATCAGGGATTGTTGAATAGTGTGGGTGTGGGGCATGAGAAATTGGATTCGGTGGCGAGAATTACTAGGGAGGTTGGGTGGACAAAGTTGACTGGCGCGGGGGGTGGGGGTTGTGCTTTGACTTTGTTAAGGGAAGGTACGGACTTTCCCTTGTTCTTTTATGACTCCTTGTACTTTGCAATGTGTTTTTGTTTTCGTATCGCAATACCTTGTTCCCCACTAACCTCCACATTGTACCTTTCAGTTTTATTTACCCAATCGTTCAATTCTTTTTCGTTATCTTCCGCTTGCATGATTCAATACTAACTTTAAGACGTCAACACGGAAAAACTAAAAGCCATCGAACAATCGCTCCGCGCCGAAGGCTTTAAACCCTTCGAAGTCGAACTCGGAGGCCCCGGAGTAGGTATCCTACAAGATGTCAACCAATCTTTGATCGATGAGTTTATGCATTCAATCGGGTCTGTGGCTAAACAGGAGTCCTGGTTGTATTGGAGTTGATTTCCTTGCTATGTCATGGTTGTTATGCTGCAGGTGTGCGAAAAGTGGAAATGCATTAATATTTTATATCAGATAATGGAATGAAAAGACGATCCTCGCTTTGAGATTTAAATTGTTGTTCTGATGGATACCTTGGCGTGGGTGATGAGCTAGAGGGTAAGAGGTGGTTGCAAAGGTCCATTTCCTGGTCATGGCGAGGTTTATTCTTGCTACTGCCTGATTTTATTACATGCCAGATCGTTATGGCTGAGTATAAGTGAGCTTGTGCGCACAGGGTGGCAGGTCAAGAGATGCGAATTCATTCCTGAGATCTACTCGTACAAACATTAAATATAAGGCGATTAAGCACAAATCTAACAGTAGGGGAAGCTGCTCAAGATCATTCCACGCCATCAGATGATGTTCATCTTTTGGATACAACTTTGCATTTCTCACCAGATATTAAACTCCAAAGTATGTACATTATCTAATTGCTTTCTTATTAAGACGACGGCTCTAACCAGCTCATCGAACTTGCTAAAGTACAATTTCCCTGGATTGTAGCCGTGAAGAATTCAGTCCCAAATGTTTCCGGAGAACCTGCATCCCAGATAAACATTCCATTTACATCTGTAACCCCAGAGCTTGGTCCATCGTGCAGAGTGCCCAAAATCACGACTTCGAGTCCTTCCAATGCGGTACCTTGTGAATCATTCACTGTGACCGTAACCACCACCTTCTGACTTGTGTATAGGACGGCTGAATTGAAAGTCATAGTTGAGTAATAGTCATTACAACTTCGGATCCACAACACGTTGATTGTCTGCTCACAGGAGGGCGAGGCGCCGACGAAATCCAATGTGTAGGTCTGGTTGACCGCGGTGCCACGAACGTAATCGATGGTTGTACTGGCGGCGCCATTATCGTCTAGGGACATTTGAGTGCTGCCGCCTAACCAGTAGACATCGATGGTTGCGCCCTGCAATCCTCCGATGTTTTGAGCATAATTGGCCGAAATGACGAGAGGGCTTTCGATAGGTAAACTATAGCCGGAAGCAGGAGTGACAACCGAATTCGTACAGTCGGGATCATAGTGATATTGGACAGAGAAACTGTGAGTATCACTACAAGTTTCGAATTGGCCAGCCCAGGTGACTGCATATATTCCCTGATCCATGCTCGTGTAATTGGCGTTTCCGTCAGCATCGCTGTAGATGGTATAACTATTTCCTAGGCCACGCTTGACTTTCCTGGTGGGCTCCTGAAATGTTATGGTTGTTGTTTGGTTCTCCATGGGATCACCAAAGAAATCGACAATGTGTGATTCGAACATCACGGAATCTGAGTTCATAATGAGATCCGTGACGTTCACGTTGTCGTTCTCCGTGCCGTTCCGTAGAGCGACGGCCGTGAATGTACTTTTTGCACAGTCAACAACGGGTAAGACAACCCAGTCCGTGGTGTTCGAGGCGTTCAGAGACGGAGCCGAAACCAGAACCTGCTTTGCGCCACGCTGAAGTGAGACGAGATAGAAAATGAAGGTTCCATTGTCATCGGTGGTTCCAGTAGTTATTTGCTGCAAACCACTATTCACGAAGTAACAAGTTGTTCCTTCGCTGCAAGACAAGTCTAGGGTGACATTGGGGATAGGATTGTGATTCTGATCATAAACGGTTGTGTCAATCTCACCGAAGCTGCTGATGTCGAGCTCATAAGTGAATTGGTTGATAGTTTGGTTATCTGGAGTGGTGACAAACTCGATGGTGCCAGTGACTGCAGGGGCCCCGGAGCTGGCGGGACCCGAACTGACGGCACTTGATGGTCCTGAGCTTGCTGTGCTGGGAATATTGCTACTCGCCGGAGTTGACACCGCTGGGGTGCTGCTAGCTGGGGCGCTGCTAGCTGGAGTACTGGATACTGGCGTATAGGTTTGGCCAATTCTTACTGTGGAACAAGTGTTCGATCCGGTACCCACGCGTATGAATACATCCCCTGGACAAATCATAAAAATCAAGGGCAGATGATTGTTCGGATCATCTGCCGAAACCAGCAAGTTGCCATTGCCATCAACCTGGAATAGTTGGGTGAGTACATTGGAAGGGGGCGTGGAAGAATCGAACACGAAGGACCAGTTGGATGACTGCAGATCATCTAAGGAGATGTACAACTTGTTCCCGTTGGCGTCGGAGAGTGTGTTGCCATCGAGATAGAATGTTGTAGGTGTATCATTATTGTAACTTAGTTTGCCGTTGGTGATGACTACTGGGGTACCCGCATGGTCGCCAGATTTGAGGACGAACTTGAGTGAATTTCCGCTTGGTCTTGAACTTGGTGAAGCGGATGGCGCCGATGAAGGGGCCAAGGATCGGCTTAGCGGAAGGCCAGTACCGGTGACTGTCTTAGTCGTTGTTGTTGTGGTGGTTGAGGTCGAAGTATAAGTCACAATGGTTGGAGCAACAGTCACGTTGATCGTGATGTTGTTCTCGATGTAGATGGTCGGGGACGGGAATTCCTTGGTCTTGGTAAAATAGACGGGATATGTCTTCAGTTAGTTCAGTAAGGGGTGAGATGTACGCTGCATTCCCAATCCTCATCCCAGTATCCGACGTGCATATCTTCAATGTACTCATAGACTTGGACATGTTTAGACATTATGTTATCGGAATTCGGGGCCCAGCAATCTGAATAGGGGCACACATAGCAAGTTGGACAGGGTGCAGAGTATTGAATCGTGCAGGGGGGGTTCCAGCAGGGGTAGAATTCGTCCCCGCATTTCTGAATGCCTTCCTCTGTGCAAACAGTTGTTGTTGGTTTATAGGTCGTCGCACAAGACGTTATGGGTTGAGTCGTGCATGTTATAGGAATCGCCTCGCAAGTAGGACAACAAGTCAGCGTGGTGAATGGATACGCTGTTGCGGTCGCTGTCGCCGTGGGACATTCACATACTTCCGTGACTTCCACAACATATACCGTCTCTATATCTGCAGTCTGAGATTCGCAAGATGTATAAGATCCCGCCGAAACAAGACCAGCAAAAACCGATCCGATCCCAAGGAGTGTCGACACGCGCATTGTTGATGATACCCGGGCACTGTACCCGTGGCGCCTTTAAGTACCCGCCGCATCTGGAGATTCTTAATTCAGATCAAACAACAAGGAATTTCGGGTAAGCTCATTTCAAGCCTACGTCGAGCCTACCGGACCGCAGCGTCTCGTTGGGGGCTTTCGGCGCCCGGCTCTGTGCAGAATGTAACGGATCTTAATTTAAGCCTCTGCGTGCTGACCGCGTGTAAGCCTAAATATGTGGGACTTCCCCTTCGCGGTCGCGAGGAGCCAAAGATTTCCCAGATATTACTCGAGCAATGTTGGTAAATTACATTCCGCGCTCGATCTGATCTGCCGTTGACTTCAACGATGCCGCGAAGAATTTCGCCGTCTCATTGCCATTCGTTTGCTGAAGAAGCGAGATCTTCGTCTCGGCTTTTATCTGACTTCCAAATGAATCATACAGTATCTGGAACGTGGTCCACCGTGCTACAACTTCTATCGGCAAGTTCCGAGGGAGGTCTAACCTTATTTTCGAAATTGCTGGGAATTGCGTCCAAGGCAAACATCCTCCCAAATAACCAACCGTCTCACTCCTAATAAGGTTGTAAGAACACTTTCGTGACCAGTTATGGATTCTGCTAAGCCGATTATCGAACCACCCTTTCCGCATCAATCCTTCCCGTATCTCTGGTACGTATATGTTATACCGCCTGCCCGCTTCTATCCCCCCACCGTTTTCTTATCATCCTTCACGAAAATTGAAGTTGCGAGGGCGTTGATCTGTATATCCCAGAAACATTCGGATTGACGCTTTATCTTCTCCTGGTCCCCATGGAAATGTATGCCATCCCTGTTGAAGTTCATCGAAGGCAATTTCTCCGCCTTATCGACGATATCAAGGGTCTCGTGTTGGAGTCAACCGATTCCAATCTCCAACAATCTGTACAACCGCTCCTGGAAATGTTGACCGCCGGCATCAAAGCTGCTGCAACGCCCAACTCTCCGACCACTTCGATTTCTGAGTCACCCGCGCCAGAAAATCATGAAGAAGCGGCTTCCGAAACTGGTGAACGCGTATCAGAGGACAAGCCAGTGACATACCCTCCAAAACCTCCTTCAAATGGCATCATAAATATACCCAGGGCACAAGCGCGGCTCAAAATTTCACCCGATGATTGGGAAATTGCACGGGTACATTTTACCGACGATTTGTTTCATTGGGTAATCTTTAGCGCGATGTTCAACAAGCCATCAAAAAGAAGAAACTTGATGGCGAAAGCACCGCTACCACGGCTGAAGCGAAAAGGGTGCGAGATGGAAAAATGTTCTCGGCATTAAAGTATTTGCAGAAACTCAAGAGAGAAGATGGAGAGGTAAAGTGGCCTGGCTTTCAAGGGGAGGACAAGTTGGGTATGATAATGAATTTCATCAGATGGGAAATTCATGAGTTGCAGGGGAACCGGTAGAAAGTTCGAATTCTCATTATTCGCACTCAAGTTGAATGAAAGAGTTGCGAGAAGTCTTGCAAGTATGTATGTACGTAAGATACTTTAGATTGCAGCAGTCTAAATAAGTTTTTGAGTTTCTCAATCTCAATCCTAGCCCGAGTCTCCAAAATGAACTCACGCCTACGTAGCTCTCAGTTCTGGTACAGTAGCCTTATCAATCTGACTCTCATTATCTGATGCCTCACATTCTCCTTCCTTCTCCTTTACACCCTTGTCCTCGATAACGAACCCCTTAGCCTGCACCTCATAAAATCTGCGATACTGTCCTCCCTCCAGCTCCATCAACTCATCATGCGTCCCAAACTCCTTCACAACCCCCTCATCCAGCACCATAATCCTATCCGCAATTCTAACCGTATTAAACCGATGCGTGATAAAAACCGTCGTCCTCCCCCGCCTGCTCCTCTTAATCGTCTCAAAGAGCTTGAATTCCGCCTCGGGATCCAAATTCGCAGTCGGCTCATCCAGAACCATCAAATCCGCCTCCTGATTCCTCATAAACGCCCTCGCGAGGCCCAATTTCTGCCACTGTCCCCCCGAAAGATCCTTCTGCACTTTTTTCTCCTGCTCCTTTTTGATCTCGTCTTCTATGTCCGAGTCGTCGTCGTCGCCGTCGCCGTCGTCCCATTTGGAAAAGCCCTCTGTGTAGGTCGTCCAGCCGGGGATGCAGGAGAGATAGGAGTCGTACTTGTAGGGGAGTTGGGAGATGAATTCGGCGGCGCCGGATTCGGTGGCGGCTTTTTCGATGCTGGCGGGGGAGTCGATTTGAGAGATATTGCCTACGCCGATGTTTTCGGAGATTGTTAGACCGTCGAATTCGCCGGGGTTTTGGAAGAGGACGGTGATGTGTTGACGTAAGACTGCTGGGTCGTATTCTTTGATATTGATATCGTTGACGAATAAGTCGCCATCTGTAGGATTCGCAAGTCTGGTTAGTAGTCGCGCCAAAGTCGATTTTCCCGCTCCATTGTATCTACATCTCAGCAGTGCACAATTACAAACAAAGTACCCCACAACGGCAATCATCTCTCCGGGATTGATAATGAAAGATGCTCCCTTCAATACCTCTGCTTTATCCTTCTCGTCATATTTATATTTCAATCCCCTCGCTTCAATCTTCATCCCTGCGGGATGACTAACATACTCCCTTGGCTCGCCCGGTTCCTGAATCTCACTCTTCAACTCCAAACACTTGAAATATCCAATAAGCCTCCTCCACCCATAAGCCGCCTTCCACCCCACCGAACTCAATTCCCAAATCCCATTACTCATATCATTCACGGTCCATCCGATCAACTGCAATGTCCCCAATGTAAGACCTTTAGCCAGCCCCTCGTAAATGAGCCAGGCATACTCCGCCGAAGAAACCAGATCCAGCGTCAGGATGTAGATCAAATGGCTTAGGGACGAGGCTCTTTCGTCGCCGGGCTCTTTGGTGGAAGTATCGCCCAATTTGGTGAATGCGGTGTGGTATTGGGTGAGAAGCCAGGGCTCGATGCCGAGGGCTTTGATGTGCGAACGGAGGGAGGTTTTGATGGTGAAAAGGCGCATTCTTTGGTAACGATGGTAATCTA
>Ga0182024_10023021_pt1 | contig 11189 bp, 7 predicted proteins | sample P32metaG_FD_120480 | JGI IMG/M metagenome (GOLD analysis project Ga0182024, IMG submission 120480) | Permafrost microbial communities from Stordalen Mire, Sweden - P3-2 metaG (Illumina Assembly) | ecosystem: Environmental > Terrestrial > Soil > Wetlands > Permafrost | place: Sweden: Stordalen... | reverse complement strand
GAGACCGCCCCGGAAATGCCGCTGCCGCGCGACGCCGGTGACCGCAAACGCCAGGGACTCTTCTCCTTTACGCTGGCCCAGGCGATTGAACAAAATGGCAGCATCACCTACCGGCAACTCAGGGACTTCGTTCTGCATCAATATGCGGCCCTAGGGTACTTGTCGACGACTCCGTTGATCGAGGGAACGGATCTGGATGCGCCGATTTTCGGCGACGCCAACGTGAAGCGCGTTCCGCAATGGGCCATCTCGCTCCACGACGGGCAGGTCAAAATCCCCGCCGGCGCCCTGCAAGACCTATCCGCCGGCGCCCTGTTCGCCGTTATGGGCGATCCCCTGCAACCGGACACGCAAGCGATCGGCTACCTGCAAGCTGGCACGGTCAAGGTCTTTGAAACCTTCTTGGTGGACACGCCGCTCCGTCCGGCTGAAAAGGGAGGCATGGGCGCCTTCTCGTCCGGCGCCGTCCCGAAGGGATCGTATGCCCGGCTGCTGCAATCATCGCCCAATTTTTCGCTCACCGTAGCGATGCCGCCAAGCGCCACGAACGAGGGCCGCGATGCGTCGCGCATGCGCAAAATCATACAGCAGCTTCAAGTCTCGCCGCCGCAGGGGCTGCGTGTCATTTGGGTGGCGCCGGACCAAGCTGCCGATCTGCGCCTCTCGTTCGGTGCACTCGGCGCGCCTCAGGCGCAGCGCGATGGAGGCCAACTGTGGCTACTTCCACCGACCGGTGAACTGATCGCCTCGGGCGCCGAAAGAAGCCACTCCATCGAACTCGCGCAGTCGGATGCTGACTTGTCCGGCAAGCTGCAGGACAGTCTCCGGCGCATATCGCGCTACATCAATCTTCTCAGGGTCTGCGCGCAGATGCCGGTCGGCACGAATAGTGTTGCTGACGCTCAAGTTCAGGCGACGCTAACCCGCGCCCACAGCGCGGAATCTTCACCGCTTCCCGATGGAATCCTGCCGAAGCTCTACACGGATGACATCGTGGAATTCAAGATTCGGAATCATGGGCCGAAGGCGGCGGACGTCACCCTGCTGTTCCTGGACAGCCGCTATGGAATCACCGCGATGTACCCGGAGGCCGGGCGACTCAATCGGATCGAGCCGGGCGGAGAGGATCATTTGAAAATACAAATAGATGCCGACACCGTGGGAATCGAACGCATGCTGGTCATTTCAGTCGCGGCCGAGCCGCATCAACCCAATGCGGATTTCAGTTTTCTGCAGCAGCAGACCCTTGCGACAGCGCGCGGCGGGACGAGAAGTCCTCTGGATGCGCTGTTCGAGGAGGCAGCCTTCGGCGCATCCAGCGCCCGCGGCTTGGCTCGGATCGACGATATCAGTGCCGCGCGCATGCGGCTCATCAGCTGGCAGACGGCAACGCGAATTCAGGAGGGGATGTGGTAGCGCCAAGAACAGGATTCCGCAGGTCGAATCGCTGGCTAGCCGGCACCGTTTTTCTTCTGTCGATCGCAGCAGCGGCTTTGGGGCAGCAGGGCCCGAGTGCGCCGAGCGCCGACCAGGGCGCGATGGCCGCGAGTGGGGCCCCGCGGGGCGCGCAGCCGATCCATGAAGAGGCAACGCCGGTTAAAAACGGTCACGAGTATGTAGTCGCGATCGGCATCGATCACTACGCAAACTGGCCCGTGCTGAGCACGGCGGTGAGCGATGCCACGGGGTTTGCGAAGCTGCTGACCAGCAAATTTGGATTCGAATACGCGGTCGAGCCGCTGACCGAGAAAAACGCGACGCGCGACGCGATCCGTTCGCTGATCGACGATGACCTGCGGAGCCGGCTAAAGCCGGAGGATTCGCTGGTGATTTTCTTCGCCGGTCACGGAACGACTCGCAACGACAAGATCGGGGACGGCGTTCGGTCGGTGGGCTTCATCGTGCCGGTGGGCGCGCATGCCGACGCGGAGCAGCACTGGAGCGACTACCTGAATGTCGAGGAGATGCTAAGGATCATCAGCACGCTGCCGGCTTCGCACATTCTGGTGATTTTGGACAGCTGTCACAGCGGCATGGCGTTGGGAAGCAAGTTCTCCACCAGCCGCGACGACATGCGGTTACAGCGGGACATGCTGGTGAAGGTAAGCCGCAAGGTGATTTCGAGCGCTCAGGGGGATCAGAATGCGGCCGACCGTGGTCCGCTGCGGGATCATTCGCTTTTCACCGGCCTGATGATCCAGGGACTGACCAATGGCAAGGCCGACAGCTACGGTTCAGGGTTCGTGACCGCAAGCCAGCTGGGGGCCTACGCGCAACACGAGGTGGGGATCGCGGAAGGATCGCGGCAGACTCCGTTGTTTGGATCCTTCGATCTGGATGAGGGAGGCGAACTCATCATTCACATGGGCGCGGGTGCGGGCGCCGTGAATGCGGACGGCGCCAACCCGGCGAGCACGCTGACAAAATACGAGACGAACGAGTTGGCCCGCCTAAAGAAGGAAGGCGACCATCAGTATTGGCGCGCCGACGATCCGCTGAAGAATTTTCTGGCGGCGCGCAGCGCGACGCTCAAATTATGCGACAGCGGCGACATGTGGGGATGCGATCAGGCGGCGCGAAGCTTGGCGTTTGGACTGGGTGGCGGAACCGACTATCCACGCGCCGTGAATCTGGCGCAACAGGCCTGTCAGGGGCAGACGCCCGCCTCGAATGCATGCGTTCTTCTCGGCGCTCTGTATCAGGCGGGAGAGACGATTGAGCCCGACGTACAGAGTGCGGCCCGCCTGTTTCAGCAGGCCTGCGGCCAGGGAAACCTGCGCGGCTGTTATGGTATCGGAAGGTTGTACCTTGAGGGTCACGGCGTCGGCAAGGACTACACCCAGGCGAAGAATTTCTTTACCAAAGCCTGCGAGGGGAAGGAGACCGATGGCTGCAACGGTCTGGGCGTGCTCTACGCAAATGGGGACGGTGTCGCTCTCGACTACGGACAGGCATTGATCTGGTGGCAGAAGGCTTGCAACGGCGGCATGCTCAAGAGCTGCGAGAATGTCGGCAACTTGTACCACCTTGGCAAGGGCGTTGCCAAAGACTTTGCTCAGGCGGTGAGCTTTTACAACAAGGCCTGTGCAGGGGGTTTGATGGATGCCTGCAGCGATCTGGGCTGGGCGTACCAAAACGGCGAGGGAGTGGCGAAGGATGTCGCCCAAGGCGTAAATCTGTACCGTAAGGCGTGCGATGGCAGGGGGACACAGGGCTGCGTGAACCTTGGACTGCTGTACGCGAATGGGAATGGCATCGCCAAGGACGATGCACAGGCGGCCGTATACTTTCGGAAAGCCTGCGACACCGGCGGCACCTACGGCTGCAACAATCTGGGAACGATGTACGAAGCGGGGCGCAGCGTCAGCAAAGACCTGCGCGAGGCGCTGCGTCTATACAACCGAGCGTGCGAGGCGGGAACGATGCTGGGTTGCCGCAATATCGGCTGGCTGTATCTAAACGGACGCGGCGTGACAAAGGACGCTTCGGAAGCGGTGCGCATGTTCCGGCAGGCCTGCGATGGCGGCGATATGCAAGCATGCACCCAGCTTGCCACGCAGCTCGCGTCGGGGCAGGGCGCGGCGAAGAATGCAGCCGCGGCGGTTGAGTTGTACCGCAAGGCCTGCGACGCGGGAGACGTGAGAGGTTGCGTGGGGCTGGGTTGGACGTATCAGTCCGGGCAGGGCGTGGCGAAGGACGCTCCCCAAGCCGTGAGTATTTATCGAAAGGCCTGCGATGGCGGCAACGCGATTGGCTGCACGAGTCTGGCGACGATGCTTTACAACGGCGAAGGCGTAGCGAAGGACGAAGCGCAGGCGGTGAGTCTCCTGCACAAGGCCTGTGACGGCGGCGACATGAACGGCTGCAGCCGGCTGGCGTATGCCTACTATGCGGGCGTCGGTGTGCCGAAGGACATCGCGCAGACGATTGCACTGGACCAGAAGGCCTGCGACAACGGTGGCATGCAAGGTTGCACAACGCTTGCCTTCATGTACGCCACCGGCGCGGGTGTAGCCAAGGACGCGACGGTGGCGGCAAATTTCAGCCGCAAGGCGTGCGATGGCGGGGAACTGACCGGGTGCCAGAACCTCGCGGTTGCCTATTATATGGGCCGGGGTGTGGCGAAGGACGTGACCCAGGCAGCCGCTTTGGACCACAAGGCCTGCGACGCCGGCCAGATCTTCGCATGCACCAGTCTAGCCTCTCTGGATTTCATGGCTCACCACGGCATGGGCGCACCGGAGGCTGACGCTTCTTGGGCTGATGCGAGCCGGAAAGCGTGCGATGCGGGGCAGGCGACCGGCTGTGCCACCCTGGCGCTGCTGATGCACAACGGCCTGGGCGTCAAGCAGGATGACGTCGCGGCGGTGGCGTTGTTCCGCAAGGCGTGCGACGGCGGGGAGATGATTTCCTGCATGAACCTTGCGGTTGCGTACTCAACGGCCATGCAGGTTCAGAAGGATGATGCGCAGGCTGCGAGCCTTTTTCGCAAAGCTTGCGACGGAGGGCTTTGGGCCGGTTGTACCGCATTGGGCGTTGCGTACCAATACGGCACGGGCGTGACCAAGGATCAGAAGCAGGCGCTCGCCTTCTACGCCAAGGCCTGCGAGGGTGGCGAGATCACCGGATGCCACAATCTCGCCTACCAGTATCAGAACGGCGAAGGGGTGCCGAGAGATCGCGACCAGGCCTTGGCAATTTATAAAAAGGCCTGCAGCGGCGGAAGTCAGGCTTCGTGCAATGAGCTGAAGGCGGAATAGTTGGCAACGCCAGCTGCGCGGAGAACACCGGTGTCCAGGGTATCGATTGCCACCTGCGAAAGCGCTCCAATCATCACGCCGCCATTTCTTTGCAATGGGTCGGTGGTGACCCGCGCGCTTTTCAGCGGTGATCATCATCCGATCCATCTTGAGGTTTATCGCCTGGAGCCTGGAGCCGCCGTCCAGTTCAGTGGTGATCCCACCGATGTGGCTATTTTTGTCTGGAAGGGTACCGCGGCAGCCGGCGGAGCACGCCTCGAGAGGGGATCGAGCGCAATTGTGGAATTTGGCGCTGCGCTGAACATCGCCGCTCCGGACGAAGGCGCGACGCTCGTCGCCTTCACTCTCGCGAAGCGCCATGCCGGATCGTCGGGGATGCACGTTCATCTGCTCCCCAATGAACGGGTGCCGCGCAAGGATCAACTGGGCGGCACGGAGGGCGTGAGCGGCGCTATTCACGCCGACTCCCAATGCCCGACTTGCGCCGTCTGGATGCACGAAAATGGCTATGCGGCAGCCGGCAAGGAGACGCCTGTCCATTCGCATTCGGAGAACGAAATAATCTTTGTGACGGCGGGAAGCATGCGTATCGGGAGGCGCGAGTATGGACCGGGTAGTGCGCTGGCGATTGCCGCCAATACGAAGTACGGCTTCTTCAGCGGGCAGGATGGATTGAGCTTCGTAAACTTCCGCGGCTCGTCGCCCACTTATAGGTCCGGCGACGGCTCGGTGACAATGGATGAGGCTGAGTTGTGGCGTTCGCTCCTTGGCAGGCCGGTATATTTGGAGCCGGTGAGATAGATCACCATCGCCTTCGGCGTTGACAGGCCTGCACACGCCGCCGCAATTCCTCGGAGCGCTCTTTAGGTGTGACCACCGGCGTGTCGGAGGGCAGATCATTGCGCAGATCGCCACGCTTCACCCGCTTGATGACCGGGATCGGCATCGTGTCGCAGTCATACCAGCGCCCGTAGAGTGTGCCTTCGGTGTACCCAGCGGGATCGAGCCAGTTGGGCACGCCGGGATCGCTCAGCGCGATCACCGCGCGCAGTTTGCCGTCCGAGCTCAACTTCGAATTCCACGCGTTGATGCTGCTGATGCGATAGACGTACTCGACCGCATTGAAGAGCGGATCATTGAGCTGGATGTTCCAGTATGGCGCCACCTTCGGCATGTCCGTCTCGATGATGAGCGCCTCGTCCTCGTTCAGTTGGAACACCGCGGGCCAGTACAGTTGCTTGGTCAGGCCGGGAAGGCGCACAGGATGAATGACGTTGTGCCCGACCGCAGCCAAGATTTCGTTCTGCATCTTGTAGAATAGCTTGTTCATATTGGCCGGGATGGACGCCAACAGCTGCAGCTTCTCCGTGATCTGCTTCGAGGTCAGTCGCGGCTTCAGCGGAACAGGATCAAGACATTCGATCGAGATCTGGGGATCGACCTCGTTTTCCCAATCTATCATGCGATAGCGCACGAAAATGCAGTCGGCGGTCGGCTTCAGTTCGGACCAGTTTCCCGCGTAACCCGCGGGCCGGCTGGCGCTAAAGATGATCTCGAACTCGCCATCCGCGTCCACGACGAAATCTTGCTCATCCAGACTGTTGACCGCGCCATAGGCTGAAACATCGGCGATGGTGCCGGGGATGCCCCTCTGCGTCACGAAGATCACTTTGCTGACGGTCCCACGCTTGCCGCTGACACGATAAGCCAGGTCATCTCGCAGCGGGCTGAACAAATAGATGTCATCCGGGTTCGGCTGGCAGGTGAACACCGGATTGTACAAGGGGCTCCAATCGGGATGCTCGGCGTCGGAACTGAAATAGACAAAATAGCCGTAGGACAGATTCATCATGATCTGTCGATACAGATCCGCCACATAGGCCGGATCGTGCGGGTGCCAGGTGTTGCTGATTTCGGCGGTCGCCTCGCTCAGCGGCTTAAAATATTCGAATAGCGCTGTAATCTTTTCGGCCATATCAGTTCCTTTCGAGCCGCAGCTGCGGCGCAGTTCGTCAGCAGGTCTGCAGCAGATTCCACTATGCGAGATAGTAATAACTATCTACGATTCGTCAAGTGGCTATGCAGTTTCCGATCCAGCGCTGGCAGGCGTGTCCGGCAGCATGTGCCGGGGCGCGATCGGGTAATATTTAGAGGACACCCGGGAAGCAGCCCGGTTTTTTGCGCTGGCGGAATAATCAGGAGTAATGTTGAAAACACGGAAGCCGAAAAGTGCCGCCATCGGCGCTGCAAAGCGCAAAAAGCGGCCGTCGAGACGCGCGCCGAGGTCGTCAGAGGACATTTTAAATCGCATCGTTCAGGCCGCGAGTCGGGAATTCGCGCGGCACGGGTTTTCCGGTGCGACCACCGCTGCGATCGCGCGAGGCGCCGATGTGACTGAAACCCAATTGTTTCGGTATTTCGATTCCAAGGCCAAACTATTCCACGAGACGATTTTCAAACCGCTGGACGAGCACTTCCTGAAGTTCATCGAACAGCATCCTCCTGACGACGGCCCGGCCAGTATTCGGGAGAAGGCGAATCTGTATACATCGGAACTGCAGCGCTTTGTCACTGAGCATGCCGAGATGCTCACATCCTTGGTAGTGGCGCAGATCTACGATACCGATGGCGCGCAAGGCATGCGGCGAATCAGCAGCCTAAACAGGTATTTCACCCATGGTGAGTCTGTCCTGATAAAAAAGTTTGAAGAACCAAGAGTGAATCCAAAGCTCTTGGTGCGGGTGTCATTCGTTGCCGTGCTTGCCAATGTCATGTTCAAGAATTGGATATTTCCGCCCGGCATCGCGACCGATATGGAGATTAGGGACGCCATCAATGACTTTCTTTGGGAAGGAATCTCAGTCAATCTCAGGAAGTAGATCGACTTCGCCTAGAGTATGACGTGGACCTTGGTCTCATTGTTCGGCCCGCGCAGCGTGTCGATCATCGCCGGCAGGCTGGCGAGCGGGATCTCGCGAGTAATGATGGCCTTAGGATCTGCGTGGCCCTTATCCATCTGATCCGCGATATAGAAAAATTCCTTCATCGAATAGCCGACCGCAAATTGCATCGAAACGCATTTGTACGATCCCATCGCGGGAATCAGCGGGTCGGGCGAGGTACAAAAGCCCAGCGATATCACCCTGCCGAACTGTGCCGAGTGCATGATCGCCTTGGACAACATGCCCTCGGCACCGACGCATTCGAACACGACCTGCGGCGCGCCGCCGAGGGCCTCGCTTACTTCGCCGATTTCGCTTTTGCCATAGGGGATGAAAGCGTTCGCTCCCATCGCGAGCGCGAGATCCTGGCGTCGAGCCGAGCGCGACATGGCGACCATGCGGCCCGCGCCGAGCCGCCGGGCCCAATAGATCGCATAGAGCGCAACGGTGCCGCCGCCGAGCACCAGCACCCTGTCCCCGGGCTGGATGCGCGCGAACTTGACGCCATAGAGGCTGATGGCGAGCGGCTCAATCAGAGCACCGTCGGCCATCGATAGTGTGCTCGGCAACTTGGTAGCGACACTGGTAGGCACCCGGGCGAGTTCGGCGAACCCCACCATCGCGGTGCCCGGTTTGGCTTGGCACAGAACGTTATTGCCATGGCTGCGGCAGGCTTCGCACAGCCCACAGGCGAGTGAAGGCAGTACGCTGATGCGCTCCCCGACGCTGAAGCCCGAGACCCGGTTTCCGATTTCAATGATCTCTCCGGCGTATTCGTGCCCGAACTGGCTGCCCGCGCCGAAATCCCACATCCCGCCTTTGGTCATCGACAGATCGGTGCCGCAAACACCGCACCGATGCACTTTGATGATGACCTCATTGGGGCCTGGCTTAGGATCGGGCAGCTCTTCGACAGCGATGGTTTTGCCCTGACCAGGGTAGACGGCTGCTTTCATCAACTGGACTCCACGAGATCGTAGCGCCGGATGTAATCGCGGAAGGGCTCGCGCGCTTCCTCCGCGGTCATGCCGTAGTCGGCGATGTCGTAGCGGTGAACGCCGTGCGAAAGCTCGGGCTTCTCCACGATGCGGCGGATGAAACCTGCGCGCACCTCGGCCGTGATGTCCATGCCGATAAAGGCATAGATCCGGTCAAGCACGGCCAGGGGATCGCGATGGAAATCGGCATGGATGATATCGAGGACCTTACCCGGGTGCTGCTTACGCACCAGGTCCGCCTTGCGCACGGCACTCGACCACTTCGCCACTTCCCGTGCCAGCATGTTGTGTGCACGCTGTTCCTTTCGCTCCTCTTCTGTCAGTGCGTTGAGCTGCATCAGCAGCGAGACCAAGGAGGGCAGCGCCTTTGCCGGATCGCGGTGCGTCTGAATCACCTTCGCATCCGGATAAATGCCAAACAGCAGGTCGAGATTATCGATATGTCCGGGATTCTTCAGCAGCCAACGCTTATCCGGATCGTTGCTGCCGATCAGCTGCACACAGCGGTAGTAATGGCGATAAGCTGCCGCCTCGCTCTGGCATTGCCACCAGGCGTCATAGGTAGCGGCCGACCAGGCACAGTTCCACAAGTTGGATACGAACGACTGCCGCAGCACCATGCAGCACTCGTGGACCTCTTCGGCAGCTCGGTAGTGAGCCGCGCGCTTCTCGGGAGTCGCGGCATACTGGGCTTCTAGCGCCGCCACGGTCTTCTGAAAATGCGAATAATTCTTCCAGGTCTCGAGCGGCGGGCGCGGCATCGGCGAGTCGAGCAGCCACGTCTGCAGTCCCTGAAAGCGCGCGTCTACCGCCATCAGCCGATGCAACGCAGTGGTACCGGTGCGCGGCACGCCTGTTATGACGATCGGACTGCCGATGGAGTGGGCATCAAACCCAGGGTTCTCCTTCATCGACAGGATCGCCTGCGCTCGACCCCGCAGCACGTCGACGACCATACCCCAGGCAAAGCGCCGCCCCATGGTGGAGAAACGCGGGTCATAGTCCATCGACTGCAACAGCACTTTCAGACCCGGCAGATAATCGCGGGGTCCGAAGTCGTCGGAGCCGACTTCCTTGGTCACGACCTCATGGAGTTGGTCGAGTGCGTGGCGGAAGGTTTGCGGCGGGTCGTAGCTGAGGTTCATGCGATAACCACTACCATCTCCTGCGGCGCTGGCAGGCCCGCACCCGTTGGCGCAGTTCCTCGGCGCGCTGCTCAGGCGTCACCGACGGCGTGTCCGCCGGCAGGTGCTGTCGCAGTGCAGCCAGCTTTACGCGCGTGATCGTTGGGACCGGTTCGCTATCGCAGTCATACCAGCGGCCATAAATGCCTCCTTCGGTATAGCCCGCCGGATCTAGCCAGTTGGGCACGCCCGGATCGGTGAGCGCGATCACCGCGCGGATCTTCCCGTCCGAGCTCGGTTTGGCGTAGTGCCCATTGGTGCTGGAAAGACGATAGACGTACTCGAGGGCGTTGAAATAAGGATCATTGAGCTGAACGTTCCAATAAGGACATCTCGCCGGCAGCTCAGTCTCGATAATCAGTGCTTCGTCTTCCTCGAGCTGAAAGCAGGCGGGCCAATAAGTCTGCTTGACCAATGCGCCGGGGTAGCGCACCGGCTCGAAGACGTTGAAGCCGACCCGCTGCTTCACGCCGTTTTGCATGGCGTAATACAGCTTCGTCTTGCGCGCTGGAAACTTGGCCATCTCCTGGATGCGGTGCAGGATCTGCTCAGTCGACAGGCGCGGCTTAGGAGGGACTGGATCGAGGCATTCGATCGACAGGACCGGATCGACTTCGTTGGCCCAATCATAACTGCGAAAGCGCACCATCATGCCGCCAGCCTGCGGGTCGATCGGCGCCCAACTACCGGTATAGCCCGGTGGTCTTCGGGCGCTGAAGATGACCTCGAATTGCTCACCGATCTGAAGACCGAGGTCGTCGGAATCCACCTCGTTGTGTCCGCTTGGCTGCGGCATCTGGTCCACTGTCCCTGACAGCACCTTCTGGGTGGTGAAGCTGAGAATTTTGCAGCTACCGCGACTTCCCGATACTCGGTAGGTCAGATCGCCACGGATCGGCGACTGCAGATAGATGTCATCCGGATTGGGCTGCAGTGTGTAAACCGGGTTCCACAGCGGTGCCCAGTCCGGGTGTTCGGCGTCAGCATGAAAATACGCGAAATAGGCATAGGACAAGCTCGTCATCGTCTGCCGATAGACATCCGCCCGGTAGTGCGGATCATCCGGATGCCAGGTGTCCTTCAGGTTGGCCACCGCGCCTTCAAGGTCTGAGAGATAGGTAAGAATCGTTGGTGCCAATTTGCTGCTCATGAACCGGATCGCTCCTATAGATCGCTGTTGTGCCCGGCCGCGCGGGCCTGACGTCAGCTGAGAGATAGCGTACACTATCTGAAACCGGAAGAGCGCGACAAGGTTTGGGGTCAGTATGACAGACGTCGCCGAAGATTCGCCCGGTGTGCTGGTGG
>Ga0182024_10023020_pt1 | contig 11189 bp, 9 predicted proteins | sample P32metaG_FD_120480 | JGI IMG/M metagenome (GOLD analysis project Ga0182024, IMG submission 120480) | Permafrost microbial communities from Stordalen Mire, Sweden - P3-2 metaG (Illumina Assembly) | ecosystem: Environmental > Terrestrial > Soil > Wetlands > Permafrost | place: Sweden: Stordalen... | reverse complement strand
CGCCGGACCCGGACGATGGCCCCGCCGAGCAGGGGAATGGCCATGAGGAGCGCGCCCGCGGTGGTCCGCGCGTCGATGAGGATGGCGCCCAGCACGGTGAACACCGCCACGCTGGCCACGAACCAGGGCTTGCCCCGCACCGCGACCGAGTACAGGCACAGGGCGTACACCAGCAGGCCTGCAGGCACGTACGCCCCGGGGGAGAGGGCGCGCGGCCCGATGGCCACGGACGTCCAGCCCAGCGCGACCACCGCCGCTCCCCAGGCCACCGCCGGGAACCTGGTCCGCAGCAGCAGCGGCGCGGCGACCAGGACCGCGAAGAGGAACAGCATGGCCGTGCCGTAGTGGTGGCCGTGCGTGGCGTTCTGGGTCTCCAGCCAGGACTCCGTGGTCCCGAACAGGATGATCGCGAGGACCGCGTCGGCCAGGAACACCACGTCGACGGGCCCGCGCTGGAACCGCCGCAGCCACGCCGGATGGGGGGACGGGGGATCGGTGGCGCCGGCCGCGACCAGGGATGCGATCCGCTCCGGGATCCCAGAACTCATGACCCCAGCGTAAGTGCGGCGTGCCCGCCTCTTCGTGACCCGCGCGGGGTATCTGGCCGGCCCTACTCAGGTAGGGGGGCGGCCCCGCAGATGACCCGGCCGGGGCGTTCGCCCGTACCTGAGGGGCAGCGCCGCAATGGGTCCCGCAGCGTGACGCCGGCTACCCCGGGCCGTCCGTAGCTTTCTGGCCAGCACCCCACTGGTTAGGAAGGACACATCATGAGACTGCGCCGCGTGAGCGCTATCGCCGCGGTCGCGGCCGTCGTCGCCGTCACGCTGACGGCGGCGGTGAGCCCGGTCCCCCCGGCTGACCCGCCGGTCTCCCTGCCCGCTCTTACCGCGCACTTGCTGTCCACGCGGTACGCCGCCAGCGCCGGGGCCGTCACCCGGGCGGCGCGGGCGGCCGCCCGGTCCGGCGACCCGGCACTGGCCCGGACGCTCGGCACCCTCAGCCACCAGCATCTGCTGGCCTTCGACGCGAGCGGCCAGGGAGAGGCGGTCGAGGTGCTCGGCAACCTGGCCACCGCCCGGCGGGTGGCCGTCCTTGTCCCCGGTTCCGACACCTCACTGGCGACGTTCGCGTCCCGCGGCCCGGCGTCCCCGGCCGGCGGTGCCCGGGCCCTGGCCGCGCAGGCCCGGCGGCTGGATCCCGGCGCCCGCTTGGCGGTCATCGCCTGGCTGGGTTACCGAACCCCCAGCCTGCTCAGCCTGTCCGTCCTCACGTCCGGGAACGCGGGGCAGGGCGCCCAGGCCCTGCGGCCCATGGTGGCCGGCCTGGCCGCCCGCGGCGACCAGGTGGCGCTGCTGTGCCACAGCTACGGGTCGGTGGTGTGCGGGCTGGCCGCCCCCCACCTGCCGGTGACCGACATCGCGGTGTACGGCAGCCCGGGCATGGACGCGGCCACGGTGGCGTCCCTGCATACGACGGCCCGGGTCTGGGCCGGCCGCGAAGCGGGCGACTGGATCCGGTACGTGCCCCATGACCGCCTGCTCGGCGTGGGGTTCGGCACCGACCCGATGTCCGCGTCGTTCGGTGCCCGCCGGTTCGGCTGCGGCGGCGCCGGCCACAGCAGCTACCTGCAGTCTGGCAGCGAGTCGCTGCGCAACCTGGCCTACATCGCGCTCGGCGAGCCCGGAATGGTCAGCCGGTGAAGGCCCTGCTGGCCCTGGGGGCCAACCCCCCGGAGCCCCCCGCGCATCCGCCGGCTCGGAGGGAACCCGCCTCCGGCGGGCCCCGCCTCGCCAGCCGGATCCTCGCCGCGCGAAAGCTGGCCGCGCGGATCGACGCGGCGACGCCGGCCGGGCGTGACCGCACCGTGGACGCACTGCGGGCCCTGGCCATCGCGGGCGTGATCCTCGGCCACTGGCTGGTGACCGCCCTGGTGGTGACCCGGTCCCCGGCCGGTGCGGGAGTGCACGACACCAGTCCGCTGGCCTCCCATCCCGCTCTCGCGCCGGTGTCCTGGATCTTCCAGACCCTCGCGATCTTCTTCTTCGTCGGCGGGTACTCCGCCGCAAAAAGTTTCAAGGGCGGCTACCTCACCTGGCTGCGCGCCCGGCTAGCCCGGCTGGGGCGCCCAGTGCTGGTGCTGGCGGCGGTCTGGGTCCCCGTCACGATCGCGATGATCCTCGCCGGGGTACGGCCCTCGGCCATCCACACCATCGTCTGGCTGGTGCTCAGCCCGCTGTGGTTCCTGGGCGTGTTCGCCGGGCTGACCGCGCTGACCCCGCTGGCCGTGGCGCTGGTGCGCCGGTTCGGCGCCGTAGCCGCGCTCGCCCCGGCCGCCGTGGTAGCCGGGGTGGACGCCGCCCGGTTCGGCCTCGGCGGTCCCGCATGGCTCGGCTGGGTCAACGTCGGGGCCGGCTGGCTGGTCCCTTACCTGCTCGGGATCGCGTGGGCGCGCGGGGCGTTCCGCGGCTGGAAGGTGCCGGCCGCGATGCTGGCCGCGGGCGCGGGCGCCACGGCGGCGCTGATCGCCTGGGCCGGGTACCCGGCCAGCATGGTGGGCGTGAACGGTGCCCGCATCTCGAACCTGAACCCGCCCACGCTGGCGGCCGTCACCTTCGGCGTGGCCCAGGTCGGCCTGGCGCTGCTGCTGCGGCCCGCGCTGGCGCGGGTCATGCGCCGCCCGCTGGCCTGGGCGCCGGTCGCGCTGGCCAACCTGTCGGCCATGACCCTGTTCCTCTGGCACCAGTCGGCATTCCTGGCCGTGACCATGGCCGGGTCACTGATCGGCCGCCTGCCCGGCCTGCTCACCCCGCCGACCGGGGCCTGGTGGATCGCCGAGCGGCTGGCCTGGCTGCCGGCCTTTGCGGCCGCGCTGGCTCTTGCGTGGCTGATATTCCACCGCGCCGAGCGGTCCCGCCGCCGGTCCGGAAACCCCGGCGGCGCGGGCAGGCGGCCGGAGGCCGGGCAGCCCGCCGGTCCAGACGATCAGCCCGCCGGTCCAGACGGTCAGGTCGCTGACTTGAGCCGCTCCAGCAGGGCCTCGTGCTCGTCCCACAGCGCGTCCGGCAGGTGACTGCCGAACGTGGTGAAGTACTCCCGGGTGTGGTCGGCCTCGTCCTGCCAGGTGCCGGTGTCCACCGAGAGCAGCAGCGTGAGGTCCGCGTCGCTGACCGCCAGGCCGCTGGTGTCCAGGGCACCCTCGGCGGGGAGGTTGCCGATCGGCGTGGCCTGGGCCCCGGCCGCCTCGTTCAGCCGCTCCGTGATCCACTTCAGGACGCGGCTGTTCTCGCCGAAGCCGGGCCAGGCGAACTTGCCGTCAGCGTTCTTCCTGAACCAGTTCACCGCGTAGATCCGGGGCAGCTTCGCTGCGTCGGTCATGCCGCCGACCTTCAGCCAGTGGCCGAAGTAGTCGCCCATGTTGTAGCCGCAGAACGGCAGCATCGCGAACGGGTCGTGGCGCAGTTCCCCGACCGTGCCCTCGGCCGCGGCGGTCTTCTCGGAGGCGATGGTGGCCCCGATGAACACGCCGTGCTGCCAGGAGAACGCCTCGGTGACCAGGGGTACCGCCGTGGCGCGGCGGCCGCCGAACAGGATGGCCGAGATGGGCACCCCGGCCGGGTCGTCCCATTCCGGGGCGATCGACGGGCACTGGGCCGCGTCCACGGTGAACCGGGAGTTCGGGTGGGCGGCGGGCCGGCCGGAGCCGGGCGTCCAGTCGCGGCCCTGCCAGTCGGTCAGGTGCGCCGGCGGCTCGTCGGTGAGGCCTTCCCACCACACGTCGCCGTCGTCGGTCAGCGCGACATTGGTGAAGACCGTGTTGCTGGTCAGCATCTTCAGCGCGTTCGGGTTGGTGGCCTCACTGGTGCCCGGGGCGACACCGAAGAATCCGGCCTCCGGGTTGATCGCGTACAGCCGGCCGTCCTGGCCGAACCGCATCCAGGCGATGTCGTCCCCGACCGTCTCGACCTGCCAGCCCGGGATCGTGGGCTGCAGCATGGCCAGGTTGGTCTTGCCGCACGCGGACGGGAACGCTGCCGCAAGGTACTTCGCCTCACCCTCGGGCGGCGTGACCTTGAGGATGAGCATGTGCTCGGCCAGCCAGCCCTCGTCGCGGGCCATGGCCGAGGCGATCCGCAGCGCGTAGCACTTCTTGCCCAGCAGCGCGTTCCCGCCGTACCCCGACCCGTAGGACCAGATCTCGCGGGTCTCCGGGAAGTGGGAGATGTACTTGGTCTCGTTGCACGGCCACGGCACGTCCGCCTGGCCCGGCTGCAGCGGGGCGCCCACGGAGTGAACGGCCCGGACGAAGAACCCGTCCCGGCCCAGCATGTCCAGCACCGCCGCGCCCATGCGGGTCATGACCCGCATGGAGGCCGCCACGTACGGCGAGTCGGTGATCTCCACGCCGAGCTGGGAGATCGGCGAGCCGAGCGGGCCCATGCAGAACGGGACCACGTACATGGTCCGGCCGGCCATGCTGCCGGCGAACAGCTCCGCGAACGTCGCGCGCATCTCTGCCGGGGCGATCCAGTTGTTGGTCGGCCCCGCGTCCACTTCCTTCTCCGAGCAGATGAAGGTGCGGTCCTCGACCCGGGCGACGTCCGAGGGGTCCGAGCGGGCCAGGAAGCTGTCCGGCCGCAGGTCCGGATTGAGGGGCAGGAATGTGCCCTCTTCTACCAGGAGGCTGGCGAGCTGGTCCCATTCCTCCTGGGAGCCGTCGCACCACTGAACGCGGGCGGGCCGGGTCAGGGCTGCGATGTCCGTTACCCAGTCAATCAGGCCGCTGTGTGCCGTCGGCGGCTGCTGCAGTCCTGGAATAGCGTCACTCACAGGATGTCCTCCCAATCACCGGCCGCTACCCGCAACTCGTTTAGCGCGGGGTCTCAAAAAGAAACCGGAAACCATCTTAACAAGATGCACTCAAAGCTCGGCGGAGTGGTAGACCTGCGTGTGTGGAGGTTTGTGGCGCTCAGCCTGCGATTCTGTAACACTTGTGAAGACGATGAGCGGTGGTCTAGACCGATTCGCTGACCCAAGGACCGCGGGACCTGCGTGACTATTCGCGGGAGATCTGGAAGTTGCGGGCCGGTGAACGATGATCGAGAACCGCGCGAACTTCACCAGACAGGATGTGATGGTGGTCACGAAAGCCCGGGTCGGGGTCCGGCTGCGCCGTTTCCGTGAGGAACGCGGTCTCACCCAGGCCGCCCTGGCCAGCGCGCTGGGCATTTCGCCGAGCTACGTGAATCAGCTGGAGTCCAGCCAGCGCCCGATGACGGCGGCCGTCCTGCTCAAGCTGGCCAGCGTGTACGACGCGGACCTGCAGCAGTTCTCAGCCGAGGACGCCGACCGCCTCGTGGCCCAGCTCCGTGACGTGCTCACCGACCCGTCGGTCGGCGAGCAGATCTCGATGGCGGAAATCCGCGAGCTGGCCGCGGCCATGCCGGCCGTCGGCCGGTACGTCATCGAGCTGCACCGCCGGTACCGGCACGGCCGCGACGTCAACGAGACGATCATGACCCGCATCGACGCCGGGGAGGCGGGCTCGATGTCGGTGCCGCCGCCCATGGCGCAGGAGGAAGTGCAGGAGCTGTTCTACGCCCGGCGCAACTACTTCCCGTCGCTCGACCTCGCGGCCGAGCGGATCTTCGAGCAGGCCGACCTCCGGGTGGGCAGCACCGCGGGCGGGATCACCGAGCGGCTGGACCGGCGGCACGGCATCCGGGTGGCCGACCTCCCGGACCGGGACCAGGACGTCAAGCGCCGCTACGACCCCCAGACCCGGGTGCTGACCCTGTCCCCGCTCCTTAACTCCGGCCAGCGCGCGTTCCAGCTCGCCACCCACCTGGCCTCGGTCGAGATGTCCGGGGAGATCGACCAGATCGTCGCCGAGGCCGGCCTGTCCGGCGACGATGCCCGCATGCTTTGCCGGATCGGCCTGGCCAGTTACTTCGCGGGCGCCCTGGTCCTGCCATACCGGCCCTTCCTCGACGCCGCGGAGACGGTGGGCTACGACATCGCGCTGCTGCAGCGGCGGTTCGACGTGGGCTACGAGACGGTCGCGCACCGCCTGAGCACGCTGCAGCGTCCCGGCGCCCGCGGGGTGCCGTTCATCTTCGTGCGGGTGGACCGGGCGGGCAACATCTCCAAGCGGCAGTCGGCGACCAGCTTCCACTTCTCCCGGGTCGGCGGCTCCTGCCCGCTGTGGAACGTCTACGAGGCCTTCGTGCACCCGGGCGAGATCCAGACCCAGCTGGCGCAGATGCCCGACGGGCGCAGCTACCTGTGGGTGGCCCGGACCGTGGCCCGGCGGTACGGCGGGTACGGCACGCTCGGCAAGACATTCGCGATCGGGCTGGGCTGCGACCTCCGGCACGCGCACCGGATCGTCTACTCCCACGGACTGGACCTGGGCAGCCCGTCCGCGCTGGTCCCGATCGGCCCGGGGTGCAAGGTGTGCGACCGGACCACCTGCCCGCAGCGGGCGTTCCCCGCGCTGGGCAAGCCCCTCGATCCGGACCCCCATCACGGCAGCTTCATCCCCTACGCCACCGGCGACGGCGTGGCCACCCCGCTGAGGGGCTGAGCCGGGCAGCTGAGCTGGGCGGAGGCCGCGGATCAGATCCGCGGCCTCCGCCGGTTATGCAGGATCAACGGCTAGAACACCTGGAACTCCCAGAGCGAGTAGCCGTACTGGGTGGCCCGGGCGGTGCCGTACATCCGGATGTAACGGCCGGTGCCGGAGACGTTGAGCGTCTGGGTGCCGCCCGTCCCGGTCGTGGTGGAGTAGATGGTGGTCCAGTTGGTGCCGTCAGGGGACGTCTGGATCTGGAAGGCCGTCGCGTAGGCCGCTTCCCAGTTCAGCGTGACCTGGCAGATGGCCTGGCTGGAGCCGAGGTCGACTTCGAGCCACTGGGGGTCGGAGAAGGCGCTGGACCAGCGGGTGCCGGTGTTCCCGTCCACCGCATCGGCCGCCGGTGTACCGGCGTTCTCGGTGGAGGACGCGGTCGCGGTCTTGTTCAGGGCCAGGTTGGTGGTCCCGCAGCTGCCGCTCCCGCCACCGCCACCACTCCCGGTGGGCAGGGTCCATGTCTGCTGCGCGGAGGCGGTGCAGGTCTCGATGTCCAGCCGGGCGCCGGTATTGCCGCCGGGATCGGTGAGGCACAGCCCGGAGGCCGGGTTGACCAGCTCGCCGTTGGACTGGTGCGTCCAGTCCTGGGCGGCCGTCCCGTTGCACGGGTACCAGTCCACGTTGGTGCCGCTCGTGGTGCCCGCGCTGACCACGTCCAGGCAGCCGCCCTGGGTCCGCAGTGTCCCGTCCGAGTACGGCGACCACTGCTGGCCCGCGCTGGCGTTGCAGCCGGTCACGCCGATCGGGTTGCCCGAGGTGTTCAGCGAGTTCTGGTTGGCCAGGCACAGCCCGCTGATCCCGGTGACCGTCCCGGTCGCGGTGGCCGTCCCGGCCGGGGTGGAGTTGCCGCCCTGCTCGTACACGGCCACGTAACCCACGCTCATCGACGCGCCGGACGTGGTGGCCGAGGTCGGGGTGGTGGTGCCGGAGATCCCGTCCGGGTAGTTGCCGCCCATGGCCAGGTCGAAAATGATGAAGAATCCGTGATCGACGGCGGCCTGCCAGGCGGCGGTGCCGACCGACGCCTCGGTGATGGTGCTCTCGACCACGCCGTCCATCAGGAACTGCATGGTCTCCGCGCTGGTGTTGGTCCGGTCAACGATCACCGTGTAGGTGTGGTAGCCGGTCTGGCAGCCGGAGCCCGCGCCCGGGCAGGCGATCAGCGGGTGGCCCGGGCTGTTCGCCGAGTTGTGGAAGGTCTGGGAGGCCTCGTTCAGCCCGTTGACGTCTTCCATCATGTCGATCTCGCCGGACTGCGGCCAGCCGCCGCCGGTCCGCATGGGGGAGCCCAGGGCCCAGAAGGCCGGCCAGTAGCCAAGGCCGCTGGCCGGATTGGGCTGCTCGATCGAGGCGGTCATCTCGAGCTTGCCGCCCGCCGGGGCCTGGAAGTCGTCCCGGGTGCTCTCGATCCGCCCGGAGGTCCAGGTGCCGCCATTGTTGATGGCTTTCAGGACCAGGTGGCCGCTGCCGTCCAGGTAGACGTTACTGGTGGAGTTGGTGGTCTGCTCTTTCTCCCCCGTGCCGTAGCCGGTGCCGATGTCGTAGAACCAGTTCGCCGAGGATGGTGCGGATCCCGCCGCGCCCGCGAAGTTGTCGCCGAACACCGTGGTCCAGCCGGACGGCGGCGGCGGCACGGTGTCAGCGCGGGCGGCCGGCGCCCGGACCAGCCCGGTGGCTACCACGCTGGCCAGGCAGCCGGCCAGCAGGGCTAACGCCGTGAGGACCGAGCGTGGCGCGGCCGATCCCAGCCGTCGCCAGGGACGGCGTCCCGTGGCGGCGTCCGTCCGTTGATTCAGGTGATTCATCTGCCATTCCTCCTGCCAGGGCCCGCCATTGGGGTAGCCGGAACTAACCACCGCGCGGTGGGGCGGTTGAGCCGCGGGTGGGGGGTGCTCGCGGGAAAGATTTGGCCTTAATACAAGGCTTTTATGAAGGTGTAATCCCGTGCCGGGCGGCTGTCAAGGGGCTCTCGCGCGCCGCCCGGCTGCCGCATCGCCGACGCGGTCGTCGCCCGGACCGACCCGGCCCGCACCGGGGTCAGCGGCGGGCTGGCCATCCAGCCCCAGTCACCGGGACTGGCCGACCGGATCTGGTGGGGGGTCGGGCACCCGCGCCACCGCCCAGTGGGCCGCCCAGCAGGGGATGAACCTGCAGAGTTCCACGCTGCTGTCCGAAGACACCGGGGTCCCCTTCGACCAGCTCCAGGCGGAGCAGATCCGGCTGTACCGCGAAGCGTGGGCGGAGCGAGGCTGGCCGCGGGAGCCCCGCGTCTCCGTCTCCCGCAGCGTGCTGCCGATCACCGAGGACATCGACCGGATGTACTTCGGTGAGCAGGCGCACGAGGACCAGATCGGGCTGCTGGAAGGCGTGCGGTCGCGGTTCGGCCGGACGTACGTCGGGGAGCCGGACCACATCGCCGCCGAGCTCGCCGCCGACGAGGCCGTGCGGGAGGCCGACACGGTGCTGTTCACCGTGCCCAACCAGCTCGGGGTGGCCTACAACGCGCGCATCCTCGGCACGCTCGCCCGGGACATCGCCCCCGCAATCGGCTGGACCCCGGCGGCTGCGGCCAGCGCGGCCTGACGGCGCGCCGCCCGGCGCGCCCATGGTGCCATCCCGTCTGACATAGACTGCGCTGTCGTTGTGCTGACCGCATCACGTTCCGTGGGAGAGACGAGCATGAGCATCGAGAAGCCCGAGATCGACTTTCCCGGGGGCGAGCCCCCGGCGGACCTCCAGATCACCGACGTCTGGGAAGGTGACGGCGCCGTCGCAAAGGCGGGCGACACGGTCGAGGTGCACTACGTGGGGGTCGCGTACTCCACGGGCGAGGAGTTCGACGCGAGCTGGAACCGCGGCGCCCCGCTGCAGTTCCAGCTGGGCGTGGGGAAGGTCATCGCCGGCTGGGACCAGGGCGTGCAGGGCATGAAGGTCGGCGGCCGCCGGCAGCTGATCATCCCGCCCGGCATGGCCTATGGTGACCGGGGCGCCGGGCGTGCGATCGCGCCGGGCGAGACCCTGATCTTCGTCTGCGACCTGGTCTCGGCCTGATCCTTCCCGGCCGGTGGGACTGGACTGAGCCGCCGGGACGGGACCGGGCGCCTGCCCGTTACCGGGGGGACAGGATGCAGAACTCGTTGTCCTCCGGGTCGGCCAGGACCGTCCAGGACACCCCGTCACCCTGGCCGACGTCCGCGGGCACCGCGCCCGCCTCGCGGAGCCGCGCGACCTCGGCCGCCGGATCGTCACCGCGGTACGGCGCCACGTCCGGGTGGACCCGGTTCTTGACCAGCTTCTCATCGGGCGCGCGCAGGAACTCCAGGTAGGGCCCGGTGCCCGCGGGTGACCGGAGCCCGACGATCTCGTCCTGGGCGCGCTGGATCTCCCACCCCGACGCCCTGACCCAGAACCGGGCCAGGGCGGCCGGATCGCGGCTGTCGGTGAGGATCGCGGCCACCGGGCCCATGTCGCGGTAGATGTCCCGGGGCTCCAGCACGCAGAACTCGTTGCCTTCCGGGTCGGCCATGACCACCCAGGGCACGCCGCCCTGGCCAATGTCGACCGGGCCACCGCCCAGGTCCCGGGCCCGGCCGACCAGCTCGGCCTGATGCGCGGCCGAGGTGCTGGCCAGATCCAGGTGGACCCGGTTCTTGCCGGTCTTCTTCTCAGGGACCGGCACGAAGACCAGCGGCACGGCGACCGGATCGGGATACGTGTAGCCGGCCGGCCACACGTCCACCTCCTCCGCCGTCTCGTCGGCGATCTCCCAGCCCAGCAGGCCCGACCAGAACCGGGCCAGCCGGGAGGGATCGTTGGCATCGGCCACGAGATGAACCAGGCGCGTCGGCATGGCCCACACGGTATCGCGGCCACAGGCCACGCTTCCGCCGCTCGCGATCGCGTTTCATGCGCGGCTGGCGGGTGAGCCGCTCGGGCAGGCCTACTCCCTCGGCTACCTCATCTGTGGCGTGGCCGCGCTGGCGGCGGCGCTCCTCGCCGCGGCCGCCCTCACGGCCTCGCGCACCGCCCGCTGGTCACCGAGGAATCCCTGGCTGACTGACGGTGCGGGCCTCCCTGCGCAGGCTCCAGCGGCCGCCGCCGGGTGGCCCGGCGGCGGGAACAGGCCGGGCCCCCAGGACGCTGTTATGTATGTAGTGCCCCACAACCAGTGAGGCCTCAATCAAAGGAGCTGAGGTGTCCGACACCTACGAGAAGGACCCCCAGGCGATATCACAGCTGACGCCGGAGCAGTACCGGGTCACCCAGAAGAAGGGGACCGAGCCCGCGTTCCGCAACGAGTACTGGGACAACAAGGAACCCGGCATCTACGTGGACGTCGTCTCCGGCGAGCCCCTGTTCGCGTCCGTGAACAAGTACGACAGCCAGTCCGGCTGGCCGAGCTTCACCGTGCCGCTCGAGCCGCGCAACGTCGTCAGGAAGCGCGACTTCGGCCTGGGCATGATCCGGACCGAGGTCCGGTCCGCCCACGGCGACAGTCATCTCGGCCACGTGTTCAACGACGGGCCCGCCGACCAGGGAGGCCAGCGGTACTGCATCAACT
>Ga0182024_10023019_pt1 | contig 11190 bp, 7 predicted proteins | sample P32metaG_FD_120480 | JGI IMG/M metagenome (GOLD analysis project Ga0182024, IMG submission 120480) | Permafrost microbial communities from Stordalen Mire, Sweden - P3-2 metaG (Illumina Assembly) | ecosystem: Environmental > Terrestrial > Soil > Wetlands > Permafrost | place: Sweden: Stordalen... | reverse complement strand
GCTTCATCCCCCAGTTCATCCTCCCTTTCGGGGCCGGCGCCCGCTGACGCGGCGGCCTTGGATGATGTGGTGGTAGTTCATCTCGACGGCTTGGTGCAATCGGGCGACCGGAAGTACAACGTCACGGTTTTTCCGGGCGACATCGTCAAAGTTACGCGCGCAGGAATTGTTTACGTCGTCGGGGAAGTCCACAAGCCCGGCGGATTCGTGATGAAGAACAACGAGCCAATGACAATTCTGCGGGTAGTGGCGCTGGCCGAAGGCCTGACTGGCGTAGCCGCGAAATCGCAGGCCCGCATTTTGCGCACCGACGAGAACGGCAACCGCACCGAGATGCCCGTGAATTTGTCCAAAGTGTTTTCGGGGAAGGAACCGGACCAGGCATTGAAGGCGTCCGACATTTTCTTCGTGCCCAATAGTCCCGCGAAGGGGATACTCACCAAGGGCACCGACGCGGCGATATGGGCGGTCACCGACCTGGTTGTTTTCCGCTGGTAGCGTAATGGACGAACCGACAAAAATCCGGCTGTACGATTCCCCCACCCGCGCGATCGAACCGGTCCGTCCGATTCCCTTCAAAGCGGTGGAGATGGACGATACGCCGGACCTTTTCGAATATTGGCGCATCATCCGCAAGCGTAAAGCGACGATCCTGACGGTGCTGTTCATTGTTTTCACCGTAGCGCTGGTAGGCACGCTAAAACAAAAGCCAGTGTTCCGGGCGCGCGCCCTGGTGGAAATTCAAAAAGAAAACCCCGACGTGCCCACCCTGCAGGAACTTTTCCAAGTGGAAACGATTTCGGACGCCTATCTGGAGACGCAGTACAAAATTTTGAAGAGTGAAAACGTCGCACGGCGGGTGGTCGACGAACTGGGCATCGATCAACTTCCGGAGTTCAAGCCCGCGGCGCGCTCCTGGTTCTCCGCCGGGAAACCCGAACCCTCCCCGGCCGCCGCGACCGACCTGAACGGCGATGCCGGCAAGGATCCCGACGCGTACAGCGAAGTGCTCAGGACATTTGACGATCGCCTGAATGTGGATCCGGTGAAGCACAGCCGTTTGGTGGAGATCAGTTTTGAATCCACCGATCCGGCGTTGGCGGCCCGGGTGGTCAATTCGCTGGCTTCCAACTACATTGAGGAGAATCTGGAAGCGCGGTGGCAAGCGTCGGAAAAGGCTTCCGATTGGCTGTCGCAGCAACTGATGCGGATGAAAGCCAAGCTGGAGAAATCCGAGGACGAACTGCAGAAGTACGGCCGCGAAAACGGCCTGCTGTTTCTGGAGACCGAGAAAGGCACCACCGAAAATATCGTCGACCAGCGCCTGCACGATCTGCAGGAGGAACTGACCAAGGCGCAGGCCGACCGCTATCAGAAGGAATCGTTGTACCGCCTGGTTCAGGAAGGCGATTTCGCATCGCTCCCCGGCGTCTTCAACGACAAATTGCTGCAGGACCTCAGCGAACGCATGGCGGAGCTCCAGCGCGAACGCTCCCAGCTTACCGCCACGTTCAACCCCGATTATCCGCGGGTGAAACAAGTACAGAGCCAGATCGATGATGCCAACGCCAACTTGACCCTGGAACGCGAGCGCGCCACCGGCATGATCACCGATGAATATCGCGCCGCGGTCCATCGCGAAGAATTGCTCACCCAGGCTTTCGCGGAACAGCAAAAAGCGGAAAACGACGTCGCGGAAAAGTCCGTGCAATACAACATTTTGAAGCGCGAAGCGGACACCAACCGGCAGCTCTACGAAGGACTGCTGCAAAAGCTGAAAGAAACCGGCGTGTCGACGAGCATGAAAGCCACCAACATCCGCATCGTCGATCCCGCGCAGGCGCCGCGCAAGCCGATCCGGCCGCGCGTCTTTCTCAATCTTTCCCTGGGATTATTTTTAGGTCTTTGTCTCGGGACGGTGACGGCCTTTGCCCAGGAGCAGCTCGACAACACCATCAAGAGTCCCGAAGACGTCGAACGCTTTCTGCGGCTGCCGGCTCTGGCATCGATTCCCGCGGTCGGCGCGGCCGAGCAGCACGGAATTCATAGTCTATACGAACGCGCCAAATTGCTCTCGCCGGAAACCCCGGCCGGAACCGCGGCGCTGGTGCCAACCTGGAACAAGATTGAAGGAAACGGAAACCATTCCGCGCTGCTGGAGGCCTTTCACGGACTGCGGACTTCGGTGCTGCTTTCCACCGCCGAAGCGCCGCCGCGCACGCTGCTGGTGAGCAGCGCGCAACCGGGAGAAGGGAAGACCACGGTGGCCGCGAACCTGGCCATTTCGCTGGCGCAGCTTGGCGATCCGGTGCTGCTGGTCGATGCGGATTTGCGCCGGCCCAGCCTGCACAATTTTTTTGGTGTGAAGGCGCCGCAGGGGCTGGTGGGATTTCTCACCGGGCACGATCATTGGAAAGATCTGGTGTGCCACGTGGTGCCGGTCGGATTGGACGTACTTTTTTGTGGACCGGTGCCGCCGAATCCCGCCGACCTGCTTTCTTCGGAATACATGCGGACGCTGATTCGGGACGCGTCGAAGACATACAAATTTGTGGTCATCGATTCGCCTCCGCTACTGAATGTGGCCGATAGCCGCATCCTCGCCACGCTGGTTGACGGCGTGCTGCTGGTGGTGGTTGGCGGGGTGACGCCGCGCGACCTGGCGCAGCGCGCGCAGGCCTCCGCGCGCGACGTAGGGGCACACATTCTGGGCGCCGCACTAAATTTCGCCGACCTCTCGGCGGGGCATTACTATTACTCGCCTTACGTTACCAAGGAGGAGTAACAAGCCCCGGAATGCCCGTTGCTGCGTCCAACGATCGCCTTCCGCGCAGGTGCAGAACATTGGCGGAGGTCACGCTGGTTGGCTGTTTGTTATGGTCGGTGTTGGCATTTGGCGGCACCGAACCGGCACTTTTGTCCGTGGCCCAAATCGTCTTGTTTGCGACCATCGCATTTTTCGTCCTCACCTGGCCGGATTCCTTGATTCCAGAAAATCGTCCGGCGCAAATTATTCCGGCGGTTCTGATCGCGATTGTCCTGGTACAACTCTGCCCCGTGCCGAGTTCTTGGGTGGGACGCTCAGGGCAGATGCCGGCGGCCGAGCTCGCCGGCGCGCGCTGGACGCACTGGACCATCCAAAGTTACGCCACACGAATCCACCTCCTGGCCCTGCTGGCGTGCCTGGCGGTGTTTTATCTGTCTCAACTCGTTTGCCAAACCCGTGAAGGAAAGCGCCGGCTGATTGTTTCTCTGCTGGGCTTGGGAACGTTCGAGGCGTTTTACGGTTTGGTCCAATATCTCACCGGATTTCAGCGAATTTTTGCCTACGTGAAAAAATACGATCTGGAAGAAGCTACCGGCACTTACATCAATCGCAATCACTACGCAGGATTGCTGGAAATGATTTTGCCGTTCAGCCTGGCGCTCGCCTTCTACGAATTCGAACAACTGCGCCGCCAGGAATCGCAATCGCCTCGCCGTAAGTCCAGACTGTTCTCGGGGTCCGGATTTGCTCGCGCGACTTTCTGGGTTGCGGTTGCGGTGTTGCTTGCGGTGGCACTTTTGTTTTCGCGCTCGCGGATGGGAATCTTGGCCTGCGTGTTGTCGTCGCTGTTTGTGTTTGGCCTGGTGGCGGTGTCGCGGCTCGGAGGGCGCAATGGGCTGTGGCTCGCCGGCGCCTTTGTGGCGCTGGGCCTGGCGCTCACGCTGTGGATTGGGCCCGGCCCGGTTTTGCAGCGATTCCAAAGTGTGGGCGACGAATATTCAGGCCGGGGTCAGGATCGCTTGACGATCTGGAAAGATACCGGTGGCCTGATGCGAGTTCATCCGTTGTTGGGAACCGGGTTTGGCACATTTCCAATCGCCTACACCACGGTGCAAACCGGTTTCCTCGGACGGTTCGTCAACCACGCCCATAACGACTACCTCGAAATTTCCAGCGACCTAGGTATTCCCGCGGCGCTGCTCCTATTCTTTTCGGTGTTTGTGATTCTGGGGAGGGCGATCCAGGCGTCTTATTCCGCGGAAAGCGGCTTCGATCAGGCGGCGGCTCTGGGCTCGGCGGGTGCCATCGGGGCGATCCTGGTGCACAGCGTGGCCGATTTCAATTTGTACATTCCCGCGAACGCCATGCTGCTCTCCGCGGTGTTGGGCTTGGTGATGGCGATCCGGCCGCGCGGCGCGGAAGCGGTCGACGCCCCGCCGCAAAATGCGAACCGCGGTTCGGCGCCTGCCGATCCGGCGTTGGGAGAAGCATGAGCGGTAAGTTTCAACTCGCGGTAAAGCGCATTCTCGACATCGTTATATCGGCGGTCGCGCTGTTGGTGCTGTGGCCGGTGCTCGCTTGCATCGCCATGCTGATTAAGCTCGAATCGCCGGGCCCGGTGTTTTTTTCGCAGATGCGCACGGGATATCGGGGGAAACAATTTAGTATGGTGAAATTCCGCACCATGGTCCAGAACGCGGAAGCGGTGGGCGCCGGTTACTATGTCAGCCGCGATGATGCGCGCATCACCAGAGTGGGCAAAATACTGCGGCGCTTCGGCCTGGACGAGCTGCCGCAGCTTGTGCACATGCTGGTTGGGCAGATGAGGGTGGTGGGGCCCCGGCCAGCCCTGCCCTATCACACCGAGCACTACACACCGGAGCAGATGAAGCGATTGAAAATGCGGCCGGGGCTGACCGGTTGGAGCCAGGTGAATGGGCGCAATCAAATCACCTGGCCGGAGCGTATCGAAAAAGATGTGTGGTACGTCGATCATTTTTCCTTGTGGCTCGACGCGAAAATTATTTTTCGCACTTTTTCGGTGTGGCTCTCGGGTCAAGGTCTCTACGGCGCGCGCGACAATTTCTTTTTCACCGGGCAGGACGACATACCGGTTCCCGCACGGAGGGATTCATGACCGACGTTGTGATTCTGGGCGCGGGGGGGCTGGCGCGCGAGGTTCTTGGCGTTTTCGACGATGCCAATCTCGACGCGAAAAAGTGGAACGTGCTGGGATTCGTCGATGATAGTCCCGCGCTTCACGGCGTGACCCTGTGCGACCTGCCGGTCCTCGGCGGCTTCGAATGGCTCGAGCGGCGCGGCGACAAAAATTTTCAGGTGATATGCGGGACCGGAAGTCCGACTTCGCGCCGGGCGTTCGCCGAACGGGCGGGCGCATGGTCACTCCAGTTCTGCCAGATCGTCCACCCGTCGGCGCGAGTGTCGCGGTGGGTCGAACTCGGTACCGGCACGGTGGTCACTGCCGGCTGTATTCTCACTACGCAAATAACGCTAGGCGCTCATGCGTTCGTGAATCTAAACTCCACCATTGGACATGACTGCGTGATCGGCGCCTATTGCAATATCAATCCGGGCTGCTGCATTTCCGGAAACGTGAAGATGGGCGAGGGCGTGGATTTAGGAACCGGTGCGGCGGTGATTCAAGGCAAACAGATTGGCGAGTGGTCGGTGATCGGCGCGGGTGCGGCGGTCACGCAGGACATCCCTGCGCACGTCACGGCGGTAGGCGTTCCGTGCCGGGTGATCAAACGTCATCCAGCGTACGCCGCGCTGTCGGTACCTTCGGGAAGAGCAAACTGATCGGGGAAGCGGTGAATTCAGGCGCTGCAAAATTCGGGGCCGCTGGAGGCGCGAGGTCAGCTTTCGAAAAGCTCTTGCCTATCGTTTCGCCCGAAGGACTTCCGGGTGAAGAGTTCCTGGCGGACGTGCGGGCGATTCTGCAAAGCGGCCATCTCACCAACGGCGCGTTCGTGCGCGAATTTGAATCGGCGGCGGCTTCGTTTCTTGGTGTGCCCCACGCCGTCGCGGTTTCCAGTTGTACCTCTGGGTTGATTCTCACGCTGCAGGCGCTGGGGCTGCGCGGCGATGTGATTCTGCCGAGCTTCACGTTTCACGCCACCGCGCATAGCTTGCTGTGGAATGGCCTGCGCCCGGTTTTCGCGGATTGCGAGCCGGGAACATTTTGTCTGGATCCGGAAGCGGTTCGCGCCCAGCTATCGCCGAACACCGCAGCCATTCTCGCGGTGCATCTCTACGGCAACCCGATCGCGGTGACGGAACTCGAGGCGATCGCCGCGGAGCGCGGAATTCCGTTGATTTGCGACGCGGCGCACGCATTCGGAACGAAATTTCGCGGCTCGCGCTTGGGTGGCACGGGCGCCGCGGAGGTATTTAGTTTCTCGCCCACCAAGCTGCTGGTCGCTGCAGAGGGCGGGCTGGTTTCCACGCGCGACGCCGGGCTGGCCCGGCTGCTGCGCGCGGGGCGAAATTATGGCGACGCCGGCACCGCGGATCCCGAATTGCCGGGGCTGAACGCGCGCATGAGTGAGATTCACGCGGCGCTGGCGGTTCGCGGCTTGCCGGGAATCGCTGCGCGCATCGAGCGCCGCAATCAGATTCGGCTGCGCTACGAACGCCAACTCGGGACCGTTCCCGGCGTTACCTTTCAAGAGATTCGCGCCGCGTGCCATACCACGGCCAAGGATTTCTCCCTGATCGTGGACCAGGCGAATTTTGGCGCGCCTCGCGATTGGCTGCTGGAGGGCCTGCTGCAGCGGAATATTGAAGTGCGTCGTTATTTCTGGCCGCCCGTACATCGCCAGAAAGTGTACCGGGAAATTTGGGACGGTCGCCCATTGCCGGTGACCGATTGGGTTTCGGATCGGGTCATCAGTCTGCCGATTTATTCGTCGCTCGGCGATGAGGACGTCGATCGAATTTGCGCGGCAGTACAGGAGCTTGCTTGCCAGGCGGCGCGAGATTCCAGCAGCCGCAAGGTTCACGCGGGATGAGCCGCTCGACGGAGACCAGCGCGGGTGGTCTGGCCAATGCACTCCGGAAACCGGCGGGCGGCGGCACGGCGAGTGCGATGGGGACGCGGCTGCAACGAGAGGCTGCGGAATTTCAGTGGAAAGATGCGCTGCTGCGCATGGCGGCGGACGTTACGTTGGTCAATGTGGCCATGATCTCCGCGTTCGGGCTTTGGTTTTTGTTCTACGTGGTGGTGCTGGATATTCCGCGGCCTCACGATCTGGCCGCGATCTTCAAAGGGTTCGTCGCCAATTACTGGCTGTTCTGGTCCTTCCTGGCTTTGCTGATATTTCAGCTCAGCGGTTTTTACACTCGGACTCGCGGCTACGCCGGGCGCTACAAGGCGCTGGTGGTATTCCGAGCGGTCAGCCTGTTCATCGTGATCTTCGTATTCGCGGACTACTTTCTTTTTCGCGGCGCTTTGGTTCCTCGCGGCGTCGCGGTAATCGGCTGGGTTCTCACGCTGGCCGCGGTCGGCGGTACTCGGCTCACCAAGCATCGCTTCCTCAGTATGTATCGCGTGGAGCACAAGACCCGGCCCGACCGTGTGGAAAAAGTGCTGGTGCTCGGCGGCGCGGGATACCTGGGCTCGGCGCTGGTGCCGCAGCTTTTGGCGCGCGGGTACAGCGTTCGGGTCCTCGATTCGTTTCTGTTTGGCGAGGCGCCGCTGGCGCCCTGGAAAGGGCACCCGCGTTGTGAGTTGGTGCGCGGTGACGTGCGCGACATCGAGGCGGTGGTGCAGGCCGTTCGCGGATGTGACGCCGTGGTGCATCTCGCCGGAATCGTCGGCGATTTGGCGTGCGAAGAGAATCAGCAACTGGCCATCGAAGTGAACGGTGCGGCTACCCGTATGCTGGTGGATGTAGCGCGCGGTTGCGGGGTGCACCGTTTCGTGTTCGCGTCGTCATGCAGCGTCTACGGGGCATCGGACTTGCCGGTGGACGAGCATTCCAAAATTGCTCCGCTCTCGGTGTATGCGCAGACCAAGGTCGATTCCGAAAAAATCCTGCTGGGGAGCCGGGCGCCGGACTTTCATCCGGTGCTGCTACGGCTCGGGACGCTATTTGGATTGTCGAACCGGATGAGGTTCGATCTGGTGGTCAACCTGTTGGTGGCGCGAGCGGCTTCCACTCATCGCATCGCGATCATGAATGGAGACCAATGGCGGCCGTTCCTGCATGTGGATGATGCCGCGCGGGCGTTTGTCACTTGCCTGGCCGCCCCTTCTGTAGCTGTCTCGGGAGAAATTTTCAACGTGGGTTCGGGGGCGATGAATCAGCAGCTCGGAGCAGTGGGAGAAAAGATAGCTGCCGCGGTTCCGGGAACAGAAATCGAGAGAACATCGAGCGCCGATCGCCGCAACTATCGAGTGGAATTTGGCAAAATCGAGTCGCGCTTGGGATTTCACTGCGAGCGGACTCTGGAATCGGGCATCGAAGAGATTCTGAAAGCGGTCCGCGCCCACGCCATTCAGGACTTCTCGACCGAGGAGTTCAACAACCAGATCGCCACGCGCGCCTACGCCCAGACCGCCAGCGGCAAATCGTCGCCGCTGCGCGAGTTGGCTGCCCTCGCCAGCAGGGAAGCCAAGCCCTCCCCCTACGACGCCTGACGACTCCTGAACACCGAATTCTCGGCCGCCGAAGCACCGACCCAACGCACGCGCATTCGAGTTGCGCGCCTTGGCAGCCGAGTTTCCAGCACGACCTAGAGCCGCCACTGTGGAAACCGAAACCCCTGAAAAAGCTCCGATGGAAGGGCCCTCGTCGGGATTACGGGCGGCGCAAACCGCGTCTGGCGGTGCGGCTGTTCCGGGGAGTCGCGGCACGATTTCTAACCGCGGCCAACCGCCGCTGGAATGACTGCAGTGAATTTCATGCAGCACCGCCGCGAAACTTCGCGAGTACTTCGCCAGCGTCAAGGTTGGAAAGATACGGCGCTTTTACTCCGTTATTTCACCGTGCGGCCGTTGCTTTTTGCCGCACCGAGTTGTAAAACTCGCGCCGCGCTTTTTTCATCGCTCCGGGGTGGAACTTCCACGCGCGTTCCAAATTTCTTGCAGACATGCGATGCAAAAGCCCCGGATCGCGCGCCACCTGGATCATTCGGTGAGCCAGCGCTTGCGGATCGCCGATAGGGAGCAGGTCCTCCTCCGCCAACAGCTCGGGGATTCCGCCCACCCTGGATCCCAGGCATGGACATCCGCGCGCCATCGCTTCCAGCATGGCCCCGGGAAGTCCTTCGGCGCGGGAAGGCATCACCAATAGGTCCAGCGAATCCACGAAGTCCGCAACGGCCTGCCCGAAGGGGAGATGGCCCAGAAACAACGCCCTATCACTGATTCCCAGTTCTCGCGCCAACGACTGCATAGGCTCCAACTGCACGCCATTCCCTGCGAAGCACAACTCCAGATTTATTCCCCGGCGCAGGCAGATTTCGCCGGCGCGGAGCAGCACGTCGGGTCCCTTGTATAGCTGCGCGAGGCTGCCGATCAAGCCAACGCGAAAAGGATTTGCAGAACGCGCTCGGTCGTCGGAGCGCGCCGCGATCCGTGCCGTTCGTGCCGCCAAAATGTTGGGCGGAGCGAATGCTGATTCCAGCAGGGCATCGGAGTATGCGGCGACGTAGGCGTCCGGCGAGGGGGGATAGCGCTGCTGCAGGGCCCGTTGCGTCAGGTAGTGAATCGCCACCGCTCCCGCGCAAATTTGTTTTTGGTTTTGTGTTGCGATCAATCGGAAGATGGGCCGCAGCGGACCGGGCCACGTCGACGGCCCTAACGCATCCCACGGATCGCCCACAACTTCCACTGCGTATGGCCGGCGCAACCGCTGCAACTCGGCCCAAGCCAGCCGGCTGACCAGACCGGGAAGTCGCAGAATGCTCATATCGCAGGCGTTGATTGCCAGCCGCGTGCGCCGCTTCAATTCGGGTAGATTCCGCAGGTAGCCGCGCGGACCGTGGTAGTCCGGCAAATCGTAGAAATTCACGCCGGGCCCATCCGCGCGCTTCACATTGTCCCGGGGTACGTCGATCGGACGCACCCGCGCCAGGACCGCCACTTCATCGAATACTTCCAGGCGCCTGGACCAGAAAATGTAATTCCCTGGACCTTCGCCATAGACGTATCCGTCCGGCCCGCGCGTGAAGTGGTGCTCTAATGCCATCAGCACTTTCATTTCACGATGGCCGGGAGCTCGACGGTAAAACGCCGCGAAGCCACAAAAATCGCGACAAAAATCAGCGCGCCCTTGGTCACCGCGGCAAAAACGATGTTGTCGCTATCCATCACCAGCCCCAGGATGAAGAGCACCGCAAAAAAGGGCGCAATCAGTAATCGCGAATCCATCGCTTCCCAGCTATGCAATTTTCGCCGATACCAACCCAGCAGCGCGCCAAACAGTGCAAACATCGGTGGCACTCCCAGCGGACCAAAATTCAAGAGCGCCTCTCCCGCCAGACCGTAGACGCGCGATGAACGCCAGATCGCCATTCGGCCTACCTGCGCTTCCGTTCCGGCTTCCACTTTGAATTCGGGGCGGTCCGGCCAGAAATTTCGCGGCATCAGAATCGAGAGGCCACCCAAATAGGTGAGTCCCCAGCGGTAATCGTAGTCTTCGGGATCCTTGATAAGGTTATGCAGTAAATAGGCGTCGGTATCCGCGCGCGCCAGGTCGCCCAGAAACATTGATTTGAGATCTCGCTGGTATCCTTGCTGGTGCTCCAACCAGATTTCCGGAGAATCCACCACATCCACCGCGTCTGTCCCGCGGTCCTTGTAGAAGCCGTAGAGATACATAAAGCCGATAAATAAGACTACGCTCGCCGCGAGAACGGTAGGCGGCAATTTCCGAAAACGGCTATGCACGATTCCGGCCATCCAAAACAGGCACCACACCGTAGCGCCCCGGCTCCCGTACCATCCCATCACTACGAAATGCACCGCCCCCGCGGCGCACATCAGGACCAACCCCAGCCAGAGGCGTCGCTGGAACTGCTGCTTGCGCTCGGTGACCGCGATCACGACGGTGATGAACGAAAGTACGGCCAGCGGCCAGGCCAGCACCAGCAACCAGCCTTTACCGACGAAAGCTTCTTGATCCTGCTCGTAGGCTCTGATGATGCCGAGAATCCCGCCAAATCCGGAAATGAAGGAAATCACGCCGATGATCGAAAGCAGCAGGGCGATGGTAAATACCGGATAGAACCTTTTCCAGTTGATCTCCCAGCGAGTTTTCGCGGGACCGGAATTGCGAAACGCCCAGGCATGCGCCATCCGGAAGCATGCCAGGGCTACGGCGGTGAGCGCGGCCATCGCACCCAGCCAGGTTCGTGGATCATCCCACAGGATGTAGTCGTAGCCGGCGCCAAAGCGG
>Ga0182024_10023018_pt1 | contig 11190 bp, 14 predicted proteins | sample P32metaG_FD_120480 | JGI IMG/M metagenome (GOLD analysis project Ga0182024, IMG submission 120480) | Permafrost microbial communities from Stordalen Mire, Sweden - P3-2 metaG (Illumina Assembly) | ecosystem: Environmental > Terrestrial > Soil > Wetlands > Permafrost | place: Sweden: Stordalen... | reverse complement strand
GCGCGCTCGCACGTGAGCCGCGCCGCCATTGACTCCAGCGCCGCCCAGGCAATGATCATCTCGACGATCTCCGCCTTGCTCTTACGCACGACGCGGACCCCGCGGCGCGGGATGATCTCCACCAGTCCCTCGTGCTCGAGCCGCGCCAGCGCCTCGCGCACGGGCGTCCGGCTCACCCCCAGCTCGGCGGCAAGACGCTTCTCGTCGAGGCGCAGGTCGGCGTCCGGGTCATACGCATCCATCCCCAGGATCGCGTTGCGGATCGCCGCATAGGCAAGCTGGGCGACACTGGTGCCGATCCCGGCCAAAGCGGGCACCACCACCGAGCGTGCGCACCGCGAACCTGAGAGCGCCGTACCCGCGGGCAATCGCTGCGAAGTCGGGCATCGCTCTGCGCAGGTCGACCTGCGACAGACGCTCGGCGTAGAACAGCGACTGCCACTGATGGACCGTGCCGAGCTGGCCGTTGTTGAGGCCCACCACCACCGGTAAATCGGCCGCGAGCGATGTGGTGAGCTCCTGGAGCGTCATCTGAAAACGAGCCGTCGCCATCGATGCAGACGACGGTCGCGTCCGGGCGGGCGGCCTTTGCACCGAGGCTGCGGAGCTGCCGAGCGCGACCCGCTGCGACCGCGCAGCAGCGCTGGCGAGCTCCAATCCGTCCTGTCCATTGGTCCGCCAGATCGTGGCCAGCCGGAGCGACAGGAGCAAGCCGACGACGTACGCAGCCAATATTCCGAGCGCCACTCGTCCCCGTCCGTCCCAACTGGCTCAAGACCTGCCGATTACTGTGGTGCGACGCTCGACAGACGGTCGACCTCCGCGGCCGTCAGCTCGAGCGTGGCGGCGGCGAGGATCTGCTCGAGCTGCTCGGTGGTCCGCACGCTGGCGATCGGGGCGACGACCCGCGGCCGGGCAAGCAGCCAGGCGAGCGCAACGGCCGCCACGGTCGTCCGGTGGGCCGCGGCGACGTCGTCGAGCGCCTCCAGCACGGCTGCGCCACCTTTGTCGAGGTACGCGCGGGCGCCCTCCGCGCGCTGAGACTCCACGGCCTCCCCGCCCGGGCGGTACTTGCCCGTCAAAAAGCCGTTGGCTAGCGCGTAGTAGGGCAGGACCGGAAGATCCCACGCCTCGGCGACGGGGAGCAGCGTGCGCTCGAACTCACGCTCGACGAGGTTGTAGTGCGGCTGCAGGACGGTGAACTCGGCCAGCCCCAGCCTGCGCTGCAGCTCGAGCGCTGCGGTCAGGCGTTTTGCCGTGTAGTTTGAGGCGCCGATGTGGCGGACGAGACCCGCCTTCACCAACGCGTCGAAGACGCGCAGTGACTCCTCAAGCGGCGTCCCCTCGTCATCGAAGTGAGCGTAGTAGAGGTCGATGCGATCGGTCTGCAGGCGCTCGAGCGAGGCGTGCGCCTCGCGCTCGATCGTCTCCGCGCGCAGGTTTCCAACCGCTCCGTTGCCCCCGCCTACCTTCGTGGCCAGCACGATCTGGTCGCGATTGCCGCGGTCGGCTAGCCAGCGCCCAATGATGGTCTCCGAGCAGCCATGCTCGATAAGATAGGAGTTCGCCGTGTCGATGAAGTTCCCGCCGCCAGCGGTGTACGCATCGAGCACAGCGCCGGATTGCGCCTCGTCGGCGGTCCAGCCGAACACGTTGCCGCCCAGGCAGATCGGGAAGACGTCGAGGTCGGTTCGTCCAAGAGAGGTCATGATTTTAGGCTACCTGGCCGGGCCGTCGTACGCTCCTTTTCGAGCGACTTCCCGGAGGCATGTCCGTCTGCAACGAGCGTTTGTGCGAGCTGGTGGACAAACAACGTCATCAGGAACTCCTTATCTGTGCAGGGTTTCGCAATCAAGCGCGGTCCTGAGTTGAAGGGTGAATGGGGATCGGGTGGCGGGGCAGCGTCGTCGAGTGGTGGGGCGGTGTGCGCATCGGCACCTAGCGTTAACTCGGTCCGCGACCAGGAGCCGAAGAGCCGCGTCACCGAGGCTCGGGGCTCAAGCCCTGTCCGCGGTCTCGCCCCCGCCGCTCATCGAGTCCCCGACAGCCGTCTCCACGTGAGCCCGGTACGCACCTTGAAGAGCAGCGACCGTCGGAGACTCCCTCGAGAACGTCCGTATCCCAACGATTTCTCCAACCGACTGTACTTCCCGCGTTGTGCTCACCAAGCACGCCTCGTCAGCCCTCTTCAAATCGTCCGTAGTGCACCTTGCTTCGACGATGTCGGCAACTTTCAGCAACAGCCGGCGGGTGATGGAGTCGAGAATTCCCAGACTCAGGGGAGGGGTGTAGATCTTCCCTTTCTCGACCCAAGCAAATGAGCTGAGCGACGCCTCCAAAATCTCGCCCGTCGCCGCGTCGATTAGGAGCGCATCGTCAACACCCTGCTCGCTCGCGACTCGCTTCGCTTGCATGTTCGCCGCGTACGAGAGCGACTTCACGCCAACGAGGAGCGGAGTGACAGTGTGCGGTACGAGCGCGAGTCGGACGCCGTCACGATATTCGACAAGCGGCTCCTCCAGGAGTAGCCGCATACCCCACCGGGTCACAAGAATCCGAACGTAGCAGTCGCTTCGGCTTGTCCGGTGGCACAATGCGGCGCATTCGCGCGTCAGCGCGTCGGCATCGTATTCAAGCTGAAGGTTGCGCGCGGACAGCGCCAGCCGCGCCAGGTGCTCGCGCATTGCGAATGGTCGCCGATCGTAAAGGCGAACAGCCTCGAACACGCCATCGCCGCGAGTGAACCCCGGATCGCACGCGCGCACCTGTACTTTCTCGACCGGCATTACCGTCCCATCAACGGAGCCCACGCGCCCCGAAAGGGGACCTGAGTTCGGTTTCATAAGGCACCCGCTAGCTCACCGTGGGTCACGAAGTCGTCCGGCCGGACCAGTGCTGCTCGCCAGCGGCTGTTCCCCGCGTTTCGCGCAGTTGGCCAGCCGACTTGTAGGCCGGGGGTGGCGTGGGCCATCACCAAGAGCCGCCTCGCCGGGTAACCGCACCAGTGCATAGCAAGCACCGCATATGTCTTCGCTGTCACTACCAAGCCATCGGTCGGACCAAACTCGTCAGGCCGGTGAGCGACCGAGATATTGCCGGGTCGGTAGCTGAGCGCGGGGGCCCCGCGTGGGCTCAAGAAGGACGTATCCTCCACATACCTCGGGCCCTGGAGCGGCGGCGCCCCTACAAAGCGCGTAGCCTCCGCCGCGAACTCGTGGGCCTCGAGCGCGGCAACGCACAGCGCATGGTCAGGATCTAGCGACGACGCCGGCCAATGCAGCGTCCACTCTACTTCCGGCTCAGGACTGCATTGACCGCATGGCTTGATCCAGCCATTGCCACCGTTGCTCCTTTCTCCCCCGCGGCCTGCACAAGCGACCTGCGGGCGCGATCCTGGCCCGGCGTCCCTGGCTCGCACCTAGTCCTCCTCCCAGGCCACAGCCCGAACCGGGGAGCCGCTCGAGTTTGGGACCGGAAGCGGCAGCGCCGAGAACTTCACGCGCTTCCCCACGAGCTGCTCGAGGTTGTCCCCGATGCCCTCAATAATGTACACGTTCTCCCTCAAGCAGATCGCGTGCGCAGGCCAGTGAGGTGACGGTGTCGCCTTGTCGTAGTAGTTGTGAACGAAGAGGCCCTCATACAGGTGCTCGAAGCCGAACGGCTGAACCCCAACGCTCTTGATCTTCTGGCGCACAAGCCAGTCTGCGCCGTCCGGCGTCACGTAGGTCTGCTTCAGTATGAACTCGTCGATAGTTCCGGGTGGGTCGGCTGAGTAGATCAGGACGATGTCGCCTGCTTTGACCTTCGGGCGCGCTCGTTCGAAATCCTCGCTGGTCAGGCCGCGGCCAGTCGCGAACGAGCAATCGATCACAACCGCATCACCAATCATCCTGTCGAGTTCGATCTTGTCCACGCTCGCGGAGTTCGGCACGATGTGAATTGGAGCATCCATGTGAGTCCCGAAGTGATCACTTAGCTCCCACTGACAAAGACTGCCATTGTCCGTGTCCCAATTGCGGAGATACGTCAGTTCGACCTCGTTGTACGGCGATGGTTCTGCGACGATCTTCCCCGCCAACTCCACGATCGTCTCGCGGGTCATCGGCCGAGTGAGATCGATTAGATTCGGCGACCAGGTCATCGGTGATCCTCTTTCTAGAAGCGTGGCGGCGTAATCGCACTTACCTGTATCACTCGGGTTTCGCCCTTGTTCTCTATCCTGTGTGGAATAGTGCTGTCGAAAACGATGCTGTCTCCCGCCTCGAGGCAGCATCATCCTCCCCGATGATCACGTGCAACGTTCCCTCGATCACGAGCGCACATTCCTCCACCTGAACGCCTACACACCGATCGCCCCTCGGCCAGCGAGAAACCGACCAGGTGACGGCCTCAGATCAGGGTGCTGAACATCATGAACGACCCGCCCGCCGCGAATGGTCGCGACAACCCGCCCACGCAGCGCCCGGCCCGCGTACGGGCTCCATCCCGCTTTGGAGCGGATCGCGGAATCAGTCAGCGTCCATGACGCGGCAGGATCGACCAGGACGAGGTCGGCATCGTAACCAGGCTCGAGGCTCCCCTTCCCTGCGAGACCGTAGACACGGGCGGGCGAGCGTGCGTAGACTTCCGCTACGGCACGCCAGGCGATCCGATTGTTGCAGGCCGCATCGATCATGATGGCAGAGGTCGTGTCGAGTCCGGGCAATCCGAACGGTGCGTCCCAGATCGTTCCCGCTCGCTTCTGCTCGCGGGTCGCGGGAGCGTGGTCCGAGGATACGTATGTGATCGCCCCGTTTCGCAGCAGGTCCCACATCAAGGCGAGCTCGGCCGCGTCACGCGCCCGTGCGGGCGGGGTGAACTTCCGCAACGCGCCCTGCTCGCCGACTTCGGTTTCGAGCAGCGTGAGGTACTGCGGACATGTTTCTATCGCGACAGAGGCCCCGAGTGCGCGTGCCTCGCGCACCGCGTCGACGATCGCGGGCGAACTGGCATGTGCGATCACAACGTCGGCGCGCGCGTGCACCGCGAGTCGCAGCACCTGCTCGACGGCCGAACGCTCGGCGTGCAATGATCGCCAGCACGGAACGATCCAGCCGTCGGTGCGGTCCGACGCGTGCAGTCGACGCTCGTTGTCGTCGAGAACGGATTGGTCCTCGCAGTGAACGAGGCATGTCGCGCCAACCGGGGCGGTCGCCGCGAACAGCTCCGCGAGCGACTCCGAATCGAACCCCTCGACGCCGTGCGTCGTACACGTGAACACCTTCAGGTACGCCGCGCCACCCAACCAAACGTCCACAGCGTCCGACGGTCGGCCCGGCCAAGCGTGCGCTGCGAAGGCGTAGTCGACAGTCGCTCGCCCCTCGAGCCACGCCCGCTTGGACCTCAGTTGCGGGGCAGTCCGGACCGGTGCCGCATGCGTATGTTCGATCAGCGTCGTGGCGCCGGCGGCGAGCGCAGCACGACAGGCGTGATCCCAGTCCTCCCGGGCTGGTTCGACCTGCTCCATGCAGTGGACGTGGGCGTCGACAAAGCCGGGCAGCACGATCAGGCCGGTCGCGTCGTGATGCGTTCGCGCTGCTCGTCTGTCGGTCCCGATCTCAACGATGCGACCATCTTCGACAAGCACGTTCATCTTGCGAGGGCCTGTGGGCAGGACGACCGTTCCGCCTTCGATCGCGAGGTCCACGGGCGCCCGCTGGCTGGCGCTACCGTCGATCATCGCGCCCACCGGGTTGGACGGTCCCGGCGCCTGTCGAGAGCGCTTCGCCCAAGCGCACGACCTCGATACTCAGCTTCGGCGAGGGCCTCGAGCACCGCCCGCACCACCGACTCGCAATTAGGTGCGCCACCGGGAAGGCAAATCGTGGGAGCGTCAACCGACAGCACCTTTCGCGAGCGTGCCATCGCCGTACCCCGCTGCGCCGACTCGACCGCTCTGCGCCCCGCGAGCCGTGGCTCGACCGCCGGAAAACCACACGGCACCTTCACGGTCGGGACGTATCGCAGCAACGCCTGATCGTCACCGAGCCACCCGCGGCCGTTGCTCTCACCGACATCATCTCTCTTGATAGCCGCATGCATTACGGCGACGCCGTGAAGCCCTGGATGAGCAGCCGCTCCAACCGCTGAGTTTCGGCTGCGGCCGCGGAAGACGCACGGAAACCTTCGTCGCTCGGGCGCACCCGGCCCACGCGCAACCAAGTGGCTCGCGGTGATAGTCGCGGTCTTCGTGTAGGCGCTCATGCTAGGGCGGCCCATCCCCATCGCGGTCAGCTCCACACCGCCCGGCACCTGCAGCCCCGGAGCGTGGTCAGGTCATGGGCGACCCGCGACGGATCCGCATCCGCTTGGGTGACCAGGTGAGGTGGTTGGGACCTGGTCATGGGATGTGTGAATCGTTGGCTGCGATGTCCACTGCCACCCGAACTGTCGGCATTTTGCCTTCCGTCACCAAGCTTAGGGACACCGGGTAATTGGAGTGGCTTGGGCGACACTCCGCCGGACGCGCCACTCCCGCCAGGCCCTATGTCGGCCGAGATGTAAATCTTACCCACCACGCTTATGCCCCTTGGGAGGGCACGCCGCTGGCAGCATCTCCTATGCTTTCCCCGAGCCGCCGTTCAGCCAATTGTCGACTTAGCCCTGCGCGCGTGATACCGCGGGCACGTCGTAGGCCGGCTTTGAGTTTCGGGAGTGTCACCTCAGGATCGACGACAGGACAACTATGCGCAGGCGCAATCATCTTGACCGGGTATTCCTCACTGCCCACCATCTTATCGATTTGCACGATCAGCGGCTCCATATCCGTAAACTGTGTCCAGTAAAGGCCCAACCCCGTCACAACCGCCACAAAGTCACTGATCGGCAAATTTGGGATCTCCTCCGCGACCTTGCCACACTCTTCCGCCCCATGGTAGTGGGTGAAGTTGAATCCATCCGCGACAAACAGCGCGCCGCTCCGGGTGTCGTATCCCCAGAGGGATGTTGGCAGGTCCCTTATAACAGCCTCCCTGACAACAAACTGGGTTCCTCCGAGATCGATGCAATCACCAACACTATAAGCGCGACACCGGCCTTCACTTTCGGGAAACAAGAGGTGGTAGTCACGGATGTCGCCACACACAATCGCCGCTGGAAACTTCTGCAGCAGGCGGCCCAAGTTGCCAGAGTGTGGCACCTCGGCGTGTGTCGGAAAGATGTAGGAAGGCTCAGGAACCCCGGCAGCCACCAGCTCATCGAGACCTGCCGAGATCCCGCTCCAGTCCTTAGGACTGCCGGTATCAACGAGTAGCGACTCACTCTCGCCTTGGATCACAAACATCGAGTGATACTGGTGCAGGCGCACATCGTCGCCGAGGCCGAACATCTCGCCCTGGAAAATGTAGCAATCGCCTCCTCTCAGCCAATACAGGCCGTCGGCCAGCTGCCGAGTCGGAGGAAACGCCCTCCCATTGGTATCCATTTGCTCTAAATCCTGACGCTTTCTTTATCACGCCGAGCGAAACTACCGTTCCACCACGACTTCCTGTGACGACCTTGGATCGACGTCATCTCTTCTCGGGCCATCCCGAGGTCAAAGCCTCCTGAACCATTTCATAGTGGCGACGCACCACTTCTCGGCCTCTCAGAATCCTGCCATGCATAGGCGCTATCGTCTCTACCTCATACGTCTCGAATACCTCCGCGAGCTCAGTTTTTATACCGTCGCGATCTGCAGCGGATAGCCAATCGAACTTCGCTGCCAGGTACGCGGTAACACTCGCAAGCTGGGTGGAGTCAGACTGTCGAGTGACTACTCGGTCCGCAGCCGCATCCTCCAGCGCAACGTGACCGAACGAATCAGACGTGAACAGAACCTGAGTGGCCGAATCGTAAGCCCAGAACGTCAGTAGCAGCCTCAGCGGAGCTTCCAGTAGGTGCAGGGGTCGCGTCCCGCCTTCACCGACTTGCAGAACCTGACCAGCGAGCTTCAGCTCCGAAATCGTGGCATTCCTCGGATGCACGGGCTCCGCGCGAAAATCCATCATCCACTCCGGAAGAAAAAAGGCGACCAGCCGGTCGACGGGAAATGCCTCGGTAATCGGGCCGGTATTGCCTACACTGTCGTACTCTCCGACACGCGTGTGCAGGATGGACAATCTCTGATCCGGCCGCAAAAGCGATTTCAGTTGAGCCACTACGGTCGCTTGCTGTGTTGGCAGCCCGGTGTCTATCAGTAGAGCTCGGCCAGGTTCGGTTAGCACATAGCAATTGACCGGCACGTGCTTTTTATCACCCGAAAAGGACGTCCAGCTCAGCGGCTTAGTCACCGGCACCGACGCTCCTATCGCATAAAGCTTCCCTTCGACAAGCGTCGAAACTTCACAATTCCCGTCTGCTCGAGATTTCAATTGGTTTCTGTCGCTATTCGCCATACCTCACGACCCACTGACATATTGACCATATTACACTCACGCAACCTTACCAAAACTGTGGGCAAAGTCAAGTTGCTCCGGGTCGCTTTGGGTGTGCCTACTTCCAAAACATCCAGAAGCGGCCCGAAAGCGCAAGGTAGTCGTCCCGGCCACGGTCACTGCAACACTTAGTCTCGGACATGTCGCCCACCTGGATATGCTGTCGCTCTCATCAAAACTGAAGCGTAACCTATCACCCGCCTGCGTTATACATTACACCTGATCTCGTACCTCTCTACCGGCGCTGCCATCTATAACTTCTCCCGCTCGAAAGCAGGCGACGACCCGGGGGTGAGCAGCGCTTGCCAGGACCGACGCTCGCGAGCCGAGCGGCTCGAGACCTGGGAGCGCCGTCACACACATTGGCAGCGCGACGGGACATCGGGACGCGAACGGGCACCCCGGTGGCATTGCAATTGGACTTGGAATCTCGCCCCGCAGCACTGCACCCTTACCACGGTGGCGCGGATCCGGAACAAGTACAGCAGACAGCAGCGCCTTCGTGTACGGGTGCGCCGGTTCCTCGAAGATCGTCTCTACAGCCCCATGCTCGACGATGTTTCCCAAATACATCACGGCGACCCTGTTTGCAATTCGCTCTACCACGTTCAGATCGTGGGTTATAAAGAGGTACGCGACGCCCGTTTCGTCCTGAACTTTACGGAAGAGCTCGACTAGGTCGGCCCGATCACGAGGACTGAGCACCGAGGTGGGCTCATCTAGGACTATGAAATCCGGTCGCGGTCCCAGGGCGCGCGCTATCGACACTTTCTGCTGCTGTCCACTACTCAGCTGATGCGGATACTTCCGTAACAGGCTTGCACTAAGACCAACTAGATCGGCCACCTCTCGTACGCGTTGGTCTCGATCAGCCGGGGACTTTTCTAGTTGCATCCGATCGAGCGGCTCTCGAATGGCGCGCCCAACACGCATCTGAGGATCCAAGGAGTCGAGCGGATCCTGGAACACAGCTTGAATGTGTCGCCTCAGCGACCTCATCGGTCTCGCGCGGGCACTGTGAGGGAGGGGCTCTCCACGATATCGAATCGTGCCAGACGTCGGGCGGATCAGCCCCAACACCATGCGCCCGACGGTTGTCTTGCCCGAGCCACTCTCGCCCACCAAGGCGACGGTCTCGCCCGCATTAACTGACAGAGTGACGTCATTAACAGCGTGCACGATTGCTGCCCGGCTGCGAAAGTGCTTCACCACGTGATCGCATTCCAACAGCACCCGCCCGCCATCGTTCATGGCGTTTGCCCCCGGACAGACGAGACCCCCGCCAGAGAGACGGAGTCCAATAGACTCTGGCCGTAGTCGGTTCCGGGCGCATCGAAGAAGGAAACCACATCGCGGCCTTCTAGCATGCGTCCTTCATTCAGGATGTACACAAGATCGCAATATTGCGCCACAATGGCCAAATCGCGGGTTACCAGGAGCATTGAGCGGCCTGCGTCAGCTATGAGTTTGCGGATGAGCTCCAGAACCTGTGCTTGGATGGTGACGTCTAGACCAAACGTCGGTTCGTCCGCGAGGATCAGGGCCGGGCTGCTAATTAGACCGATGCTGATAATGACTCGTTGGGCCATGCCTCCGCTGAGTTCATGCGGATAGCTCTCGAAACGGCTGTCAGGATCTTGAATCCCAACGGATCGGAACATTTCAACCACGCGGTCTCTTGTCTCACCCGCGTCGGCGCGGCCGGCATGGGCGCGGAGGAAGTTCGCTACCTGCACGCCTACCGGGAGCAACGGGTTCAATAGGACGTGTGGATTCGGACCTATGAACCCGATCTGCCGCCCGCGCAAGCGGTTCAACTCGCGCTCTGGCAGGGCAAGAAGATTCAAATCGTCGACGTACGCATTACCGCTGATGACGTGCGCGGGGCGTCTCAGCACGCCCAGTATTGCTGCAAGCAAGAGCGACTTTCCCGCCCCGGACTCTCCTACCAGACCCACTATTTTGCCATCAGGCACTATAAGGTCGATGTCGTGCAGGAAGGCGATGCGTGGATTGTCCGCATTTGTCACGGCTAGACCCTGAATCCGTAGACTCACAGTTGTCCCTCCCCCGCTGTATTCTTGCCCAGTCGCGACAGACCGTTGCCGACCAACGCAAACCCAACTATCGTGATAGCCAAGAGCAGACCCGGAAAGAACGCTACCCACCAATGGCCGCTCTGCAATTGCTGAGAGCCAGACGAAATCATTAGTCCCCATTCGGGAGTCGGCGGTCGAACCCCCGCGCCGAGAAAGCTCATCCCTGCTGTCAGCATGATCGCCCAAGCGATGGTCAGCGAGGTCTGGGCGAGCAGTGGCACCAGTGAGTTAGGCAGGACGTGACGAGCCATAATATCCCAATCGCTGCACCCACCAACCCTCGCGGCCTCAATAAACTTGCGCTCCTTGAGGCGCCCCGCTTCACCTCTCAACAACCGGAAGTAAATCGAAGCATTTACAACCGCCAGCACAATAACAAGGTTCCGGCTGCTCGGCCCCAGAATTGCTACCAGGAACAGAGCAAGGATAAAGAACGGAAACGCTTGCAAAATATCGAAAAGGCGACTGCTAATTTCGCTCAGTGCGCCCCCTCGGTAGCCCGCAAGAATCCCAGCGGGAGCCCCGACTATCACTGCGATTATGGTAGCAAGGATCGCAACCGTAATATCCACCCGCGGAGCATAGATCGCCTCCGAGAAGACATCGAAGCCGTTGACGTCGGTCCCGAAGAGGTGGTG
>Ga0182024_10023017_pt1 | contig 11190 bp, 15 predicted proteins | sample P32metaG_FD_120480 | JGI IMG/M metagenome (GOLD analysis project Ga0182024, IMG submission 120480) | Permafrost microbial communities from Stordalen Mire, Sweden - P3-2 metaG (Illumina Assembly) | ecosystem: Environmental > Terrestrial > Soil > Wetlands > Permafrost | place: Sweden: Stordalen... | reverse complement strand
AGGGATTGCGCGTATTCCAAAAACCTTGACTAGTATCGTAAAATCCCGTGCCGTGAAACTGGTCCGAGCTTGGCTTTGTAAATATCTCGATGCGGCGGTAGCCCAGCGTGTCGTACTCGGCGGAGAACGGATTCTGATTGATCCGAATTTCTCGGATCGAGTTCTTCGGAGGAAGGCGGCCGCTGGAAAAACCATCCACAAAAATTTCACCCCCGTTCGGGCCCGCCGACGGCCCGGCGAGAGCCTGCAAATCCTGTTGGAGATCGTCGGGGTCGTCGGGCAGCGCGTCCAGAGCAGCGCCTTTAATCACCAGCGAATCGGCGTTCTGGGTCGGTTCTACGCTGAGCTGGTTCGGATTTTCTTCGACGGTGATCTGCTGGACCACTTCGGTCGGCTTCATAACAATGTCGGCATGCGCGATCTCAGCGCGGTTCACCGTCACCGCGATTACGTTACTTTGTGTGAGACCTTGAAAATCCGCTGAGATCGTGTAGGCGCCAGGCGCAACGCCGCGAAAAACGAACGTGCCATCGTCTTGCGTCTGCGTAGTCTGGGAGAGGCCAGTGTCACTGCTTAGAGTCACCTGGGCTTTACCGATCACCGCTCCGCTCGAGTCCTTAACTTGTCCGGTAACCCCACCTCCGCCGGATGCCGCCGGGTGCTGTGGGAACGACTGGGGGCGGCCGGACTTAACGTCAATCAGCAGGATCAGGATGAGGACTGCGCCTCGAAAACACATGCGAATCGTTCGCGTTCTAATATTGCCAGGATGCTACGCCGAACTACGCGGATGAGACGTGGTTTTGGTACGCGCCTGTTACCGGCTGTTTCTTCAAGATATGTAAGAATCGCTCACGATATGTAAGAGAGGTTAATGCGCCTAAAAGGCATTCCCGCGATCATTTTCCTCGTTAGAATGAAGTGTGACGGAGCCGCCTTCCAGCGGAATGCTTTTACGAATCAGATGGGCCGCACTCGGGCTACTGGTGGGAGTTCTCCTGGCCGCTGTCGTGTACCCTTCCTTGCGGAATGTCACCCGCGGGCCTTCGGCCGCCGCCAGGACTCTGGATGCGGCGTCGGTGGTTCATGAAATCCAGCGCTTGAACGAGATGGTGTCCGTAAAATACACCGTACAGAAAGTGGTTGGCCTGGAAGAACAAAAGGTTCCGTTCGGATCCGAGAAGCTGCTCTTATTCGTGCAAGCCGCGGTGTTGGCCGGCATCGATCTTTCCATTGTTTCAGCCGGCGATGTTCAACTGCTTTCCGGCGGGAGAATGCAGGTGGCGCTGCCAGCCCCCAAGATTGTTGACATCGTAATTGACGATAAGCAGACGAAAGTTTGGGACCGCCGGATCACGTGGTGGACGCCGTGGGTGCCGTTCAATCCAGATCTGGAGCGCCAGGCGCGCCTCGCGGCTAAGGACACGATAGAACGGGCCGCCATCGAAATGGGGATTCTCGATCAAGCGCGGCGAAACGCCGAAGCCGGCATTCGGAGCCTGCTGGAGACGATCGGCGTCAAGTCGGTGACGGTGGTGAGCCTGCCGGCAAGCACTTGAACTAGCGCCGACCAGCGGCTTGCTTGGGACGTACCTGAGCGTGCGGCTGTACAATTGGCCAGAATGCATCGGAGAGCCCAAGCACTATTGCTCGCAGCGCTCCTCTGCGCGGTGCTGGCGGCGCAGACCACCCCGACGTTCCGCACCGAAGTAGCGCTGGTGCATGTCGACGCGGAAGTTGTCGAGGATGGGCGCGTCCTCGGCGGTCTCGGCAAGGATGATTTCCGCGTCCTGGACGACGGTAAACCGCAGCCGGTGCTGCACTTTTCGGCGGGAGAACAGGCGCTCGATCTGATCTTGCTGTTCGACATATCGGGCAGCATGCAGGCCGTTGTGGAAGCGGTGGCGGCTGCTGCGCGGCAGTCGTTACAGGAACTGCGCGCGGGCGACCGCGTCGCTGTCATGGTGTTCAACACCCAGACTCGCGAGGTCGCGGGTTTCACCGAAGACCTCGATGCCGTGCAGAAAACCATCGAGGACGACGTGCTCCATCTTCGTTTCGGCGGCGGCACCAGAATTCAGGATGCCGTGGACGACGCGGCGCTTCGGTTCATGCGCGAAAAGAGCAGCCAGCGCCGGCGCGCCGTCCTGATCATCACCGACAACATGGGCGTGCGCACCCGCCGCGAACAGTCGGTCGTCCGAGACTTTTGGGAGGCCGACGCGATGCTTAGCGGGCTCATCGTTTCCAACAAGGTGTTCCGCGCCATCCGGACAGTGGGCGTGGTGTTGGGTCCGCAAAACCTGTTGATGGAGGCGGGCATGAAGGGTATCGCCGAAAAGACCGGAGGCGATGCAATCGGCGCCCGAGACGTCGGGACTGCATTTCAGGAGTCCATGCATCGCATTCGGAGCCGCTACAGCCTCTACTACGCGCAGCCCGCGGGCAAACCGGGAACCAGGCGCAGCATCCAAGTGGAACTTGCGCGCGCGACCGCCGAGCAACATCCGAAGGCTCGGGTGCGGGCACGCACAGGCTACGTGGTGCCGAAGGGCTGAGGCGGGGTGGACGCTGCTCGACGACCCCTATGTGTAGAATGAAGGTCACCAAATGAACGCCCCGTGCCCCAGCCCGTTCCGCTATCAGGCCTCCGGCAGCGGCAATACACCATGCGCCTGACGCTCAAAACGATCAACGACGAAATGCGACGACTCGGCCACGATGTCCACATCGAGAAAGGCGACGGGTACTAGGGGCCCCGGTAGCGATTAAGGCCAAGGCAGCGAAGTTGGCTCGGCTCGTCTATCGAATGCTCACCTATGGAATGCAGTTTGTCGATCAAGGGGCCGAGTTCTACGAAGCACTGTATCGGCAGCGCGAGATCAATTCCCTCAGACGCAAAGCCGCCAACCTCTGGTTCCAAGTCACGGAATTGATGGCGACATGAGTTGAAGTTTCTGGAGAGAGGGGTTCACCCCAATGAACTGTGCAAAAACTGTGTCAAAATTTGATCGGGTGCTCTCTCCACATCTCTTCGCCGCCGGGCTGATAGCTTTCAGCGCACCCCTCACCCCATGCCGCGGCGCTTCGGGGAACGACTTTACCCTCAACCTCAAGGTACAGGCCGGTCGGCGCGAACAAACCGCCGTGAGTAGACAGGCCCCGAGCGCGCGTCCCGTCTTCACGGCCAAAGCTAAGGAAGTGCTGCGGGTCCAATGGTCGGCAGTCAACGCCGCGACAAGCAGTCGCCTTTCGGACGTGACATTGCATGTGTTCCTGGATCACGGAGATGCTCGTTCCGACGCTCCCAAGCCGGGCCCAAAAGTTTTGTTTGAAAGCGCCTTGATCCAGGATTTCGAGCCTGGCGGGAAGAGCAGTGGCGAGTTTCGAATGCGAATGCCTGAATCGGGCAGTTATGTAGTGAGAGCGGAGACCATCGGGGCAGCCAAGAAACTGGGCAAGGAAGTAGCAGCGTCGATGCAGGTGGTTGTACCGTGAGATGCCCGCAGCCTTTGAGGAGCGCGTCGAGCTTTGGGCGGGCATTATCGCTAGTGCTGTTGCTGACCCCACTGCCTGCCCATGCCGAGCATTTTGATATCAAATTGACGGCAACCAGCCCCGATGGCACCACCAAGGAGGCTTTCGCTGATCAAACACCTCCGGTCGGTGGGCTGAATCCACGTCCCGTTTTGCGTGCACGTCCGGGCGACACCATCGTATTCCAGTTCATCATGACGAACGTTTATGCCCACGCTTTCGCTCATGACGCTGGAGTGCGTTTTTTCGTGGTGCGGGAACGCGAGCCCGGCCAGAAAGATGTTCCTGCACTCGAAAATTTGGCTGCGGAAGCCAGCTTCACCTTCAATCTCAAACCCGGAGCTCGAATCGGTGCGAAAGAGCGAGTCGTCATATCCGAGCCAGGAACTTATCTCCTGCGCGTTGAATCGCAGCGTACGCAGCGTGATCACGAGCACTTTGCTGCCATCGATCTGGAGGTTCGTTGAGGCTTCCCCGTCCGAGGACGCGCATCCTCCTCGGGCTTTTTACGATGTGTGTGGGCGCTGCCGGGCAGGTAGCTGCGCCTTCGGTATCGGTTGTGAACCTCCCGGATGCAGACGGCGTCATCTCAGGGTATTTAGCGAAGCCCGCAACTGGGTCTAATTTGCCCGCTGTCCTATTGGTGCCGGGAACGAGCAGTCTGATCGGAGCCGTGCTCGAAACAGCGCGGGATTTGGCCGCGCACGGCTTCGCGGCACTTACAGTTGACTACGATCCCGAGCAGGTATCTCAACAATCCGATCTCGTCCAGAGTGTCGCCAGCGAACAGCTTTCGCGCCGCTTGAGTACGGCCGTCGCTTGGCTCGCGCGGCAACGCCCGCTGGTAGATCCACAACGCATCGGCGTGATCTCTTGGGAAAAAGATTCGGCCCGAGCCCTGGGTTTAGCGCAGCAGGCGCAGGTCCAAGCCGGTGTAATGATCGAGGATGAGCCTTGCCGGGTTCCGCAAAATCTCCCCGCTCATCCTGAGGCGCGAATTCTACTGATCATAGGCGGCTGTGCTACTCAACAAGTGCAAGCGCTGAAACGAGATTTTGAAAAGGCAAGCTCCGCGTACGAAATCGGTGTCTTCGAAGCTCAAGTAGAATCGTTACCGCATCCTGCCGAAGCGGTACAGGCCTGGAAGGAGATCTATCGATTTCTGGATCAGGCGAGTGATTCCGCCGGGATTGCACAACAGAGTCCGATTCGGTCTTCAAGCTCGGTGCCGACCATTCGCGACATCATGCGCGTGATTTACTCCGACGACGGAGTGAGAGGGAGGCTGGCAAGGTTGCTCGCCACTCGATCCAGTGCAGGCGCGCCGTGGGATCAAGCGCGATCGCATGCGGCCATCCTGGTTCAATCCTGCGAATGGTTGCTCGCGCAGCGCCCGCCCAGGGGCTCTCTCGCGAGCTGGCGCGGCCGCGTAGCCGACTTCAGAGCCGCTACACAGACATTGTTGCATGCAGTAGAGCAGCACGATCTTCCAGCGGCTCAACAGGCCTTGGCCCAACTTCCCAAGAGCTGCGGCGGTTGTCACTCGGACCATCGTTAAAACGGGGCTACATGGCGAGCTTGGTCACTACGTAGGGATGCGAACGCTTGCGGACCACCTGTACGTGAACAATTCGATCACCGGGTATGATTTTGCCGAATTCTCCGACCTTACGATTGGTACGGCCTTCGGTGACCTGATCCAGCACTTCCTGCCCCTCGATCACGCGGCCAAATGCGGTCGTGTTCCCATCAAACTCAGGCGATGGAACTAGAGAGATGAAGAACTGGCTGCTCGCTTTTCCCGGTGCGTTTTGAACCATTGAGATTGTTCCGCGAAAGTGACCACGCGCGTTTGGCGAGTTGAACTCGTCGGGGATCGTATAACCTGCGCCGCCTAATCCATCGTCCGCCGGGTCGGCATTTTTCGTATTCGGGTCGCCCCCTACAACCATGTGGCCTGCCTCCGCCCAATAAAACGAAGTGCCATCGTAAAAACCTGTCTCCGCTAGATGGATAAAATTGCTCACCGTTTTGGGCGCTTGATCCTCGAATAATTCGAGCACGACGTCTCCACGGCCGATCACCTTTACGCTCTCATCCGCGGCGCCCTCGCTAGACCCAACAAACTTGCGGTGCTCGACAACAAGCCGCACCAGAGGAAGGTCGCCCTGCTCCTGATCACGCTTCCGTTGCGCCAGTTCTTGCAGCCACGATTTTTGCAACTGCTCCGCACTCCGCCGAATCACTACTGCCCAATCGGGTGATTCGCCGGGGAAGGCCCGGTCAATTTTCTCAAGCACCTCCGCGAAGCGCTCTTCGGCGAAACCTGCCCGCGAATAAATATCCCAAGCGGCCTGCGCTTTAGTATCCATGGCAATCGCCTTCGACGCGTCACTCAAGGCTTTCTGAAAGTGATTCTCGTCGAATTCTACGGTCGCTAGATTAACGAACAAATGTGGCTGCTCCAGGTGGGCGGAAGCGGCCCGATTCAAATACGGAAGGACATCTTCGGGCTCCCCACCTACGATCATCAACAGTTCTCCGGTGAGCCATAACACAACCGGATCGTTGGGCCGTGCTCGCCGCGCCGCCGTCAGGTCTTGTTGAAATGCCGCTAATCTCACGTTCAACAGGGAAAGCAGGGGCTTCCCTCGCTCCACAGCGCGTTGGACTTCGCTCTTATTCTTTGCCTCGGCATCTCTCGCGACTTCGCTTCTGATTTTGTTTAGCTGCTCCTGATTTTCGGCGATGGTCGCGTATTGAGCTTCCAATTCTTTCGTGGTGGGCACCCGCCCCGACAGATCGGCTGTATCCGGCGATGGAGCCTGTTTCATCTGCTCTAACAAACTGCCACTGTCGTCGCCCCCAGGGTGTCCTGGGGTCAAATCATGAGAGGGCGGCGAACTTTCGGAAGGTGGACGAGCCTTCGAAACTGGCTCCTGGTTCGAAGTAAAGCCCGGGAGGGCGGGCTTACGGGAGCGTGGCCACCAGATGAAGGCGAGGATTCCAGCAAGCGGAAGCACTATAGCTATCGCTATGCCGATACGCCTCCGCGTTGAGTTTGGCCGGGGGCCGCGCAGCGATTTGGGTTTCACCTTCATGCCACCCTTTGTCGCACCTTCTTCAATCCAGGTTCTAGCGGGTTCTCCACAACGTGCCTGTTACGATCAAACCATGAATCGTAACACCGCGCCAAAGGCTCGGCCCCGGACTAGCGCAGTGTCTATTTCGCAAGAGCGTCAGACAGTTGCTGCAGCCGCCGGTTCGATTGCAGTTTTGCCGCCCTTTATAAAAAAGGGATCGCGCCCGCCAATTGCCCTTAACCATAATCGACTTTCGCCTCATGGGCGTAGTCGTCGCCAGATTTGCCTTGATGTTTCTCCCAACCGGAGTGATGAATGTGACGACCGCAACCCGGTCAAGAAAAATCTCAATGAGCGAAAACGCAATCGATAGCGAAAACATCACCAAGCCGGCTCCCAATGTCGCCCGGTCCAAAGGCGCTCGTAAAGACGGCAAGAAGGCTACGCCAGCGAAGAAGAGCGCACGCGTTTTGGCACGCTTCATCATGGCGATGACCTCGGCTGTCTTGTTGGCTCGATCGGGTTCGGCTTGGCAGCTGCCTTCTTGAGGGGCTACTTATGTTTTAAAACGGAAATCAAATTTTGTGGACACGTTTCTTCGACGCAGTCGCTTATATTTCTGGCTGCAGTGCATTGTCGCTTGCTAAGCACTGGGGTGAAACTGGGGGTACCCCGAGGGATAAGGAAATTTGGGTAAAGACTAGTAATTCCGCAAGGCCGCCGTAGTTTTAGACGTCCAACGGGCATCCTCGATTTGGACACCCTCATGGAGGACTGCCAGAACACTGTTTGGTGGTTGAGGCATCGCTTTAGCGTGTATTGCACGTAGTCGATGCTGCCGCGGGTCGTATGGCACTTCGGACGTTTCGCAAGCGCGCTTTGCATGAACAGGCGGTACATTTGCCGGAGATCGCCGCCCGTATAAAAGCTTGTTCAGCGCTCTCCCAGCCAGATATCTCTGCCTATGCGTGACCGGCGGAGACGGTCCGCTAGCAGGCCGTGGTAAAAAACACCGCCACAACATGTGACCTCGAATCTGTTTGATACGTCATTGCTGTATGGGCACGGGGCGCAAGAAGGATAGGGAGGAGCAGCAGGGTCTTTGGGTGGCGTCTGAAGTGAACCCTTGGCGTGAGACACGAAGTTAAGGGTGTTATCGCCGTTCGCTGGGAAGCGATTGCCGGCGAAGCTGCGGTTGATCCACTCTGGAAGCGCCTGAGCGGAGGATAGGGCAACGCAGGGATGCGACCCGAGCGTCGACTCAGCGGCCGGAAAGGCCGGGGCGGCGTCAGCCGCCCCGTAAAACAACCATTCTGGCGCAACTGCGTTAAATCCCGGGGTCTCAGGGGCAGAGCCCCCGTTCAAAAGCCGGCAATGACGGTCCCAGTTCATTGTGAAGCACCGTTCTCGAACTCGGCGGGCGGAAGATATCCAAGGGCCGAGTGCAGCCGCTTCCGATTATAGATGCGCTCCAGAAACTCGCCAATGCTGGAGCGGGCGTCGTGGAAATCACGGTATTCGTTGCGATAAACCTCTTCTTGTTTCAAAGTTTTCATAAATGACTCGCACGCTGCGTTGTCATATGGATTTCCCTTGCGGCTCCTGCTGATGGTGGCATGGTGCTGCTTCAGCATTTCCGTGTAGTCGATAGGAAGCATACTGTACACCGCGGTCGGAGTGATGCACCAGGCCGGGCCACGGTTGACGGTCGATCAGAGCCATACGCAACGCCGTGACCGCTAGCTCGGCTTGCAGCGTGCGGCCCAGCGCCCAACCGATCACTCGCCGCGAGAATGCGTCCAGCACCACCGCTAGGTACACGAACTCGGTGCGCAGTCGAATGTAGGTGATGTCGGCAACCCAAAGCTGGTTGACCGCCGTGGGGGTTATCTCGCGGGCCAGATTCGGGTAAACCGGCAGGTTGTGCCGCGAATCGGTCGTGACTAGGAAGGCACGCCGCCGCACGCACAGAAGATTGTCTTCCCGCATCATCCGCAGCACGCGTTTGTGATTGACCTGGGAGCCTCGCTGCTGCAGTTCTGCCGTTATTCTGCGGTAGCCGTACGCCGGGGATTCCAGCGCAACCTTCTGCAGCTGGTCGCGCAGTTCCATCTCCACCGGAGTGCCTTGGCGCGGCGCGCTCCAGCGATAGAAGCTGACCCGGCTCAGGCCGGTCAACTGACACACCGCGCTCACCGCCTGGCCTCTCGCCCGGCCTTGCTGGATTTCTTCAAACAGGCATCCGCGCCACTGACGACGGCCGGCGGGTGACGATCATGCATCTGCACCGGAACCGGAGTTTCATCAGCCTGTATATAGGATGAGGCGAGCAGATCGCGCTGCAGCGCTCCCACTATGGGTCCTAGCAGTTCGCCCACACGCATCACCCAACCGTCGAGGGTCGCGCGTCCGATCTCGACGCCCGCTTCACGCTCTAGCATCACCGCTTGTCGATACAACGGCAGATGGTCGCAATATTTCGCAATGATGGTGTGGATCACCACCGCATCACTGGCTAATCCTTTTTCGACGATGCGCTCGGCCAGCGGCGCCGCCGTCACGGTCGAGCAACGCCGGCACGCTCGTTTCCCGCGTTTCGTCACACGTACGAAATAACGCGCCGGCTCGACATCGAGCTGCTCGCTTTCGTCGTAGCCGATCACCGCCGCCTCCTCACCGCAGGCCGTGCACGTGCGCTCTTGGCAGGCAATGACGCTGGTGACGCGCGGCAGATTCTCCGGCAGCGGCTTGCGGCCCGGATGGGACTGGTGTTCCCGTTCCGGCGCGCGTCAACCGCTCGCGTCGCGCTTCGGCTTCCACCTCGTCGCGTGTCGTGCTGGGTTCTTCCTCCGTCAGCAGAGCCAGTTGCAGATTGCTCAGCGTCTCGCTCTTCGGATCCAGTCGCTGAATCCGCCGCTGCCGCAGCTCTTCCCGGAGTGCTTGGATTTCCAACTGCGCCCAGTACAGTTGCCTCTCCAGTTCGGCGATGCGCGCGGGAGCGTTCACGGTGGGGTAGCTCTATATTACGCGAGCACGTGAAAATGTTCCAGACCTTTTTAGGCCGGACGGCGATACCACTGGCGTGGCTGCGTCTGCTTCAGATCGAGTCCGTTTACCAGCATCGCCAGTTCCTCGGCGCGCATGGTCACGCTACGCTGTTTTTCACCTGCCGCAGGCCAACGGAAGCGCCCCTTCTCTAAGCGCTTCGCGCACACCCACAATCCGCTGCCATCCCACACCAGTGCTTTCAAGCGGCTGCGCGAGCGGTTCGAAAACAGGAACAGATGTCCGCTCAGGGGATCTTGCCCCAGTTGATCACGCACCAGCCCATACAAGCCCTCGAAGCCCTTGCGCTTGTCGACCGTTTCGATCGCGACATAGATCTTCGTCGCCGGCCCCAGCCAGAACATGTCACGCCTCGGCCGCCCGAATCAGTCGCAGCAGGTCGGCTTCGGCGAAGGTCCACGAGCTTTCGATGCGCCGCCCGTTGCCCAGCACCAATGTGATCCCCCCATGGGCTATGCTTCCACGGCGATCTCCACCAATCTGGGCTTGATCTTTCGAATGCGCCGCCAGTAGTCGAACGTCGTGACCGCAAGGTTGTGCTTCCGACAATACTCGCCCCGAGTCATCCCGCTTTGAGCAAGCCCGTCGACGATGCGTTGCTTCTCTTCCTTGCTGACCATGTGCCATTGTCGACACGATCGGCCCCTCGATCAACACGGGTTCCTCAAACGGTTTACGATCGACATGCCCAAAACGAGACAGCAACTGTTTCGCGCCACACTCCGTTTTGCGCGAGTTTTTCAGCAGTTGCGCAGCAAAAGTGCCAGACTGGCGCACGTCTTCGTGTCCTTGCCTTTGATGATTTTCAGTGCGCGTTCCGGATAGGAAGGGCTATGTTCGAACGCCTTGGTGAAGGATTGAACCACCTGGACTGCATGAGCAGCGCCGAACTCGGTTTTGTGGAATGCGGCCATACCGACCAACAAGGTCTGAATGATACCGTAATGCACGAGGATGAGCAGGCCTTGATCGCCGATCGTGTTCGCGATTTGAGGAACGCTTAGCCCCCGGCTGCTCTGTTGCCGCCCGAGTGGGAATAGCGTGCGGTGAACGTAGCTCACCAGGTAATGCTCCAGTATGTGTGAGTGTTCGCGCAGGAACGGTTCGTAGTATTGCGAGCAGGCCGCCTGATAACGTTGTCCGAGTTCGTCCATGCTCAGTTCGGTGGTCCACTCCATGGCCTCCATGAATTTCCGGTAGCACTCCAGAAGTCGCGGTGCCGTGAAGTCGGAACTGATGCGTCCCACAATCAATTCCAGAATCAATTGCAGTTGCTTCGCCGGTTGGGCCCCGTGGGTGTTCAGAGCTTGATCGAAGATGTCGCACTGGACGCCGTCGCGGTATGCGTCCAGCACCTCATCGGTCCCGGAACGGGCTCCGGCTGCGGACATTTCCTGGAGCTGATCGCAGAAAGATCCGAGAATCACCAGCCGCTTCCATAGGGTATAAGAACGGTACTGCAGGAGCCAGATTACAAACGCTCGAATCTCACGGAAGTGGCTGT
>Ga0182024_10023016_pt1 | contig 11190 bp, 7 predicted proteins | sample P32metaG_FD_120480 | JGI IMG/M metagenome (GOLD analysis project Ga0182024, IMG submission 120480) | Permafrost microbial communities from Stordalen Mire, Sweden - P3-2 metaG (Illumina Assembly) | ecosystem: Environmental > Terrestrial > Soil > Wetlands > Permafrost | place: Sweden: Stordalen... | reverse complement strand
GGTGGTTCCGTTGACCACGGCAAGATCGGTTTCCGGAGCGGTCGTGTTGGGCAGCGTCGTATTCTTGAAGTTTGCGGTCGCGAGCGCAATCGGGCCTTTTTCGGCGTTGGTGCTGTTGTTTTGCAGCGCGAAGGGCGAGGCCGGGAAGGCCGTGAATCCACCTTGTCCGTTGCCTTTGAAAACGGAAATGGTGTTGTCGCCTTTGTTGGCGACCGCGAAATCCAGATCGCCGTCGCCATTGAAATCCGCGACGACCACGGAACTGGGGTTCGTGCCGACAGGGTACGGAGAACCCGGCGCTTCGACGAAGGTGCCATCGCCGTTTCCCAGCAACACGGTCACGTTGTTGGAAGTGGAGTTGGCGATGACCAGATCGACTGGCGCCACGGTGACTCCGGTGGAGTCGACCACGGTATTTCCGAATGTGCCGGTGGCGATCGAAACCGGACCGGTCTCGCCCTTGGCCAGCACGAATGGCGACTGCGCTTGCGCCGCGAAGTTGCCGCTGTCCTGGTTCAGCAAAATGCTGATGGTGTTGTCGTTTTCATTGACCACGGCAAGGTCCGGCAGCGTGCCGCCACTGTAGGCAGCCGCAGCGAGGGCCACGGGATTGTTGCCGACGCTGAACGTGGTTTCCGGGAACGATGTGGAAGTGGGTAGGGCCCCAAGGATGGAATTGGGATTGGTCGCACTCGATCCCGTTCCGGTGCCCAGGCTTCCGGAAAGAAGCGAAAGCGTAATGGGATAGCGGTCACCCACAAAGAACGTGGCTGGCTTGCCGTCCTGTGCCCGCAACAAAACTTGTCTGCCGCTTTGCACCAGGGTAAGCGCGTCGGAAAAATTGGCGGCCACGTTCGGCAGCGTCAGCAAGAATGTGGAATTGCCGCCGCCGAACAGGGTAAATCCGGGAACGCTGCTGAGTCCCTGGGCGCTGAAAAGCTGGCCCAGGATGGTCAGTGCGTTCGCGAGATCGGACGCTTGTTTGAGCGCGCTGATGTCGTTGGGGCTGATCAGGAAAGCTTGCGCGGAGGAGGGCGGCGTGATGCCGAGCTGGAGCGCTTTGTTCCGGTCTACCTCCAGGAGTTCCACCTCCAGCATGACTTCACCGCGAGCTCTCTCGACTTGGCTCATTAACTCGCCGGCCAACGCCAGCCTTTCCGGCGTATCTCGCATGGTGATCGTGCGGCTGTGCGAATCCAGCCCGATGTGCGTGGAGGCAGTGATTTCGCGCAGGACGCGAAGCAATTCCGTCATTTCTTCAGGCGCGACCGAGGACGACAGCGGAAACGTCTGCTCCGCCTGCACGGCATACTGCCGGCGTTTCTCCGGCGTATCGGGCGTGACGAAAATCAGCGAGGCGGTTAGCGGACGCCAGAACGTTCCGGTTTGCTCGGCAAGCAGGGTCATTGCCGTGGCGAAGTCCACGTCATCGACGCGCAGGCGAACATTGCGAGGCTGCAGGTCCGGATCGAACGCCGTCTTGATGCCAAAGATCTGCGCGACCTGGTCGTAGGCGCTTTTGGTGTCGCCGCGCAGGTCGAGGTTGTGCTTCCCTTTTTGCGTCTTCAGTTGCGGCAGGCCTTCAACGGACTGCGCTCGCGGAACGGACTCGTCGTCTTTCATCGCTTCCATTTGCGCGATGCGCTCGGCGACGACGGTATTGGTGGAGTCGATGCGCAAGGCGAGGCGGAGTTCCTCGATTGCCTTTGAGATATTGCCGGCGAGCGCCAGATTCTCGGCGTTGTCGGTGTGCACGCGCACGAGTTTGGAGCGCAGCACGGCGCCTCGCCCCAAGGCTGTGGCGTCCTGCGGGGCGTACCGCGCCGCTTCATCGTACGCGGCGAGAGCGTCTTCCATCCGCCCTTCGGCCTCGGCCTTTTCCCCCCGCTCGATGGCTTTTTGCGAACGCTTCGGATCGACGAGGACGGCCTGCGAAGGCGCAGCTGCAGGTGACGGAGTCTGGGCCAGCAGGGGGGCGCAAACCAGCCCCAACCAGAGAAGTAGTGAGGTGGCTCGACGGGTGGTTTGGGCCAAGAGCATAGATAGAGTATTCTAACGTGAAGATATAGGACCAGTGTGGTCCGGTTGACGGAAGTCGCTAATAAAGGTAAACTTAGGTCGTATTTGCAACTGATTTACAACTGGAGTCTGCGTGCTCTCGGCTTTTCTCATCGCTCTCCGTGAAGGCGTCGAAGCCTCCCTCGTCGTTGGCATCATACTCGTCTATCTATCTCGTACTGGCCGCGCTCACTTGGCCCGTTTTGCCTGGTATGGCGTCGCGGCAGCCGTGGCGCTTAGCCTGGGCGTGGCCATCGCCTTGGAACGCTGGCAGATCAGCGAAGACGGCTTCGAAGGAGTGCTGCTGCTGGTCGCCGCCGCCTTCGTCATTACGATGATCGTATGGATGAACCGCGTTGCGCGCCACCTGAAAAAAGAAATCGAGCAAAAGGTGGAAGAATATGCCGTCCGGGCAGGCAAGGCGGCTGGATGGGGCATTTTTCTCTTCGTGTTCCTGATGGTGGTGCGGGAGGGCGCCGAACTTGCCTTGATTTTGCGCGCCGTTGAGCTATCCACTGAGGGGTTGCAGACCTGGATCGGGACCATCGTGGGGGTCGCGGCGGCCGTGGCCGTCGGGGTGTTTTTCTTCAAAGGCACGTTGCGTATTCCGCTGCAGAGGTTTTTTGCCGCGACCAGCGTCATCCTTATGCTCGTTGTCTTTCAACTGGCGCTTACCGGGCTGCATGAATTGAGCGAGGCGCAATGGTTGCCTTCCAGCAAGTCGGAGATGGCGTTCATCGGCCCGATCGTCAAGAACGAGCTGTTCTTTTTCGTGTTTATCTTCGGCGCGGCGGCCCTGTTGGTCTTTCGCGAATGGCAATCGGCGTCGCACGCGACGGCGGTGACGCGGGCCGCGGGCGAAGCTGAGAGGCGACTGCTCGAAGCGCAAAATCGCCGCCAGCGCCGCTGGATGGTGGCCGCGGCTTCGGCGTGCCTGATTGTAATCCTGGTGCTAACCGCGGACTTCATCTATGCCCGGGCGAATATGGCTGCGCCCAGCGTCACGCAAGTGAACGCTCAAGGCAATCAAGTGCGTGTGCCCATTCGCGAGGTGCAGGACGGCGACATGCACCTGTTTTCCGCCGCCATCGACGGCGGCCAGACGGTGCGCTTCATGATCATCAAGAAGCCGGATGGTTGGGGCACCGCTCTCGACGCCTGCCGCATCTGCGGCGCCGAAGGCTACCGCCAGGACGGACAGAACGTAATTTGCCGCCACTGCGGCTCAGCAATTTACGTCCCGACGATCGGCCAGGCGGGCGGCTGCAATCCCATCGGCGTGCCATCGCACGTAGACGGCGCCGACTTGGTGCTGGATATCTCCGCCCTGACGCAAGCCACCCACGAGATTCCGAAGTAGGTAGCACAGGCGCTTTTGCCTGTGTCGGATGTATCCGCCACCGAGACTGATGATGACCGGAACCACTCGATCGCAACAGGAATTGTTCGTGTTGAAACGGGCACAGGCCCTTCGCTGCTCAGGGCAAGCAGGACTGCTTGTGCTACTCCAGATGATTGCTCCCGCTCCATAACTAAAATGTTCCTACGTCTCGTAGCTGACTCCTTCCGCCGACGCCCGCGCCACAAGCTCCTAACCGGCGCCGCCCTGGCTCTAGGCATGGCCGTAGCCACTGCTGCGCTCAGCGTCTCGCTCGACGTAGGTGACCGCCTCTCCCACGAATTCCGCAGCCTGGGCGCAAATCTCCTCGTCACGCCGCAAGCCGATTCCCTACCCCTTGAAATCGGCGGCGTGGACTATCGCCCGGTAAACGCCGGCGCCTACCTCTCCGAATCCGACCTGCCCAAAATCAAAACCGTGTTCTGGCACAACAATATCATCGCCTTCGCACCTGTGCTGGAAGTCCCTGTTGACGCGTGGACGAAGTCATCTCAAACGTTGATCACTCCGGCCTTCAGTGTGCGGACAACGTTATTCGGTACCTGGGTATCCCATTCCGTCGCCCTGCCGGATGGCGGAACATTTTCGACGGGCATAGACAAAACAAATCCCTGGTGGCAGCTAGATCAAGGCGTGTGGTTCGAGGATTCGGCAGCGGAATGCGTGGTCGGCAAGAAGATCGCGGAGCGCGCCCGCATAAAATTGGGCGACACACTGAACATCGAAAGTGCGAAGCAAAACATCAGTTTGAAGGTTACCGGAATTCTCATCGCGGGCGGAACGGAAGACGACGCGATCATTGCACCTATTTCGATTAGCCAAACCCTCGCAACGCAACCCGGCCAATACCGCAAACTCTATGTCAGCGCGCTTACCAAGCCCGAAGATGATTTCGCCCGGCGTAGCCCCGCAACGATGACGCCAGAGGAACTCGAGCGTTGGAGTTGCACTGCTTACGTCTCCTCGATCGCTCATTCGATCCAGGAGGTGCTCCCCGGCTCCGACGTGCGCGTGATTCGCCGGGTCGCTGAGGGTGAAGGGCGCATTCTCACGCGCGTGCGCACGCTGCTGTGGTTGGTGACGCTGGCCGCGCTGCTGGCCGCCGCACTAGCAGTAGGCGCATCGTCTGCCGCATCCGTGATCGAACGCCGCACCGAGATCGGTCTGATGAAGGCCTTGGGCGCAGGTTCCGGCATGGTCGGTTTTCTTTTGGCCGCGGAGCAACTTTTGCTGGCGATCGTAGGCGGCGCAGTAGGTTACGCGCTCGGCATTTTCCTCGCTCGCCTGGTTGGCGAAAAAATCTTCGGCGCTGCCCCGCAGCCATCGCTGCTCGTCCTCGTCGTGATCGTAGGCTTGGCGGCGGGGGTCACGCTTCTCGGCAGCGCCATTCCCCTGCGCCGCGCCGCGCGCTACGAGCCAGCTCCGATCCTGCGAGGCGAATGATCATGCACAATCATCTCGCCGCATCGATGACTACACCGAGCTCCGCCAGATCGAGCCCTGCCACACCGAACCTCGCCGCGTCGAGCCCTGTCATCCTGAGAGCATGCGATAAGGATGCGCGAAGGATCTCAACTTCAACCGTCGAGACGAAGTCATCGCTACAGCAACGACACAATTTCCGGAGCGCTGTAGCTGCCGTCTTCAGACGGCGGGGCTTGGACGGCACCCAATCCATACCAACCGTGCGTGCAGGCCATCCGCTAATTCCTGCCGAAGGAGTGTTGCACGCGGCAGGATTGGTTGCTGAAGTTAGCGCTGAGATCAGTGGCGACCGATTTTGGCGACCATCTACGGGCATAGCAGGAGAGCGATCTGATGTCTAGCGCTCGCCATCCAGGGCGCCCGATGTTCTGGCGCATCGTGCGCCGGCTGCTGGTTGCCAATCGCGGGCGCCTGGTCGTGATCTTACTCGCACTCGGCGCCGGCGCCGCCGTGACCGCCGCGCTGCTGAACGTGGAAGTCGACGCCAAGCGGCGCCTCACGACGGAATTTCGCTCCTTCGGCGCAAACGTCATCGTCGCGCCACGGGTTACGAGCGCTTCCCAGAACCCCACGATCGACCAGGCCCTGCTCCACCAGGTTCCACTGGATGTCGAAGGCCAGCACGTTTCGGCCGTCGCATTTCTCTACTTCATCGCCGACGTCAGCCGCACCTTTCCGAAAGACTCCACACAACTCGTGGTCGCCGGCACCTCCGCGACAACTTGTAGCGTGGGGGCAAGATTCGCCGCGCAGATCCATCTTCAGGTGAATCAGGAAATATGGGTGAGAGTTCAGGATCGAAAAGAATCTTGTCTGGTCGCCGCCATAACATACGCTGGCGGTCCCGAAGACGACCAGATCGCCATTCCGCTTGATGCGGCGCAGCGGCTGGCCGAGCTTCCCGGCCGCATCAGCTTGATTCAAATCAGCGTGCCGGGAACGCCGCGCGCGATCGACAGCTACATCTCCAATCTCGCTCAGCGCCTCCCCGACGCTGACGTCCACGGCGTTCGCCAATTCACCGAGGCGGAAGGCCAGATCTATAACCGTATCAGCGGATTGCTCAACGCCACTGTCGCGGTCGTGCTGATCCTCACGACGCTTTGCGTCATGGCGGCGATGACAAACGTCGCGATGGAACGGAAGAACGATGTTGGACTGATGAAAGCGATCGGCGGGGCCACTCGCCGCGTGCTGCGCCTCTTTCTCGCAGAAGCTGCGGTGCTCGGTCTCGTCGGCGGAATTCTTGGCGCTGCCGCGGGAATTCTCATCTCCATCGGGCTGGGCAAAGCGGTGTTCGGCGTGGCGGCGCAGCCGCGCTTGATTGTGTATCCTGTAGCTGTGGCGTTGACGATTGTGGTGGCCCTTGCCGGAGCGTATCCTTTGCGCCGGCTGGCGAGCATTCGTCCGGCGTCGGTTTTTCGAGGCGAATGATGGCGGCGCGCAAACAGAGAGATCGAATGAGTGATGATCTAGGCCTTGCCGAGATGCGGGACAGCGGTGCTGTGCCCCTGCAACGGAGGTTTACGCCTGGCCGACGGAGGCTTGCGCCTCTTCCCTTCCGAGGTGCGCGGTGACTTCACAAGTCGCTATCGAATCGTTGACCAAGCAGTACGGCGCGCTGCGCGCGGTCGATGGCCTAACATTCAGCTTGGGGCCCGGAGAATGGGTTGCGCTGATGGGGCCGTCCGGATCGGGTAAGACCACGCTTATCAACGTTCTGGGCGGGCTCGACATGCTTACCTCCGGGCGCGTCATCGTGGACGGCGTCGATCTCTCGAAACTGAGTGAAAGCGAGATGGTGCGCTATCGGGCCGAAAAAATCGGATTTGTCTTCCAGCAATTTCACCTCGTGCCGTATCTCAGCGCCGTGGAAAACGTCATGCTCGCACAATACTTCCACAGCGTGACCGACGAGTCGCAAGCAGCTGAGGCGCTTCGCCGCGTGGGTCTCGGCGACCGCCTCACGCATCTGCCTGCGCAGCTCTCCGGCGGCGAACAACAGCGCGTAGCCATTGCACGCGCGCTGATCAATCAGCCCAAGCTGATCCTGGCCGACGAGCCCACCGGGAACCTCGACGAACCAAACGAAACTATCGTCATGGAAATTTTCCGCGAGCTGCACCGCGCCGGGCACACCATCTTGATGGTCACGCACGACCCCGATATCGCCCGGCAAGCCGATCGCCGTATCGAACTGCAGCACGGCCATTTGCATTACGACAGCGCCCAGCATGGGCCCAATCATCCGCTGCTCTGTCCGCTGGCGAACAGCGCTGACTGTTGCAGCACACCATCCGCTGACGACGAAATTCGCTTCGACCATCTCCTGGAACAAATCTGGGTTTTCGGCGAGGAAGGCCAGCCCGCGCGCGTGGATAATCTTCACGCTACCGGTGCGGCCGGCAGTCTGCCGCTGATCACCGACGAGTCGCCGACACGTATTCTCTCCCGCATGTCGGAACTGCAGCTGGTGCAAACGCAGAACGGTCATGTCGCGCTTACGCCAGCGGGGACGGTTCGCGCTCGTGACGTTGTCCGGCGGCATCGCCTGGCCGAGCGGCTGTTCAAAGATACCTTCGCTGTAGACGACTCCGAAGCTCACAAACAAGCCTGCAAGTTCGAGCACATCATCAGCCCTGAGCTTGATCAGCGCATCTGCACGTTCCTGGGGCATCCCAAAACCTGCCCACACGGCAACCCCATTCCTCCGGGGCACTGCTGCAACGGCGCGGCGAAATAACTACAGCGGTTGCTTGAAGTTTGCGTTGAGATCCTGACAGTGGTTTGGGAAAGCACGCGACGAGGCGGCGACGGGCGGCGTGGCGAGGCCCGGCGATGGGGCGCGTTGGGCGAGACGGCGACGGATGGGCGTCCATGTTACCACAAGAGGTACGTAATCTCGATTATAAATATTATGCGGCGTGGGTTCACGCGCGGAAGGATTGGACGCAGGTGGGGCAGGGACAGATGGTGCGGAGGTAGTCGTAGCTGAAGATGCCGGTGCCGTGGCCGTCGGAGAAGGTGATTTGGATGGCGTAGTTGCCGACGGAGGTGGCGGCTTTGGCGGTGGGTTTGGGCTTGAACATGGGCAGGGCGGCGGCTGAAGCTGGGCCTGCGGAGGAGAAGGCGGCTTTTTTCTCGCGTTCGTCGTTGCAGGTGGCGCAAGGGCATACGTCGCGAAGGTAGGGGAAGTCGTAGTGGCTGGCGTGGCCGTCGGACCACGTGATGTCCACGCCGGCTCCGGTGGAGACATGGATTTTCACGGCGGAAGGCTTTTTGCGGAGGTCGATGGGAGTGGGCATGAGGAGAAATCGATCGTTTACAGTTTACAGGCGAATCACGGGAAAGAAAAATGGGCGAGGGCAGGAGCTGGTTGAGGCGGCAGACCGCGTTTGCGAGTGAGTGGAGAGTCTGCGTGTGGGGCAAGGGAGTGTTCAAGACTTAATTTGCTCTGCGGCTTGGAGTTGTGGAATGCTTCGGCATTTCTCAATTCAAGAGGTGCCGCCATGGGTAGCAGTCCCGAAACGCTTCGCGCCGTACCGCTGTTCTCGCTGCTCGACGACGACGAGCTCGCCGTCCTGGCCAGCCAGGTGGACATCAAGAGATTCGCCCCGCGCCAGCGCATTTACAAAATCGGGGACCACGGGGGGCAAGCCTACGTTATGGTTTCCGGCAAAGTTCGCGTAACGACCGTCGATGATGACCATCAGGAAGTGGTGGTCGACGAGCCTTCTCACGGCGAATTCTTCGGCTTCGCGTCCATGCTCGAGCAAACCCCGCACCAGACCAACGCCATCGCTCTGGTGGACACTCAATGCATCGAAGTCCGCCGGCACGACATCAGCGTCCTGATCGAGCGTAAGCCCCACGCCGGCATGGACATGCTCACCATCCTCGGACGGCAGTTTCACGCGTCGCAGCAGCTTGTGCGCGTTCGCGCCAGCCGCAATCCGAATGAAGTCATCGAAGAAGACGCCACGTTCGGCGAGCGCGTCGCCGACGCCGTGGCGCACTTCGGGGGCTCCTGGTCCTTCATCATTATTTGCCTGGTCTTGATGGTCGCCTATGTCACCACGAACGTAATCCTGCGAAGCGCCGCGTGGGATCCCTATCCGTATATCCTTCTGAATTTGTTCCTGTCGATGTTGGCCGCGATCCAAGCGCCGGTGATCATGATGAGCCAGAACCGGCAGGACTCGAAGGATCGCGTCCGCGGCGAACTGGACTATGACGTCAATCGTCGTGCGGAACGAGAGATTCAAGCCGTGACCCACAAGCTGAATCTGTTGGACGACAAGTTTGGCGACGTTGCAGAGCTGTTGCGCCGGCACCTGGAACTGGGCGGCGGCAGACACACTCCGGAAAGTTAGCGGGAGCGCGCCGTCAGAACAAAGCGGACATTGCGCCATGGCGCTGCCTTGCCGAATGCCGAGATTGCCGTGGTGTATCGTTCCGATGGAAGTGGCACGACATTTGTCTGGACCGACTACCTATCGAAGGTTAGTTCGGAGTGGAAGAGTGCCGTCGGAACTGGCGACACGGTGCGCTGGCCGGTGGGCACCAGCGGCGAGCACAACGAAGGCGTCGCCCAGCGCGTGCAGGAAACTCCCAATTCCATCGGGTACGTCGAGTTCATCTACGCCATCCAGCACAAACTGAACTTCGGCTCGGTGCGCAACTCCGCCGGCCGTTTTATCCAAGCCGACCTGCCCAGCCTCACCGCCGCCGGGGCCTCCGCGGGAATGGGAGCGGACTTCCGGATTTCCATCACCAATGCTCCCGGCAGGGACTCTTATCCGATCGCTACGTTCACATGGTTTCTGCTTCCGCAAACGTTCAACGAGGCTGCCAAGAAAGCCGCGATCGTGGAGTTGCTGCGCTGGGTTTTATCCTCAGGACAGAAACAATGCTCGGCCCTTGGCTACGCGCCGCTCCCGGCCGAAATTGCTTCTCGGGAATCCCAGATCGTCGATTTAATGAAGCCGTGAGAATCGGCCATTTACCGAAGAGCGAAGCACTCCGGAAATCCTGTGCCTTACCACGCAGCAGAAGAGAATAGACGGTGCTAGTCTGCTGGCATTGCTGCCAGTGAATGTCGGCCGAATGTCAGCGCAAGTAGACTTCACATTGAAAAAATGCGAACATTTTAATCTGCAGGTCGACATCACCCATACATGAGCAGCACCCCCACGAGCCCTGCTGCCCCCCGCAGCCGGGGCAACGGTATTCCGCGTGTCATCGTAGCCACCACAGCGCTATTGACGTTCATCTCGTTCTGGCGCGCGGCCGCGATCGTTCTGAACGATTTGGCTTCCTCCGCTTACTATGCGGGTGGAGAAGCTGAGGGGTTCATCGGCAAGACCGCGCCGTGGTTCATCCTGGCCATCATGGTTTTCTCGTATGCGGTGCGCGCCGTATACGTCGAAAGCTGCAGTATGTTTGTTCGCGGTGGAGTGTACCGCGCCGTCAAGCAGTCCCTGGGCGGCACGCTGGCGAAATTCAGCGTCTCCGCGCTGATGTTCGACTACATTTTGACCGGGCCGATCAGCGGTGTCGCAGCGGGTCAATATCTGGGCGGGCTGCTCAGCGAATTGTCGCAATACTTTCACCTCAGCGGTCCTTTTTCCGAACATACACTGGGCGGGATCTCGGCGAGCTTCGCGATCATCGTGACCGTTTATTTCTGGTGGGAAAATACCAAGGGGGTCTCGGAATCGAGCGAAAAAGCACTGCACATCATGAAGCTGGTTACCGTGATGGTGGTGATTCTGATTGGCTGGTGCATCTACACCGCCATTCTGCGACATTCGTCCCTGCCTCCGTTTCCGTATCCCAGCAACATTCATCTCACCGGCAGCGCGCTTGGATGGCTGGCTCACAGCAGCCTGCCGCACATGTTCGGCGTCATCGCTATTTTCATCGCGCTCGGACACTCCGTGCTGGCCATGAGCGGCGAGGAATCGCTTGCACAGGTGTATCGCGAAATCGAAAGCCCCAAGCTGCTGAACCTCAAGAAGTCGGGGCTTGTCATTTTCGTCTACAGCCTGGTGTTCACTTCGCTGGTTTCTTTCTTCGCGGTGATGATCATTCCGGACGATGTCCGCCAGGGCTTCCTGGAAAACTTGATCGGCGGACTAGCGATGAGTCTGCAAGGTCCGTTCATCGCGCGCCTGATTTTCCATGGATTCGTGGTCGTGGTAGGCACGCTGATTCTTGCGGGTGCCGTGAACACCGCTATCGTGGGC
>Ga0182024_10023015_pt1 | contig 11190 bp, 13 predicted proteins | sample P32metaG_FD_120480 | JGI IMG/M metagenome (GOLD analysis project Ga0182024, IMG submission 120480) | Permafrost microbial communities from Stordalen Mire, Sweden - P3-2 metaG (Illumina Assembly) | ecosystem: Environmental > Terrestrial > Soil > Wetlands > Permafrost | place: Sweden: Stordalen... | reverse complement strand
GCATGCTGACTAAATTCTAACGCATAGTTAGCATTCAGTCAGACACAACAACCACAAGAAAAGCTGTGTAAAATAAGGCGAACAATCACATTCACTACGGGTTTTCACGACGGATTCAGGTATTACCCACCCGCCATCCGCAACGAGCCATTCCCCAGCGGTCACCGATGGCAACGATCCGACAACAGTTGTCTCTTCTCTGTGGCCCTGTGTCTTTACGCGAAGGACGCAGAAACCGCTTTCGTCATTGTGGAAGGTGACGCGCTCGATCAGACCGGAGATTTCCTCGGTCATGGGGTTGCGCTCAGGTGTTGCGGCGTTCATCTGGTCGGAGAGTTATTCTCCCATGGATGGTCGCCTTCGGTTACCAGACCTATGGTCGGCTGGTGGTTCAGGTTGGAATTCTGAGTCGAATCGGATAGCCTAAAAATGCCCACGAGGACAATTGAATGCCAAAGTCTATCAAGCGTTATGACGAAAAAAATAACACGGATCAATACGACAAGAACGCTACGGAATTGATCGCAGAAGCAATTCAGTTGGAACAGCAAGCCGCTATTGCCACGACGCCAGAATCGGCCACGGAATGCCGTGCGAAAGCCCAGGAATTGCGTAATAAGGCTTTGGAAGCACTTCAAGTTCGAAAAACGCTGTAGGATATATGCGCCATTGGTGGGTCAACCAGAACCAGACATACCGCCACGAGGTTCAGGGCGGTTATCTTTGGTCACCCAAGCGTAGCCAACACGACTGCCAGACGCCACCCTCCCTGCCACTCCCCATCTCCCGCACACTCATCTGGTCTAGTTTTCCTCCGCCCCAGTGGTCTAGTTTCATTCCGCCCTTGACAGGAAATACTGCGGCTCATGAGGACGAGGGGAACGGGCTGCGTAAGGAAGGTCATAGGCTCAAGGTTCTGGCATATCTACTACTACTGCAACGGACGGCAAGTCCGGGAGAGCAGCAAGTCCGAGTCGAAGATGGCCGCCGAGCGCCTACTCCATCGGCGCTTCAGCGAGATGGGAATTGCGTTTCAGCTCCTTCCGAACTCCGCGAAGCTGAAGTACGAAGATATCCGACAGTCGCTCCTGGAGGATTGCCACATCGGCGGACACCGCTCGCTCATCACGCAGGAGGACGGCACCGAGACTGTGTCCGGCTTGAATCACCTTGATGCATTCTTTACGAAGCGACCAGTCGCGAGCATCACGACGGACCTGTTGCGAGCCTTCGTGCGCGAGCGCAAGAAGCGCGATGGTGGCAAACGCTATCCCGTGAGGAATTCGACCATCAACCGCAACCTCGCCCTGTTGCGCCGAATGATGAACCTCGCCCGGCGAGAGGGAAAGATTCAGTTCATCCCTCATTTCCCCATGCTCGCAGAGAAGCCGCCCGCAAGGGATTCCTGAAGCAGGAAGAGTTCGAGAAACTCAGGGACGAATTGCCGGAGCGTTTGCACCCTGTAGTAATTTTCCTTTACAGCACAGGCTGCCCCCTTGGGGAAGCGAAAAGAATCTACTGGCGTCAAATTGACTTGGATGCGCTGGAAATCCGGCTTGAGAGGGAGCGAAAGACCGACGACTGGCCGCATATTGTTCCGCTCGATGGGTTAGCTAAACTGGTCGCCGAACTCAAACAAGGGCGTGACGCTAGCCAATACAGCTCCGATTCCGTGTTTTGCGTAAAAAATCTGCGGAAGGCTTGGCGACGAGCTTGCATCCGTCTCGGCCTTGGCCGCATGGAGCCTCTGCCGGACGGAAGGGAAATTTACAGGGGTCTTCTCGTACAGGACCTCCGCCGCTCCGCCGTTCGAAACATGCTTGACGCGGGTGTCGCGGAAAAAATCGCAAGGGAAATTTCCGGGTACAAGAGGGGTGAAGCCCTTGACCCCTACAAAGTCGTGAGTACGAAGCAACTGTACGAGGCAATGCAAAATATGGGAGAAAAGGTAAAAGGCTAGCCTCACTACGAGACTTATCGCCTGTCGTCCCGCCAGGGCATCAATGCCCACTATTTCGAGCCTGTTACAGTTGGCCAGAGCCGTCGCCATCCCGCACATCCTTGCAGAAGGGACACGCCAATGTGGATGCCCGGCGACGATTTAGGCTACGTTTCAGCCTTCCGCAAATATTTCTCGATTGAATCCACACGGAACCGCAGAAGCCGCCCGATGCGGACCACGGGCAGAGAGCCCCGTTTTACAAGTCTGTGCAGCGTCATGCGGGACACCTGCAATTTTTCACACACGTCTTTTGCTCTAAGCAAGTCGGTCATTAGCGCCTCTGGGAGACATCCTGTGTCTCTGGCCGATGCCGGAGTCCCAAAGGGCACTACGTTCAGGCCGCCGCCATCCCCATTCTCTCAGCCTTAAAGTTTGCGGCGGCGTTGATGCGCTTGCGGTGAGCGTCCGATTGCTTGTTCGCTGACCGCAGATAAATCTGTGTGGTGGTGATGTCCGAGTGACCTAGGTCTTGGCGAATCGTCTCGATGTCCACCCCCTGTTGGTGCAGGCGTGTCGCATACAGAACCCGGAAGGCATGAGCAGGCTTCTTCGGCTTTTGGACGACGTTCCCCGCCGCATTCGCTTTATCGATGATCCCATTGATGACGCGATCTGCCAGGTGCTTGTCCACGCCTCCCTTCCGTGAAGGGAAGACCAGGTCATCCTCCGATGCATCGCCCCGAATCTCGTTCAACATGTCGATCACACTGTCAGGAAGCGCGACGACACGTTCTTCGTAGTCCTTCGGGTGGAATTCCAGGTGCGGCTTGGTCTTGATGCAGGCCGTCTTTTCGCCCCAATCAACATCCTTCCATTGCGTGACGGCGACTTCACCGATGCGGAATCCGCTTCCCACGCAAAAGCGGATGAGCGCCTCCTCTTCCTTGGTGGCGACCGCGAGCAACGCGGCAACCTCTTCTTCGGTGTAGACCGTGTACTTTTTGTTCTGATTCTTCTTGTCTACGTTCACCGGCCAATCCTTTGCCTTCAGCCAGTCGTCTTCCACGTATTTCCCGATTCCACGGTCATTGAGGAAAACAATGACCTTGAGGAAGGTGTTGAAGACCGTCGAGAGGCTTTTTCCCGAGGCTATCAATCCCTGTTTGAAGTCGAGCATATCGTCTCTCGTGATTTCGCCCAGGTAGGTTTTCTTGCAGAGTAGAACGAACAGTTCGACGGCCAGCTTGTAGCCGAGATACGTTTTGCGTGATTTTTGCTTCGACCGCTCGATATAAATAGCTGCTTCGTCGGCGAGAGCCTTGCGCTCGCTTTTAGCAGTCTGCCCAGGCATAGGCTGCACAGCAGGCGTATCGACCAAAAACAGGCGGGATTCCATCCGCTTGCGTTGGTTCTCCGCCTCCAGCACGTCATTCCCTGCCGCCGAGCAATGCCGCTTGCCGTTCAGTCGATAACGAAGATAGTAGGTTGTGGCACGCTGGTCCTTGAGGGGCATTCCGTTGCGAGAGTACTGCACCGAAATGATGGGGAATCCCTGCGTTTTCAGCCGTTGGTATAGTTTCACTTGGGTTGCCATGTTTGTTGCTCCCTGAATAATACTGAGTTTTTGGATTTCTCAACTCAGTTGGGCAACAGTGCGGGCAACAGTTTTGAACTACCCTACATTTTTATTGGGATTTTTGAGATTTGGTGGAGCCGATGGGATTCGAACCCACGGCCTCCTCGATGCCATCGAGGCGCGCTCCCAACTGCGCCACGGCCCCACCGCAGACAATCACCGGATGATAGTTTTATAGCACCTTCGAGCGCGTCAATCAAATCGGACTGCGCGGTCGGTGAATCACTATGGTTATTAATTTAAACTATTCGCTTCGCCTTGATCCTCTGAACCAGCCGTAACCCACGGTGAAAAAAAGGGAGCCGTTGTAGCCGGGATTCGTGGCGCCCAAGCGCGCATTCGAATGGTGGACGTAAGAGCCCTCCATGAACAACGCGGCTCCCGACTTAAAGAATCGGAAGGTGCCCAGCGAAGCCTGCGGGCTGAAGTTGACCCAGGATGTCTTTCCCGGCGGCAGATTCTCCGTGCTGAAGACGATGCCGCCCGCAATCGCGGCATAGGGCGCGTAGTTTCGGCCCCGGGTGAAATTCCACTTCCAGATCGCGGGTTTAAAGCTGCCTCCGTAGACCGCTCCCCCCGGCGTGAAGATCGTATAATCGGGCAATAAATCGACGGCCCATTCAAAGTTTCCACGAAGCCATCCGGGAAAATGATCGTCCGTCAAAATGCGGCCTACGCGCGCGCCCGCGTAGATAAACTGCGTTCGATCGTTACCGTCCAGGCCTGTTCCACCGCCGCCCAACACACCGAGCTCCCACGTTCCTTTTGTTAGATTTTGAGAAGGTAATTTCAATAAGGAAGCAGAATCCTGGCCGGGAGCGATCCATGGCGCGAGTAAAGATAGAACTATTGCCGCAATAAACTTCATTTGATCCTATTCGGCCTGAAAGACAAGTGCCGCCTGAATTGATCGGAACAGGGACCGAGGAGCACCGAGATTACGGCATGGAGCGCTGATGGGTCAACCGCCCGTGCCTTAATGCGACACAACGCCTGAAAAAGTTCCGTGGTTTCAGCCGGACCCGTCTTAGAATACGCGCCCTATGGCGAGAATAACTTTTTTTGGCGCGGCTGGGACGGTGACGGGATCAAAATACCTGGTCGAAGCGGCTGGAAAGCGGCTGCTGGTAGATTGCGGACTGTTTCAGGGGCCGAGGGAATTGCGGCAGCGCAACTGGACCCCCCTCCCGATCGAACCCGCCGGCATCGATTGGGTGTTGCTCACGCACGCGCATATCGACCATACCGGCTACTTGCCCCGCCTCGTGCGCGACGGCTTTCATGGCCCGATTTACGCGAACCCGGCAACCCGCGAACTTTGCGGCCTGCTTCTTCCGGATTCGGCTCATCTGCAGGAAGAGGATGCGAAATTTGCGGCACGAAAGGGCTACAGCCGCCACAAACCGCCGCTTCCGCTTTATACGGTCGAAGAATCGAAATCGGCCCTCGAAAAATTCCGGGACATTCCGCGCGCCGATCCGTTCACCATCAGCCCCGAATTCTCCGTGCGTCCCCACGATGCGGGGCACATTCTTGGGTCCTCGTGGCTCGAACTGACGATCACGGAAAACGGCAAGCAAACCTTGGTTGTCTTTTCGGGGGATGTGGGCCGCTACGGCGGGCCAATCTTGAAAGACCCGGAGCCTCCGACGCGGGCGGATTTTCTTCTGTGCGAATCCACGTACGGCGATCGTGACCACCCGACAGGTTCGGTAGCCGACGAATTGGCGGAAGTGATCAACCGGGTGGCGAAACGGGGCGGAGCAGTCGTGATCCCCGCGTTCGCGGTCGGGCGCGTTCAAACTTTGATGTATTACGTGCGGGAGCTTGACGAGAATCGCCGCATTCCCCATCTTCCTGTTTACGTCGATAGTCCGATGGCCATCAACGTCACCGGTTTCTATGAAAGCCATCGCGAGGATCACGATCCCGAATTCACGCGGCAGGAATTGGTCGAGGGCCACGATCCGCTGAACGTGCGGGGAGTGCACATGACCCGCACTGTCGACGATTCGAAGAAGATAAACGACGTTGTTTCTCCGTGCATCATTATTTCCGCGAGCGGCATGGCCACGGGCGGCCGAGTGCTGCACCACCTGGCGCGCCGCCTGCCCGATTCACGGAGTGCGGTGCTGCTCGTGGGCTATCAAGCGGAAGGCACGGGAGGGCGGGCATTGCAGGATGGAGCGAAGTTTCTGCGCCTTTATGGCGAGGAAGTGCCGGTGCGGGCCGAGATCATCGAGATCGGTCAGCTCTCGGCTCACGCCGGAAAGAGTGAGCTGTTGCGGTGGCTTTCAGGATTCAAGAGTCCTCCTCGGCAGACATTCCTGGTGCACGGCGAACCAAAGGCGCTCACGGCATTTCGCGATACGATCAGCAGCCAGCTTCATTGGCCAGTCACGATCCCGGCGTATCAGCAGTCCGTTGATCTCAACACTTGAGTTTGAACGACCGCGGGTAGGGCTGTGGTTTGTTCAATTCGCAATTATAGATCTGACTTGCAAGCGGAAGAACTGAGGTTGACGCGTGGCGAATCGCCAACTCAGCAATCGGCTGGCCGACAAGGGACGCATCGGCGGGTTTCTCTATGTCGTATTAGCCGATGTGAAGTTACTTGGGCAGCATGTCAAATAACATTCGCGGATGATCTACGACGTGCGATAGAAGTCTGCTTCAGGTAGTCTTCAGGTTAATGGGGTTGAATGCTCGCAGGTTTCCCTCCAGGGCAAGCGAAGTATTTAAAAAAGGAGAGGTAAATCCTATGCGATTTCACGCGCTCACGACCAAACGCGTATCAATTTTTGCTTTGTCTCGGTTGCCATGGCAATCGACCTTCCCATCAAGATTCCAGGGAAGGCCGAAAGGAGCAGATGATATTTCAAAGCATGTTTTCTGTGCTTGGAGCGATGCTGTTCGGGCGCTCTTTGTCATTTGCTTATTTGTGACACTAGCTCTGTCTGTGATGGCCCAGACTGCCGGGACAGGGGCATTAACGGGCACGGTTACAGATTCCACAGGCGCGGTAGTCCCCAATGCCACGGTCACGGCAACGAGTACAGACACTGGCCAAACACGAACTGCGACCACGGGCTCAGATGGCAGTTACAAGTTTAATTTGTTACCGCCGGGCACCTATCGGGTCAAGTTCGAGGCCGCAGGATTCCAAACCGTCGAAGTTCCCTCCATCACGGTCAACGTGACAGAGACGGGCGTGTTGAATCGCGGGTTGACCGTAGGCGCTCAAACGCAGGAGGTCACGGTGCAGGCTGAGGTAGAGACGATTCAGACCGCGACTTCAGCCCTGGGCACTGTGATTAATTCCGAAACTGTAACGGAACTGCCCTTGAATACTCGTAACTATACAAACCTTCTAGCCATGTCTGCCGGCGCAAATACCAGCGTGAACAACGCCACTACGATTGGTAAAGGCTCAACGAACATTGCCGTGAATGGGGCGGGGACTTCGCAGAACACTTACCTTGAGGACGGTGTCCCAATTAACAATTGGTTTAGCCTTGGCGGCACAACTGAAGGAACCATCTACGGTACGTTTGGAATTCCAAATCCGGATGCAATTGCCGAATTCAAAATTCAAACCTCGACCTACGATGCTGGGTACGGACGGAATCCTGGCTCCAATGTAAATGTTGTCACCAAGTCGGGCACGAATGATTTCCACGGGACTGCTTTCGAGTTTTTCCGAAATACGGTTCTCAATGCCAACGACTTTTTCTACGAGTATAGCGAGCTTACTTCGGGCCAGCCGAACACGCAGCCTGTGCTAAACCAGAACCAGTTCGGTGGGGCATTCGGCGGACCTGTGAAGAAAGACAAGCTCTTTTTCTTCGTAAATTATCAGGAGACTCAACAAAAGAACGGGCTCGCTAGTTACAGCTCTTCAACCGTCAATTTGGCTCCGATTCCTGGTGGTAATCGAGGCACCTGTCCCGCGGGTTGGACCTCGTTGTCTCAGTGCGATGCGGCCGGGCAAGCCTTCGTGCCGGCACTGGCGGCGGCGGTTTGCCCGGTGGGCAGGTCGGCCCACGATAATGCGTTCGACTCAACGACTTTGACTGGGGGAATCAACGTTTTCTGTGCTCCAACGGCGGCAAGTCCTTTGGCCAATATCAATCCGGTGGCTATCAGTATGCTCCAACTCAAGCTCGCGAATGGGAGTTACTTAATTCCCGGCTCGGGCTCGGCTCAGTATCTTACACACACCTATTCTGTTCCTACCGTCTTTAAGGATCATCAGGGCTTGGGTAACTTTGATTATATTATCAACAGCAAACAAACCTTGTCGGGTCGTTACATATATGAGACCGATCCGCTCGCCGCAAACTTTCCAGCTGTCAACGCGCTGGAGCCCGGAAATGCCCTGCCTGGTAATCCGACCTCCACGACAAAGACGAACCACGCGGCGCTCTTGAAGCTTACATCGCTCCTAAGTCCAAATCTCGTGAATGAAGCCCGCATCTCTTACCAGCGCTACGTTACCGACGATCATCTGGGAAGTCCCTTCCACGACTCGCAAGTTGGTATCACGGATTTACAGCCTGGAGTGGACAACCTCTCGTATATGTCCCTTAGTAATTTGTTTTCCTTCGGTTCCCATCAATTCTTCGGCGCCTATCTGCCTGAAGACCAATTTGAGTGGGCGGACCAGATGTCTTGGACACACGAAAAGCATGCCATTCGGTTCGGCTTCGAGGCCGAGCGCATACAGAGTGATCAGGTCTACCCAAGTCTCGCAATAGGAAACCCGACGTTCGGTTCGTTTGGAGACTTCCTGATCGGACGAGCATCCTGCCCCGCAGGCACCGCCCCTCCGCAGGGGACGTGCACCGCGCTCAACCCTGGAGATTCGAATGGGACACCGGCATCGAGCAACATTTCAGGTGTAGGAGGTTCGACGGTCGCTAACTCCCAATTTCCTTTCGAGTTCAGAGTCCTGATGCTCAACGGCTTTGTTCAGGATGACTTCAAGGTTAACTCGCAATTGACTCTGAATCTCGGCGTACGATGGGAATATGACGGATTTCCCACGGAAAAATACGGAAACTTCAGCGATTTCTGGCCTAGCGTTGCGAACACAGTGCCGGTTCCGCAAGGTAGCGTAACCAACGGAGTACTTACCGGAGGGACTCTCGCGGGATGGGTAGTGCCCAGCAATTACAGCGCTGCATTGGTGAGCGGCCTTTACAAGAGCAACAGGCAATTCCCAACCCAGTCGAGCCCGCCTAAGGACGACTTTGCCCCTCGGGTTGGATTTGCGTGGCAACCTATGGCGGCAAATGCAAAGTGGGTCATGCGCGGCGGTGCGGGCTATTTCTATGACATGCTGTCTGGGAGCGTTACCGGAAACCCATTGACTCACACGGGCCCTGCGTACGGTCCTCCCAGTGCTGCGCCTACCGCGACGCTGGCGGATCCCTGGGCTCTGCCACCGGGAGTGATTTCGGCAGGTCCGGGTTTGTACGGGTTCGAGCCTCGCTGGGTGAACTTGACGACGGGTGCGAGTTCGAGTCTCTCCGCTCTGGGGATAGGGCCGAATATCACCGTTCCATTAGTGTATGAATGGAACCTGAACACCCAGTATGAGTTTCTGCCGAGATGGGTAATCGAACTCGGTTACGTTGGTTCTCATGGGGTTCATCTAGCCAGTACGGGCAATTCTACCGCGGCGGACGGATCATCGGGCGGTGCGACCCAGTTCAACGTCGCGCAACTGGTAGGCCCCACCTGCACAATCTGTTCAACTACGGGAGTCAAGAGCAATACACCCGGGAATGCAAGCCTCCGCACGCCTCTCCTCGGGATATCCCCAAAGGCTACTCAACTCGAAACGATAGGCACTTCCAAATATAACAGCCTTCAGGCGACGGTGCGAAAGCAGTTGTCACACGGATTGCAACTTCAAGCAGCCTATACGTGGAGCCGCGCCTTCAATAGTGCTCCCTTCGGCGTGAATACCTTTCCCTATATTATCCAGCAATATGGACCGAGTACCTTCTATCGCCCACAGCGGTTTGTCGTGAACTATGTTTGGAATCTGCCCTTCGGCCACCCACAGGGACTCGAAGGCAAGTTGGTCAGTGGTTGGACTCTGTCAGGAGTGGCCACCATACAGGATGGCGACCCAATCACGATAACCGACAGCAGAGGCGGAACAGTTTTCTTTGGTTCTCCCGCTCTTTCGACCGCTCAATTCTGTCCGGGAATGGGTCCCGGGAACGTCGCCACAGCGGGCGGCTTGACTCAACGAGTAATTAGCGGCTTAACGGGTGGGCCCGGTTATTTGAACGGTCCAGCCCAAGGAGTGTTTTGTTTGCCACCAACGGTAGGGGCTATCAACGGTGCGGGAGGCGGGTTCGGATTCGGAGATGCCGGTTCAGGCATTCTTCTCGGGCCAGGCCAGGACAACTGGGATATGTCCTTGGCCAAATTGACAACAGTCGGGGGGCTCCGGGAAGGTGCGACGCTTGAATTTCGCGCCGAATTTTTCAACACGTTCAACCACCCGCAATTTGCCCTTCCGGGGGGCACTACGGCGAACGGTGGGGGATTCGGGCAAATTACTACGAGTCAAGTGAATCCGCGCGTGATTCAGTTCGCGTTGAAATACGCGTTTTAGGAGTCGGGAGAACGCGGATTTCCAGGTGCGGTTCGTGATCGCAGTTTGTGGACAGAATGGAAATGCCACCTCCAACGCAGTTACATGGGAAAGGAGATAATTGCAGACGCAGCCTTGAAGATCGTCTCTTCCATTGCTGCCAGCCCCTGAATGACGGCCCCTTCGCGGAGACAAAGGAACAACTCGGAGGTTATCACCTCGTCGAAGCCACGGACCTCGCCGACGCAATAAAGATTACCGCGAAAATTCCCGGCGCGCGGGACGGTTCGATTGAAGTTCGTGCAATTATGACAATGTGACGGTGAAGCAACGAGGCCGGGCAGGGGTCATTGACCTGTCCGCTCGCCTCGCAGATTTGCCGGTGTTTCACTATGGCGAACAAAAGGCGAACATGATACGCTGCGTCCGTGGAAATGAAATCCTGTCGCGTGACTGTCTTTGACATGGACGGGGTCGCCCATACGGTGGAGGTGACCGCCGCGACTCTCTACGAAGCGGTGGCGCTCGGATTGAAGCATATCCGAGGAAACGACTGGGTCGAAGGGCTCGCGGGCGCCTTGAATACGGTGACTGTCTGCGTCAAGAATGTGCAGGTAGAGCACGCGGTAAGACTCGGAGAATTCACCAAGTGGCTTGAGCGAAAAGGCGGCAGCCCAGCGGAGATCACGAGAAGGAAAAAGATCAAAGAAATTTTGGGGATGCCTGCCGCCCAACCATAGAGCCTGATCCTTGATTTCGCAGTCTCGCGGAGTTGATCTCTTGAAGATCGGTGGAGTTGTATCTACGAGCGCGCCGCGCCGTCTCGCGTATGAGGCGGGTGCTCGCGAACCACACGGATTTGGAATAGCCTCGAATTAGTCCTTCGTTAAAAATTAAATAAACGGTCTTTTGCATACGAATCGAGTTGATTTTCGTAGCAGAAAATTGCAAGGTTTTGGCGTGAAGAACGCTGAAATCCTGCAATTTTTATTTTGAGGG
>Ga0182024_10023014_pt1 | contig 11192 bp, 10 predicted proteins | sample P32metaG_FD_120480 | JGI IMG/M metagenome (GOLD analysis project Ga0182024, IMG submission 120480) | Permafrost microbial communities from Stordalen Mire, Sweden - P3-2 metaG (Illumina Assembly) | ecosystem: Environmental > Terrestrial > Soil > Wetlands > Permafrost | place: Sweden: Stordalen... | reverse complement strand
GAGGTCCGCGTTGGTGACCACCCGGCTCGGCAGATAGCTGCCGCAGCCCAGCACGACCGAACGCATGACGCTCACGAGGCCAAACTCCTGAACAGGCTGGTCGACTGCAGCGTTTGGCTGATCTTGGCGAGCAGATCGTAGCGCACCATGTCATGACCGATGTCCACCGCGTAGGCGAAGCCTTCCGCATCGGTCCCGCCGTGGCTCTTGATGACGATGCCGTTGAGCCCCAGAAAGACGCCGCCGTTGGATTTGCGGGGGTCCATCTTCTCGCTCAGGGTGTGGAACGCGTCGCGTGCCAGGACATAGCCGAGCCTGGAGAGCAGCGTCTTGGTCATCGCGCTCTTGAGATATTGGCCGAGCTGGCGGGCGGTGCCCTCAGCGGTCTTGAGCGCAATATTGCCCGCAAAGCCCTCGGTGACGACGACATCGACGATGCCTTTGCCGATATCGTCGCCTTCGACGAAGCCGGCATACTCGATCTCAGGCAATATCGCGTCGCGCAGGATGCCGCCGGCCTCGCGGACAGCGTCGAGGCCCTTCACCTCCTCAACCCCGATATTGAGGAGCCCGACCTTGGCGCGCTCGAGATCGAACAACGCGCGCGCCATGCCGCCGCCCATGACCGCCATCACCACCAGGTGCCGGGCGTCCGCCCCGATCGAGGCGCCTACGTCGAGCACGACCGATTCCCCCTTGAGGGTCGGCCAGAGGCAAGCGATCGCCGGCCGTTCGACCCCGGCCATGGTCTTGAGGCTGATCTTGGCCATGGCCATCAGGGCGCCGGTATTGCCAGCCGAGACGACCACATCGGCTTCGCCCTTCTTGACCGCGTCGATGGCAAGCCACATGGAAGATTTCCATCGCCCTTGACGCAAGGCTTGGCTGGGCTTGGCATCCATCTTGACGGCGATCTCGGTGTGAACGAAGCGCGAGACCGCCTTGAGCCGCGGCCGGGTCTCGATCAGCGGTTCGACGACGGCGCGGTCACCGAACAGGACAAATTCAATATCGGGGTGCCGGCCGAGCGCCACTTCGGCTCCGGGCACGACCACCGATGCGCCGTGGTCGCCGCCCATGGCGTCAAGCGCGATGCGGACTTTATGGGGCATGGCGGGACCCTAGAGACCGGGGCGGCGGCAGGCGCCGGAAACGCGGTCCTGCGGGGGCGGTGACCATGCCGGACCATAGCGTTCCGGGACCGGGATGCAACAGGGGGGAACGGTTCACTCCTCACGGCCGCCCTGCCCTCTCCGCAGCGTGGCCAAGGCCGCGAAGGGGTGCTCGGTCTCATCTTCGATCGGCGGCGCCTGGAAGACCGCATCCGGTTTGCGCGGATAGAGGTCGATCCCGAGAATCAGGAATTCGGTCGCGATGGCGCCAAGATCGATCGTGTCGCCAAGGAGCGGCTCGGGCGCCTCATCGGCCTCAACTTTCAAGGCATCCCTGGCAGGCGTATCGCCGACGGCGGGTGTGGCGTCAGGAACGAATATGAGATCGACCATTTCCTCGACCTCGCTCTCGATCGGATCGAGCGTCACCACGCAGACCTGACCGACGGTCGCCGACACGCGGCCCACCACCCGCAATCCTCCCGCGCCATGCCTGGTCACGTCGAATGTGGCTTCCAGGCGCGGCAGGGCGCGCAGATCGGCGGATCTGGCGATGGCGGCGCGGGTGGCCTCGTCGGCTGTGAGCTCGAAGCGGCGCCCGCCCGGGGGCACCTCCTTAACGGCCACCGGGACGCGCCAGGAACCCGCGCGCCCACGTTTATTCATGGCTCTCGTCATTCTGTAGCGTCCATAGGGGATTACGTCTCAGCGACCATCATCCGTTCAGGATCGGGAAAGATGACCTCCGCGCGGCTCAAGGCTTGGCCGTCCTGGCCGGCGAGGCCCCCGGCCACAGCGCGCACATAGGTTGCCAGACGGGCGGCGCCAAGGTCAGTCCCAGGCTGGGCGCTGAACACGTTGCGCTTGAGCGCGGCAATGAGCGGCTGGGGATCGGGCCCCGCGAGCGCCACGCCATAGGCTGCCTGGCGACCGTAAAAGGCCTCGCCGATCTCGCGCATCTTGGGCGCTACAGCGAGGTCGCCGACACCCATCTCACGCAGGCTCCCGTCCATGTCTGCACAGAACCGGTCGAACAGCGCTTGGCCCAGCCGACGCAAGACCGGGTCGGATTCGAGTCGGCGCAGCACCAGAACGGCGTGCAGCACGACCATCTCGAAACGGCCGTTAACCGTATCGGGTACCCCATAAAACCGGTAGAATGGCGCCGCTCGCGCCTGCGCCACGATCGTGCCATAGAGAGACGCGATGCTGTGGTTCGATGGAGCGCGGCGAAAGAAGCGAAACATCATGGGGATAGCTCGAGGCGGGGGAAATCTTGCGCAGTCGCCGGGGACGGCCGCTACCTAAGCTTTAACCCGCCTTTGCGTCAAAGTTCCCGCGATTACAACGACCTATAGGACGCCCTGAAGACATGCGCAGCTCTTTGACGACTCGTCCTGGCTTGTGGCCCGCCATTAGGCTGTTGGCGGCTACACTGGTGCTCGGGCTGCCGCTCGGCGGTTGCCTCAGCGAGACCTACCAGAAGGGCTATATCATTCCGGAGGGGGCCCTTGAGCAGATCCCGATCGGTGCCAGCCAGGAGCAGGTCCTGATCGTGCTGGGCACGCCCTCCACGGTGGCCACCGTGAGCGGCGAGACATTCTATTACATCTCCCAGCGCGCCGAGCGCCCGGTCGCCTTCATGCCGCAAGAGGTGGTCGACCAACGCGTGGTCGCGGTCTACTTCGACAAGAATCGGCGGGTCCAGCGGCTGGCCAATTATGGGCTCAAGGACGGCAAGATTTTCGACTATGTGAGCCGCACCACTCCGACCGGCGGCATCGAGTTGAGCTACCTGAAGGGCTTCTGGAGCATGTTCGACTTCAAGCCCGGGATATGATCCTCCGCTTTGCGCTACCCTTCGGTCGAGGCGACTGAGCCGCGAGTCGGATCGATGATCTCCGGCGCATTGCGCTTGGGATCGTGAAAATAGGCGCCGCGGCCTTGGAGCATTCCTGATCGGCGGCGCATCCTTGAAGATGCCGATGCCGCTCGGCGTCTCCGGCATCGCATGGCCTTGGCGGAGCGGTTCCACCTCAACCGGAAGCGGAACCGCTCTATCGTTGTTGGCTCGGATGAGCGCCCGTCAGTAGCGCGCAAAAACGGCCAGCAGCAGCAGCGCCACGATGTTGGTGATCTTGATCATCGGGTTGACCGCCGGCCCGGCCGTGTCCTTGTAGGGATCGCCGACCGTATCGCCGGTGACCGCGGCCTTGTGGGCGTCCGAGCCCTTTCCGCCATAGTGGCCGTCCTCGATATACTTCTTGGCATTGTCCCAGGCGCCGCCGCCCGACGTCATGGAGATCGCGACGAAGATTCCGTTGACGATGACCCCGAGCAGCATCGCTCCGACCGCGGAGAATCCCGCCGACTTGCCCTCCGGCCCGCCGCCGGCAACGAAATAGACCGCGAAGTAGACGAAGATCGGCGAGAGTACCGGCAGGAGCGAGGGAACGATCATCTCCTTGATCGCCGCCTTGGTCAGAATATCGACGGCGCGACCATAGTCGGGCTTGTCGGTGCCCTGCATGATGCCGGGCTTCTCGCGGAACTGGCGGCGGACCTCCTCGACGATCGCCGAAGCAGCGCGTCCGACCGCGGTCATTCCCATGGCGCCGAACAGATACGGCAGCAGGCCGCCGAACAGAAGTCCGACCACCACATACGGGTTGTTCAACGAGAAATCGAGCTTCACGCCGGCGAAGTATTTGTGCATGTCGGCATGGGCGATGAAGTAGTTGAGATCCTGGTTGTAGGCCGCGAACAGGACCAGAGCGCCGAGACCGGCCGAGCCGATTGCGTAGCCTTTGGTCACCGCCTTGGTGGTGTTGCCGACCGCATCGAGAGCGTCGGTGGCCTTGCGCACCTCCTTGGGCAATCCGGCCATCTCGGCGATGCCGCCGGCGTTGTCGGTCACCGGCCCGAAGGCATCGAGCGCCACCACCATGCCGGCAAGCGCCAGCATCGTGGTCACCGCGACCGCGATGCCGAACAGGCCGGCAATGCCTTGCGTCACCAGGATGCCGGCGATGATGACCAAGGTCGGCAAGGCGGTCGATTCAAGCGAGACCGCCAGACCCTGGATGATGTTGGTGCCATGGCCGGTGACGGAGGCCTTGGCGATCGACTGCACCGGGCGAAAGTTGGTGCCGGTATAGTATTCCGTGATCCAGATGATCAGGCCGGTCACGATCAGGCCGACGATCCCGCAGACATAGAGGTTCATGCCCGTATAGGGGACGCCCGGAAGCGCGCCGAAGCCGACCAGGGCATAGGTCACCAAGGCGACGCCGAAGAGCGACAGGATGGCGGTCGCGATGAAGCCCCGGTAGAGCGCGCCCATGATCGAGCCGCTGGGGCCGAGCCGCACGAAGAAGGTGCCGATGATCGAGGTGATGATGCAGACCCCGCCGATGCCCAGCGGATAGGTCATCATCCGCAGGAGGGTGTCGGGGCCGGCATCGGCGAAGAAGATCGCCGCCAGGATCATGGTGGCGACCGTGGTCACGACATAGGTCTCGAACAGGTCGGCCGCCATGCCGGCGCAGTCGCCGACATTGTCCCCGACATTGTCGGCGATGGTGGCCGGGTTGCGCGGATCGTCCTCCGGGATGCCGGCCTCGACCTTGCCGACGAGGTCGCCGCCCACATCGGCGCCCTTGGTGAAGATGCCGCCGCCAAGCCGCGCGAAGATCGAGATCAGCGAGGCGCCGAAGCCGAGCGCCACCAAGGCGTCGATCACGATGCGGTCGTTGGGGGGAAAGCCCATCAGGTTGGTCAGCACGGCGAAATAGATGGTGACACCGAGCAGCGCCAGCCCCGCGACCAGCATGCCGGTTATGGCGCCGGACTTGAACGCGAGCTCGAGGCCGGCGGCGAGCGAGCCGATCGCCGCCTGCGCGGTCCGCACATTGGCGCGCACCGACACGTTCATGCCGATGAAGCCCGCAATGGCCGACAGGAGCGCTCCGATGGCAAAACCGACCGCCACCAACGGGCCCAGGAACCAGCCCACGATGATGCAGATGACCACTCCCACCCCGCCGATGGTCGTGTATTGGCGCTTCAAATAGGCCTGCGCGCCCTCGCGCACCGCCGCTGCAATCTCCTGCATCCTCGCGTTGCCGGGATCCGCCGCCATGACGGAGGCCGTTGCCCAGATGCCGTAACCGATCGCCAGGAGACCGCAGGCGATGATGATCCACAAAGCTGTCATTGACCTAGACCCCGGTTTGATGAGCGTGCCGGGCCATGGATTCTGCCCCGCTCGCTGCCGCGCCGGTCGTCGCTCCGGCCGGCGGAAAGTGGCGCGGATATAGCCAAAAACGTTGCGGCCACGCAATGGTGGGCCGCCGGACCGGCACAACTAATCCGCCGCAGCCCGGGAACGGCAACGCTGCCTTGGCACCCTCGCCGGAACGAGCCGGCCTGCGCGGCGACGCGCGCTCGCCCGAGAGGATCCAACTCATCGGCCGAAGGAGTGGGACACCGGCCGGCAGCGTCGACCGAGAAGCTTCCAGATCGTCGTAAGAACGTTGAACGCGCTCGTTCGCAAGCCGAAGATACGGGCCCAGCTCTGTTGCTTGATCGCCTCTCGACGCGACGCGGCTGAGGGCGCGCGAGCGCAGCGGCAAAAGTTTTTTCATCTTTGTGTTAGATAAGTCTTGCAATGGGTCGCAGTAGAGACTAATTGCGCCCTCGCCCAATTTCGCACGTGCCTGTAGCCGTGTGTCGGTCGGTGGGCATCCGGACAAGAGGCCGGACAGCCGCCCGGAGCGAGATCGCCAGGATCCGGTTTTGGATCGCAACGATCGTAGCTCCGAACACTTGACTGGCAGCCGGAGGCGAAACCGGCGCACCCCGCTCTCCACGGGGGACGCGGCCTAAAGCAACGACGGAGCGGGCTTTTTTGGTCTCGTCGGCCCTCCAAAGGCCGACACCGAAGAGGCTTGTTCACTCTTGCCAGGCGTGCGGACCGGGATCTCCCGCTCCAATCCAAGGCATCATTTGGGTGAGAAGGCCGGCTCGCTGATCGTGTCTCCAACGCACGGCAGCGCAGGGCTCCTCACCTGCTGACGCCGGGCGGCATTCGCCGCTCGATCTTCAATCTGGGGCCGCAAGGGCACGCGCTCGAGGTCCCGTTGAGCATTGGTGAGGAGCATTCCGATGACCGAGCGCATCCGCGACTTCCTGCGCAATCGCCGCGACGACCGCCCCTGCCTCGTCGTCGACCTCGATGTCGTCCGCGACAACTACCGGAACTTTGCCCAGGCGCTGCCGGACAGCCGCGTGTTCTATGCCGTGAAGGCCAACCCGGCGCCCGAGCTGCTGGCGCTCCTGGTCGCGCTCGGCTCCTGCTTCGACACCGCCTCGGTCGCCGAGATCGAGATGGTGCTCGCCGCCGGCGCCGCGCCCGAGCGCATCTCCTTCGGCAACACGATCAAGAAGGAGCGCGACATCGCGCGCGCCTACGAGCTCGGCGTGCGGCTGTTCGCGGTCGACTGCAAGCCCGAGGTCGAGAAGGTCGCCCGGGCGGCACCGGGCGCCAAAGTGTTCTGCCGGATCCTGTTCAGCTGTGCGGGCGCGGAGTGGCCGCTGTCGCGCAAGTTCGGCTGCGACTCGGAGATGGCCGTTGACGTGCTCGAGCACGCGCACCGGCAGGGGCTCGAAGCCTACGGGGTATCGTTTCACGTCGGCTCGCAGCAACGCCGCACGCAGGCCTGGGACGAGGCGCTCAAGTCGACCGCGGTGGTGTTTCGCGCCTGCGCGGAGCGCGGAATCAATCTGTCGATGGTCAATCTCGGCGGCGGCTTCCCGACCAAGTACCTCAAGGAAGTGCCCTCGGTCGTGGCCTATGGCCGGTCGATCTTCCGCGCCTTGCGCAAGCATTTCGGCAACCGCATCCCGGAGACCATCATCGAGCCGGGCCGCGGCATGGTCGGCAACGCCGGCGTGATCGAGGCCGAGGTGGTGCTGGTCTCGAAGAAGAGCGAGAACGACAATGTGCGTTGGGTCTACCTCGACATCGGCAAGTTCGGCGGGCTCGCCGAGACCATGGACGAGGCCATCCGCTACCCGATCCGCACGCCCCACGACGGCGATCCGGTCGGGCCTTGCGTTCTCGCCGGCCCCACTTGCGACTCGGCCGACGTCCTCTACGAGCGCAAGCACTATGACCTGCCGGTCAGCCTGGAGATCGGCGACAAGGTGCTGATCGAAGGCACCGGCGCCTATACGGCGACCTATGCGGCGGTCGCCTTCAACGGCTTCGCGCCGCTGCAGACCTACCACATCTGAGCTTCCTCGGATTCGCCCCTGGGAGCCGGCCAAACCGGCTCCCAGCCCATCGAAGCCACCGTCAACGCATCTTCGGATGCGGAGAGGGCACGCCCATGATCACCATTCGTCACGAGACTCCCTTCGACGCAGCGCAGCGCGACGCGCTGCTCGACGCCGCATTCGGCAATTTCCGCTTCACCAAGACCGCCGAGCGGCTGCGCGAGGACAGGCGGCCGGCCGAAGGGTTGTCGTTCGTCGCCTGCACTGACGATCGCCTGATCGGCACGGTGCGACTGTGGAACATTGCGGCCGGCCGGGGACGCCCCGCGCTGCTGCTGGGTCCGCTGGCGGTCGCGTCCGATTTCCGCCAACGCGGCATCGGGGGCGACCTGATGCGGCATGCGCTGGCGCAAGCGCAACAGGACGGTCATCGGGCCGTCTTGTTGGTGGGCGATGCACCCTATTACGGCCGCTTCGGATTCGCGGCCGACAAGACCGGTGCGCTCTCCCTGCCCGGACCCTATGCGCGCGACCGGCTGCTGGCTTGCGAGCTGGTGCCGGATGCGCTCGAAGGCGCGCGCGGGCTGGTGCGCGCAACCGGCCGGATCCGGACGAAGGCCGCTGCCGGGGAGCGCATTGCCGCCCGGTCCGGCAGGAATACGACGCTGGCGCCGCGCGCGGCTTGAGCTTTTTGAGGTCTTACCCGAGGATGAGTGGCATGAGCACGATCACCCCTCCAACCGAAGTCTGGCCGGTGCACGCCCGATTCGACGGCCCCATCGTGATGATCGGATTCGGCTCGATCGGCAGGGGCACGCTGCCGCTCCTGGAGCGGCACGTCGCCTTCGATGCCTCCAAGTTCGCGGTGATCGCGCCGGACGACGACGACCGCGCACTGCTGGACGAACGCAAGCTCCGCTTCATCCATGTGGCGCTGACCAAGGCGAACTATCGCGACATCCTCACCCCCCTGCTCACGGCCAGGCCCGGGCGCGGCCTGATCGTGAACCTGTCGGTCGATACGTCCTCGGTCGAGCTCATGGAGTTCGCCAAGGACATCAACGCGTTCTACATCGACACGGTGGTGGAGCCCTGGCCCGGCCTCTACACCGACCGCACCCTGTCGCCGTCGGCACGCTCGAACTATGCGCTGCGCGAAGGCGTGCTCGAGCTGCGTCGCCGGCGACCCGGGGGCGTCACGGCGGTGAGCTGCTGCGGTGCCAATCCGGGCATGGTCTCCTGGATGGTCAAGCACGCGCTCCTCGATATCGTGCGCGACCTGGGCCTCCCGGCCGACGAGCCCACCACCCGCGACGGCTGGGCCCAGCTGATGCAGCGCGCCGGCGTCAAGGGCATCCACATCGCCGAACGCGATACGCAAAGCTCGCGCGATCCCAAGCCGAACCGGATGTTCGTCAACACCTGGTCGGTCGAAGGTTTCATTTCCGAGGGCATGCAGCCTTCCGAGCTGGGTTGGGGGACGCATGAGAAGACGATGCCGCCGCGCAGCCACCGTCACGATTTCGGCTGCGACGCGGCAATCTATCTCGTGCAGCCGGGCGCCGGCACCCGCGTGCGGTCCTGGACGCCCACCGCCCAGGCCCAGCACGGCTGGATGATCACCCACAACGAGTCGATCTCGATTGCGGACTACTTCACGCTGCGCCAGGACGGCAAGGTCGTGTACCGGCCGACCTGCCATTACGCCTACCACCCCTGCAACGACGCGGTGCTCTCGCTGCACGAGATGGCCGGAGCCGCGTGGACGCCGCAGAAGGCCTCGCACATCCTGACCGAGAACGACATCGTGGAAGGCATCGACGAGCTCGGCGTACTGCTCTATGGGCACGCCAAGAACGCCTATTGGTACGGCTCGCAGCTCTCCATCGAGGAGACGCGGCGGCTGGCGCCCTACCAGAACGCCACCGGGCTGCAGGTGACCTCCGCCGTGCTCGCCGGCGTCGTGTGGATGCTGGAGAATCCCGACTGCGGCATCGTCGAAGCCGACGAGATGGATTTCCGCCGCTGCTTTGCGATCCAACGGCCATATCTGGGGCCGGTGGTCGGGCAGTACACGGATTGGACGCCGGTCGAGGGCCGCGGCGTGCTGTTCCCCGAGACCGTGGACAAGGACGATCCCTGGCAGTTCAGCAACGTCCTGGTGACTTGATCCGGTTGTCGTAGCCCGTATGAAGCAACGGCGGTCGTCTTCGACCGGCTTTGCGCAATGCGGGGACGGCGCTCCCGGATTACGCATAGCCCGTCGAAGAGCATCAGGGCGTTTACGCCCGTCTTCGGGCTATGGCGTGAACGCCCTGATGTGCTCCATCCGGGCTACGGGCTCTTCGGAAACGCGAAGGCGCCCGGATGACGGACGGTAACCGAACGCGCTTGCGCCAGCGTATGCGCGCCGATCTGACCGAGCGCCGCCCTCGCCTCCTCGATCACCAGATCGATCACGTGGCCGGGTCCAGCCTCCCCCAGCGCACCCAGGCCCCAGAGAAAGGCTTTGCCGGCGAACGTCGCCTGCGCGCCCAGCGCGATCGCGCGGATCACGTCGGTGCCGCTGCGGATGCCGCTGTCCATGATGAGGGCGGCGCGGGTTCCCACTTCCGCCGCGATGGCGGGCAGCACATCGATCGGAGCCGGCAAGGCTTCGATCTGACGCCCGCCATGGTTCGAGACCCAGATGCCCTCGATACCCATGGCAACCGCCTTGGCCGCATCGAGCGGATGCAAGACGCCTTTGAGCACCAGCGGACCCCGCCAGCGGTCGCGGTAACGGGCGATCTCGTCCCAGGTGAAGGCGCCGCCCATCTGCTGCCTGGCGAAGCTGATGACCTCGTTGGTGCTGGCATTCTCGCCGGCATAGGATTTGATGTTTGAGAATTTGGGCCGGCCATGCCGCATGAGCGCCATCAGCCAAGCGGGCGAGCTGAGCATGTCCAGCAGCATCGGCAGGTCGGGACGGAACGGGCCGCGGCCCAGACCGACCGCCACCTCGCGCGGGCGGGTGGTGCGAACCGGAACGTCGATGGTGAGCACCAGCACATGGGCGCCTGCCGCCTCCGCCCGGCGGACCAGGTCGAGGCCGAGCGCATGCTCGTTCCTGGCCATGCGGTAGAGCTGGAACCAGAACACGTCGGGCGCGAGCTTCCCGGCCTCTTCGATCGTCATCCCGCCGACCGTTCCGAGCGCGTAAGGCACGCGCGCCCGCTGGGCGGCTCGCGCCATGGCGGCATCCGCGCCCGGCCACACCAGCGCCGGCCCGCCCATAGGCGCGATCCCGATCGGGGCTGCGTAGCGGCGGCCGAACAGCTCCACATCCACCGGCGGCAACGAGGGCATGACGCCGTAGCGCGGCACCAGCTCCACGGCATCGAGCGCCGCCCAATTGTGGGCGATGCCGATATCGGATCCCGCTCCGCCATCCATATATTCAAAGACGAAATGGGGAACGTGGCGGCGCGCGTAGCGGCGCAAATGGCCGATAGTCGGAAATCGCCGGTGCAGCACCGTGCCGCTCCGCCGGACCTGGTCGGTGCCGGCACGGCTGCTGGCGGCCACTGCTGTTCTGTCGTCCATGAACGTCCCCTGCGCGCGGATTGCCGTCAAAAATGACTGAACGAGGGCTTCTTGAACAGCAGCGGCTTGCCGGCATGATCGAGAAAATGCGCGCCGGGCCTGTCGGCCCGGATGCTGCCGATCTCCGTGAGTGCAACGCCGGCCGCCTCGGCCGCCGCCATCAAGGCGTCCCTGCCTCCCGGCGGCACGGTGGCCATCACCTCGTAGTCGTCGCCG
>Ga0182024_10023013_pt1 | contig 11192 bp, 11 predicted proteins | sample P32metaG_FD_120480 | JGI IMG/M metagenome (GOLD analysis project Ga0182024, IMG submission 120480) | Permafrost microbial communities from Stordalen Mire, Sweden - P3-2 metaG (Illumina Assembly) | ecosystem: Environmental > Terrestrial > Soil > Wetlands > Permafrost | place: Sweden: Stordalen... | reverse complement strand
CTCCTACGCCGGCAACGACCTGTGACCACTTCCCACCAACAGCTGCCGGATTCATCAATTCATGTAACGTTGAGGTCCGCAGGTCAGGGGTCAAGCCATGACCACCAACCTTGTACCCCGCACCGCGACGAAGCGGAGCATCTTGCCAGGAGGAGCTGCCGCCCATGACGACTCCCATCTACCAAGTCAAGGCCGAGTTCTTCAAGACGCTCGGCCACCCGGCGCGCATCCGCATCCTCGAGGTCCTGCGCGACGGCGAACGGCCCGTCAGCGAGCTCATCCCCGAAGTCGGCATCGAAGCCTCGCACCTCTCCCAACAGCTCGGCCTCATGCGCCGGGCAAACCTCATCCAAGCCCGCAAGGTCGGGTCGAACGTCTACTACTCGGTTGGCGAGCCGATGCTCTTCGAGCTCCTCGAAGTGGCCAAACGCATCATCACCGCATCCCTGGCCGAGACCCAGGAGCGGCTCGAACAGATCCAGGCTTCCAGTCCGAGCCCCCGGTGACAAAGGGACCTTCGTCCCTACCCGACCGACCACCCGGTCCGTACCCTCGATGACATGGCTGACGTGCCAAGGGCAACGCCGCGCCTGGAGGCCCTGAACCGAGAAGAATGCCTCCGTCGCTTGGCGACCCAGTCGGTCGGCCGAATCGGGATCACCGTCCAGGCCCTGCCCGTCGTACTTCCCGTCAATTTCGGGCTGCTCGGCGAATCCATCATCTTCCGCACGACTCCGGGTACCAAGCTTGAGGCAGCCACGAACAAAGCTGTCGTCGCGTTCGAAGTCGACAGCTACGAACCGAACGGACGCTCAGGCTGGAGCGTCCTGGTCATCGGCAGAGCAACAAAGATGCCCGCCGACGAAGTCGGCGACGCAGAAGCGCTTGGTATCGACGCTTGGCCGCTCGACGGGCAGGCGTCACACTTCGTGCGTATCGAGGGGTCCCAGATCACCGGCCGAGGGTTCAACCGATCGTCGTAGAGAGACGACGGCCAAGGGAGTCCTCGGTCGCGGCGCCCGCGGCACGGGCATCGCGATCACCTTCGGGTTGGTCACCGAAGGTCCTCACGTTCGAGCGCCATGGCAGTGGCGTGCCTGCTCGAGCATCTGCCCCGGTGCTACACGGCCTGAGATGGAGCAGCTACCGTGCGCTCATTAGCCAATGCCGGTTTGCGATGGGGTCAGGCGCGTTCACCTTGCGTCTCCCCGGTATCGAGCGTCCCGATGCGACGAGCGGGCTCTCCGCCGGAGGCAGTCGATCAGTACAACCCCGCCGTTGCCCTCGAACCAGCGGGTGTGGCCGATGAGGTACATGTCATAGGCAAGGTCAGCGTTGGCACCCGAGCGAACGACGTCGGCAAAGTACTCGATCTCTGAGAGCGCGTATTCAAGGTGAACCACAGGGATGACCTCGGCCAAAGCGGCCAGCTCAGCCGCACCAAGCCTCCTGGTCGCCTTGTACCCGTCGAGTAGGGCGCTGACGGCGTCAAGGTCTGCCTCGGCGTGTCCGGTCTCAGCCAGGTCGAGCCAACTCACGGTCGAACGTTCCAGAGCGACGGCGAGGTCGTGAGCTGCGAAAGTCCGGTTTGCCAAACCGAGATCGAACACGGCTGCCACCTCGGCGTCCGCCCCCGCGGAGGTCCAGGTGAGGTTCGAGGGGTGCCAGTCCCCATGCCCCCACTGTGGAGGTAGCGCCCTCAGCAGCGGCCCGAGCCGGCGGATCACCGGCACGTGGTACCGGGCCAGGTCGTCCTCCCACTGGCGCTGAGCCATGTAACGGGCCAGGCCAGGCCGCTCGCCGAGAAGCCGCCGCACTTGCTCGACCGGGTCTCTCGCTGTGATGACATCGCACGAACCGATGAGCACTCCCGGTGCCCTCGCCGGCTGGTCGAAGCCGGTTGCTGCCTCGTGTAACCGGGCGAGCGCGGCACCCGCGGCCCAAGCATGGCCCAGGCTGGTGAACGGCGTCCACGACATCGCGTCGCGGTACAGGTCGACCGCGGCAGCGGCCTCGTGCACCTCATAGACAGCATTGCCCCGAGTGAGCGTGCTGTCGCCCCGGACCGTACGCATTACCGCCGTGACAGGCACGCCAGCGGCACGGAGGTGCCCGGCGAAGCCATGCTCCACGGCAAGCTGGGCAGCGGTACGGACCCGTTGGTCGTGGCGCTTGACGAACACAGTGGCGCCGGCCCAGCGGACGAGGGCGGCCGTTGACATCGGCCGCGGGCTGTGCCATGTGATGGCGGCCTCGGTACCTGGTCGAGCAGTACCAGGCTGGGGGTAGTGAACTAGGACTGCGCGCACTTCATCATCGGTGAGGGGAGCCCAGTCGGGCTCCACGAGCTCGGCGCCCATGCCATGGACAAGCGGCCCGTCGGCCACCGGCTGGGCGGCGCTCATGCGGCGCGGCCAAGCTGGTTGCCCACACGGGCCGGTCGGCCTAGGCGCCGGGTAGCGACTGAGAGCAGGCCGGCAAGCAACGTCGTGGCGGCGGCCACGACGAAGGACAAGATCGAGGCGGACATCCAGCTGGCCGGGGTGAAGCCGATCAACCGGGCGAACCACCCCCATGCCGAGACCCACCAGGAGATGTAGCCCGGGTTGATCAGCTGGTAGGTGACGAAGCCGATTGCCCAGGGCCCGAGCATGGGCCAGCGCGACCGCGCCCCAATGGAGAGGTCCCAGTGGCCCCGGGAGAGGACGAAGAAGTCGATTATGAGCACGGCGGCCATCGGCACGAACACCGAACCGAGCAGGTCGAGGAAGTTCTCGTAGTCGGCGATATTGAGGTACAGGGCCCCGGCCGTTGTCAGGGCAGCGATGCTTACGGCCAGCACGCGGCGGTCCCAGAGCGGCCTGAGGTTCTGGGTGGAGACGGCGGTCGAGTACACATTGGCGAAGGACTGGTCGAGCTCGCGCGCCGCCAGGATGGCGAAGCCGACGGTCCCCAGGGGAAGGGCGATAAAAGCGCCGTAAATGTCGTTGGGGTTGCGGGCCACGGTCACCAGGGCCAGCAGGCCGATCACGTAGCACAGGACCTGGGTGACGCTGTAGCCGACGAGCGTCCCGGTGAAGGCCGCCCGTTCGGTGCGCGAGTGCCGGGTGTAGTCGGCCGCCAGCGGTGCGAACGAGATGGCGGCCGCGACCACCGTGTCGGTAGCCGCCCAGTAACCCGACCAGCTGCCGTGGGTGAACGCCGGCAACGGGTGGCGGGCGAGCTCGATGAACAGATAGGCCAGCACGACCACCACGGCGCTCGTCACGTAGCGACGCAGGGTGCGGACGAACCCGAGCGGGCGAGCGGCCAACCAGGCCGTCACCACCCCGGCGATGAGCACGTAGGCCCAGCGCGGGAGCGACGGCGCCACGGTGTGGGCCGCAGTAGCGATGGTGACCAGCTCGAATATGCCCCAGCCGAGGCACTGCAAGATGTTGAGCGCCGTCGGCAGGTACGACATCCGGGCGCCGAACAAGCCTCGCAACAGCACCATGGCCGGGGCCCCCGTCCGGGCACCCATTAGCCCCGCCAGCGCGATCGGCACCGTGCCGAGCACCGTTCCCACAACTATGGCGGTGAGCCCGGCGGCCAGCGAGAGTTTCGGGGTCCCGGCGCCATTGGGCTGCAGTACGAAAATGGCCCCGGTAAAGCCGAGAAGGCTTACTCCGAGGTTGCCCCATAGCCCCAGCTGGTCGACCAGGCTGAGCGCTTTGGGCACAGGCTCGGCCAGGTTGCGGCCGACTTCGGAACGACGGTCCCCCGGCACAGTGATGAAGGCACCGGGGACCAGTTCAGGTGCCTTCGTGACAACTACCTCTGTCACAGTTGTCTCCCTTCGCCGGCATTACCCGGTCAGGTTCGGACGGTCGGTGGCGTGCGGCCCAAGGCCGAAGCCACCCTCTCAGCCCGGTTAACCCGAGCTCCCGTGTGGTTAGCGGCTTGATATTACCGCTTGTGCACCAAGGACGCCGTCGCCGGCCTTCTGGACGCTGAAGAACCACGGTTTGTCACAAGGATGTCTTGACGTGCAATCACTGTCTGAGCCGGGTGAACCATTCCGACGTGTGGTTTGCAAGCCGCGATTTGGCTGTCAGAAAGGATGAAATACTTGAGCACGAGTTGAACCACAGGGGTCAAGAGACCTCGCAGGTTTGGCCGCGCCGCGAAAAGCCGCGGAGAGCCTCGCGCATTTCGATGTCACCGCCCGGCAGCAACGCAGACCCGAGCTGGGCGACGGCCCGGCCGACCGCTGCCAAGTCTTCTTCCAACAGCTGGAAGAAAACAGGGGCACGTACTCGAACTTCCCGGCCGGGGCGTAGAGCGGCGGCGCGCCGCTCCGTTCGGCAGCGAAGAGCCGCATGCACATGTTCTGCAGTGCGTGCAGCTCGTCCGGGCCAGTGTTGGGGAGTGCGACCTCGCTGTCGTCCACGGGCTGGAGCAGCAACAGCACCTCCTCCAGCGTGGCGAGTGTTTACGCGAGCTCGCCGTCGGAATCTGGGACAACGACCCACCTCGTCGCCGGGCCGGACGGTCCCGCTGTCATTGTCCCCGTTTATACCTCCCGCGTGCGACCGTAAACGGCCAGGTACGTCCTGACCTGGGCACGGCTACCGAGCGTGACACGATTTTTAGGGTGCTGGCCGGTCGCTGTTCAGCCCGTCTATGGCACCGGGCGTCGTACCGGTGCCCAAAGCCCACTTCACTCACGACCAAGCACTAGGCGGCATCGAGGCAACGTGCTCGGCTCTTGCCGACGCTGGCCCAGAAGCTGCCGGGGAGCGCCCTGGCCGCTGGGCTCGCAAGCGGCGCGCTGACATGTTGCAGCTGGCCCACTACCAACGACTGCTCGAGGCGGCAGGCTTTGCTCCGGCGGGGCCACGTCTTGGGGGGATCATCGGGGTAGAGCGGGAAGTTGTCTGGTACGACCTCGACGCCGCCGTGTGGCTGACGCCGTCCTCCACCGGTAAGCAGAAGCGCTGTACGACCATGGAGGTCTACGACTTCGAGTTCGACTTCCGCCTCGACATCCTGGCCGTGGCCCAGGCGCACAGGGCTAACGAGTCCGTCCCCCTGTTGGTCGTCCCGGTCAGGACCTCCGAATGCGAGACGTGCCCATGGTGGTCCTGGTGCGGCCCAGCCCTGGAGGCCGGTGCTGGCAACGTCAGCCTCCTGCCGAACACGGGATGGAGGGCCTTCCGGGTGCACCGGGACCACGGGATAGCGGACCGACGCCAACTGGCTGAGCTGGACCATCGCACCGCCACCCTGGTAGCCGATGGCGTAGACCTGCGCCCACTTCTCGGCGCCATCGGTCACGAGCTCGACAGCACGCCGGTCGAGAACGTCATCGGACCCCGCAAGACGGCGCAGCTGGGCCGCCTCCGCGACGCCGGCGTGACTAGAGTCGGCGACGCACGCCGCCCGGGCCGCCCTCGGCCCCGCCCCCGTGTACCGGCGCCGGGGCGTAGGGCCTGTAACCGTGCCGATAGGCGACATCGAAGTCGACATCGACATGGAGAACGTCCAGGACGGCGTCTACCTATGGGGCGCCGTGGTCACCGACCGCACCGGCCGGGGCCAAGTACCCACCGGCTACCAGGCCTTTGTGACCTGGGAGCCGCTCGGCCCCGCCGAGGAAGCAGCCCTCTTCGCCCAGTTCTGGAACTGGCTCGGCCAGCTGAGGTCTTCGGCGGCCGAAAGTGGCCGGCAACTGCGGGCCTATTGCCACAACGCGGCGGCCGAGAACGGCCGGATGCGTCGGGAGGCGGCCACGCTCGGTCTCAGCGGCGAGGTGGAGTCCTTCATCGCCTCGGAGCAGTGGGTGGACCTGATGAAGGTCTTCGAGTCCCAGCTCGTCACCGGTTCCTCAATCGGCCTCAAGAAGGCGGCGCCCTTGAGCGGGTTCACCTGGGAGGTCGACGACCCCGGGGGCGACGTGTCGATGCTGTACTACGAGACGGCCGTCGACGCTTCTGACCAAACGACGGCAGAGGCCGCTCGGCGCTGGCTGCTCACCTACAACCGCAACGACTGCGAAGCGACGGCCGCCCTGCGCCACTGGCTCGGCACGGCCGCCTCGGCCTGCCCGCCCATCGAAAGCCTGGGGAACTAGCCCGTCTACGGCGCGGGCCCCGAAGGTCCATCTGGCTTTTGCCAAGAGCGGATAATCCCCCTTTTCGGTCGGCGCTCGTGGCTAGGCTGCTGGCGTCCCATCAAGAGCGCCCGAGAGCCCTGGCTCGATGACGGCGCAGCAACCGGCCGACAGGTACGGTGCTCCCGCCAGGACCGATGGAGGTTCATCATGGCAACCAAACCGGCCCGCCCGGCCCTTGACGCCTGGCTGGCCAAAGCTGACGCCGTCTTAGCCGAAGCCCGTGGCGCGGCCCTCTCGCCCTCAAGCGCCGCCGGTCCCTGGGACGACCACAGGACCGAGGAAGCCACGACCCTGGCTGGGCTCGCCACCCAGCTCGATGGACTGCTGAGCCGCCTCGCCTTCGGGCCGGGACGCTGGGCCCTGATCGCTGAAGACAGCGTCGGGCGCTACGTCCAGGTGCTCGCTTTCGAGGACGGCTCACTCGCCGCCGAGGTCGTGTCCAACAACTACCTACCCACCGACCAGCCTAGGAGCAAGCAGGACGAGAGCACGCTCAGGGTGCTCGGCTGGGGACAGCCGGGTGAAGGCCGACCTAACTGGCGCGTGAGCTGGCCTACCATCTCGCCCGACATAGGCGAGGTCTCGGCGCTGCTCATGAGCACGCTGCGGGGTGCCTTCGGCCTCGTCGAAACCGACGAACTGCCCCTCGCCATGTTCAGTTGCCCGCAAAGGGGCGGTACTCCCGCGAGCCGTACCGCCCCCGCTGACAATGCGGACAAGGTCGCCGCTCACCAACTTCCCAAAACCGGCGATGCGGACCGAACGCGAGACAAGACCCGAGGGGCCGAGGCTTAGCCCTCCAGCTTTAATCTGTTGCCGACAGCCAGGGGTCGCCAACCGCTCAGTGCCTTGGGGGACTGCGCCGGGCGCGCCGGACCAAGTCCGCCCCTGACTGGGCCACATTTTCGAGAAGGCCGCGGACGGCCGCGGGTGCGTCGCCACGGAGCCGGACCAAACGCAGGAGGTCGGCCAGGCGAGGAGGAAGGTTGACGGGCCCGGGAGCGACCGAAGGTGACGGAAGGGAGCCCGGTGGCGAATACGACCAGCGTGGCCCGGCCCGGCATGGCGGCCGACGGGGCCAAGATCCCGCCAAAGCCAGCTTCACGGGCGGCCTCGGCCACGTCCTGAGACTTGGCGTAATCGTCCCCGGTCAGATCACCGACCGTGAGGCCAAGCGAGGACCTGATCGCTTCGTCATTGAGGTCGAGGACCTCAAGCATCGACAACACCCACGCGCCGGCGCACCTCGAAGGGGTCCACTCCCTCGTCGGTGAAGTGACGGAACAGCTCAGCCCATGCCGCTTGCTCACGGTCAGAGCCGTACCAGGCGCCGGCGCCCCCACGACGGTGATAGCGCCCGCTGGTCGCCCCCACGGCGCGTCTCCTTCTCAGGCCGACGTCATGTCCCTTCGGGCTTGCTCGTAAGGGACTTGGTGCTTGGCTTAGCGGTGTCTAAGCGCGTACCCGCAGACGTGCGCGCCGGCAACCTTGTGCTCCACCCGTTCGACGTCAGCTTCAGGGAGCACCGCTTGGAGGAACTCAAGCTCTGTGGAACAGGCCGCTCCGTAGCGCGAGGCCACCGGCCAGATGGCGCAGTTGCAGAGCGTGACCCGATAGCTCTCATCCGGGAGCTTGTCGAGCTCGGCCATATAGCCCTCCGCGTCGAGGATCTCGGCCAGTGCTGCCACCTTCTCATCGATGCTCTTGCCCACTAGTTGGTCTCGGACCTGTTCGACGCGCCGGTACTGACGGCGCTCAAAGACACGGGAGACGAGGTCCGGGTCTTCCTCCTCGATGTAACCAAGCAGCTCGACAGAGAGGTCACCGGTGGCTTGGGCGAACAGGGCCTCGCCCTGACGTGTGCTGTGGTAGAGGTCGGCAGGCCGTCCGGGCCGTCCGGGCCGCCCTCGTTGCTGGCGAGTCGCGACAAGCCCAGCCGATCTCAGGACGGCCAGTTGCTGGCGGACGGCGCTCGGCGTGGTTGCCACCGCGTCTGCGAGGTCGTCGACCGACGCTTCCCCCCGCCTTTTCAGCGCGATAAGGGTGTTCCGCTGTGCCGCCGTCAGCGCGATAAGGGTGACCGCCGCGCGCTCCACAACAACAATCCTACCCAGGAAGGACATATTATGTGAGTTTTGCAAGGTCAAACTTGTAAGATTGGGGACCTGGGGGACCGTGAGCCCCAGCCGGTCGGCGTGAACGGGCGCCGACGACAAGGAGACGACGATGAGCACCCCCGGGACCACTAGCCAAGCAGCAGCCGGCGGCGCGCCATGACCGCTGTACCGAGCGACGTCGCCGAGCTGGCGAGCCAGGAGTACCAGTACGGGTTCGTCACCGACATCGACACCGATGTGGTCCCCCCGGGGCTCAACGAGGACGTCATCGCTCTGATCGCGTCCAAGAAGAACGAGCCAGAGTGGCTGCTCGAATGGCGCCTGCGCTCCTACCGCCACTGGCTGACTCTCGCCGAACCGACCTGGCAGAACGTCACCTATGCGCCCATCGACTACCAGGCCATCAGCTACTACGCCGCCCCCAGGCCCAAGGCGGCGCTGGCCAGCCTCGACGAGCTCGACCCGGAACTGCGGGCCATGTTCGACAAGCTCGGGATCTCCCTCGCTGAGCAAGAGCGTCTCGGTGGGGTGGCCGTGGACGCCATCGTCGACTCGGTGTCGGTGGCCACGACCTTCCAGAAAAAACTGGCCGAAGCCGGCGTCATCTTCTGCTCCTTCTCCGAGGCCGTCCAGGACCACCCCGATCTTGTGCGCCGGTACCTCGGCTCGGTCGTCCCCTACAGGGACAACTTCTTCGCCACGCTCAACTCTGCCGTGTTCACCGACGGCTCGTTCTGCTACATCCCGAAGGGCGTGCACTGCCCCATGGAGCTGTCCACCTACTTCCGCATCAATGCCGCCAACACCGGCCAGTTCGAAAGGACCCTCATCGTCGCCGAAGAGGGGGCGTACGTGAGCTATCTGGAGGGCTGCACCGCACCGATGCGGGACAACAACCAACTGCACGCCGCGGTGGTCGAGCTGGTCGCGCTGGAAGGCGCCCAGATCAAGTACTCGACCGTGCAGAACTGGTACCCAGGCGACGCCGAGGGCCGCGGCGGGGTCTACAATTTCGTCACCAAACGGGGCCGGTGCGCGGCGGACGCCAAGATCTCCTGGACCCAGGTCGAGACCGGGTCAGCCATCACCTGGAAGTACCCCGGCGTCGTCCTCCAGGGCGACAATTCGGTCGGCGAGTTCTACTCCGTCGCCCTCACCGCCAACCACCAGCAGGCCGACACCGGCACCAAGATGGTCCACATCGGCAAGAACACCCGCAGCACCATCGTCTCCAAGGCGATCTCAGCGGGTCACGGCCAGAACACCTACCGGGGGCTCGTGAAGGTCCTGCGCTCAGCCGAAGGCGCCAGGAACCACACCCAGTGCGACTCGCTCCTCCTCGGGAGCGACACCGGTGCCCACACGTTCCCCTACATCGAGGTGAAGAACTCGACCGCACAGGTCGAACACGAGGCCTCCACCTCCAAGATTTCTGAGGACCAGCTCTTCTACTGCCGCCAGCGAGGCATCTCCGAAGAGGACGCTGTCTCGATGATCGTGAACGGCTTCTGTCGCGAGGTGTTCAAGGAGCTGCCCATGGAGTTCGCGGTCGAGGCCCAAAGGCTCTTGAACGTGAGCCTGGAAGGAAGCGTCGGTTGATGCTCTCTATCACGGACCTCCACGCCAAGATCGGCGACAACGAGATCCTTCGGGGCCTCAGCCTCGAGCTGAACGCGGGCGAGGTGCAGGCGCTCATGGGCCCGAACGGGTCGGGCAAGAGCACCCTGGCCAACGTGCTCGCCGGCCACGAGGCCTACGACGTCACCGGCCAAGTCCTCTTCGAGGGGGAGGACCTGCTCGCCATGTCGCCCGAAGACCGGGCCGGGGCCGGGGTCTTCCTTGCCTTCCAACACCCCGTGGAGATCCCCGGGGTCGGGAACCTCTACTTCATGCGCACGGCGCTCAACTCGCTGCGCCGCCAGCGCGGGCTCGACGAGCTCGACGCGATGGACTTCCTCGAGTTCGCCAAGAAGAAGATGGAGCTCGTCGAGATGGACCGGAGCTTCATGGCCCGATCGGTCAACGAGGGGTTCTCCGGTGGCGAGAAAAAGCGCAACGAGATCCTCCAGATGGCGGTCCTCGAGCCCAAGCTCGCCATCTTGGACGAGACCGATTCGGGCCTCGATATCGATGCCCTCCGAGTCGTCGCCAACGGCGTGAACGCGCTGAGGAGCCCGGACCGGGCGATGTTGGTCATCACCCATCACCAGCGGCTGCTCGACTACATCGTCCCCGACCGCGTCCACGTCATGGCCGAGGGCCGGATCGCCCTCTCCGGCGACAAGGAGCTAGCTCTTGCGCTCGAGGAGCACGGCTACGTCGATCTCGACCAGGTTCGCCTCGAACCATCGGCGTCGGGAGGGGCGAAGCCGTGACCACCGGTCGCGACCGTACGGCGGACATCGCCGTTGTGCCAGCGCCAGTCGGCCTGGCGCTGCTCGAGCCCGACAGCAGCGGCCCTACGTGGCTCACTGAGCTGCGGCGGTCCGCGTCGGACTGGATAGGCGTGCACGGCTTCCCAACCCGCAAGGACGAGGACTGGCGCTACACGCGCCTCGAACCGATGCTGGCGGTGGCCTTCGAGCGGGCGTCGCCCGGGCTCAGTCACCAGCACGCACGGACGGCGGTCAACGGGCTCGGCGTCGGTCTCGGCGGCGCCCGTCTGGTCTTTGTCAATGGCCTCTTCGCCCCCGAGCTCTCCCGCGTCGAGGAGCTGCCGAGCGGCGCCAGGGTAACCAACCTCGCATCGGTGCTGGCCGAGGGGGACGCGCGCCTCGAGCCCATCCTCTCGCGCCGGTTCGCGCCCTTCCACCACGCCTTCGCGGCGCTGAACACGGCCCTCAGCGACGACGGCGCCTTCGTCTCGCTCGCCGCCAATGTGGTCGTCGAGGCACCCATCGAGGTCGTGTTCTTCTCCG
>Ga0182024_10023012_pt1 | contig 11192 bp, 11 predicted proteins | sample P32metaG_FD_120480 | JGI IMG/M metagenome (GOLD analysis project Ga0182024, IMG submission 120480) | Permafrost microbial communities from Stordalen Mire, Sweden - P3-2 metaG (Illumina Assembly) | ecosystem: Environmental > Terrestrial > Soil > Wetlands > Permafrost | place: Sweden: Stordalen... | reverse complement strand
GTCGCCACCGCGCTGCGACGCTCGCGCGCGGGTCTGCAGGACCCCGACCGGCCGATCGGATCGTTCCTGTTCCTCGGTCCCACCGGTGTGGGCAAGACCGAGCTCGCACGCGCGCTCGCCGAGTTCATGTTCGACTCGCAGGACGCCATGATCCGCATCGACATGTCCGAGTACATGGAGAAACACTCCGTGTCGCGGCTCGTCGGCGCACCCCCCGGATACGTCGGCTACGAAGAGGGCGGCCAGCTCACCGAGGCTGTGCGCCGGCGCCCCTACGCGGTGGTGCTGCTCGACGAGATCGAGAAGGCGCACCCCGACGTGTTCAACGCGCTGCTGCAGGTGATGGACGACGGGCGCCTCACCGACGGGCAGGGGCGCACGGTCGACTTCAAGAACACCGTGCTGATCATGACCTCCAACCTCGCCGTGGCGGCGGACGCCGGTGACACCGCGTTGCGCATGGCGCTGATCGAGCACTTCAAGCCCGAGTTCATCAACCGCCTCGACGACATCGTGCGCTTCGAGGCGCTCACCCGCGAGCAGATCTCAGAGATCGTCGAGCTGCAGGTCGCGCGCGTGGTCGAGCGCGTCGCCGAGCGCGGCGTGCAGGTCACGCTCAGCGATCAGGCGCGCGCGCTGCTGGGGAACATGGGGTATGACCCCACATACGGGGCGCGCCCGCTGCGGCGCGTGATTCAGAAGCAGCTCACTGACCGGCTCGCGCTCGCACTGCTGGCGGGCGAGATCCGCGCCGGCGACTCGGTGACGGTGGACGCGGTCGATGGGGAGCTGGCGTTGGAGAAGGTGCCGTCCGGCTCGCCGGTCGCGGCCTGAGCCACAGCGCGCCGGCGTCAGCCCGCTTTGTGTTTGTGCTTGGGCTTGGTGCCCTTCAGGTCGATCGTTCCGGCGGTGCTCGCGTGGGTGGTTCCGGTCGAGACATAACTGACGCTCGTGCTCGTCGCGAGCTTGTAGCCGTGGCTCTCGAGCAGGCTCAGGCCATGACCGCTCAGCTTCAGCGCGAGCTTGTCCGTTCCGACGGCCAGCGATGAGAACGTTGCCGTGGCGATCGTGGTCGACACCGTCTTGGTGTGCTTGTGCTTGCCTTTGCCGGTCGTGACCTTGCGCTTGAAGACCAGCTTGATCGTGCCCGAGCACGGCGCGCCGGAGCAGTCCAGCGTCACACGAAGCTTGCCGGCGCTTGTGACCGTGTCAGTCTGATGCGGGATCGTCAGCGCTGCCACAGGCGCCGGTGGGCCACTGGGCGCCGACACGATCGAGACCGCCGCGCTCGTGGCCGAGGAGACCGTGACGTTGAGCAGCCGGTAGGTCGCCGTAACGGCGCAGGAGACCTGATCGCCCACGTCAGCCGCGCTGAGGAGCAGCGACTGGCCGTTCTGTCCGGAGATCGGGTGGCCGTCGAGCAGCCATGTGTAGCCGTCGAAGTCATATGCGCTCGCGGACGGCTGCTGGCCCGCCCAGGTCGACCAGGCGGCTCCTGTGCACGACAGCTCGTTGCCGGGCTGGTCGGTGCCCGTCACCGCCGGCGGCGCCTGCGATGCGGCCGCTGCGCCGGTGCCGATCACGCCGATCTTCCTGCTCGTTTTGCTGAACGCCAGGAACCACATGTTCCCGTCCGGGCCCGGCGTAATGAGATGGGCTTCAGTTTCGGTGCCCAGGTTCGAAAGGACTTCTTCCAGGTGCCCTTCGGGGGTGAGCCGGCCGATCACGTTCGGCAGCCCGGGTTCGGTCGGCCTGCCCGTGAACCACACGCTGCCTTCGGGTCCGGTGGCCAGTTCGATCGGTTCGCTCTCTTCCAGGCGCGCAGCGATCTTGACTTCGCCGGCCGGCGTGATCTGCGCGATGACGCTTTCGGTTTCCTCGCCTTCGTTCTCGCCTGAGGCGCCGAAGTAGACGTTGCCGTCGATGCCCGCTGTGATGCCGCTCGGCTTCAGCCACGGCTTTTTTTCGACCGTGAATTCCTTGATTTCGCCACTCGGCGTGATGCGGCCGATCGTGTATGGGGAGCCGTCGTTCACGAACCAGAGGTTGCCGTCGGGGCCTGTGGTGATCTGCTCCAAGAGTGGCTTGGTGGTCAGACCGGCGGTGAATTCGCTTACCTGCCCGCTCGGTGTGATTCGCCCGATCGCGGAGCTTTCGTATTCTTCTCCAAGTTTTTTCAGGCCTACGACCCCGGCGGTGTACCAGACGTTCCCATCTGGGCCGAGCGTCATCCAGCGGGGCCGATGTTTCCCCCCGCTGTTGAATTCGGTGATTTCACCCGCCGGCGTGATTCGCCCGATTTCGCTGTTGGACCCATTCTTGGCGTACCACATGTTGCCGTCGGAGCCCGCGACGATCTCGCCGGACGGCGCTGTCGATGTGTTCAACAGCGTCAGCACCGGCGGTTCACCCGTGGTCACCCGCGCGGTGGCTTCGCCCGCGCCGACCCACATGTCGCCTTCGGGGCCCGCGGCAAGCCCCTCGGCAGGCAGAATAGTCGGAATGAACCGAACTTCGCCGAGCGCGGCGCCGCTCGCGGGCAGCGTTCCGAACGACAGCGCCGCAACAGCCGGTGCGAGCAGTAGAGCGATGCGGGTCAGACGCTTGGCCACGAGTGGTCCCCCCTGAGTATCCGAGTAGCGCATGATCGTATCCGCAAGCCCGACGTGAAGCTGCAAGCATGGGTCGATCGACCACGGAGGGAGCGCTCAAATGCCCGCACTGCTCGTCAATCGCCGCCTTGCGTCCATCGCCGGTGCACTGGTGGCTCTAGTGCTCACTGCACTCCTCGCTGCGCCGCGCGCGAGCGCTGCAGTGATCTACGCCTGCGTCAACAAGCGGACCGGCGCCGCGCGCGTGTTCACGCACCGGCCGAAGTGCAGGAAGAACGAGACGCGGTTCCAGTGGAACACGCCAGGCCCAGCCGGGAAAAATGGCGCGAACGGCAAAAACGGGTCGACCGGGAAAACCGGCGCAACCGGGAAAAACGGCACCAACGGGACGAATGGCAGCAACGGGACGCTCGCCGGGTACTCCGCCAGCGAACCCGCATCCATCGAATTCACGGGCAAGAAAGAAGCCACGAAGGCCACGATTCTCACCAAGAGCATCCCTGCGGGCAACTACATGGTGTTTGCCAAGACCGTCATCTCCTCGACCGCGACAGCGGCGATCAGGGGAGCGGCCGTCTGCGAACTGCTCGATGGCGCACCGAGCGCGCTCGACGTCTCCGGCTGGGATACCGGGCTTGCCGACTTCTCAGGGGAATTCGTGGGGGAAGCGACGCTCTCGATGCAGGCAGCGGTGAGCCTCAAAGCGGCCACCGTCCTGTCGCTCGCATGCTCGGATCTCTCGCCCGACGAAGACGCGCAGAAACTCCGGGCCGCGTTCTCCCAGATCGAGGCGGTGCAAACCACCCAAAACAGCTAGATCGGCTCGGTCAGCTGCACCGCCCCGGCGTCACCAGGGTCGAACTGCCGGATGGGAGGCCGTAGGGACAGGGCGAAGTCCTCGAGCGCGAGACCCTGGGCGGTGAGCGTCCCATCGTGCAGCTGCATTGCCCAGCCGCCGTCGCTGCGCGCGTAGACGAGCAGCGCTCGCAGCCAGCCGGCCTGGTGATAGCGCAGCGCCTTGCCCAGCATTTCGGTGAGATGTCGAGCAGCTTCCGAGCTCGTTTCAGGGTCCTGGCAGCCAGCGCCTTCGTTGACTTCGATCGAGCAGTAGCCGACCTCCGAGAGGATGATGTTGTTCTGCCCGGAGGTCATCGCCGCCTGAACCAGCGGCACCGATTCGATCCCGGCGCCGTCGTCCTGCCCGACCCCGCTCGGTGGACCATAGGGGTGCAGGTACCAGCCCTGGATCTCCGTCTGCAGCTGCGGCTCGGCGGCATACATCGCCGGCACCCAGCCGTTGCTCTTGCATTCAGAGGGCGCGCGACGAGTCCTGCCGAGCAGCGTGCAGCCCTCGCCGGTGGCACCGACGTAGATCTCGCTCAGCGGGATGCCCGCAGCCGCGGCTTCGGGTAGCAGCCTCGCGATCACGTCCGCGTACTCGGCCGCGTTGTACTGCGGGGTCGTGTAAGCCCACGGCTCGTTCATCGGCTCGAAGATCGCGTTCGGGTACTTCGCGTGGATCGCCTTCGCGGAGCGGATGAAGCCTTCGACATACCCGCTGATCGTTTCCTTGCCCTTCTGTTCCTGTCTCCTCGTGCGTTCCTGCGGGAAGTCGGCGTCCGAGCGGTAGTTGCCTTCGTAGGCCAGGTACTCGATCGTGACGTCGGGGATCATCCCGGCCGCCACCGACGTGGCAAGCGCGACGCCGCCTTCGGTCAGCCGCCCGCCTTCTTCGGGCAGCTCGCCGGCCGGCCAGTCCAGCCACGGGGCGCCGCCACGGTCGTACACGACGCCCTTTGACGCGAATTCGCGCAGGCGTCCCGGCGCCACTCCGCCGCTGTTGCCGTTCAGGCCCAGCCAAGCGGCCGCGGGGTTCGGGTCATAGGCGAACTGGTCCTCCGGGGTCGCGGGCGAGGTGCCGGCGGAGTTGCTCACGGTGACGTTGATGGGTTCTGTGCCACTTCCCGCGGGACTCGTGACCGTGATCGACTCCGGCGAGTGGATCACCGCGCCTGCCGTAAGCGTCGTGCCGAACCTGACGGTCGAGCCGCTGCTGAAGCCGCTGCCGGTGATCGTCACCGGCATCCCGCCCTCCACCGAGCCGTTGTTCGGGCTGATATGGGTGATGAGCGGGCCTGCGGCGTTCGCGGCGGCGGCACCCGCGAGGGCGCCCGGAATGGTACAAACGCATACCGCAGCCATACGCCTCAGCGAGCACACGCGACGTCGAATCTTTGGAGGAGCCACATCCATGCCCACCTACATAATGCTCACAACGCTCACCCCAGACGGTGTACAGACAGTAAAGAACAACCCGCAGCGGATCAACGAGGTCAACAAGGAGGTCGAACAGCTGGGCGCCACGGTCAAGGCTCAGTGGGCGACGCTCGGCCACATCGACTTCATCTCCGTCGTCGAGGCGCCCGACGAGGGCGCGATGGCGCGCCTGTCGCTCGAGCTCGGCTCGCGTGGCACCGCTCGCTACGAGACGCTCGCGGCGATCCCGATCGACGACTTCATCGCGTCTCTGTAACGTGACGGGCATCGGCGACGAGCACAAAGACGATCCATTCGCGCACGAGGGCCGGCCTTCGGGCGGCCCGGGCATCTCGCTCGTGCCCACGCCGATGGAGGAGGCGGAGGTGCAGGCGCAGCTCGACGACATCGACGTCGATGCGCCGCGCGTGGGCATCGTGATGGGCTCCAAGAGCGACATGGAGACGATGGAGAAGGCAGCCAAGGAGCTCGAAGAGCGGGGCATCCTGCACGAGATGCGCGTCATGTCCGCGCACCGCGAGCCCGACCTTGTCGCCGAATACGCCAAGAACGCGCGCATGCGCGGACTGCGCGTGATCATCGCCGGTGCCGGCATCTCAGCCGCGCTTCCCGGCGCTGTCGCCGCCCACACCGACCTGCCGGTGATCGGCGTGCCGCTGTCGGGGCGTCTGACCGCTGCCGGCGGGCTCGACGCGATCCTCTCGATCGTGCAGATGCCCCCGGGCGTGCCGGTCGCGTGCGTGGGCCTCGACAACCCGCGCAACGCCGCGATCCTCGCAGCGCAGATCCTGCAGTCGTGATCGCGCGCTACACCCGCCCCGAGCTCGGTCGCCTGTGGAGCGACGAGGCGCGCATGGACACATGGCGCCAGGTCGAGCTGGCAGCGTGCGAGGAGCTGCCGCGGCTGCTCGGCGGGGACGGTCCCAGCGACGCCGAGCTGGAGGCGATCCGCGGTGCGAGCTTCACCGTCGATGAGGTCAACGAGCGCGAGCTGGTCACAGAGCACGACGTGGCCGCGTTCGTGGACGTGCTGGCATCGTCGGTCGGCGAGGCCGGGCGCTGGATCCACTTCGGGCTGACCTCCTCAGATGTGCTCGACACCGCGCTCGCGCTGCAGCTGCGCGCCGCCGGCGAGCTGATCGTCGCGGGCGCGCGGGAGCTCGTGGCCGCGCTCGCAACACCCGCACGCGAGCACGCGGACACGCTGTCGGTGGGCAGGACTCACGGTGTGCACGCCGAGCCGACCAGCTTCGGTCTCAAGCTCGCGGGCTTCGCGTTCGAGGCCGAGCGCAACGCCGCGCGCCTGCAGCGCGCGTTCGCACAGGTAGCCGTCGGCGCGCTGTCGGGCGCGGTCGGCACCTACTCCGCCACCAGCCCCGAGTTCGAGGCGCGCGTGCTCGCCCGCCTCGGGCTCGCGCGCGAGGACGTCTCCACCCAGGTCATCCCCCGCGACCGTCACGCCGAGCTGCTCAGCGCGATCGCGCTCGCCGGCGCCGGCCTGGAGCGCTTCGCCACCGAGCTGCGCCACCTGCAGCGCACCGAGGTGCGCGAGGCTCAGGAGCCGTTCCGCGCCGGGCAGAAGGGCTCCTCGTCGATGCCGCACAAGCGCAACCCGATCAAGAGCGAGCAGATCTCCGGTCTCGCGCGCGTGCTGCGCGCCAACGCCCAGGCCGGGCTCGAGGACGTCGCGCTGTGGCACGAGCGCGACATCTCGCACTCCTCGGTCGAGCGCGTGATCCTGCCCGACTCGACGATCCTGCTCGACTACCTCCAGCACCGCACGATCGCGCTGGTGCAGGGCATGACCGTCGATGGCGAGCGCATGCGCGCCAACCTCGAGCTCACGCATGGCGCGCTCTTCTCCCAGCGTGTGCTGCACGCCCTGGTCGAGGGGGGGGCCTCGCGCGACGAGGCCTACCGCGTCGTCCAGGAGCTCGCCCAGCGCGCCTGGGACGACGGTATCCCGCTGCGCGAGCTGCTCGCTGCCGATGAGCGCGCGCGCGGCTTGGACCTGGACGCCATCTTCGACTACGGCCACTACCTGCGCCACGTCGAGGAGATCCTCGCGCGGCTGGATGCGATCGCCTGAGCGTTCGGTAGCATCGCGCCCCGTGACCCCAACGACGCTCGCCGAGCTGCCCCTGATCGCCCGCGGCAAGGTCCGTGAGATGTACGACCTGGAGGGCGTGGACGGCACCGCGGCCCTGCTGATGGTCGCCAGCGACAGGATCTCCACCTACGACGCGGTGCATCCGACGCCGATCCCCGACAAGGGCAAGGTGCTGACCGGGCTGTCGGTGTTCTGGTTCGAACGGACCGCCGGGATCGTCGCCAACCACCTGATCTCGACGATCGACGGTGTTCCCGAGGAGGCGCTCGGTCGCGCGTTGGTGGTGCGCAAGCTCGACATGCTCCCCGTCGAGTGCGTCGTGCGCGGCTACATCACCGGCTCCGGTTGGAAGGACTACCAGGCAACCGGCTCGGTGTCGGGGATCGAGCTGCCTGCGGGGCTGCGCGAGTCGGAGCGCCTGCCCGAGCCGATCTTCACGCCCAGCACCAAGGCCGACGTCGGCCACGACGAGGCGATCGACTTCGAGGGCGCCGTCGCGCTCGTCGGCGACCGCGCGCTGATGGAGCGTGTCCGCGACGCCTCGATCGAGCTGTACTCGTTCGCCGCCGAGCACGCGCGCGCCAACGGCGTGATCCTCGCCGACACCAAGTTCGAGTTCGGGCTCGATCACAGCGATCCGGACGCTGACGCGCCGACGCTCGTCCTCGGCGACGAGGTTCTGACACCAGACTCCTCGCGCTACTGGCCCGCCGACGGCTACGAGGTCGGCCACGGCCAGCCGAGCTTCGACAAGCAGTACGTGCGCGACTGGGCCTCGGCCAGCGGCTGGGACAAGAAGCCGCCCGCGCCGGCGATCCCCGACGACGTGGTCGCCGGCACACGCGCGCGCTACGTGGAGGCCTACGAGCTGATCACCGGCGAGCCGTTCCAGGCTTGGCTCGATCGCACAGGCGCCGCGTGAGAGCGCGCGTGCTGATCCGCCCGAAGGCCGGCATCCTCGACCCCCAGGGCGTCGCCGTCGAGCGCGCGCTGCCGGCGCTCGGTTTCGCCGGCGTGGGCAACGTCCACATCGGACGGTTGATCGAGCTCGACGTCGAGGACCCCGAGCAGCTGCAGCCGATGTGCGAGAAGCTGCTCGCCAACCCGCTCGTCGAGGACTACGAGATCGTGTTCGACGTAGCAGGTGCCTAGACATGCGTATGTGCATGTGTCTATGTGCTAATGTAGGCACATGGCTTCCTCCTCGCTGACCCGTCGAACCCAGCTGCTGCTTGACGACGATCTCCACCGGCGCCTGCGTGAAATCGCTGCGCAAAGAGGAATCTCGATGGGAGCCCTCATCCGCGAGGCGATCGACGAGAAGCTCTCGCACCTACAGGACGATCGGGCCAAGGCGATCGACGAACTGCTCGCTGCAGAGCCGATGCCGGTCGAGGACTGGCCGACCATGAAGCGGCAGATGATCGATGACATGAACGCCGGCGCCGTGAAGATCCTCGACACATACGACTGACTCCAGGTGCGCCGGTTCCTCTTCGACACTGGCGTCTTCATATACGCGCTTGGAGGCCCACACCCCTATCGCGAGCCATGTCGCATGATCTTGCGCGAAGTGCAGGACAGCAGGCTTGCGGCCGAGGCCAGCGTCGAGTTGATCCACGAGTTCGCGTATGTCCGTCTGCGCCAGGTTGGCAGCCGCGCCGACGCGGTGCGTTCTGCGCACACGGTCAGACGCTCCTGCTCGCTGCACGTCGTCGAGCCGCGCGACGTCGAGCGGGCACTCGACCTTTGGGGAGAGCATGAGCAACTCGATGTGCGGGACGCGATCTTCGTGGCCCAGGCGCTGAATCGGGATATCGACGCGATCCTCAGTCCCGACCGTGACTTCGAGGGGATTCCCGGGCTGCAGCGCATCGACCCGACGGACGCGAGCGCGATGGCGACGCTGCGATGAAGTTCGGGATCCTGCGCTTCCCCGGCTCCTGCGATGAGGTGGACGCGCTTGAAGCGGCCAGGCGCGTCGGCGACGCCGAGCTGATCTGGCACGGCGATCACGACCTGAAGGGCGCCGATGCGATCGTCGTGCCCGGCGGCTTCTCATACGGCGACTACCTGCGCGCCGGCGCGATCGCGCGCTTCTCGCCGGCGATGGAGTCGGTGATCGCGTTCGCGCGCGACGGCGGGCTCGTGCTGGGGATCTGCAACGGCTTTCAGGTGCTCTGCGAGGCGCGCCTGCTGCCGGGAGCGCTGCTCATGAACGCGAACCTGCGCTTCACCTTCAGGCAGCTGGAGCTCGAGGTCCTCAGCAGCGGCGGCTCGTTCACGCGCGCGTGCGCGCTCGACGAACGACTCAGCATCCCGGCGAAGCACTCCTGGGGGCGCTACTACGCCGACCCCGACACGCTCGCCGCGATGGACCGCTCGGGGCAGCTGGTGCTGCGCTACGCGGCCGGGCAGAACTTCAACGGCTCGCTGCACGACATCGCCGGGGTCAGCAACGAGGCCGGCAACGTGTTCGGCATGATGCCCCACCCCGAGCACGCGGTCGATCGACTCACAGGCGGGTCGGCCGACGGGCTGAAGATCTTCGAGTCGATGCGGCTCACGGTCGAAGGCGCGCGCGTATGAGTGCCCTCGCGCCGGGCGTCGAGGACGCGCTCGCGCTGGGCCTCACGCGCACGGAGTACGAGCTCGTGTGCCAAAAGCAAACCCGCCCGCCGAACCAGGTGGAGCTCGCGATGTACTCGCTGATGTGGAGCGAGCACTGTGCCTACAAGCACTCCAAGAAGCTGCTGCGCACGCTGCCCACCGAGGGCGAGCACGTGGTCATGGGGCCCGGCGAGAACGCCGGCGCCGTCGACGTCGGCGGCGGCCTCGTGTGCGCCTTCAAGGTCGAGTCCCACAACCACCCCTCCGCGGTTGAGCCCTTCCAGGGCGCAGCCACCGGCGTCGGTGGCATCCTCCGCGACATCTTCGCGATCGGCGCGCGCCCGATCGCCGTGCTCGACTCGCTGCGCTTCGGCGAGCCCGGCGGTGACGACGCCGGCTCGCGCGGCGGCGGGGGGTCAGCAGGGCGGGTCCGATACCTACTGGATGGAGCCGTTTCGGGCATCGGGCACTACGGCAACTCGATCGGCGTGCCCACCGTCGGCGGCGAGGTCTACTTCGAGGGCCCCTACGAGCACAACTGCCTCGTCAACGCGATGGCCCTCGGCCTCGCCCCGCGCGAGCGGCTCGTGCGCAGCGCCGCCGCCGGGCCCGGCAACCTGCTGATCCTGTTCGGCGCCTCCACCGGACGCGACGGCATCGGCGGCGCCTCGGTGCTGGCCTCGGCGGAGCTCGGCGCGGACGGCGACGGAGCGGACGACAAGCGCCCGACCGTCCAGGTCGGCGACCCGTTCGAGGAGAAGAAGCTGCTGGAGTGCTCGCTGGAGCTGCTCGAGCGAGGGCTGATCGTCTCGCTGCAGGACCTCGGCGCCGCCGGCCTGACCTCCTCGGCCTCGGAGATGGCGTCCAAGGGCGCCGTCGGGATCGACCTCGATGTCGCCAGGGTGCCGCTGCGCGAGGCCGACATGGAGCCGTTCGAGGTGATGGTCAGCGAGTCCCAGGAGCGGATGCTGTGCGTCGTCGAGCCGGCCAACGCCGATGCCGTGCTCGAGCTGTGCGCCAAGTGGGAGGTCAACGGCTCCGCGATCGGCGTGATCACCGACTCCGGACGGATGCGCGTGCTGCGCGACGGCGAGCTGGTCGGCGACATGCCCGTGGCCGCGCTCGTGGACGACTGCCCGCTGTATGACCTGCAGCCGCGCAAGCCCACGCAGCCGATCTACGCGCCGCCGCCCGCCACGGCCGGTCTCACGCTCGCATCGACGCCACAGGAGATCCTGCTCGCGATCCTCTCATCTCCAAACCTGTCCTCGCGACGGCCGCTGTTCGAGCAGTACGACTCGATCGTGCAGTCGCGCACCGTCCGGCGCCCCGAGCAGGCCGACGCCGCCGTGCTCGTGCTCCCCGACGGCAGCGCCCTCGCCGTCAGCATCGACTGCAACGGCCGGCGCGTCGCCGCCGACCCCTACACCGGCACCGTCGAGGCGGTGCTCGAGTGCGCCGCCAATCTCGCCTGCGTCGGTGCCGAGCCGCTGGGAACCACCAACAACCTCAACTTCGGCAACCCCGAGAAGCCGCACATCGCGTGGCAGCTCACGGAGTCGGTGCGCGGCCTCGGCGACGCG
>Ga0182024_10023011_pt1 | contig 11192 bp, 12 predicted proteins | sample P32metaG_FD_120480 | JGI IMG/M metagenome (GOLD analysis project Ga0182024, IMG submission 120480) | Permafrost microbial communities from Stordalen Mire, Sweden - P3-2 metaG (Illumina Assembly) | ecosystem: Environmental > Terrestrial > Soil > Wetlands > Permafrost | place: Sweden: Stordalen... | reverse complement strand
CGGGAACAGCTCGAAGCGGACGCTGTCGGTGCCGGCGGCGCGACGCTGCTTGAGGGCGTGCTCGAGGCTGATGCGGGTCGCGGCGTTCTGCGTTTCGTAGCCGACGATCACGTGGTCTGCGCCGACGGCGCGGGCGGCCAGTGCGGCGCCGTCGAGCACGAGGTGGGGAAGCTCGTGCAACAGCAGCGCGTCCTTGGCGCTCATCGGCTCGCTCTCGCAGCCGTTGGCGACGACGATTGCGCGACCGCGCGAGGCCCTGACGGCGCGCATCTTGATCGCGGCGGGGAAGCCGGCGCCGCCGCGGCCGCGCAGCGCCGCGCGCTCGGCGAGGTCCACCAGCGCCGGGCCGTCGAGCTCGCCCGCCGAGGGGAGCGGGCCGTGCAGCTCGAGGTGACGGTCGAGCTGCGCCGTCCCGCGGAAGGAGACGCCGCGCAAGAGCCGCGGCAGGACGGCCGCCGAGGGAGCCTCGCTCACCGGCTCGGCGTCAGCTCGAGCGTCCCGCTCACGGCTCCGGAGTTTATCTGCAAGGCCAGCACGAGACTGAGCGTCTGCGTGGCGGAGCTGACCGCGGCGTCGATGTTGGTGCCCGCGAGGGAGGTGACCTGGCCGCTGAACTCGCCCGGGTTGGCGGCGCTGCCGATCGTCACCGTGCTGGCGGTCATCTGCACGCCGCTGCCCTCCTGGTTGCCGGTGATCTGGATGTGAAGCGCCGGCAACACGGCGTTCTGGACGTTGAGCAAGATGTTCACGACTGCGAGCCCGCTGGCGTTTGTGCTCTGAGCGACGGTGCCGCTCAGTGCGGCCTGGAATGCCGTGATCGCGGCGGCGCCGGCGCCGCTCGAGGACGAAGATGAGGAGGAGCCCGAGGAGGCCCCCGTGGTGGCGAGCAGTGACGCCGGCGTTCCCGCACGCCGTGCCCAGTCGCTCCCGAGCGGGCCGCTCGGGAGCCACACCACGAACGCCGCCGGCAGCACGACCGAGGCCGCGACGGCGGTGCTGCGCAGGCGCCGCTGGGCCGGCCAGCCGAGCCCGACCCGCACCCACACCGCGACGACGACGGCGACCACGCAGGCGGCGGTCAGCGCGAGCAGCCACGCCTGCTTGACGTCGCTGCCGGTCCCGACCGTGTGCAGCACGGCGACCGGCCAGCACATGTAGGAGAGCCAGTGCGTCGCCCGCCAGACCGCGTGGCCCAGGCGGCGGCGGACCATGCTCGTGATCACGATCGCGAGCATCAGATCGGAGGCGACCGCGCCCAGCCCGACCCAGATCGGCCGGTAGCTGCCGACGAACGGCACGAACACCTCGATCAGATGGATACCGGCGAACGGGTCGAGCACCGTGGTCACGATGTGGACCGTCAGCAGCGTGATCGCCAGCAGCGAGACGTTGCGGTGAACGCCCTCGATCACGAAGCGTGGCCAGCCCGGTCGCTGCAGGCGGCTGACGTTGGCGATCCCGAGGACGAGGCTGACGGTCAGCAGCAGCAGCGCGACGGCGCCGGTGGCGCGGGTCAGATACCAGAGCGCGCTCGGGCCGCTGGTCGCCGCGAGCGTCACGGCGCCGCCGTCTCGGTCTCGGACGGCCAGCCGCCGGTCAGCGTGACGGTGCCGTCAAGCGCGACCAGCCGGGCCGGCAGGGCGAGCTCCTCAAGCCAGCGCGGGGCGCGCTCGCCGCGCACGATCGCGGCCGTCGAGGCGATGTTGGCGTCGACGCAGCAGGCGGCGGCGACGCTGACGGTGCGCCAGCGCTCGGCGGCGGGGCGCCCGGTGGCGGGGTCGAGGATGTGGTGGACGTCGCTATCGCCGCGGCGCCAGCGGCGGACCGTCGTGCTCGAGGTCGCCAGGCCGCCGCTTCGCAGCGTGATCGTCTGCCCGACCTGCCCGGCGCCGCCGGCGTGGTCGTCGGCGACCAGCACCGGCCAGCCGTCGCCCGGCGCGCTGCCGGCGGTGGCGATGTCGCCGCCGATGCTGACCAGCACGCCGCCGGCGCCCGCCGCTGCCGCGTCGCTCGCGGCGATGTCGGCGGCCAGCGCCTTGGCGGTCGCTCCGAAGTCGAGCTCGACGCCCGCCGGCACGCGCACGATGGAACGGGCGTCGTCGAGCTCGACGCAGCGCCAGCCGCTCGCGCGGCGAAAGCGCACCGCCCCGCCCGCGCGGATCGCCGCGAAGTCGCGGTCGTAGCCGGCGACGCGCAGCGAGGAGCCGATCGTCGGGTCGAGGTCGCCGCCCGTCAGTGCCGCCGCGCGCAGCGCGCAGCTGGTGGCGCGCACAAACAGCCGGCTGACCCGCCGCGGCGAGCCGCCGGCGGCGTTCACCCGCGAGAGCTCGGAGTCCTCGCGGAAGCGGCTGCAGGCCCGGTCGATCTGCTCGATCACCGCGCGCACGCGCTCGGCGGCCATGTCGAGCTCGCGAGGCTCGGCGCTCAGCACGACGACGGTCGTCCCGAGCGCGCTCCAGCTGGTGGATGGCGCCGCGTCGCTCATGACCCACCGGAGACGACGACCGGGACCTGCTGGACCGGCGCCGGGGCCTGGGCGGGCTGCTGAAGCTGGGTGCTTGGCGGCTGGACCTGCGACTGGCCCGTCGAGGGTGCCTGGGTGGCGGGGGAGGAGGTGGCGCCGGCCGGCGTCGTTGTGACGGTGTGCCCGTGGAATGCCTTCGCGGCGATCAGCGCCAGAGCGCCCGAGAGGGCGACCACGGCCGCCAGGGTCCAGCGCGTGACGGCGGCGATACGGCGCAGGCCAGCGTCGCGCGCCATCATCGCGCGGCGGGTCGCGGTCTCGACGGCGCCGGCGGCGCGCGAGCGGGGGACGCGGCGGCTCACGCCGGCGCTCCGCGCCGCGTCCGAGGGTGCGTAGGTGCCCCGATCATGCCCGCATTGTCGCGCCGGCAGCCACAATCACACCTAAGCGGAAGGTGAGAAGCCGCTTAAGCGGTAGGGCGCGCTGGCAGCGGCGAGCTAGAGTCGCCGCGTGGCCGACTCGCCGGCGGGCGAACTCACCAGCTCGCAGCGCGAGCGCCGGCGCGAGCACGATCGCGTGCGCCGCGCGCGCCGGCGCCGGCGCCGGCGCCTGCGCCTCGTCGGGCTCCTGGGGGTCATCGCGGCCGCCGGCGCCACGGTCGCGACGCTCGCGAGCTCGGGCGGCGGGCGGGCGCGGCCTCGCGCCGCGGCAGCGGTGCGGATCGAGATCTCGGTCGCGGTCGCGCATGCCGGCGCGCTCGCCGCGGCCGTCCAGGACGCCGCGGTGGCCTCCGTCGGCGGGCGGCTGCTGCTGGCGGGCGGGATCGACTCGGCCGGGGCCTCGACCAGCGCGATCGTCGCGACGGCGGGCGGTGGCGGCGGTGGCGGTGCGCTCGCGGCGCGCATGCCCGAGCCCCAGCACGACGCGCAGGCGGCGACGCTCGGCGGCGCGGTCTACGTCTTCGGCGGCGGCGACATCGCCTCCTACACCCACATCCTCCGCCTCGACCCGGCCGGCGGCGCGGTCGCCCATGCCGGGGTGCTGCCCCAGCGCTCCTCCGACGTGGCGGTCGCCACGCTCGGCGGGACGGCCTACGTGGTCGGCGGCTTCAACGGCGTCGCGCCGCTTGACACGATCGTCGCCTGGCGGCCGGGAGCGCCCGCGCGGATCGTCGCCCGGCTGCCGGTCGCGCTGCGCTACGCGGCGGTCGCCGCGGTCGCCGGGCGTCTGATCATCGCCGGCGGGACCTCCGCCTCGGGCGTCAGCGACGCGATCTGGAGCTACGACCCCGCCGAGCGCACGGTGCTGCAGGTGGGGGTCCTGCCGGCGGCGCTGACGCACGCCTCCGCGGTCGTGGTCGGCGGCCGCGTGTACCTCGTCGGCGGCCGCCGCGCCGTGTCCGGCGCTCAGACCGCGCAGATCGTCGAGATCGACCCGGCCAGCGCGGTCGCGACCGTCGTCGGCGCGCTGCCGGCGCCGCTCTCCGACGCCGCCGTCGCAGTTGCCGGCGGGCGCATCGTCGTCGCCGGCGGCGAGGACGCCGCCGGGCGCCCGCAGCGCGCCGTGCTCGCGCTGACGCCGCTCGTGCGCGCCATCGCGGTGGTGGCCACCCGCCCGGCGGCCCGCGCCCGCGGCGAGTTCGCGGCGCTGGGCGCCCGCGGCTACCGCGAGGCGCTGCTCGCGCACCCGAGCTCGATCGCGGCCTACGAGGCCGCCGCCGCGCGCCCCGGCCTGCCGGGCTACCTGCTGATCGCAGACCGCGGCAACAACCGCATCCTCGTCGTCAACCCGCTCGGCAAGGTCGTCTGGCGCTTCCCCGACGCCGCCGACGTCGCCGCCGGGCGGCTGCTGCATTTCAACGACGACACCTTCGTCGAGCCGGGCGGCCGCTCGCTGATCGCCAACGAGGAGGATTACGGCGCCGTCGTCTCGGTCGGTATCGCCAGTCACCGCATCAGCCTCCTGTTCGGCGTGCCCGGCAAGCTGGGCGGCGGGCTCACCGGCCTGAACTATCCCGACGACGCCTACGCCTTCGCGGACGGCAGCTTCACCGTCGCCGACGCCTACAACTGCCGCATCCTGTTCGTCCGCGACCACAGGATCGTGCGCCAGTACGGCGCCACCGGGTACTGCTTCCACGACCCGCCGCGGGATTTCGGCGCCGTCAACGGCGACACGCCGACCCCCTACGGCGGCGTCCTCGTCAGCGAGATCCCAGGCCACTGGGTCGACGCGATCAACGCCGACGGCAGCCTGCGCTGGTCGGTCGCGGCCCCAGTCGCCTACCCCTCGGATCCCCAGCCGCTGCCCGGCGACCACGTGCTGCTCGCCGATTACTCAGACCCTGGCGATGTGATCGTGATGGACCGCCGCGGGCGCGTCCTGTGGCGCTACGGGCCGCCTTCAGGCGAGGGCGCGCTCAACCATCCCTCGCTCGCGATGGAGCTCCCCAACGGCGACATCGCGGTCAACGACGACTACCGCGACCGCGTCGTCGTGATCGACCCGCGCAGCGGGCGCATCGTCTGGCAGTACGGCCACACCGACCAGCCCGGTACCGCGCCCGGCTACCTGAACACGCCCGACGGCATGGACTTCATCCCTGCGGGCCCTGGCGGAGCGCCTGACTGGGCGGCGACGGTCCACCCCTGAGCGGGCGGCTCAGAGCCCCAGCAGCCGCTCGGCGTTGGCGTGGGCGATCTGCTCGCGCTCGCTGTCGCTGACCGCGGCGGTGTCGATGAAGCGCCGCGCGGTGGCCTGGTCGCTGAAGGGGTAGTCGACGGCGAACATGATCCGCTCGGCGCCGAGCACGTCGATCGCGCAGCGAAGCGGTGGGTCGCTGAAGAAGCCGCTCGTGGTGATGTGGAAGTTGCGCCGGAAGTACTCGCTCGGCGTGAGCTCCATGTTGTGCTTGACCGCCTCCAGCGCGATCGCGTGCCCGAGCGCCCCGGTCGCGCGCTCGATCATGAAGGGCAGCACCTCGCCCATGTGCCCGACGATCAGCTGCAGGGCCGGAAAGCGGTCGAACACGCCGGCGAGCATCAGCCGCAGCGAGTGCAGCCCGATCTCGACGTGCCAGCCCCAGGCGCCGGCGCCGAGCATGAAGCCGACGTCGTCGCCGAAGCCCGCGTAGTAGAGGTCGTAGACCGCCTTTGGCGGGGGCATCGGGTGCAGGTAGATCGGCACCGCGAGCGACTCGGCGGCCTCGAAGATCGGCCAGAAGAACTGATCGTCGAGGAATCGCTCCTGCGTGCGGCCGTTGACCATCGCGCCGACCATCCGAAGCTCGGTGATCGCGCGCCCCAGCTCGGCTGTGGACGCCGCGGGGTCCGCGGTCGGCAGCGCGGCGAAGGCTGCGAAGCGATCGGGATGGGCCGCGACCGCTGCGGCGACGCCGTCGTTGAAGGCGCGCGCGGCGGGCACGGCGCGGGCGGCCTCGACGTGCTCAAGGCCTGGTTGGGCCGTCGAGAGCACCTGCATGTCGATGCCGGCGGCGTCCATCTCGGCGATCCGCCCGGCGCCGATGTCCGAAAGCTTCGCCTCGAGCGCCGCTGGCCAGCGATGCACCGGGTAGTAGGGGTGGATCTGCTCGCCGAGGACCTCGCGCAGCTCTGGCGTCAGGCAGTGCTCCTCGAGCGTGATCGTGCGCACGGCGGGCACTCTCTCACACGGCCGCCGCCCGCGCCGGCGCTGCGGCGCGGGGGCGGTGCGGTGCGGGGTCGCTGAGCCTGCTCGCCCGCAGGCGCTAGGCCTGCTTGGGCCGCCGGCGGCGAGATCTCGCCTGCAGCGTCCCGCCTGCCGGGGTGTAGATGCTCTCGCGGCCGTCTTCCCAGCGGACGCGGTAGCGCGGTGCAGGTTCGCCGCGAACCACCTCCTCGATCACTCCGGGGCGGGGTCCGCGGGAGGTCGACTGGGCGTGGCATACGACTGTGGTTCCTACTTCGAAAGCCATGCTCGCGTCTCCTGATGGGGTGGCCCGAGCATACTCCGCGGCCGCGGCACACACTCGCGCGGGCACCTCAGCTCCCGCTCGCCGACCAGCCGCTCCAGCGCGCGACGTCGATCGCCAGCAGCGGCCCCGGCGGGCGCTCCCGGCGGTAGCGCTCGTAGCGATCCGCCAGCAGCTCGAGCGCGGCCGCGCCCTCCGCCGCGTCGGCCGCGATCACGCGGGCGCTGCCCTCGGCGCGCACCCACCACAACTGCTCCCAGTCGTCGCTGTAGTGCTCGACCAGCACCGCGACGCGCGGGTTGGCGCGAGCATTGGCTATGCGGCGCAGCTCGTTCGTCCGCTTCGGCTTGCGGTCGACCGCGTTGTAGATCGTCTCGCCGTCGAGCGCGAAGACGATCGGGACGAGGTGGGGAGCGCCGGCCGCGTCGGCGGTCGCGAGCAGCGCGTGCCGGGCGGCGGCGAAGCGCTCGCGCGAGCGCTCGGGGCTCACCCGCCGTTGAGCTCGACGATCGCGGCCTCCCAGTTCTCGAGCGCGGCCTCGACCGTGGCGCTCGAGCCGGTCGGAAGCCAGTGCAGCGCGCGGCGCACGCCGGCATCGCGGACGAGCTCCAGCGCGCGCGCCTGCGGCGGCATCCCGAGCACGTCGACCTCGATCGGGCGCTCCGCGCGCGCCTGCAGCTCGGCGATCCGGGGGATCAGCCCCTCGCCTGTGTAGTTGGGCAGCCAGCCGTCGCCGAAGGCCAGCACGCGATCGAGCACGGTCGGGCCGAGCCCGCCCACGAGGATCGGCGGGTGGGGGCGCTGCAGCGGCTTGGGATGCGACCAGATCCGCTCGAAGTTGACGAACTCGCCGTGGTAGCTCGCCTCCTCCTGGGTCCAGATCGCGCGCATCGCCTCGACGCGCTCGCGCATCAGCGCCATCCGCGTGCGCGGATCGGTCCCGTGGTTCTCCATCTCCTCGCGGTTCCAGCCGGCGCCGACGCCGAACTCCAGACGCCCGCCCGAGAGGTGGTCGATGCTCGCAACCTCCTTGGCGGTGACGATCGGATCGCGCTCGATGATCAGGCAGATTCCGCTGCCGACGCGCAGCCTGCTGGTGGCGACCGCGGCCGCCGTCAGCGCCACGAACAGGTCGTAGCAGTGCCAGTACTTCTGGGGCAGCGGGCCGCCGCCCGGGTACGGGCTGTCGCGGCTCGCCGGGATGTGTGTGTGCTCGGCGAAGAAGAGCGACTCCTGGCCGCGCTCCTCGAGCATTCGCGCGAGCGGGCCGGGGCCGATGCCGTCGTGGGTGGGGAAATAGCCGACGCCGAAGTCCATCGCGCAATCCTAAATGGGATCGGCTCGCCTCGCCGCAGCGGCGGCGGCGGGCGCGGTGCATACTCTGACCGCCCGATGGCGCAACCATCCGCATCGTTCAGCCTCACCCTGCGCGTCCGCCTCGACGACCGCCCCGGCAGCTTCGCCGACCTCGCCCGCGCGATCGCCGACGCCGGCGGCCTGCTCGGCGCGATCGACCTGGTCCGCGTCAACCCCTCGAGCAAGACGCGCGACGTCAGCGTGATGGCCTCTGACGACGAACACGCCCAGGCGATCGTCGCCGCCTGCCGGGCGCTCGCGGGTGTGGAGGTCGAGCAGGTCTCCGACCGCACCTTCCTGCTGCACCTCGGGGGCAAGATCGCGATGGACTCGAAGGTGCCGGTCAAGACGCGCGATGACCTCTCGATGGCCTACACCCCCGGGGTCGCGCGCGTCTGCAGCGCGATCGCCGAGGACCCCGAGAAGGTCTGGAACCTGACGATCAAGCGCAACACCGTCGCCGTCGTCAGCGACGGAAGCGCCGTGCTCGGGCTCGGCGACATCGGCCCGGCGGCCGCGATGCCCGTGATGGAGGGCAAGGCCCAGCTGTTCAAGGCGTTCGGCGGCGTCGACGCCTGGCCGATCTGCCTCGATACCAAGGACACCGACCGGATCGTCTCGACGGTCGAGGCGATCGCGCCCGGCTTCGGCGGTATCAACCTCGAGGACATCTCGGCGCCGCGCTGCTTCGAGATCGAGCAGCGCCTGCGCGCTTCGCTCGACATCCCGGTCTTCCACGACGACCAGCACGGCACCGCCGTCGTCGTGCTGGCTGCGTTCCTGAACGCGATGCGCGTCGTGGGCAAGCGCGTCGAGGACGTCAAGGTCGTCGTCGCGGGGATCGGCGCGGCCGGCGTCGCCGTCAGCGAGACGCTCGCGGCGGCCGGAGTGCGCAACGTCATCGGCGCCGACAGCGCCGGCGTGATCCACCGCGGACGTCGCGATCTGACGGCGGTCAAGCAGCGCTACGCCGAGGCCACCAACCCCGAGAACGTCAGCGGCAGCGCCGACGAGGCGCTCGCCGGCGCCGACGTCTTCGTCGGCCTGTCGGTGCCGGGCGCCGTGAGTGTCGCCGGCATCGCTTCGATGGCCGCCGACGCCGTCGTCTTCGCGATGGCCAACCCGACCCCCGAGGTCGCGCCCGACCAGATCTCGGGCCTGGTAGCCGTGATCGCCACCGGCCGCTCGGACTACCCGAACCAGATTAACAACGTGCTCGCCTTCCCCGGCATCTTCCGCGGCGCCCTCGACGTGCGCGCCAGCGCGATCACGACGCGCATGGAGGTGGCGGCCGGACACGCGATCGCGGCGACCGTCGCCGACGACGAGCTCTCGCCCGACTACATAGTGCCGAGCGTCTTCAACCGTGAGGTCGTCTCCTCGGTCGCCGCCGCCGTCGCGGCGGCGGCGGATGAGGACGGTGTCTCGCGGCGCGCCCGCGAGAGCGCCGAGGAGCTCGCGGCGTCATAGGCGTTGGGTCCGCCCGCTTGCCCGCCCGCAGCGAGATCCCCCACCGCTCGCAGTACGCCTCGCCCGAGCTCGCGGGCGAGCTCCAGAGCGGCAGGATGGCCTTCGAAGAGGACCCGCGCTGGCGCGAGTTCGGTGCGGACAGCCCCGGCGAATACATGCGCTGGGCGCGCTGCGGCTGCGGCATGGCGTGCCTGCAGATGGTCCTGGCCGCGGGCGGCCAGCAGACGGTGCCGCCGCTCGCCGAGCTCGGCCGCCGCGCGATCGGATACGGCGTCTATGAGGCCGAGCCGCCGGAGGGCTTCGGGCCGCTGATCTACGCCGGCTTCGTGGAGTTCGTCGCCGACGAGTTCGGCCTGCGCGCGCGTGTGGCGGCGCCGCTCGAGCTTGACGAGCTGGCGGAGGTGGTGGCCGGCGAGGAGGTCGTGCTCGCCTCGGTCAGCGCCGAGATCCGCACGCTCACCCCCAATCCGGAGCGCCGCGGCGGGCATCTGGTGCTCGTGCTCGAGCGCTCTCGCGACGGGCGCAGCATCTGCTTTCACGACCCGGCGGGGGACAGCGCCGAGAACGCGCGGGGCGTCTGGATCGCGCTCGAGGACTTCGAGCGCTTCTACGCGCTGCGCGGCGTCGCCGTCACGCTGCCGCGTCAGGGGCCGCGCTCGCCGTCGTAGTACTCGACGTCGCTCGAGCGGCGGACGAGCACGTTGTCGGCGCGGTCGGCCGTGAAGACGCCGATCTTGTCGCTGTCGGGGTAGACCGACACGGCCGGCCAGGCCACGTTCGAGAACAACAGCACGCGCACGGGCCGATCGGTGTCGTTGGTCACCTTGTGGGCGCCGCCGGGGCCCTGTCTGAAGCAGACGACATCCCAGGGCGCAAGCGGCTCGACCCCGTCGGGGACGCGCAGCGACGGGCTGCCGGCGAGCACGATCAGCCACTCCTCCTCGGAGTGCTCGTAGTGGTAGGGGCAGATCGACTGGCCGGGCGGGATGTCGTAGACGCTCGCCCCGAGCAGCTCGGCGCCGACCAGCGGTCCCAGCCGCGCCCTGCCCGCGCGGTAGCCCTGCGGGTCGTCGGGGTCGTACTCGAACTGTGGCGCTTCGATGTTGATCGGTTTCATCGCGCGACCGTAGCAGCGAGCGGCGTATGCTCGGCGCCAGACGATGAGCTCCGTCGAGCAGGCACGCAAGCTGGCGCTGGCATTGCCGGGCGCGGTCGAGCGCGACCACCACGGCCGCCCGTCCTTTCGGCTCGACGGGCGGATCTTCGCGACGCTGTGGGATGGCGAGCATATGAACGTGATGGTCGATGAGGGCGGCATCCGCACCTATGTCGAGCGCGACCCGCGCGCCTACGCCGAGGTCTGGTGGGGCAAGCGCGTTGCCGCGGTGCGGGTGACGCTCGCGGCGCTCGGCGACGCCGAGCTCGGTGAGCTGCTCGCCGACGCGTGGGAGCACAAGGGCGGGAGCGCTCGCGAAGGCTGAGCGTCCTTCGGGGGGCGCCTGTTAGGTTTCCGCCGATGCGAGCCGTTGGCCTGCGCCGCTTCGGCGGCCCGGAGGTGCTCGAGGTGATCGAGCTCGACGCGCCCGAACCCGGCGAGGGGGAGGTTCGCGTGCGCGTCGGCGCGGCGACCGTGAACCCGACCGACATCGGCCTGCGCGAAGGCGTCTTTGCCGACCGCTACCGCGAGTTCCCGCCGCCGTGGATCCCCGGTATGGAGCTCGCCGGCGCGATCGACGCCGTCGGGCCCGGCAGCGACTGGTCGGTCGGGCAGCCGGTGATCGCGATCGTGCTGCCGGCGCGGGCGCTCGGTGGCGCGCAGGCCGAGCAGGTGGTCGTGCCCGCGGTGTCGGTCGCCGAGGTCCCCGCCGGGGCGAGCATCGAGCAGGCGGCGACGCTGCCGATGAACGGGCTGACCGTGCGGTTCGCGCTCGACATGCTCGCGCTCGCGCCCGG
>Ga0182024_10023010_pt1 | contig 11192 bp, 6 predicted proteins | sample P32metaG_FD_120480 | JGI IMG/M metagenome (GOLD analysis project Ga0182024, IMG submission 120480) | Permafrost microbial communities from Stordalen Mire, Sweden - P3-2 metaG (Illumina Assembly) | ecosystem: Environmental > Terrestrial > Soil > Wetlands > Permafrost | place: Sweden: Stordalen... | reverse complement strand
CGGCGCGCCGACGCCGCGCACGACGATCAGCCCCGAGCTCATCCCCTTCCCGGCACCGTCGTTCGCTTCGCCGTCGAGCTCGAGGGTGAGCGGCGCGGCGAGGAACGCGCCGAAGCTCTGCCCGGCGCTCCCAACGTAGCGATACGTCGCGGGGCCGACGTACTCGCCCCGCGCCGTGCGGATGACGGCGTCGTACGCGAGCCGCGCACCGACGGCGCGATCGGCCGGCGTGATGCGCTGCGTCCCGCCCGCAATCGCCTCGTCGTCGAGGTGCGCGTTGTCGATCCGCGCCGAGTCGTAGGGCGAACGCGTCTCCGGCAAGCGCAGCACTTCGTCGAGATCGATGTCGCGCGTGCGGTCGTAGCGCGGCCGCACCAGATCGCTGCGGCCCTGGATCTCGGCCAGCGAACGCGCGCCGAGCGCGGCGAGCCGGCGCCGCACGTCGCGCGCGACGAAGCGCAGGAACGTCTCGGCGTCCTCGGCCGTCCCGGGGAACTTGCCGCGCAGCGCGGCGTCTTGGGTCGCGATCCCGACCGGGCAGGTGTTCTGATGGCACTGGCGCGCGTAGATGCAGCCGAGCGCGACGAGCAGCGCGCTGCCGAAGCCGAACATGTCGGCACCGAGCATCGAGGCGATGACGACATCGCGGCCGCTCTTGAAGCCGCCGTCGACCCGCAGCGCGACGCGGCCGCGCAAACCGTTCGCGACCAGCGTGTGGTGGGTCTCGACCAGGCCCAGCTCCCACGGCAAGCCGGCGTGTTTGATCGAGCCGAGCGGCGAGGCGCCCGTTCCGCCGTCGTGTCCGGCGATGTGCACGACGTCGGCGCGTGCTTTGGCGACGCCGCTGGCAACATAGCCGATCCCCGACTGCGCGACGAGCTTCACCGCGACCTTCGCCTTCGGGTTCGCGCGGCGCAAGTCGTAGATCAATTGCGCGAGGTCTTCGATCGAGTAGATGTCGTGATGCGGCGGCGGCGAGACCAACGACTGCCCGGGCGCCGCGCCGCGCAGCGCGGCGATCTCCGGCGTCACCTTGAAGCCGGGGATCTGTCCGCCCTCACCAGGCTTCGCGCCCTGGGCGATCTTGATCTCGAGCTCTTCGGCCGTGGCGAGGTACTCCGCCGAGACGCCGAAGCGCGCCGAGGCGACTTGCTTGATCGCGTTGAGCGTCCGGGTCGCGTCCTCGCCGCCCTCGCCGCCGTTGCTGCGCGCGCCGGCGAGCTTCGCGCCGAGCGCGACCGCCTCGTGCGACTCGGGGCCGAGCGCGCCGAGCGACATCGCGGCGGTCGTGAAGCGTGCCAGGATCGCTTCTTCCGGCTCGACGTCGTCGAGCGAGACGGGCTCGCCGATTGCGACCGGCTCGACCAGGTCCCGCAGGTTGATCGGCTCGCGCACTTCGAGCGCGTCGGAGAGTTGAAGGAACGCGGCCTCGTCGCGCGCGACGATCGTCTTGCGCAGCCCTTTGAGCAGCGGCGGATCGAAGGCGTGGCGCACGCCGTCGCGCCGGAAGCGGAACAAGCCGCGTTGCGGCGGTTCGGCGCCTTCGTCGCTGAGCGCGACCCACGCGCGCAGATCCTCTTCGAGCTCCTCGAAGCCCAGCACCGGAACGTGCGCCGCCATCCCGGGGAAGCATATCGCGACGATGTCGCGCTTGAGGCCGAGTGACTCGAACGTCTGCGCGCCGACGTACGAGCGCAGGGTGCAGATGCCGAGCTTCGCGAGGACCTTTACCAGACCGGTGCGGAGCGCGTCCAAGAACAACGTCGCCGACCCCGTCTCGGCGGCGGCGGCGCGCGCGGCGAGCCACGGGGTCACGACGTTCGCGCCGGCGGCGATCAGCGCGGCGCAGCCGTGCGCGTCGCGCGCGAACCCGTCGCAGGCCGCAATTGACGCCTGCATCCGCAGCCCTGCTTCGGTGAGCCGCTGGTGGATCGCGCCGGCCGCGAGGACTGCCGGCACCGGGACGCTGACCGCGCGGTCGTCAAGGACCAGATAGCTCGCGCCCTCGCGCACCGCGCGTTCGGCTTCGTCGGCGATTGCAGTAATCCGCGCGCGCAGCGAACCCGCAGCGCAGTCGAGCGCGATGCGGTGCGGGACCAGGCGCGCGTCGTAGGTGAGCGCGTCGAACGCACCTTCGTCGAGGATCGCCGTGTCGACGGTGACGATGCTCCCCGGCGCGGGGACGTCGCCGTTGGTCGCGCCGCTGCCGACCCACGCGCGCACGTCGAACACGAACCCTTCGCGCAGCGCGTCGATCGGGGGGTTGGTCACCTGCGCGAAACGTTGGCGCAGGTACTCGCTGACCGGCAGACGCCGCGAGAAGAACGCGAGCGCCGCATCGTCGCCCATCGAGGAGACCGGTTCGGTCCCGGTCGCGAGCGGCGAGACGACGGCGGCGAGCTCGTCTTTGGTGTAGGCGAAGCGGACGAGGTCGCGCTGGAGCGTCGCGGGGTCGACGGGCAGCGGTGAGGCGGGCGGCTGATCGAAGCGCCACGACGCGACGATCGCGCGGAAATCAGAGCTCTCGCGGCGCAGCGCGCGGATCGCGGCGGGTCGCAGCAGCTCGCCGGTCGCGAAGCGCACGACGATCCGTTCGCCGGGGCCGAGCCGGCCGCGCTCGACGATCGGGTCGTCGCCGAAGTCGACGACCCCCGCTTCGGAGGCGGCCAAGACGCGCCCGGATGCGGTACGGCACCAGCGCAGCGGCCGAAAACCGCTGCGGTCGAGCGCGGCGCCGACGACGTCACCGTCGGCGAACACCATCGCAGCCGGGCCGTCCCACGGTTCGACGGTCGGAACGTGCGCGTCGTAGTACGCGCGCAGCCGGTCGTCATCGTCGATCGCCGGCGAGAGCATCAGATCGACGGCCTCGTCGACGCGATGGCCGGCGCCGACCATCGCGTCGAGCGCGATGTCGAAGTCGAGCGAGTCGCTCGCCCAGCGCGGCGAGAGGACGCCGCGCGCACGCATCCACGCGCGGTTGCCGGTGATCGTGTCGATCTCGCCGTTGTGGGCGATGATGCCGAACGGCTGGACCAAGCGCCAGCGCGGTGCGGTGTTCGTGCTGAAGCGCTGGTGGAAGACGGCGAAGCGCGAGCGGCAATCGGGATCGCGCAGGTCGGCGAAGTAGGGGCCCAGATCGCTCGCCGAGAGCATCCCCTTGTAGACGACGGTCGTCGGCGCGGCGCTAACCAGGGTCGCGGCGTCGCCTTCGTCGCGCAGCGTCCGGATGACGGCACGGCGGACCGAGCGCATCCGCTCGCGCGAGTTCCCGGGCCCGACGTCGACGATCAGCTGCTCGTAGGAAGGGGCCGTGGCGAGCGCTTGCGCGCCGAGGATCGTCCGGTCGACCGCCGGGACGCGCCAGCGCATCGGCGCGACGCCTTCGCTGCGAACCGCGGCTTCGACCCGGCCGCGCAAGGCCGCCGCGAGGCCGGGTTCGGTCGGCAAGAAGACGCAGACGGCCGCCAGGTGGCGCTCCGGGACGCGGACGTGGGCCTGGCTGAGCTCGCGCATGAAGAGCGCCCGCGGCGTCTCGAGCAAGATCCCCGCCCCATCGCCGGTCCGGCCGTCGGCCGCCCGGGCGCCGCGATGCTCCATCGCCGCGACGGCGGACAAGGCGAGGCGGACCACGTCGTGCGTAGCGTGCTGGGCGAGGTCGGCGAGAAAGCCGACCCCGCAGGCGTCGTGCTCTTCCAGACGCATTGAAGCTTCAACGATAGGCCATCCCGCCGTCTTGGTCATTCGACAAACGGCGTATGAGGCGACCCGTGAATCTGCCACGGCGGCGGTTTTCAGGTGGCCGGCCGATACCTTTGGCCAGCCTGACCGGCTGCGGCGCCGGTCGCGGATCAGCGGCGCTTCGTCGTCCGGCCGCTGTGCGCGATGATGACGGTGCGACGAATGTCGGAGCGCAGCTCCGGCGTGACCGACGGTTGCATCCCGAGGTTCTTCTTCATCAGGTTGCGCCACGGAAGGCTGCGGGCATCGAGCCGCACGTCCCGTCCTTGCGCGCGCGCCGAGCGGATCGCCTCGAGCAGCGCCGTCATCTCCTCGTTGCCGAGCGTCTGCAGGTCGCGGACGTCGACCAGGATCGTCGCTCCTGCGCCCCCGACGAGACCGCGCTCGAGGGTCGCGAATGCGGCCAGCAGGTCTGCATCGAGCAGCCCGATCAGCCGCATTGCGATCGGTGCGGGCCCGGCGAGCGTCTGGGGTGCATACACGGAAGGGCTACTCCTCGAACGAGTCCGGTGTTACACCGACGATACGCCGGCCAGCTTAGAGAAGTTTGAGGCCGGGGTGGGAATCTTGGCGGAAGTGGGTGAGCGCACACCTAGCCGTGCAGGGCGAGCGCCACCATCATCCGATACCCGACGTCGAGGGCACGTTCGTCGAGGTCGAACCGCGCGTTGTGGTGCGGGTACGCCGACGCCGCGCCGCCCCGCGAACCGACGATGAAATACGACCCCGGCCGGAGTTCTTGCATGAACGACATGTCCTCCGCCCACATCACGATGTCGTGTTCGACGACATTTTCCGCACCGAGCTCGGCGGCCCCGACGGTGCGCACGACGTCGTTCATCGCGCGCGCGTTCACCGTCGGCGGATACGACCAATGGTATGCGAACTCGTACTCGAAGCGCAACGCCTCACCGAGCCCCCGCAAGATGCGCTCCATGCGCTCGGGCATCGTGCGGCGCACTTCGGCGTCGAACGCGCGCACGGTGCCCTTCATCTTCGCTTCGTCCGGGATCACGTTGAACGTCGTGCCGCTGGTGAACTGACCGACGGTCACGACCGCCGGATCCTTCGGCGCGACCTCTCGGCTGACGATCGTCTGCAGCGCGGTAATGACGTAGGCGCCGGCGGCGATCGGATCGACGGCGAGCTGCGGCATCGCGCCGTGCCCGCCTTGACCGCGAATCGTCAATTCGAACTCGTCGGCCGATGCGAAGAACGCGCCGTCGCGCACGCCGATCTTGCCGACCTCGAGCCCGCTGTAGAGGTGGAGCGCGAAGGTTCGATCGACGTGCGGGTTCTCGAGCGCGCCGTCGTCGATCATCTTCTTCGCGCCGGCGTGCCCTTCTTCGCCCGGCTGGAAGCAGAACACGAGCGTCCCCGGCAGTTCGGCGCGCCGCGCCGCCAGCGTCTTCGCCGCCGCGAGCAGGATCGAGGTGTGGCCGTCGTGTCCGCAGGCGTGCATCACGCCGGGACTCTGGGACCGGTACGGGACGTCGTTCAGCTCGACGATCGGCAACGCGTCCATGTCGGCACGCAAGAGCGTCACCGGACCCGGCTTGCCGCCGCGCAGCGTCCCGAGCACGCCCGTCTGACCGATCCCGGTCCGGAGGTCGTCGAGGGCGAGCGTCCCCAATTCGGCGGCCACGTACGCTGCGGTTTGATGCTCCACCATGGAGAGCTCGGGATGCGTGTGCAGGCGTCGCCTGGTCGCGACCAGGTCGGCTTGTGGAATCGAGGCGATCGTCACGATCAGGCTTTCGTTGGTCGTGCCGGATGGGTTTCCTGGGCCGTCGCAGCCGAAAACAAAGCGCCTCGCCGCGAGCGATCGCGACGAGGCGTCGTGGTTGCCGGGATTCCGGCTAGTTGACCGTACCGCTGGTGGTGGTGACGTAGACGGTGATCGTCACGCTCCCAGAATGGTTGTCGCTTACGGTGATTTGGCACGTGCCGCCTGCGAGGGCGGTAACGTTGAACGTGCCGCTCGGACCGGTCGCGCTCGCGGTGAAGGTCGCGATCCCGGTACACGAGTTCGGAGCCGCGCTGGTCGCGGTGAATGCACCGCTGTAGCCGGGCTCCGAGACGGTAAAGCTCTGCAACGAGCCGGACGACGTGAACGCCAACGACGACACGTTGGCGGGCAGCGGGGTCGGCGCCGGGGTGGGGGTCGGCGTCGGCGTCGCGGTCCCGACCGGCGTCGGCGTCGGCGTCGGGGCCGCACCGACGACCGGTGGCGGGGTCGTGTTGCTGCCGTTGCAGCCCGCCACGAACAGCGCGGCGATGACCGTCAGACCGGCGAGTGCGCTGCGAAGACGCATGGTCGCTGCCTTTCTCTTCTCACGCATCAGTACACCAGCTTTCCGACCCGGCCGGGGTTGAGCCCGGTGCCGGGTTCGGCGAACCAGAGCGATCCATCAGGCGCCACCGCGATGCCTTTCATGCCCAAGCCGGCGACCGGCGAGGCGTACTCGGTCACCGATCCGCCGGTCGTGACGCGGCCGATCATGTCGACGCCGGTCTCGGTGAACCACAGCGCGCCGTCGGCGCCGGCCGTGATCCCGGTCGGATTCGAATTCGGCGTGATCGTCGGGAACTCACCGGTGACCGAGAACGAGTTCGGGCTGAGCCGGGCGATGTTGTTCCGCCCGTTCTCGGTGAACCACACGTTCCCGTCGGGGCCGCGCACGATCTGCAGCGGTCCCGTCCCGGCCGTCAGCGCGATCTCGGTGATCGTTCCGAACAGGTTGGAAGTCCGTCCGATCTTGTCGACCGCCGACTCGGTGAAGTAGAGGTTGTTGTCGGGCGCGGTCGAGATGCCGTACACACCCGAGCTGGCGGTGGGTACCGTCGTCTCGCCCGCGATGCCGGAGCTGATCCCTTGGAACCCGACGTGGTTCCCGGTGGTCGCCACGTACCAGACGTTGCCGTCGCCGCGATCGACCAGAAGCTGCGGTGTGTCGCCGCCGAACAGGGTCGAGAACTCGGTGAACGTACCGGTCGTCGTGACCTTGCCGATCTTGCTCGCGCCGAACTCGGTGAACCACAGGTTGCCGTCGGACGCGCCGATGATTCCCTGCGGGTTCGAGGCGGCGGTTGGGATGGCGAACTCGGTGACCACGCCGGCCGGCGTGATCCGCGCGACGGCGTTGCCGACCGACTCGGTGAACCACATGTTGCCGTCGGACCCCGCCGCGATCCACTGCGGCCGGTTGGTCGCGACCGGGATCGAGAACTGATAGAACGTCGGGGTCGGCGTGAAGCCTGTCGACACGGTCGCGACGCCGCCCGCCGTCGCGACGACTGACGCGAGCGATTGACCCGGCAGCCCGCTTGCCAGCGTTCCCCCGTTGTACGTCAGCGTCGCGGTCGTCGCAGCGTTCGGGATGTCGTTGGCGGAGAGCGCCAGCGTGCCGCTTGCCGACGGATCGCTGATCGCCAGGTGAATCGGCGTCGAGTAGTCGCCGGGTCCGACGATCGTGTTGCCGTCGGCATCCTTGGCAGCGACGTTGACGTTGACGGTCGCCGGGACTCCGGCGTTCGGTGAGGGGTTGCTGAGCGCGATCGTCATCGTCGTGACGACGCCGTTCAGCGTGGCGGACACGGCGTTCGCCGTTCCGAGAACGATGACTTTGGTGACCGACGCCCGGCCGAGCACGTTGCCCTGCCCGTTCTGTGCGTCGAACACGGCGAACGCGAACGTATCGGTGCCGACCGGCGCGTCGATTTGCATCGTGCTCGCCGGCGCGTTGAGGAATTGCTGCGTGCCGCCATTGACCGAGACCGAAATGCTGCGGGCCGTCGCGGGGACGTATTTCGGCGTCCGCGCGACCGATTGGGCCGCCGCGGCCCAAAGCATCGTGAAGGTGACCTTCACCATCTGCTGCGTAGGCTGCACCGGCGCGGTCGCCGCGGGCGGCGTGACCGCGGTTCCGCCGCCTCCGCCGCCGCAGGCAGCGAGTACGGCGGCCAGAGCGACGGCGGCAAGCCGCGCACCGCTACGGAACGTACGGGAACTGACGAAGGGCGGAACGCGCATACGCGGGTCTCCTTCCAAAGAGGCCGAGAGTCGGCTCGGGTAAGGCGAAGCGTCGGCCGCCCGGTCCGGCCGATCGGGCGCTCGCTACGACACCGCGCCGGTCGTGGTCGTAACCTGGATCAAGATCGAGGCGCTCAGGCCGCTCGAATCCGTGAACGACATCACGCAACTCCCCGCCTTGATCGCGCTGATCGTGACGATTTGAGCCCCGTTGCTGACGCCCGGATATTGGAAGTTGAACGTGACCGGTGCCTTATTCGTGCAGGCCGTCACCACGAAGGGTACCGTTTGACCGTCTTCGGTGATCAGATATGTCAGCGTTTGGCCTAACACCGTAAAGTTCGCCTGCGCCTGTGCGACGCCGATCGTACCCGCGGCGGGCGTGGTCGCCCCGCTCGCGAGCGGGAAGAGCAGCGGCCCCTGCGGTGTGACCGTCGACGTCGGAACGGGCGCCGGGGCGCTTCCGCCGCCGCCGCCGCCGCACGCGACAAGCGTCAAGCCCAAGCCGATTGCAAGGGCGAAGAACAGGGCGTGTGCGATCCGCATTGCGGTGGCCTTTCTCAACGAGCTGAAAACACGCATCTCAGTACACCAGTCTTCCGACGCGGCCGGGGGTGATGCCGTTACCCGGCTCGGCGAACCACAACGACCCGTCGGGCCCCACGGCGATGCCTTGCGTGTTCAGGCCGGTGACCGGCGAGGTGTACTCGGTCATGACGCCGCCGGTCGTGACGCGGCCGATCCGGTCGAGCCCGGTCTCGGTGAACCACAGCGCGTTGTCCTGGCCGACGACGATCCCGGTCGGGTTCGAATTCGGCGTGACGGTCGGGAAATTGCCGGTGACCGTGAACGAGTTCGGCGAGAGGCGTCCGATCAGGTTGGTCCCATTTTCGGTGAACCACAGGTTGCCGTCCGGGCCGCGCACGATCTGCAGGGGGTGGGTCCCGCTCGGCAGCGCGACCGAGGTGACCGTACCGAACAGGTTGTTGATGCGGGCGATCCCGTCCGCGCCGGAAGCCGACTGGGTGATGTACAGATTGTTGTCCGGCGCGGTCGCGATCCCGTAGGGTTGCGCGCCGGCGGTGGGGAGGGTCGTCTCGCCCGAGACGCCCGAGCTGATCCCCTGGTAGCCGATGTGGTCACCGGTGAGCCCGGTGTACCACACGTTGCCGTCGCCGCGATCGACCAGCAGCTGCGGCCCGTCGCCCCCGAAGAGCGTCCCGTTCTCGATGAAGGTCCCGCTCGTGGTGAGTCTGCCGATCTTGCTGCTGGCGTACTCGGTGAACCACAGGTTGCCGTCGGAGGCGCCGATGATCCCCTGCGGGTTCGCGTTGGCGGTCGGGATCGTGAACTCGGTGACGACGCCGGTCAGCTGGATCCGCGCGACTTTGTTGCCGGGCGATTCGGTGAACCACATGTTGCCGTCGGAGCCGGCCGCGATCCACTGCGGGCGGTTGGTCGAGGTCGGGATCGAGTACTGATAGAAGGTCGGCACCGGTGCGAAGGTCGTCGACACGCTCGTCACCCCGGCCGCGCTCGCGGTGATCGTCGCGGTCGTCAACGTTGCACCGTTGTACTGCAGCATCGGCGGCGGGGAGGTGCTCGAGATCGAGTTGCTCGAGAAGGACAGCGCTCCGGCCTCTGCAATCGCCGGAATGGTGGCAGTGAGCTTGATCGCCGTGTTGTAGTTGGTCGAACCGATGATCAAGTTGCCGTCGGCGTCCTTCGCCTGGACGAAGACATTGATCGAGGCAGCCGCGCCGGCGGGCGGCGGCGGGTTTTGGAGTGAGATCAAGAGTGAGGCGATGACGCCGTTGAGGACGGCCGTCACGACGTTCGCCGTGCCGGGCACGACCTCTTGGGTCACGTCTGCAAAGCTCAGGATATTGCCAACGCCGTTCGGTTCGTCGTAGGTGGCGAACGTGAACGTGTCCGTCCCAACCGGCGCGTCGATCGAGATCGTCGTGGCTGGATAGTTGATGTATTGCGCCACGCCGCCGTTCACTCCGATGGCGACGCTTTCCGCCGTCGCGGGCACGTATTTCGGCGTTCGCTTCACCGACTGCGTCGCCGCGTTCCAGTGCATCGTGAACGTGACCCGCGCCGTCCCTTGCGGATCGCTGGGCGCGGCCGCGTGGGTCGCCGCCGGCATGGTGCCGGAGCCGCCGCCCGCGCAACCGCCGAGCAATGCGGCGATCGCAGCGAACGCGATCCCTCGGGCGATGGGCCGGCGACGGGAACTGCCGATCGATGGCGAGTTCATATCTACTCTCTCCTTAAACTCAGGCCGTCAGCCTCGGGCAACCCCACCCTCCCGCGGCTCAACGGGCCAAGCGCTTCCCTGTTGCCGTGGTTGGAGGGAGGGGCTGCTAACTCCCCTCGGCCCGGCAGGTGTGACGCCGAACGGACCCGGAAGGAACCTGCTTCGATGACAGGTTCGTACGGACACGGCGCGAGTTCCGTGCCGCTGCTCGGCGAGACGATCGGCGAGAACCTCGACCGCACCGCGCGGCTGGTCCCCGAGAACGACGCCGTCGTCTCCGTCCATCAGGGCCGGCGGCTCAGCTACGCCGCGTTCGCGGCCGAGACCGACCGGCTCGGCAAAGCGTTCGTCGCGGCGGGCGTCGGGCACGGCGAGCGGGTGGGGATGTGGTCGCCGAACTCGCTCGAATGGGTGGTCGCGCAGTACGCGACCGCCAAGATCGGCGCGATCCTGGTCAACGTCAACCCGGCCTACCGCCTGCACGAGCTCGAGTACGCGCTCCGTCAGAGCGGCGTGAGCACGCTGATCGTGCTCGACCGCTACAAGACCAGCGAGTACCTCGCGATGGTCCGCGAGGTGCGCGGCGCGCTGCCGGCGCTGCGCCAAGTCGTCGTCGTCGGCGAGGAGGCGCCGCGCCGCGACGAGACGGCTTGGGACGCGTACCTCGCGCGGGCGGCGGAGTGCGACGAGGGGACCCTCGCCGCGCGCAAGGCTCGCTGCCAGTTCGACGAGGCGATCAACATCCAATACACCTCGGGGACGACCGGTTTCCCGAAAGGTGCGACCCTCTCGCACCACAACATCCTCAACAACGGCTTCTTCATCGGCGAAGGCTGTCGCTACACGGCCGCGGACCGCGTCTGCATCCCGGTCCCGTTCTACCACTGCTTCGGGATGGTGCTCGGCAACCTGGCCTGCACGACGCACGGTGCGGCGATCGTCATCCCGAACTGGACCTTCGACCCGGTGCTCACGCTCGAGGCGGTCGTCGCCGAGCAGTGCACCTCGCTGTACGGCGTGCCGACGATGTTCATCGCCGAACTGGCGCTGGCGAACTTCGGCGACTTCGATCTGGCGACGCTGCGGACCGGGATCATGGCCGGCTCGCCGTGCCCGGTCGAGGTGATGAAGCGGGTGCAGAACGAGATGCACATG
>Ga0182024_10023009_pt1 | contig 11192 bp, 8 predicted proteins | sample P32metaG_FD_120480 | JGI IMG/M metagenome (GOLD analysis project Ga0182024, IMG submission 120480) | Permafrost microbial communities from Stordalen Mire, Sweden - P3-2 metaG (Illumina Assembly) | ecosystem: Environmental > Terrestrial > Soil > Wetlands > Permafrost | place: Sweden: Stordalen... | reverse complement strand
CATCCTACGATTTCGATTTCATGGAATGAAGTGTTGTTGAGCTGGCCTTCGGTGTTGTGGTTCTATGCGAAACATCTGCTTATGCCGATTCGGTTGAGCGAATTTTATTCGCTCGATTATGTGCGCCATTTCAGCGACCGTCTGGTCTTGTTGCCGCTGTTATTTTTGCTGGCCGCCGGGGTAGCTTTATATTTTTTGAGCAGAGTCCTTCCACAAAAGCAGGCAGCACTGTTTGCATTGGCGCTGATTGTGGTTCCGTTATTGCCGGTGCTCGATCTACGTTCGCTAACTATCGGCGATATTGTTCATGATCGCTATCTGTATCTGCCTTCGGCTGGCTTTGCGATGCTGGTCGCGCTTTCTGTGGCTGCGTTGAGATCTTACGTGTCTGCGCCCAAATATCGCGCTTTGCCGGCGTTGCTGACAGGTGCGGCCTGTGCATTGTTTATGACGCTTAACCTTGAGCAGCAAGGGCAATGGCACGACGACGTTCAACTCTACACTCGCGGCGTGGAAATGGCGCCCGACAACTTAACGGTGCGCGATAACCTGGCCAATGCTTTGCTGGCTGCGAAACAGCCGGAGCGGGCGATTTCTTTGTATCGTGAAGTGCTGAAGCGCAATCCGAATTTCTGGCGCTCCAACTACAATCTGGGAGTGGTTTACTATAAAAGCGGCAATGCGGCAGCGGCTGAAACGTTGCTGCAGCGAGCCATCAGGATTGATGGCTCCGATTCCGATCAGTACATTTACTTCGCGCTCGCGGAGCTGCAATTGAAGCGCTTTTCGCAAGCGGCTGATGCTGCGCGGGAGGCGATCGCTCGAAATCCGCAAGCGCATGGTTACCACTTTATTCTGGGAATGATCGACGAAGCTCAGGGCGACTGGGCGGGAGCGATTGCGGCCTTTCGCGGGGAGTTGGCCGAGCATCCGGATAATGCTGCAGCGCAGTCCGAACTGCAAAAAGTGGAGCAAATTTCGGCGCACCCCCAGTCTTAACGAGCCTCTGAAGAAGCATGGGCACTCGCAGTACATGCCCGGCTGATACCTACCTTCGTTACTGCCCCTTCCCTAGACTGAACTCAGCCCTTCCAGCGATAGGCATTTTCTTGGGCGAGGCCTATGTGCCCTAGAACGCGATTTGCGAACTCCTGAGCCATCTCATCAACGCTTGCGGGATGGTTGTAGAAGGTGGGGATGAGCGGAAAAATTGTGGCGCCGGCATCGGCTGCCAACGACATGTTACGGATGTGAATCTTATTGAGAGGGGATTCGCGAACGCAGAGCACGAGTGGCCGACGTTCTTTAAGGCTGACGTCGGCGGCGCGTTCTAGCAAGCGAGATGCAGTGCCGTTGGCGATGCGGCCGAGAGTTCCGACGCTGCAGGGGAGGACGATCATGGCCTCCGAAGGATATGACCCGCTGGCCACGTTGGCGCCGATATCGCTGTTGGATTGCTGCTGAATCTTGCTGGAAGTTTTGCCGATGATTTGACGTAGAAGATCGGAGCGCCCTTCGATCCCGAGTTCTTCTGCCATAACGCGGAGTGCGCTATCCGAGGCGATGAAGTTTACAGTCTTCACCCGAGAATCGCGTTCCAGGGTGAGTAGAAGGTATTTCAGGAATACGGAGCCGCTGGCGCCGGTCGTGGCAACAGTCAGGTTCTCTACTGTAGGTGGCAAAGTTTGAAGCTCCGCGAGGCATCAAAGTGGGGCCTCGAAAGCTGAGGATAGGGAGGCTTGGAAGGCAAGTCAAGGCGGCGCGAAATTCTCTATGGCAACAACCGGCATTCTACGATCGCGGCGCAGCGCTGCACAGCTCCACGCTATTGCCAGCGTTGAACGCGAGATTCGCGCCGTGGATCGGGCCGCGGGCCGCAAATATCTACGTGATTTTCGCGATGCGTATCGTTCCTACCAAAAACTTGTAACTCCAGATGATGTTCGAAACGAAATTACAAAGGCGGGAGTGGTCCTAGTCGGCGATTATCACGCGTTGCCGAACTCGCAGCGCTATCTGGCATCGCTTTTGGAGCAGGCTGAGTTTAATCAGCGCCCGATCGTTTTGGGAGTGGAGACAATTTTTTCCCGCGACCAGCACATCCTCGATGAATGGAGTCGCGGCGAAATCGATGAAGCCGAATTGCGGCAGCGCATTCGCTTTGATTTTGACTGGGGATATGATTGGCAGCCGTTTTACGAGCTGCTCTCGGCCGCGCGCGATCATGGCGTTTTCGTCTACGGGCTCGATTGCATGCCGCGGGAAGATTTGCGCAAGATAGGGGCGCGCGACCGGCACGCGGCGGATAAGATTTCTGATCTTCGCCGCCGGCATCCGGATGCGCTTGTGATGGTCCTTTTTGGCGAATCGCACCTCGCGCCGCAACATTTGCCTGCCCTGCTGAAGCAGCATCTGCCTACTGAACGGATGCTGACTGTTCTGCTCAATGTGGACGCGCTGTATTGGCGCGCTGCGGGAGAAGATCGCGACCACGTTGAGGCGGTCGAAGTGCAAGATGATGTATTGTGCGTTTTTAACGCGACCCCACTTGAGAAGTATGAAAATTACCGGCTGTGCCTGGATCGCTGGGGCCGCGACGATCACAGCGCTCCTGACTTGGGGCCGACTTTCTACAATTTGATTGATGGGATGGTGCGATTTCTCGGCATCAACCAGTATTCGCCGCACAATACGACGCAACCGCGACTGCTGGTTGACTTGATGCCGGAAGTGTATTCGCGCAGCTCTGACGCTCTGCTTCGACGGTTGCTGTCGCGTAAAGGGTTCTCAGCGGGAGATCGCCGGTCGTTGTTGCGGCGGGTTCGTGAGCGCGGCAGCGTTTATCTGGCGCCAATTAATGCCGTATACGTACGCCGGTTTCACATGACGGCTTCGGCAGAGGATGCAACCCGCTTTCTGCATCAGGCGTGTCGCGGGTTGCCGAGCCGTTGCGGCAAGGCTGTTCTTCAAGGCGAGACTTTGGCTGACGCACAACCTCTCGGCGAGAACGATACGTTTTATATTGCCGTCCTTGAGCACGCATTAGCATTTTTTGGGTCGCGCATTTTGTATCCGGCGCGTCCCGCGTTTCGCGACAGCGATCTGGCGGCGTTGCTGGATGTGACTCGCGAGGATCTCGAGCAGGAAACTTCGCTGCCCTTCGCGGAGGCGGTGGAGGCGTTGCAGTTTCTGATTGAACATCGCGAACAAAACTTATCTGCCGATTCTCGCTGTCGCAAAGGTTCGCGCAGAGTTGGCTCCAGCGAGTCGATCATGGAGGTTCCAGCCTTTAGCGGCCGCAAGTACGAATATGTGGCAGAGCGGCTTGGACATCTCGTTGGCACGGATTTGTACGACGCCTATCTCGACGGGCAAATGAGCACGACTGGATTGCGCAAGCTTTTCTTAACTTACATTGAGCGGGCGGGAGTTGCGCGGGAGACGTACGTTCAACTCGTTGCGCGCCTCAGGGCGAAGTAAGAGAATTCCGATATGGCGGAGTCGTAACCCTGAATACGTCCGCCGCTACGTGATTTATTTTCCGGCTAATTCTTTTTTTACGGCTTCGCTTACTGCTTTGCCGTCGACGCGCACTCCGGCGGCGGCAAATCTTGCCATGGCGGCTTTCATTACGGTGCCCATGTCTTTCATGGCAGGAGGGGGCGTGATTTCGGCGATGGCGGCGCGAACTCCGGCGGTGATTTCTTCTTCTCCAGCGGCTTTGGGGAGATAGGTTTCGATAAGAATGATTTCGGCGGCTTCTTTGTCGGCCATTTCCTGGCGTCCACCTTTGGTGAATTGCTCGACTGAATCTTTGCGCTGCTTGATCAGCGTGGAGAGGACCTGGTGCGATTCTTTGTCGTCGAGGGGCGCCATCTTTTCGATCTCGCGATTCTTGAGCGCGGTCTTGACCATGCGCAGGGTAGAGAGTTTGTGCTCTTCGCGGGCCTTGATGGCGGTGACGATGTCTTTTTGAATTTGGTCGATTAGGGGCATGGCGGAATTATAGCCGGGACAAACCTTTCACCACAGGGGGCACAGGGAGACAGGGGACACAGGGAAATTAACCGCTGCTTAAGCCGATCTTAGGTGATGATGCCGCTTTCCGAATCAACGTTCTTTCACATATTCTGTTGAGTGAGTCTCTATTGATTGAACCTGACTTCATTTCTCATGCTTAAGAAAAATAGATTATTTACTCCTGGGCCAACGCCTCTACTTCCTTCTGCGCAGATGGCGATGGCTTCTTATGGTGCGCATCATCGGACGGCGGATTTTCGTGCGCTCTTCACGCGAGTGCTCTCTGACGTGAAGGAATTTATCGGAACTCAGAATGACGTGCTCGTGCTGACATCTTCCGGTACCGGGTTTATGGAGGCTTCAGTTTCGAATCTGACTTCACCGGGAGACCGGGTGCTGGTGCTCACCGCGGGCAAGTTTGGCGAGCGCTGGAGTTCGTTGGCGAAGGCTTTTGGCTGCTCGGTGGAGACGGTGACCGCTCCTTATGGAGAAACTTTTTCGCTCGACGAGGTGCGCGGCAAGTTGACGCCGGAAACTCGCTGCGTTTATGTGCAGGCCACGGAGAGCTCGACGGGCGCGCGGCACGACGTTAAAGCGATTGGCGAGTTGGTTCGTGCTATGCCTGACACTTTATTGGTGGTCGACGCAATTACGGGGCTCGGCACAACTCATCTTGGCGTCGATGCGTGGGGAATTGACGTCATCATTGGCGGATCGCAGAAGGCCTTAATGATTCCGCCGGGCTTGGCTTATGGGGCGATCAGCGAGCGGGCTTGGCGGCGGATGGAGACGGCGAAGTCTCCGCGGTATTACTTCGATTTACGAAAAGAGCGAAAGGCGGCGGCCAAGGCCGAGACTGCGTCTACTCCTGCCACAGCGTTGTTTGCAGGAATGGCGGCGGCATTGGAGTATGTGCGGCAAATGGGAGATGGAGATCTGGTGTCGGGACGCAACGCGCTGATTGCGAATGCGGAGTTGTGTGCGGCAATGACGCGCGCTGGGGTTGAGGCGCTGGGGCTGAAGTTATTTGCTACGGTGTCGCCTGCAGCGGCGCTTACGGCGGTTGCGGCTCCCGCTGGTATCGATTCGACTGCGATCTGCAAATTTTTTCGTGAAAGATTTGGCGCGGTCGTGGCGAATGGGAATGCGGAGTTGAAGGGGAAACTGTTTCGCATCGCGCATATTGGTTACTACGATTATCTGGATACGATTGGGATTCTGGGTGCGCTGGAGCAGGTGATGGCCGACGTTGGTGGCAACGCAGAGTTTGGGTGCGCCGTGAAGGCGGCTCAGGAAGTTTATGCTCGGTCGATTGCGAAATTAGAAACTCGTGCGGGGTAGCTGGACAAAAACAGGTCCTTCGCTTCGCTCAGGATGACAACTCCCGAAGAGATTGAAACTTGTTACGGTTTTACTGCGAGTCTAGGGATTGGCGGCGCAATTTGCGATTTTCTGCGAGTAGGGACATGGAGTGCATTAAATTCTGCAGGGTGACAATTCCTACTAGTTGTTGTTCATCGACTACGGGGATGATGCTGAGATTGCGGGCGGAAAGTTTGCGGAAGGCGGAGGCCAGCGACTCCTGCCTGGCGGCGACTTCGAAGATGCGATTCATTACTGCCTGGACGTAGCCATTTCCGTCGGCGCGCAGGGCTTCGAGTAGTTTTTGTTTCGATACAACGCCTACCATGTCGCTGCCGCGAACTACGGGGAAATCATCCTGCAAGGTGTGTACCGCTTTTTCGAGCGCGTCTTCGAGAGTGTCAGCGGGAGATAGCGTGGCGAAGTCGGTGAGCATGACTTCTTCGAGACGAACGCTTTGCAGAACGGATTGAAAGACCGCCGACCTTTCCTCCAGTTGTGCTCCGATGAACAGGAAGAAGCCGATCATTACCAGCCACCAGTTGACGAGTAGAATTCCAACCATCATGAAGAGGATGGAAAAAACGTTACCGATACGGATGGCGCGTTGGGTGGCCTGAACCATATCCATGCGGCGGGAAAAGATGGCGCGCAGAACGCGTCCGCCATCCATGGGATAGGCGGGAAGCAAGTTGAACAGGCCGAGGTAAACGTTCACCCACACTATGCTGCGGTAAAGAGCGCTGGAGTGGAGTAACGGTTTGGCGGTCACGGAAAAACCGGGTATAGCGGCGGTCAAAACGAGAGCGGCCACCCCGGCTATTAGAAGATTTACCAGCGGCCCCGTAACCGCGATGCGTATATCGCGGAGCCAGGCGTTGGGGGAGTCGGGCACGGCGTTGGCTTCGTCGAGGATGGTAACTCCGCCGATGGGAAGCAGGATGATGCCTTTCGCGGGAATGCCTGACCCGCGAGCGACCAAGGCGTGACCCAATTCGTGCAGCACTACGCTGCCGAAAACGATGCCGACCAAAGCGAGCCCGTGCACGACGGTGTTGGCGTCTTGTGCGCCCGCTTCCATGCTCCAAACAACAAACAGTAGAAAAACGAACGTAAGATGAATGCGGATTTCGATTCCGAAGAGACGTCCGACCGGGATGGACCAACTACGCATCGACATACCTACTAATATTCTATCTGCTTAGACAATCTTTGATATGGCGGAGATGCTAGAAGGGGAAATCGGAAGGGCTGGGCCGGAGGGGCGATAGCGCCTCTGAAGCGACGGCGCAGATGCTTGTAGAGACGGGGCAAGCCCCGTCTCTACAAAGGCGTCGCGCAGCAAACATGGTCGTGCCGTGGAAGAGTGAGCGAAGCGTATCAAATTTATGAGGGTTATTGCTGGAGAATATCGGCGTCGTTTGCTGCGGTCGCTGCCTGGGCTTGAGATTCGTCCTACGTCGGATCGGCTCCGGGAGACGCTATTCAATGTGTTGTGTGCGGGGAATCCGGCGGCATTGGCGGATTCGACTTGGATTGATTTGTATGCGGGGACGGGCGCGGTGGGAATTGAGGCTTTGAGCCGTGGGGCGCGCATGGTGCATTTTGTTGAATCGTCAAAAGCGGCGGCGGAGGTGATTGCGGCGAACCTTAAGTCGCTGGGGATTAGTGGTGGATTTGAGATCATGAAGGTTGATGCGGTGCGGGCTTTACGGCAATTGGAGGCGTCGGAAAAATCTGCTGATTTCGTATTTCTGGATCCTCCATACTCGATGGCGGAGGAGTATGTAAAGACGCTGGCGGCGCTGGGATCGGCAAAAATTTTGCGTGAGCAGAGCGTTGTGATTGCCGAGCATGAGAAGCGGTTCGATCCGGGCGAAGTGTTTGGAGATATGCGGCGGTATCGGAAGTTGGTGCAGGGGGATGCGGCGCTGAGTTTTTATCGCTTCGCCAAGATCGTTTCAGAATGACGAAAAAACCTTAACCACAGAGGGCACAGGGGCTTTGCTCACAGAGGGACACAGGGGACGGCTCAGGGCCACAGAGACTTGATCCGGACGCTGGAGTCGCTATCGACGGGGCGGTCGTTATAATCGGAGCGCATGGCTAATTTTCCATCGGTTGACGAGCAGCTCGCATACATCAAGAAGGGCGCGGCGGAGATTGTTAAGGAATCGGAGCTGCGCTCGAAGCTTGAGCGTTCGCTGGCGTCGGGCAAGCCTTTGCGAGTGAAGGCGGGTTTTGATCCTACGGCGCCGGACCTTCATCTGGGGCACACGGTTTTACTGCGCAAGCTCAAACATTTTCAGGATCTGGGACACACGGTTATTTTTCTGATCGGCGATTTCACGGGAATGATCGGCGATCCGACAGGGCGTTCGGCGACGCGTCCGCCGCTGACGCGAGAGCAGATTGCGGAGAATGCGGAGACTTATAAGGCGCAGGTGTTCAGGATTCTGAGTCCAGAAAAAACCGTGGTTGACTTTAACAGCCGGTGGTTCTCGAAATTTTCTGCCGAGGATTTTATTCGGTTGACTGCAAAGTACACGGTGTCGCAGATGCTTGAGCGGGAGGATTTTCATAAACGATTTCGTGAAGAGAAGCCGATTGCGATGCACGAACTGCTGTATCCGCTGGCGCAGGGGTATGACTCTGTCGCGCTCGAAGCAGATGTGGAATTGGGCGGCACCGATCAGAAATTTAATTTGCTGGTGGGGCGCGAGTTGCAGCGGGCTTATGGGCAGGAGTCGCAGGTGGTGCTGACGACTCCGATTCTGGAAGGCCTCGACGGCGTCAACAAAATGTCGAAGTCGCTGGGGAATGCGATTGGAATTCGCGAGCCTCCGCTGGAGATGTACGGCAAGGTGATGTCGATTTCTGACGAGATGATGTGGAGATATTACGAGCTGCTGACGGATGTGCGGGTAGAGCAGATTGCGGCGATGAAGGCGGATGCGGCTAGCGGGAAGGCGCATCCGATGGCGCTGAAGAAAGAGTTGGCGCGGTCGATTGTGGCGGACTTTCACTCGGCGGATGCGGCGGCGAAGGCGGGGGAGGACTGGGCTAAGCAGTTTCAGAAGGGCGGCGTGCCGGAAGATGTCGAGGAAGTCGCAGTCAGCTACGCGGATGTTGAATGGTCCCAAGAGGATCTAGACGTTTCCCCGGATGGCTTTGTGGGATTTCAGTCGGCAGGGATCGGACCCGTGCATCTGGGCATTCGGCTCGACCGCTTGCTAGTCAAATGTGGTCTGGCTGACTCCGTGTCGGATGCGGTTAGAAAACTGAAGGCGGCCTCATCTGAGAAGGACTCAGTTAAGATTCTGGACCAGTCTGTTGCGGACCTAGAGTACGCCGAACAGCGTTCGCGAATTCTCGTTACCTTTCACGGATCATCCGCGCGGCTGATGCTGCGCGTGGGCCGGAAGGTGAAAATTGCTGTAATCCAACGTCATCTCTCCTCCTGAGTTGCAATGACTGCGCGTGGACGGACGAATGCGTCCGTCGCTATGTGGGTAGATTTGGACGCATTGTGTGCCAGGGGGTGGCTTGTTCGTAGGCGTGGGCGGCTTGCAGGAGGGTTACTCCTCGCCAGGGGGCGGCGGCTAGTTGCAGGCCGATGGGCAAGCCTTCTTTGGTGAATCCGCAGGGGATGGAGATGGTGGGGATTCCCCAGACGTTGAAGGGGCGGGTGTTTCTTAGCATTAGTAATTCTTGCGGGCGTAGGTTCTCGGGATTTTTGCGAAGAGACGCTATCGATGGCGGAGGAATCGGAACGGTCGGCGTAAGCAGCACGTCTATGTCGTTGAATGTCTCATGGATGGCGTGGCGGCTGGCTTGAAGATCGCGGCTGGCGCGGAGAGCATCGGGTGCCGAGATTTTGGCTCCTGTCTGGATGCGGGCGAGCGTTGCTGGGTCGTAAAGTTGGGGGGAGTTCTCGACGTAGGGTTTGTGGTAGGCGTAGGCTTCGGCGCTCGAGAGAGTGCGGTCGGTGGAGACTTCCAGTTTTACGTCTCGAATCTGCCAGTTCAAATCGACGAAGATCTGGATTGCTTTCTCAGTGGCGGCGGCGATATCGGGATGAAGATCGTCAAAGAAAACTTCTCGAGGGATGCCGACGCGAAGGTCCTTTGGCGGTTCATCGAAGGCGGAGACGAGACTTGGCGCCGGCCGATCGACGCATGGATTCGGGGAGTCGTAGTCGGAAAGTGCCTGCGCCATTAGAGCTGAGTCATAAACCGAGTTAGTGAGCGGGCCTACGTGATCGTAGGAGGACGACAGCGGGATGACACCTCGGGTGCTAATGCGGCCGTAAGTGGGCTTAAGGCCGACAATTCCACAAAAGGCAGCGGGGAGCCGAATGGAACCCGCAGTGTCTGAGCCTACTGCTGCAAATCCTAGACCGGCGGCTACGCTGGCGGCACCGCCTCCGGACGAGCCGCCGACGATGTACGCCGTATTCCAGGGGTTACGCACTTCACCGAAGTAACTGATCATCGAGCTGGCGCCGTAGGCAAATTCGTGAAGATTCTGCTTGCCTAAGATGATGGCTCCGGCGCAACGCAGGCGGCGGACGACCTGGGCGTCTTCCTTTGGGACGCGATCCTTGAACAGGGCGCTGGCGGCAGTGGTGGGGACGCCGGCGACATCGATGATGTCTTTGATTCCGATGGGAATGCCGTGGAGCTTTCCGAGATAATTTCCGCGGTAGATTTCGCGTTCGGCAATGCGGGCTTGATCGAGGGCGGATTCGGCAGTGACGGTGATGAAGGCGTTGAGTATCGGGTTGAGCTTCTCGATGCGATTGAGGCAGTCGTGGGTGAGTTCGACGGGGGAAATGGAACGATCGCGAATTTTACGGCTCAGCTCGCGGATGGTAAAGAGCATTGGATCCTCACTAGCAGATTAAATGATTTCAGGCTGGAGCAAAAAACTAAGGGATTACCACAAAGGCTTTACCACAGGGAACACGGGGGTGTCACAGGGATCACAGGGAACTGGAAAGGGTTGAGCTTCTCGATTCGGTTGAGGCAGTCGTGGGTGAGTTCGACGGGGGAGATGGAACGATCGCGAATTTTGCGGCTCAGTTCGCGGATTGATGAAGAGCATTGGATCCTCACTAGCAGATTAAATGATTTCAGCTGGGGCAAAAAACTAAGGGATTACTACAAAGGCTTTACCACAGGGAACACGGGGGTGTCACAGGGAACTGGAAATCTAGTTTAGTTGCGAGTTTTTCAGCCATGTTTGACTTCGATTTTCGCGGCGCGTTTTGCGAAATATTTCACTACGAAATAAACAACTGGGCCAGCGGCCAAGGCCCACGGGCCCCAGCGTAGCGCTATGGGATCACTGTACCGTATCACGACGTAAGTCATGGCTAGCGGCATGGCGATTACGTAGACCAGGCCTAGATTGCCGCCGGGAATGCGGAAGGCTCTGGGCAGGTCGGGGCGCTTACGGCGTAATGCCCAGGCGGAGAGAACGGTCATCACAGTGGTGGCCGCTCGCAGCCAAACGTAGATACTGATCAATTCTCCGAGCGAATTCAAGGCGAGTGAAGCATAGATTGCTGCTGAGATCAGGATGGCGATCCAGTGAGTGCCGTAGCGCGGATGCTTTCGTGTGAGGAAGGGAGGCAGATATCCGTCTTCGGCGAGGGTGAAGGGCATGGGGGTGGCAGTGAGCATGGTGCCGTTGAGCAGGGCGACATTGCCGATCATGGCGCCGATCGTCATTAGATTGCCGAGCCAGGGGCCGCCGATGAGTTGGGCGGCGGTGGAGAAGTATCCGTCATGCCATTGCTGCCAATT
>Ga0182024_10023008_pt1 | contig 11192 bp, 8 predicted proteins | sample P32metaG_FD_120480 | JGI IMG/M metagenome (GOLD analysis project Ga0182024, IMG submission 120480) | Permafrost microbial communities from Stordalen Mire, Sweden - P3-2 metaG (Illumina Assembly) | ecosystem: Environmental > Terrestrial > Soil > Wetlands > Permafrost | place: Sweden: Stordalen... | reverse complement strand
TCCGACGATGCCCGTATGGTGCAACGCCAGGCGCTGGCCGGGCTGCTGTGGTCGAAGCAGTTCTACCATTACGTTGTCGAAGAATGGCTGAAAGGCGATCCCGCCATGCCGCCGCCTCCTCCGGAACGCAAACACGGACGGAATCGAAGCTGGATTCACGTATACAACGACGATGTGCTTTCCATGCCGGACAAGTGGGAATATCCATGGTTCGCTGCCTGGGATCTAGCGTTCCACATGATTCCCTTCGCTCTGATCGATCCCGATTTCGCGAAACAACAGCTCTCTCTGTTACTGCGTGAGTGGTATGAATCGCCGAACGGACAGCTACCGGCCTATGAGTGGGAGTTCAGCGATGTCAATCCTCCGGTGCATCCGTGGGCTTGCTACCGTGTCTACAAGATTGCGAAAAAGCTGACCGGCGAACCGGACTACCCGTTCCTGGAAGCGGTGTTCCACAAGCTGCTGATGAATTTCACTTGGTGGGTCAATCGAAAGGATTCGCGGGGTAACAACATCTTCGAGGGCGGATTCCTGGGCCTGGACAACATCGGAGTGTTCGATCGCTCGAAGCCGCTTCCCACCGGCGGATTCCTGGAACAGGCCGACGGCACCGCCTGGATGGGAATGTACTGCCTGACCATGTTGAGAATCGCAATCGAGCTGACGCCGCACGACCAGTCCTATGAGGATATCGCGAGCAAATTCTTCGAACATTTTCTTTATATCGCGAGCGCCATGAATCGGCTGGGCGAGTGCGGCCTGTGGGATGAAGACGATGGATTTTATTACGACTGGTTGCGCCTTCCGGACGGCCAAAAAATTCCCTTACGCATCCGGTCGCTGGTTGGATTGATTCCATTGTTCGCCGTGACGACGCTCGACCTGGATGTCCTCGACAGGCTTCCTGGCTTCAAGCGGCGTATGGACTGGTTCATCAAACATCGGCCGGATCTGTGCGGCAACATCGCTTCCATCACCCGGCACGGCGTGGACCAGCGATTGCTTCTGTCTATCGTGCATCCGTCGCGGCTTCGGCGTGTACTCGCCACCATGCTGGACGAGAACGAGTTCCTTTCGCCTCACGGCATCCGTGGAATCTCGCGTTATCACAAGGATCATCCGTTTATTCTCCATATCGATGGTCAGGAGTACCGCGTCGCCTACGATCCCGCCGAATCCACCACCGGTACTTTTGGGGGGAACTCCAACTGGCGCGGTCCAATCTGGTTTCCGGTGAATTATCTGATGATCGAATCGCTACAAAGATATCATCATTATTTCGGCGACGAATTTCAGGTGGAATGCCCTACTGGATCCGGTGTAAAGATGAATCTGGCGGACGTCGCGGCTTTCTTGTCGCGGCGGCTTTCGCACTTGTTCTTGCGTGACGAACACGGGCGCCGGCCGGCGTTTGGCGGCGTGGAAAAGCTCCAGACCGATCCGCATTTCCGCGACAACATCCTGTTCTTCGAATATTTCAACGGCGACGACGGCGCGGGACTCGGCGCCAATCATCAAACAGGGTGGACAGCGCTAGTGGCCAAGCTCCTGCAACAGAGCGGGGAGTAACCAAAAAACGTTTCTCGTTCCTCGTTCCTCGTTTCTCGTTGCCGAGCATACCTAACGAGAAACGAGAAACGGACTAACGATTTCCCCGTCCATGCGTCTTAACCGGAGAGGTGAATCGATGAAAAAGCTGCTGTTGTTGTTATCCGCCTGCTCGCTGGTGTTTGCGGGCGACAGTTCCCGCTACCGCGAGGACTTCCACTACTCCTACCCACAGACTGCGGGCGGACGATTTGTGCTTGAGAATTTCAATGGCTCGGTCGAAATCACTGGTTGGGACCAGAACACTGTCGATATCTCAGGCACCAAATACGCTGAAAGTGAAAGCCTGCTCAACGCCATGCACATTGAAGCTTCGAGCTCGGGCAACACGGTCCGCGTAAAAACCACCCGGCCCGACCCACACCATGGAAATATGGGCGCAAAGTACGTCATTCGAGTTCCGCGCCAAACGGCGCTCGAAGACGTGGCCAGCTCGAACGGCTCTCTCCGCGTGGACGACATCGACGGTAATGCTCACCTGGCTACTTCGAACGGATCAATTCACCTGGGCAGGATAAAAGGCAACGTGGATGCCCACTCCTCCAATGGCAGCATCGAGGTGAAAGACGTCAAGGGCGATGTCAACTTCACCACATCCAACGGCGGCGTGCACGCCGAGAACGTGGAGGGTTCCTTTGAGGCCCAGACGTCCAATGGTGGGATTAGGGCACGCCTGCACGATACGCCAAACGGGCGTCCCATTCGGCTCAGCACATCCAACGGCGACATCGATCTACAAGTAGATTCCCTGCACCAGAACGACGTGATGGCAACCACTAGCAATGGCCCGATTACCGTGCGCATGCCCGCAAACGTGGGCGCCAGCCTGCATGCATCCACCAATTCGAACGGATCGGTCCGCAGCGATTTCGATGTACTAATTCATCCCGGAGAATTGTCAAAACATAGGATGGAAGGCACCATCGGCGGGGGCGGTCCGAAGATTGACCTGACTACTTCGAACGGCAATATCAGCCTGCTCAAGATGTAGTTCAATAAAGCGTGGGCACATTACAGTCGTATGCGCTATCGCTCGCGCGCATCGTAGCCGGTTTTACTTTTTCGCTGCACGGTTTCCAGAAACTGTTCGGGTTCTTCGGAGGCATGGGGCATGGAGCCCGCGCGCACTTCTTTTCCCAAATGTGGCTGGCGGGAACTTTGGAGTGTTTCGGAGGCCTGCTGATTCTGCTGGGCCTGTTCACGCGGCCGGTGGCTTTTTTGCTGTGTGGAGAAATGGCAGTGGCGTTCTTCAGAGCGCATTTTCCGCATGGATTCTGGCCAATCACAAACGGTGGCGAGCTGGCCGTGTTGTACTGCTTTATCTTTCTGTACCTGATGACAGCCGGCGCGGGCCCGTTGAGCCTGGATCGCATCATCAGAAAGAAGTAGCTTTCTTCCAACTCCTGGAGATTTCTCCGTGCTTGCGCCATGCGGGTCCAGGGTGACTCGCGCGGGCCGGGGCATAAGCACTAATTTGAGTTGCTAGCAAGAGACCTCGGCTGTGCGGGATCCCGTCTCGTGTCCTCTCCTATGGCTGCAACTTCGCAGAGCGGGAATTGTCTCGCGTCCATGGGTGCACATCAGCGGGTCGGCCGTGATACAGCCGAGTGCGCCGACTCCAAGGCTAGAATGGTGTTGGACCCAATGCGCTCATTACCCTAAGGCGGCTTTCGCTGGTCGGTTCGCGAGGGAGGTCGAATTATGCCAAAAAGCCGCAAGCGTTCAGCAAGGAAGCAGTCGCGGCTTCCAAAGCGAGGTGAAGCCTATCAAAACGCTGTTGCATTAGTCGCGAAGAGTATAGCTCCATCGGCTGATGTCGAGGTGGGAGCTTGGATTGATGGGCCAGACGGTCGTCGCGACCTTGATGTAGTCGTTCGCCCGCAGGGAACTGATTCTACGCGGGTGGTCGTCATAGAGTGCAAGGATTGGAACAGGCCCATTGGTATCGCATTCATCGATGCTCTCGACTCTAAACGCCGAGACCTTGGTGCGTCGATAGCGATGATCTGCAGCAACTCCGGTTTCACCTCCGACGCCCTTCGCAAAGCCGCCCGCGTGGGAATTCCTGCTCTATCGGCATTGATTGAAGGTGACAAGAGAATCCGCGTTGTCGTTCGAGAGCAGATATATACCCGGATTGTAGAGTTTGTTACCCACGCGCCAACATTTCACCATCCGAACCTATCTAACGATCAGAAAAGAATACTAGCTGGGCCGGTATACACAAACGAATGGTCCTACTGCGGTAAGTCGCTCGAAGCATGGGTTGCGGCTAAGTTGGTGCAAGTTGCCGGTGTCGCGACGCGATCACGATCTTTTCTCCTCAAGTGCCAATTTCTAGAACCTATCCCTTTTGATATTAGGGGCATCAGCATCTTCATGAGCAGAATCGACCTCCGTGCGGAGTTCACAGTTCAGTGGATGACGCAGGTTGCGGAGATCGGTGCTTCACAAGGAATGTATGACCATCTTCGGAAACTCGTGCTCGTTGGACCTGGGCCTTATCAGTTCCACCTGAAGAACGTCGATAGTCAGCACTGGGGCACTCCGGTTGGAATCGAAGATGTGCCTCCGCGCTTGCTTATCCCAATGGACGAGCGACCAAATCCGGGAATGCCCCTTGTGGAATTGACACTTGGGATGGTCAAGAATATGCCGCAGAGCAACCCGAAAGACGCGCCGGATCTCGATCGATTCGTTTTGAGCGAGGAGATCGTGGACGAGGCTGAACAATAGAAAACGAACTGGACAAGAGGGAAACGAAAATAGTTGCGGGGAAAAGGGCCTGCGCCATTTAGCGCTAGATCCCAGCCTGGCTGCGCAGTCGCCGACTCGGACTTGTGCCGCTCATGGTCCAAATGGAGGTTTATGCGCGTAGTGAGGGAATCCGCTCCGATCCCGCGAAAGCCGCCTCATTCTTGACGCCGACGGCGGGCTAGGGGGCCGTCCCACAGCGAAAACAGGAGGAGTCTAGCCTCGCAGCAGCCGGACCGCCTCCGACAGCACATTCGTGCCACTGGCCTGCGCAGCGCGTGCTCCGTCAGCGGCGGGTTGTTCTTCACCCTCCCCCGGCGCCAGAAACAAGTTCGCTTCTATGCCGTGCTGCTTGGTGTACAAATCATAGTAACGGCCGCGCGCCGCGTACAGCTCTCCGTGGGTGCCCTGCTCGACAATGCGGCCGGCCTCCACCACCAGAATCTGATCGGCTCGGCGAATTGTGGACAGCCGGTGCGCGATCACGAAAGTGGTTCGTCCCTGCATCAGGTATCTCAGACCTTCCTGAATCATTGCCTCGGACTCCGAATCGAGGCTCGAGGTCGCTTCATCCAGAATCAGTATCCGCGGATCCGCCAGGATCGCCCGGGCGATGGAAACGCGCTGCCGCTGGCCGCCGGAAAGCTTGACACCGCGCTCGCCGACGATGGTGTCGTACTTTTTCTCGAAGCCCTCGGCAAACTCATCCACGCGAGCGATCCGGCACGCCTCCATGATCTGCTGTTCAGTTGCATTGGGGCGCGCAAAGGCGACGTTTTCGCGAATGGTCCCATCAAAGAGAAAAGTCTCCTGCAACACCACGCCCAGTTGCGTGCGGTACGAATCTAGCCGCACTGTGGACAAATCAACACCATCCACTAGGATGGTCCCAGCTTCGGGTGAATGAAATGCCGAGATCAGGCCGATGGTGGTGGATTTACCGGATCCCGAGGGACCCACCAGAGCCGTCACGGTTCCAGGCTCGGAACGAAAAGAGAACTCTTTCAAAATGTCCTTGCCGGCGTCGTAAGCGAAGTTGACATTATCGAAAATCACCTGGCCCGTGATGGTTGGCAGCGAAACGGTGCGGCGCGGATCCTCGTCCTCCGGACGCTCGCGCATCACTTCGCGCGTCCGCTCCAGGCCGGCCAGCGCTTCCGTGAGTTGCGTTCCAATGCCGACGATCTGGAACATGGGCGCGATCATAAACGCCAGCATGGCTGTGAAGGTCATGAACTGGCCCAGCGTCATGGCGCCGGCGAGAATCTGGCGCGCACCCACGTACATAATGAGCGCGCCCACCACGCCCATCAGCACGGTGGCAGAGAGGCTCATAACAGAGGTTGCTGTCAGGGACTTCAGCACATTGGCGAGCAGCCGTTGAACCCCCGCGGCAAAGACAGCCTCCTCCTGCGCTTCGGCATGGTAGCCCTTCACCACCCGCACGCCGCCCAGCGATTCCGTGAGACGGCCGGTAACCTCGGCATTGATCTTGGCGCGCTCACGAAAAATAGGCCGAATAATTCCGAAAGCCTTGCGCAGCACCAGCGCGAACCCCACCACGATTGCCAGCGCGATCACTGTCAACAGCCAGTTGAGGTAAAGCAGGTAGCCCAACACCAGCACTGCGGTCAGCACTCCGCCCACAAACTCGATCAATCCCGTGCCCAGAAGATTGCGGATGCCCTCCACGTCGTTCATGATTCGCGCCACCAGTGTCCCGGTCTTGTTGGAGTCGTAGTATGCCACGGGAAGGTGAGCCACGTGCGTCTGCACTTTGCGTCGAAGCTCGGTAATCAGGCGCTGCCCGGCCTTCGAAACCAGTTGTGTGAGCGCGTACGACGTAATTCCCCGGATCACCGTGGCAGCCATGACAACCATCACCAGAGGCAGCAGCAGATGAATCTGTTTCTTGCCGATTACGTCGTCCACCAGGTATTTCGTGGATGCGGGCAGCACCAGACCGCACGGCGTGCCGATGGCCATCATCAGAAAGCCCAGAGCTAGTATGCCGCGCCGCGGGCGGACCAGTTCCATGATATCCGGCCACAATTCGCGCAGCCGTTCGGACGAACGTTTTTTGGGGGTTTGCGGTGTCACAGCAGCTTAAACTATTGTATTGGATGCTTCCCTTGCTCCGTCGGATGCGCTACGAACCGTTCGGATCTCCGCCTCCGATCCTACCAGGGCCGCGCTCCGATCAGCTTCAAGCCTAGCTCGGAAAGCACTGCGGGGGCTCCCGACTCAGGATCAACTTGTCCCGGCATGCCCCGCCATTGGTCGGGCGCTCGTTTGGTCAGCCACCACGTCATCAGCGAGTTTCGGAGTTGTTCATAATCGTCGGGAGGCTGCAACGTAACGAACGCCGCGATCCTTGGCCGGCTAGACAAATTGGCGGCACTGCCGTGCGGCAGCTTGGTGGACCACAAAATGACGTCGCCCGCCTTACCCGCGATTTGAGTCGTCTTCAAGTGATTCAGCCCTGGTTCGAAGAAATTAAAATCGTCCTTGATCCCGTACCTTTGAAGCCACGCGTCCAGGTTTCGATAAATCTCAGGCAGACACTGGAAACCACCCCCATCGCGGGTAACATCGGTCAACAATACGACGGCCTGCACAGACGGCTCTTCGGGCGCCATCGGGTCGGTGTCCCAATGAATGGTTCCCTGACCGGCGTCCGGAAAGGCCGGGCGAACAGGCGGCCGAAAAATGCACCGGTTGATATCCAGCATGAGCCGCGGGGTCCCGAAGAACTCCGTAAAGAGCTGGTAGAGATTCGGGCACTGCCGGATGTCCCAGAGCGACTGGGCATGATGCATCGGGACAACGCCATCCAGCTCCGGAGGGCCGCCATACCATGTCGAGCTGTCAGCGAGGTCCGCGCCGACGAAGGCGGCAATCTCACGAACTGCGTTCCGGGTGATGCTTGCAGGAACCACATTTCGTATCACCATATGGCCCTCGGCGCGGAATTGCTCCCGGTCGTGGTCCGTGATCCATTGCCGCACGGGAATGTCCCTCCTTGCCAAGGAGGACTCCGGACGGCCCAACAACAGAGCAAAAAGCCCACTGCTGCCTAACTTCCGAATCAGATCACCGGCGGGTATCATAATCGAATCAGCCAGCGCAAGCCGTCGCCGGGATATTCCTAAGACCGTTTACAACCCGAAATCCACTACAGGCTATTTACGGTCGCTCACCGTCGCGGCGCGGGTTTGCGGCAACAGTTTTGAGGATGACGCGCGTCCAGATAGAATGCTAGATTACCATGCCCAATCTCTACGCCGGCACGTCCGGATTTGCTTACGCAAGCTGGAAACCCGATTTCTATCCGGACAAGCTGCCATCCAAGAAATTCCTCGGCTATTACTCCGGGCGGCTAAACGCGGTGGAGGTGAATTACACTTTCCGCCGGCTGCCCTCCGTCTCAACGCTGGAGAACTGGGTCAACGAAACGCGGGCGGGATTTGTATTTCCGCTCAAGGCGCACATGCGGATCACGCACATCCTGCGATTGAAACCATCCGAGTTCACTGAGGTGTTTTTCAAAGCCATCGATCCGCTGAGAGCAGCCCGGCGGTTGGGTCCCGTATTGTTCCAGCTCCCGCCGGCGATGAAATGCGATGAAGCATTGCTAGCCGATTTTTTGAGTACGCTTCCGCCGGATATGCGCTATGCCTTCGAATTCCGCCACGTATCATGGCTCGTGGATCCGGTGTATCGGCTGCTAGAAAAACACGGCGTCGCGTTGTGCCTGGCCGAATCCGAAAAGCTCACGATACCCGAAGTGATAACGGCCAACTTCGTCTACTCGCGCCTGCGCATGCCGGAGTACACCCCAGAAGATCGCAAAGAGATCGCCGCACGAGCCGAACAGTTGCTGAGCCAGGGCCAGGACGTCTACGTTTTCTTCAAGCACGAAGAGACAGCGGCAGGAGCTCTGTATGCCGAGGAGTTGATCAGAGATACGGCGCATGGCGCCGCACCACCTTCCTCGGCTTCTTGAATTCTTGGATTCTGAATTCTTCTTATCTTGCCGCTTTCTGCTTTCTGCCTTCTGCCTTCTGCTTCGGCGCTTCCGCTTCCGAAGCTACGGGCTTCTTCGCGATCGCCAGGCTCTTCTTCAGCGCCTCCATGATGTCGATCACCTTGGACGGCTCGGCCTGCGGCGGCGTCACCACTTCCTGGCCCTTGATCTTGGCTTCAATCAGCGCCTGCAGATTCTCGCGATAGGTGTCCTTGTACTTCTCCGGTTCGAAAGGCGCGGCCAGCGATTGCACCAGCATTTCTGCCAGCTTCACTTCCTGCTCCTTCACCAGGCTAATGTCCGTCCGGAATTCTTCCACCTTGCGAACTTCATTGGCGAAGTACATGGTGTGCATCATCAGACCGCTAGTTCCCGGCCGGAAGATGACGATGTGCTCGCGATTGTGCATTGCGATCTTCGCTACGCCAACGTAGCCCGTCTTTTTGAGCGTGTCGTAGAGCAAGGCGTAGGGCTTTTCGCCCGCGTCATCGGGCGCCATATAGAAGGAACTCTCGAAATAGACCGGATCCACCTCTGTAGTCTTCACGAATTCGAGGATCTCCATCACCTTCGCCGACGATGGCGCCATCCTCTTGATGTCTTCATCCTCGATCACCACGTACCGGTCCTTCTCGTATTCGTAACCCTTCACGATTTCGCTGCGCGGAATGGGCTTGTCTTCGGCCTGGCAGTAAAGCACCTGCTTGATGCGCGAGTTGTCGGTTTTGTGAAGCTGATTGAAGCTGATGGTGTCGCCGCGCGCAGCGGTGAACAGCTTCACGGGAAACGAAACGAGCCCAAAAGTAAGGTGCCCTTTCCAGACAGTTGAGGCCATATCTAGAGATAACATGAAGGTCAAACATTATCAATAAGGAACGTTTCTAGCCCCTTACACTCCACTGTTTCAACAACTTAGCGATCGTCTTGTGGGGCAGGATGGCATCCTGCGCGCGGTTGTTAACCGCGCAATCGGGCGCCGATTGGCATTCGGCGCGCAGGTTGGCAACCTGCCCCACACGCCATGAGTAACGTCTCCGAGGAATCGAGAGTCAATTAAGACTAGCGAAGTTGAGTCCACGATCCGAATGACAACGCCAGAAACGCGCGCCACGACATTGCATGAACCGGCCACAAAACGCTCGCCGAACCCGGTCCAGCCGCGAAAGAAACGCGGGGTCTGGGTCTGGTTTGCCGTACTTTTTGTGATAGCCCTTTCGAGCTACTATCTGGTCCGACGCAACAGCCAGAACGCTGCAGCCACAAAATCGGCCGCGCGACCGGCCGCACGCGCCATTCCGGTGGTGACGGCCACAGCCGCCCGTGGAAGCATGGGTGTCTATCTTAACGGGCTCGGACTCGCAACCGCATTCAACACCGTCATTGTCAGAACTCGTGTTGACGGCGAACTGATCAAAGTGGCTTTCGAAGAAGGGCAGTTGGTGCATGCCGGCGACCTGATCGCTAAAATCGATCCGCGCCCTTATCAGGTTCAACTGGAGCAAGCCGAAGGGCAAATGGCGCGCGACGAAGCCACGCTGAATAACGCCAAGGTGGATCTTACTCGATATCAGGTTCTGATGAGTCAGGACGCCATTCCCAAACAACAGCTCGATACACAGGTGGCAACCGTGCGCCAATCCGAGGGCGCCATCAAGAGCGACCAAGCCACCATCGACAGCGCCAAGCTGCAACTGGTGTATTGCGACATCCACAGCCCGCTCAGTGGGCGGATCGGCTTGCGTATGGTGGATCAGGGCAACATGGTACATGCGGCCGATGTCAACGGCCTGGCGGCTATCACTCAACTTCAGCCCATCGCCGTGATCTTCAATATCGCCGAGGATAATCTCCCGGCTGTGACCCAGAAGATGCGAGCTGGAGCTAGGCTGTCTGTCGAAGCGTGGGATCGGGATATGAAGAATAAGCTCGCATCCGGAATGCTGCTCACCATCGACAACCAGGTGGATCAGACCACCGGAACAGTCCGATTCAAGGCCAGTTTCCCAAATGAAGACGACAAACTCTTCCCTAACCAGTTCGTGAACGCGCGCCTGTTGCTGGACACCAAACGAAATGTTGTGATTGTTCCCGCGGCGGCCATCCAGCGCAGCCCGGATTCCATGTACGTCTACGTTGTGAAATCCGACAACACGGTAGATGTGCGAAACATCGTCTCGAGCCTCACCGAGGGCGACCAGTCCGCCGTCGACAAAGGTCTTGAGGCCGGCGACGTGGTGGTGATCGACGGCGTCGATAAACTACAGCCCGGAGCGAAAGTTTCGGTCGGCGGCAAGGGAAACGCCGCGCCGAAGGGCGGACATCCCGCCGGAAAATCCGCGGGAGCAAGCCACAAAGGATAGCGCATGAGCCCGTCCCGCCCGTTCATCGAGCGACCGGTCGCTACAGCTCTGCTGATGGTGGGGCTTTTGCTGGTGGGTGGCGTCGCGTATCGCGAGTTGCCCGTCTCAGCCCTTCCTGAAGTGGATTATCCCACCATCCAGGTGGTGACCTATTATCCAGGAGCGAGTCCGGAGGTGATGGCATCGTCCGTCACGGCGCCGCTCGAACGCCAGTTCGGAGAGGTGCCCGGCTTGAACCAGATGACGTCCATCAGTTCCGCCGGAAGCTCCATCATCACGCTGCAATTCGTTTTGAGCTTGAACATCGACGTGGCGGAGCAGGAAGTCCAAGCCGCTATCAACGCCAGCTCCAATTTCCTTCCGGTTAATCTGCCGAATCCGCCCATCTACAACAAGATCAATCCCGCCGACGCGCCAATTATGACCTTGGCGCTGACTTC
>Ga0182024_10023007_pt1 | contig 11192 bp, 10 predicted proteins | sample P32metaG_FD_120480 | JGI IMG/M metagenome (GOLD analysis project Ga0182024, IMG submission 120480) | Permafrost microbial communities from Stordalen Mire, Sweden - P3-2 metaG (Illumina Assembly) | ecosystem: Environmental > Terrestrial > Soil > Wetlands > Permafrost | place: Sweden: Stordalen... | reverse complement strand
CCTGGGGTCAAAGAAAGTTACCAATGCGCCCGTCACCCACGACGGGCAGCCCACAACAGTGACCCTAAATCGCCTCGAAATGAGCGAACAGGTTCTGAAATTCCGGGAGGTTCGACGGCGTCTCGTACGAACATACCGCCTCGAAACGTTTCCATAACGCGAGGACCGCGGGATTACTGTGGGCGCCCGCGACCGCTTCCTGGGAAACCCACTCAAAGACCTCGACAATGACTCCGTCCCGAGTGCGCATCACGATCGAAGGGCGATCCGTAACCAGACCCTCCGCGCGCAACGGTGGAAGATGGTTGCGCACCAACTCCAGCAAAGCTTCCTCGCAACCGGCTTTTGGTTTATAGCAGGCAACTGAAATCGATCCCATAGATCAGTCTTTCTTCCGCACCGGCTGGGATTAAAGGAGTGAGAATATCCCATGGCTAATAGCACTCATCAATTCAGGGGTATATGCGGATTCTTCTTCTCACCTTCTGCCTCTCACTCGAAGCTGCATCCTACACCATCTCCACCATCGCCGGCAGCGACTGGGTTGGCGAAAACGTTCCCGCTACCTCCGCTATTCTCCTCCAAGCCGAAGGAATTGTCACCGACAATATCGGCAACATATATATATCCGACGCCAACAATCACCGCGTCCGCTGCATCTCTCCCAACGGCATCATTCGCACCATCGCCGGCAACGGCATCGCCGGATTCGCGGGTGATAACGGACCGGCGTCGTCTTCGCAGCTCAACTCCCCCTACGGCCTGTCATTCGATTTCACCGGGAATCTCTACATCGCCGACCTCGGCAACTCCCGCATCCGCCGCATTACGCCGTCCGGAATTATTTCGACCATTGCTGGAGGAGGCGCTCTCCCGGCCGGGGGGAAAAACGAGGGGAGCATGGCGACTTCGCTCGCCTTCATTTCGCCCCGCAACATCGCTATCGACGGCAACGGCACGGTTTACATCTCCGACTTCGGAGCCCATCGCGTCTATAAAGTGACCCCCGATGGAACGCTAACCACCCTGGCCGGAACCGGCTCGCCCGGATATTCGGGCGATGGCGTCGCGTCACTCGCCATGTTGAACTATCCCACAGCGTTGGCCGTCGATCATCAGGGAATTGTTTATATCGCCGACAGCGGCAATCATTTGATTCGAAAAGTATTTGCGCGGACCCTTACGTCGATCGCGCGCTCGGCGCTTCCGACCGGGCTCGCCTTCGATGGAGTCGCGACCCTCTACGTCGCCGACCATTCCGCGGGGCAGATCCTTGAAATTCCTCTATCGTCGGGAACATCAACCGCCATGAATGTTTCGGCGACCGATGTGGTCTGCGGCAACGATGGCTATCTTTATGTTGCAGATATCACTGTCGCTCGACGGGCAAACGTATTCGGTGCTTCAGCGGTCATTGCTGGAGGAGGCAGCCTGGCTGAAGGCGATGGAGGGCCTGCGATCCAGGCGCGCCTCAATCATCCTACCGGTGTCGCGCTCGATTCCATCGGGAATCTTTATGTTGCCGATAAAGCCAACAACCGAATCCGCCGCGTCGGACTGAACGGAACCATCACCACTTACGCCGGCACCGGCGCATCCGGAAATGCAGGCGACGGCGGAGCGGCCATGCTTGCCACGCTTAATTCCCCTACTTCCGTGACTTTTGATTCAATAGGCGACCTCTATATCGCCGATACCGGCAACGCGCGCCTCCGCATGGTGACCCCCGGCGGCGTCATTGTTCCGGTGCTCACCGGAGCCTTGACGGCGCCCGCATACATGATGTTCGACAGCGATAAAAACCTGTATATCGCTGATTCCGCCGCGATTTTCAAGGTGACTCCTGCCGGTGCCATGACGCCTCTTTTCGCGGGCCTCCAATCTCCGCGCGGAATGGTCATCGATCCAAGCGGCAACTTCTATTTTTCGGAGCCCTTATCAAAACAGGTCTGGATGTTCACTCCATCGGGCACTCACTCGTTAATTGCCGCGGGGGCATGGATCAACCCGCAAGGAATTGCGCTCGATGCATCGGGAAATCTTCTGGTCGCCGATAGCGGGTTAAATCAGGTACTTAGCGTCAATTCCTTCGGCAATGTGACGCCCGTTTCGGGAACCGGAACGCCGGGATTCGCGGGCGACGGCGCGTCCGCGCTTTTGGCCCAGTTGAATGCACCCTCCGATGTTCTGGTGAACTCATCGGGCGTTTATGTCACCGATTCTGGAAACAACCGCATCCGCCAACTTGTTGGTTCGGCAACCCAGATCACTGTCGCGCCGCTAACCGTCATCGGCGCTGTGAACGCCGCGAGCCTTATTCCGGGGCCGATTGCGCCGGGCATGCTGCTGGCTCTGCTTGGTGCTGGATCAACGGTCACCCAGGTGTCGTTCAACGCGATCCAGGCGCCGATTCTTTCTGTTACTTCCAGCGAACTGCTGGTCCGGGTTCCGGTTTCGCTGGAAGGGGTACAGAGCGTACAGATCTCGATCAACCAGATCCCGCAAATCACCGCGAATGTTGTCGATGCCGCTCCCGCTCTGTTTGCGAATCCGACGGGCCAGGCTTCCGTTCTCAATCAGGACGGGACCCTTAACAGTTCATCGAACCCCGCCGCGCGCGGCAGCGTTATTACGCTCTTCGGAACGGGCGAGGGCGTTACCGGGTTGCCGTTTTCTTTGACGATTGGAGGATATTCCGGCTCGATTCTTTACGCCGGTCCGAGTGGTAACTATCCTGGAATGTTTCAGATCAACGCGCAGATCCCGTTCGGATATCTGTCGGCGGGCACGTTGCCGGTGGTCGTCAATGTTGGCACGTTTACCACGCAATCGGGATTGTCGATCAGCATTTTCTAGGCTATTTTCACAGTTGCTATAGACCCAGCCCGGCCAACACAACACAGGCAAAGGCAGGCTAGCGGAATCCCCGCCCTGACGGGACGGGGTTATAACCCCTGGCGTCAGAGTCTGTGTGAAAGGTGCGACTGGCCGCTCCCGAACTATGAAATTGCTCTGATGGATTGCACTTCTTCCTCGAGCCTCACGCCGCACTTTTCCCATACGCCAACCTTCAAGGTTTCAATAAGATGCCATAAATCGCGAGCCGTACCGCCGCCTTCGTTATAAATCAGATTGGCGTGATAATCGGCAACTCGCAGCCCTCCGATGGCCAGGCCCTTCGCTCCCGCGGCTTCTAGAAAATAGGCCGACGGAACCTTCCCTTCGCGGACTACTTTCCCGGGAACTGTCACTCCAGGGGGCAAATCGGCGAGCAGCAGGTTTTTGAAGATGCTGCCGGCACACTTCATCGTGGGAGGGTACTTTTCATTGCGTATTTTGAGGATTCCGTCGGCGGTGGCGCGCAACGCGCTGGAATCGGACTTATTCAGCCTTAAAACAGCATCCAGCACTATCCAGTCCTTAAATGACTTAAAAACACTGCCACGGTAGCTGAAATCGAGCTTATTCGACCTTAATTCGCGCGTCTCGGAACCATTGAAAAAACGCACGCTTTCGATCGATTCCTGAATGGAATGGCCGTACGCTCCCGCATTGCCGTAAATCGCGCCTCCGACCCAGCCAGGAATTCCCGTCATCGTTTCCAAGCCGCTCAAGCCGCGATCGATGGTTCTGTCGACCAGGTCCTGGAGCATTGCTCCGGCTTCGACGCGCACTTCAGTGCCTTCGATTTCGATGTTTTTGGCCGCGTAGCGCAGGACGACGCCGGGGAATCCTTCGTCGTCGACAATCAGGTTGGTGCCTCCGCCGACGATCGCGTGGGGAGTGCCGCTCGATTTCGCGAGTTGCAAGGTTTCGGCCAGCGCATCGACGGTCGAAACGTCGGCTAGCATTCGCGCCGGGCCTCCGATTTCAAAGCGAGTATAGCGGCTAAGCGGAGCGTTCACGAAAAGCTGTACATTGGGAATCGCCGAGAGGCGAAAAAGCATCTCTTCTGATTATATGTTCCCACCGGAAGCCATCACATTCTTAAAAGGTCTCGAGAAAAACAACACGCGCGACTGGTTTCAGCCTCGCAAGGAAATTTTCGAGGCGAAGCTGAAGGAGCCGATGCTCGAGTTCGTGGAATCGATCAACGCCGAGTTGCTGAAATTTGCGCCGGAGCATATCACGGAGCCGAAAAAGGCGGTCTACCGCATCTATCGCGACACTCGTTTCAGCAAGGACAAGACTCCTTACAAGACGCATCTCGGCGCGATTTTTCCACGGCGCGGACTGGGCAAGGATTCGGGCGCGGGCTTTTATTTTCATGTGTCGGCAAAAGGCGTCGGGATCGCTTGCGGAGCTTATAATCCAGGCCCTGAGCAGTTGCTCAAGATCCGGCACTTTATCGCCGGCAACCACAACTTATTGCGCACGTCGAACAAGCTGATGGGTCCGGTACAGGGAACAACTTTGCAGAGGGTTCCGAAGGGCTTCAACGCGGAGCATCCGGCGGCGGATCTGATCAAAATGAAGCAGTGGTATTGGTGGGTGGAGCTGGACCCGAAGCTCGCGACGTCGCCCAAGTTGAAGGCGGAGATCGCGAAACGGTTTCGCGCGATGGCTCCGATGGTGGAGTTGTTGAACAGGCCTTTGTTGGGAAAGGCAAAGACGATATTGGCCGCCGATAAACGCGGATGAACGCAGATGAAAATCATTACGTGGCTTGACTCCCTGCGTGCCGACGCGGTGTTTGCGTGGCGTCGGCTGCGCAAGAGCAAGGTCACTTCGATGGCTGCGATTTTGTCGCTGGCGCTGGCGATCGGAGCTTGCACTTCCGCATTCCGGTTGATCGATGCGCTGCTGCTGAGGCCTTTGCCGATTGCGCATCCAGAGCGGCTGTACGGCCTGGCTCGGTCCTCGCACGACGGCTGGGAGTACGGCCAGTTCACTGAGATGCGAGACGCGGTGGCGAATCAGGCGACCCTGATCGCAATCTCTTTTTCGGAGCAAGTGGATCTGACTTACAGTTCAGACGAGGCGATGGAGAAGGGGCATGTGCAGTACGTTTCCGGGGGCATTTTCGGGTCCTTCGGATTGCGGCCTGCTAGCGGGCGGCTGTTTGCAGAGCATGACGATTATCCGGTGGCAGTGCTATCGCACGATTATTGGTCGCGGCGGTTTGGCGGAGACCCGAACGTTATCGGTCATACGTTCCGGCTTGCCGACCGGATTTATGAGATCGTCGGCGTAGCCAGTGCGGGGTTCACCGGCACCGAGCCTGGAACGGTGATCGACATTTTCATGCCGGCGACGATGCATTGGGGGGTCGGGCACGAATGGTCTGTGTTCCGGGCGTTCGCTCAATTGCAGCCGGACGTCGAGGCGGGTCCCGTTCGCGAGCGCCTGAACGCAACGCTTCACGCGCTCAATTCCCAGCGACGAAGGAATCCGGAAGTACTCACGATGGAGCATGCGGCGGCGGGCGCATCCGGATTGAAGAGCAACTATCGTCTATCGCTCGCGGCACTCAGTGTACTGGTAGCGCTGGTGCTGCTGATCGCATGCGCGAACGTCGCCAATCTGATGACGGCGCAAGCGGCGGCGAGGACGCGCGAGATGGCGCTCCGAGTCGCGATCGGCGCAGGGCGAGGGAGGCTGGTGCAACTGGTTTTAGTCGAGAGCGCGTGGATCGCGTTTCTTGCGTCGGCGGGCGGAGCTTTGTTCGCGTGGTGGTCGGCGCCTTTTGTCGTCCGGATGATCAGTTCGCCGAATGATCCGGTGCGGTTGTTTCTTCGATCGGACTGGAGGGTGTTGGGATTTGGCGTGGTGTTGACACTCGTGGTCACGTTTTTGTTTGGGTTGGCGCCGGCTTTGCGGGTGACCGCTCCCGCTGGTCGCGGCTCTGTGGGGCGGAGGCGATGGATGCGGGCGTCGATCGCGGTACAGGCGGCATTCTGCTTTCTGGTGCTATTCGTTGCGGGACTTTTTGTCACGACGTTTGAGAGGCTGTCGAATCAGCCGACCGGTATTTCCTCCGAACGGATTCTGACTCTCTACACGGTGTCGCGGCACGATCAGCCTCAAGCGTTCTGGACTCAGGTGGTCGAACATTTGCGGGAAGTGCCCGGCGTCGAAAAGGCCGCAATCGCCGATTGGCCGATTCTGGATGGGTGGGGCTATAGAAGCAGCTCTATTTCGGTTAACGGCGCGCGACCAATTGAGGGGGCGTGGTTTCTGAATATCTCGCCGGGGATGCTCGATATTATGAAGATTCCTCTCGTTGACGGTAGGGATTTCACGGAGAGCGATACGAGCGTCGCGATCGTCAACAGCGCGTTCGCAAGGTTCTACTTCAACGGCGAGAATCCTATTGGAAAGTGGTTCGAGGGAAGCCCGACGAATTCGGGACCGCGGCGCTTCCAGGTTGTGGGCCTGGTTCGCGACGCGCGTTATCGCTACCTGCGGGAAGGCTTTTTGCCGGTCGCCTATATTCCGTTTCGAAGGGTGCAGGGGTCGGATCGAGGGACGTTTATTGTGCGCACTCGAAGCGCGAATCCGCTGGCGATGGCGTCGATTTTGCGCCAGGAAATTCCAAAGGCTCGGCCGGAGTTTCGGGTTAGCAATATTCGGACACAGAAGGAGCTGATTGAATCGCAGACTCTACGGGAAAGGCTGTTGGCGATGCTGGCGATGTTCTTCGCAGTGGTCGCGCTGTTGCTGGCGGGGGTCGGGCTTTATGGGGTGCTGAATTATTCTGTCGTCCAGAGGCGGAGGGAAATCGGGATACGCCTTGCGATCGGCGCGCCGGCGAGCAGGATTGCGCGGCTGGTGACTTTGGATATTTTCACGATGGTATTAGTGGGCTCGGCGATGGGGCTCGGGATTGGGATGGCGTCGGTGCGATTTATTGAGACGCTGTTTTTCGAGGTGAAGGCTACGGACTTGGCGATGCTGATGCTTCCGGGCGCGATCGTTATTGGGGCGGCGCTGCTGGCCGCGATGCCACCGGTGATTCACGCGGTCCGGATCGATCCGGTGGAGACGCTGCGGGCGGAGTGATTCATTACCGTGGTAATGTAAGGCATGGCGATCGCTCGTTCGAAGGTTACGGCGCAAGGGCAGATTTCAGTGCCCGCCAAGGTTCGGAGCAGGCTTGGTATCGGGCCGGGATCGATTCTAGCATGGGACGAGGATGGCGACAAGATCGTGGTGCGGCGCGCGGGGAAGTATTCGTCCGCGGATATTCACCGGGTCTTGTTTCCGGATGGGCCACCGAAACGCTTATCGATCAAGCAATTAAAGGAGGCACTCGGGCGCGGTATCGCAGAGCACTATGCGCGCCGTTGACACCAATATTCTGCTCCGGCTATTGATCCGAGACGACACCGAGCAGGCAGAAGCCGCCGATCGCTTTATCGAGAAGGGCGCCTGGGTTTCGATTCTGGCGGTCGCCGAAACAACTTGGGTCCTCCGGACAGGCTACAGGAAGAACGCCGCTGAGGTTGCCTCTGCGATTCAAATGCTGCTGGACCACGAGAACCTTGTTTTGCAGGATTCCGAGACCGTCGAGGCGGCGCTCAAGCTGTTTCGGTCACGGCCCGCGCTGGGTTTTTCCGATTGCCTGATGCTTCATCTTGCGCGCAAGGCGGGACACCTGCCGTTGGGTACTTTCGATCGCGCGCTGGGGCGGGTCGAGGGAGTTCAGAAGCTGTAAGCCGCGCCGAGCTTTATTTGCCCACGACCAGTTCGTTGGTGACCTTGAAGGATCCGGGCACGCCGTTGGCCGCGATGCCGGCCATGTTTTTATCGGCTTCGCTATCGACCACGCCGACCAAGGTGATGTTCCCGTTTTTCACGATGATGTGGATCGGGGGGACCGCACCCATCTGGTAGCGCTGCAAGGGCGGTTTGGAGTAAATCTGGCGATAAGCCGCGCGGCGGATCTGGTCGTCGTTCGGGGAAAGAGGGAGCACTTCGATCTCATTATCGACGTTTTGCACGCCTTCAATCTTTTTCACTGCGCGTTCGGCGTCGGACTTTAGTGTCGGCTGAGTGACCTGGCCGAATAGAGTGACCTTAGTGCCGTCCACGCGGTAGGCGAGATTGTCGAAAACGCCGTAATAGGGGAGCATCACGAGCTCGTGACGCACCTCTTTTACGATTTTGTCCTGGTTCGGCTGCGCGGCAGCGAAAGCGGTAAGTGTAAGGAACAGGAAGGGTTTCATTTGGTCTCCTCGGAGCGTAGATACGCCAAGCGGTGAATTTCATTTCAAAATTTTTATTTACCGTTTTTGCATAGTGTGATACGCTGGTAGTGCCCGAGGGAGTATCGCACTCGAGCCAAAACCCCCACCAATGGAGTCGAAGACAACCACTGAATGAGTTTTACCGTTTTTTTGGGCAACTTGCCCGTTTGGGTAACCGCGGACGATATTAAAGGCTGGCTGACAGCCGAAAACCTGGTCGCAGATGCGATCAAGGTTATCCGCAATCCGGAAACACAGGAGTCCAAGGGATTCGCGTTCATCGAAGCGCCGAATAACGAGGAAATGAACTCCATAATCCGCCGTTTCGATCGGGCGCCTCTTGAGGACCGTCTGCTCCGCGCGAATCCCGCACAACCGCCCAAGCCGAAAGGCGCGACGCGGCCGGGGGATCGACCAGAGCGGGGGCCCGAACGAGGTCCGGAGCATCGGCCGGAACGGGCACCGTATCATCCGCCTGCGCCGAGCCATGGCGGAGGACAACCGGCCGCCACCGCCACTGCCGCGGTTGCGAGCCAGAGTTCCGCGGTTGCGACGGCGGCTCCCGTGGTCGATCAGCGTCCCCCGAGACGAGGTAAGCGGAGCGCGGCGGGAGCCAAACGGACTGCCGCCGGTGGTCCGCAGAGCGCGTTCGCGGAAGAGCTGGCTAAGGCGCTATAGCTGGGTGGGGCGGCGCCATGCCCTGCCTTCAACTCACCGATATTCGCAAGGCGTTCAAGTGTCCGGATCGCCTGTAGGAGGCGTAAGCAGTCAACTTAGCTGCCATCGGATATTCCTCGTCCGTGCAGTATCCAGTGACGGTTCAGTGTTGGTGGCTTCGACTTTCCAGCGCTAGCAAACACTCGATCCACAAAGGCCTTCACCGATCTCCAGAAATGATCGGTGAATGAGTCCGGCATGACACCGATCTTTCGATCTATAGATTTGTGGGCATTGCTTCGAACACTCAGAGGAGCGTCCCAAGTCTTTTGAGCTATGTGGTCTAACACAGGCAAAAGCGCTGTAACACAGACACGGTAACGGTGATCGTCATACGATTGCTTAACCTCTTTCAACAACTCCTTGCACTCCTGCAATCCGGGTTCATTGATAAGCAAGTCGATTAAATGCTCGTACGCCTGTCCGTCGTTTAGAGTGTAATACTTCAGGAAAGCAGCGTCCGCCTTCTCGTAGGATGTCGACTCTTCCGCAAGAGGGATATAATCACGAGGCTGCATGTCTAAAGGAAAGGACCACCCTAGGTCACCGAGCGTTTCGCTGCGCCTTACTGCATCCGCCATGCGGTTAAATGCTGGCCTAAGCTGAAGGAACTGCTTGTGTAATCTTTCGCCTTCGGCGGTTTCCCAAAACCGTCTTAGTTCTTCATCCGTAATCATGTGGACCTCGGCCCTTTTCTACCGTTGATGTACTGCGGTTGCATCAAGTATATAAATACCCTTAATTGCCGCCTGTTGGCAGGGCATGGCCCTGCCCCACATGGATTTCTTGCAGGCTCCAGACTCGGATGGGGTCGCGGCGGCGGGACACGATCGCCTCTGCGGCTGCTTTGGCGCCACTCATCGTGGTGATGCACGGGACGCGATATGTCACTGCGTTTTTGCGGATCGACTTTTCGTCGGCGAAGGCGTGCGCGCCGCTGGTTGCCGTGTAGATAATCAGATCGAGCGAGCCGGCTTTGAGAAGATCGACGGCGTTTGGGCGGCCTTCATTTACTTTGAAAACGGTTTTCGACTGGCCTCCGGCCGCGCGGATGGCGGCGGCGGTGCCTCGGGTTGCGGTGATCTCGAAGCCCAACGCGCTCAGGCGTTTTGCGAGCGCTACGGCGACCAGTTTGTCGCGATCGTTTACGCTGATGAACACTCGGCCTTTATCGGGCAGCGGCTGGCCGGCGGCTAGTTGGGCTTTGGCGAACGCTTCGCCGAAATTTTCTCCGACTCCCATTACTTCGCCGGTGGAACGCATTTCGGGACCGAGCGTCGGGTCGACGCCGGGGAATTTATTGAAGGGGAATACCGGCGATTTTACGAAGAATTGCGGGACTTTCAGGACGCCGGTCTGATCGGTGAACTCCTCGATCTTTTTGCCGAGCATCAGGCCGACGGCGATCTTCGGGAGCGCGACGCCGGTCGCTTTGCTAACGTAGGGAGCCGTGCGCGAGGCTCGCGGATTTACTTCGAGTACGTAAACTTTGCCTTCCTTCACCGCGTATTGGACGTTCATCAGGCCGATCACGTTAAGAGCGCGCGCCAGGCTTTCGGTGTAGGAGCGAATGGTCGAAATAACGTCGGGGGCGAGCGACGTCGCGGGCAGGACGCAGCTTGAATCGCCGGAATGAATGCCGGCTTCTTCAATATGTTCCATGATGCCCGCGATCAATACACCGCCGTGCATATCGGCGAGGGCGTCGACATCGACCTCGGTGGCATCTTCTAAAAACCGGTCGATCAGCACGGGCCGGTCCTGCGAAAAGCCGATGGCTTCCTGCATGTAGCGGCGCACCGTATCTTCGTCGTAAGCGATCACCATCGCGCGGCCGCCCAGCACGTAACTGGGGCGGACCAGCACCGGGAATCCTATGGCTCGAGCGACGTTGCAGGCTTCTTCGGCGCTGGTCGCGGAGCCGTTTTCGGGCGACGGAATTTTCAGGTCGTCGAGCAGTTTGCCGAAGCGTTTGCGGTCTTCGGCGAGATCGATATTTTCAGGATCGGTACCGATAATCGGCACGCCCGCGGCCTTCAGAGGCAATGCGAGCGTCAGCGGTGTCTGGCCGCCGAACTGGACGATGACGCCATCGGGCTTCTCGGTATCGACGATGTTGAGGACTTCTTCGAGCGTGAGCGGTTCGAAGTACAGACGGTCGCTGGTGTCGTAATCGGTGGAGACCGTTTCCGGATTGCAGTTCACCATGATCGATTCGATGCCGAATTCCTGTAGCGCGAAGGACGCGTGGCAGCAGCAGTAATCGAATTCGATTCCCTGCCCGAT
>Ga0182024_10023006_pt1 | contig 11193 bp, 10 predicted proteins | sample P32metaG_FD_120480 | JGI IMG/M metagenome (GOLD analysis project Ga0182024, IMG submission 120480) | Permafrost microbial communities from Stordalen Mire, Sweden - P3-2 metaG (Illumina Assembly) | ecosystem: Environmental > Terrestrial > Soil > Wetlands > Permafrost | place: Sweden: Stordalen... | reverse complement strand
GGGGCTTGGGGCGTGGCCTTTGGTTCTGCCCTAGAAGAGCAAAGATAGCTGCTGAACTCTGCCCGACGGCGCGAGGACCAAACAGCCCAAAGCTCCGAACCGCGTGTTGATAGCGCTCCGGTATGTGCTGGGTCCAACGATCGACAAACTCCTTGAGTGAGCAGACCTCCACCCGGCGACGCAGCTTTTTGTCTTTGTACCAACACTTGACAGTTCGTTGCCCGATCCAGGTGATACGGCGCTGCCGCGACGGGAGGCTGTCTTACATAACGACCGGCGTACTGCAGGACATGCCACTTGTCCTCGAACAATTGAATCTTGATGCTCCACCAGCATCTCTCCAGATGAGTCAGCAGGTCTCCCATCTGGCCAGCGGTTAGCTCCGTCCGGAGCTGCGCGGCTCGCAGTGCCGCTCGGAGAAGCGCGATCACGGCCCTCTGCCAAGCCGTCATCAGCAGGTCGCGATCGTAGTACACGCAAGGAGCCCAGATGTCGGAGGACTCGCACAACCCTCCGCCGGTGACCATGGTGTGCACATGCGAGTTGAATTCTAACCGCCCATTGAAGGTGTGGAGAATGGCAATGACGCCAACCCGCAAGCCATGCCTAATACCCACCTGTGTCCGTATGACGTCCGCTGGCAAGAAATCGAGCCGTTACACCGCCATACATTCAAGCTGTCGACAAGGGGGCGTGGTGACCGTGCGAGACCGGTGCAGACGGGCGCCGCCGACGGTCCCAAGCCCCGCGAAGTGTTGAAGCGTCGTGACTGGATTTCCGAGATTGAAGAGACCACCCGCTAGCCGTTTACCCGTATTTCTCGCGTGCTATCATTGCACGGCCAACAGCAGGGAGGCAGCGATGCCGTCGTTCTTGGTCAACCGGAAAAAACAACTGGCTTGGAGCGACTTCCAAGGCCCAGCGCCCGCGGGCACTACATTTGCAGCCGCGACCGATTCGAGCTTTAGCGTTAGTAACCCGACCTTCCAACGGGGTAGTTTCCAGCTTAACGATTCAGTAACCGTTACAGTTGTCTTCAATCCACACACTAGCTGGAGACTCCCGGAGATGGTTCAATGGCCTGCCCAGCTACAACAGGAACTGCTGGAACACGAGCAGGGACACTACGACATTACAGCGCTGGTGGCGCGGGACCTTTTCATCCATCTTATGCAACTTAAGGGGTCCAACTACCCCAACGCGGCCGCTGGTCAGAGAGATTTCGTTGACTGGGTTAACATGTACCAGTCGAAGAGGCAAAAGATACAGACGGCCTACGACGCTGAAACTGGTCATAGCCAGGCTAATGTGTTCGTTCCGAGTACGAACTTATTCACCCCTCCCCATCAAAAAGGCGCGCCACAGATCAAATGGGAAGGTCTGATCGCTAGCGCGTTCACGACGCCGCGACCCTCCGGTGAACTGGCACCCGACAAGGCTCCATACAAAGTGGAACTTGAGGACGTGCTGATTAAGGCGGGTATCTCGCTACCCTAACCTCCGCGCATCTTACAAGTGATGCCCCCGCATTCCTATGTGGCGCCGCCGACGGTCCGAAGCCACGCGAAGTGTTGAAGCGTCCTGACTGGATCTTCGCTGAAGGCTTGGCCGGAATCTATTACCGATCGAAATAGGGACACGATATTGAAAAACTGGGCTTTATTCGAGCCCTTTCAAATCGCCGTAAAGAATTCGCAGTCCAAGCAACGTGTATCAGACGTAGTTTGTATTTTTGGATCAACTTTGGAGCAGGCCAAGGAAGGGTGGGACTCAGTAACCGCAACCGAGGCAACGACTTAGATGAAATTTGGGCCCGCTTGTAAGGCAGGCGCTCTAACCAGCTGAGCTAACCGCCCATCCTTGACAACTCCATTATTTCACAACCACTTACATATTGACTTGAACGTCTGATAGCACAGATCCTTTGTTCGGTTATTGCAAAGAATCGTGGTAGACATAGCCACTTCCATTTCGCGGCTGTGTAGACAACGACACTTGAGATGAACGGATGGCACATCGCATGCGACCCTGTCCCCGATTTCCTCGAATGCCGAATGCCCTGGGACTCGACGAACTTTCCGTACCACACTTGGGACAGAACATAGCGGCGCGCCTCCCACAGCGAGGCCATTTTACGATTTCCCGCCACCATCGGCCCTCTTATTATAATTGGCCGGGTCGAACATGTGATCGAACGAATCTGCTGCAAATAGACTCGGATCAGTTCCCTGCGCCAAAAAGCATTATCGCGTGTGCTCCACCAAAGAATGTCTATGCGCCCGCATAAGCGCGCTTCCTCCCTGTAGGCTTGTTCTTCGGGTTGTCTTCGGCTATGCCGGAAAGAATGACAGGTTCACTGTCAGGGAATTGTGCTACCAGGGCAAGGCTGCCGCCCATAGCCTCCACGGTCTTTCGAAGCGTGGAGATCATGAGGTCTGCGCGTTTTTCGATCTTCGAAACGCCTTCTTGTCCGATGCCCAGTTCTTTAGCTACGCGTACTTGCGACAGCTTGCGGGCACGGCGGAGCTCCCGCAGCGTCATTTCCTCTGCGATGAGGTGTGCGGCCCGCGCTTCGACCTTCTTACGGAGAGCCGGGCTGAGATGCTTGATAATGTCGTTCACGTTCCGGGGCATGTTTACTTCCTCTCCTTCTGTTTCAAACGCGCCAAATGCGCATCAAATCTGTCGTCGGCCTTGGCAATAAGCCGTTTGTAAAACTTACTTTGGCTCACGCCTGACTTGTCGCCCGCCACGAGCAGTATCGCCTTCCGCATGGGATCGAAGGCGAAGGCAACGCGCCAGACGCCATCGGCGGCGTCGAACCTTAGTTCCTTCATGTTCGTGTGACGGGAATCCTTAAGCGTATCAACGCGAGGCCGCCCTAACTAATTGCGGCCCGAATTGCTGAAGCAAGCGCGAGTGAGCGAGAATTTCCGTGCGAACTTGTTCGTCCAGTTCGTTGAATTCCGGCAGAAACTCGTCGCCGATTTCAACAATCCATGGCATGATGTATTATGCACTATAAGGCATTATGCCGTCGACTGCATATGTAACGCGAAGGCAGTGGACCTGTGTAGACGCCAAACCACTCTACCGATGGGATGTCACAGTTGACCATTGGCAGGCATATAATGTTGAGCTTGCTTTGCAGTTGCGTACTTGGCGGAATGTGAATGACAAAGGACGCTATCGCCAACATCAGCCTCCGTCGTGAGTTCTCAAATTCCTAAGCTGCATCGCTTACGACTGAGATTCCTCGGTCATTGACCGGTTCTTTGAGGTTCTGCTTACATCCGATGTTCCGTCGTTTGTCGCCTGCCCCGTTTTTTCAGTAATAATCCATTCTTGTGCAAGTGAAATTAAATGAGCTATCTATACCGCTCTCGACGTTCAATTCGTCTCTGAGATGCTGTCGACTTCGCCATCTGAATCTGTCAACGCTGTTGCCGAAATCCTTCAATAAGATGCCCCCCTACTGGTAGGGGCTCCATTTGGCCTGAAGCCAGTGGAAACGTACTCATGGCGCGTGAGGCGCGAATCATCAGCGCAGGGACCAAACGCCGAGTTGGTTGTCGGACGCGGCTGCGAAGAGGTAATGATCGCCCACGAAGGCGCCTCCTACTATGGTGATTCCCGGCTTCCGAAAATCGGCGAGAACGGCTCCTGTGTCCAAATCCCACAGCATCAAGTGACCAACCTTGTCAAAGTAATCGGCAGACCCGTAGATCACCGCCACTTGTTTTTTGTCTGCAGAGACATCGAGGGAGATGATCAGTCCGGGTTGCTTGGTGAGCGTCCGCAGGACCTTACCCGTCTCCGGGTCGATGATGGAGAGAGTCTTGTCTACTCCACCGGCAATGACTGATTTGTTGTCTCGAGAAAATGCAACCGCAAGTGGCTCCAGCACAAATTCTGTCCCTGTGCTCCGCGGCTTTCCGGTGGCAGCATCGAAGACCCGGACGTGGCCGTCACCGTCAGCAGTGGCAACCCAACTGCCATCACCTGAAAACGAGAGTGACGTCGATCCTCCAAACGGAGGCGATATATCGGCCAGCATTCTCGAATTTTCCACGTCCCAGGCCCGAGTAACCCTGCCCGAGAGAGCGAGGCGCCGATTGTCCGGCGAAATTGCCAGTGCGAACACATCTGGCACAACGAACTCGTGCTCCATCTTCCACGAATCCACGTCGAAAATCCTGAGCACACCCTTCTCGTTCGGCACTAACTGATAAGCGACCACAAGGTACCGCCCATCCGGCGAAAACTCCACATCGGTGGGCGGATGACCGCCGTCAGCCAGGCGCTGCAAGAGTTCTCCCGAGCGTGTTGACCAGACGCGCACAACGTTGTCGCAGTCAATGGTCGCAACCAGGGTACCCGCGCGGGACATGGTTCCGTACTGAACGGTGACGCCCGCCGGCAGATTGATGGTCTTCACTTGCCGGCCCGATTGCGCCGAAGCTACAACGGGCAGACAGCATACAAGCGTCAAAGCCGCGACTTTCATGTTCATCACAGGCGCTCCAGGTAAAGCTCGAATCGAACCTTGGCATGCAATTCGTTCGGTTCACCGGTCAACACTACGGGACGGATGAGCTCCGGGGTCTGGAGCAGAGGATCTCGGGCGTAGTTCCTCCGAGGATCGCCCTCGAAGGCGGGATCGGTGGCGAAGTAGAGCTGCGTGACCAGCGGCTTGTGCCCGGGCGCCATCACTAGGTAGTGAACGTGCTGACAGACGCGGGTTTTATCGGGATAATGGCCCGGAATCACGGACTCAAAACTGTACGCCCCCGTCGAATCGACCGTCTGCTTGCCCCGATAGCGATAACCGTCAATGTCGTACAGTCCGTGGTGGTTGGTCTGCCAGATCTCAATGGTGGCATCGGGCACGATGTCGCCGCGCGTGTCCACCACCTGTCCCGAAAGAGTGAGCGGCAAGCCGGGATCTCCGGGCGCACGCAGGATGTTGTTGACGGGAGTGAGCCGCTTGTAAAACGGTCCCAGCGGATTGGTTGGAGTCGGCTTGGGGAGCGGCTTTTCGCCTTCCTGCAAGGCAAAGAGCATCGAGTCAGCAGAAAAGTCAGAAGCGATGATGATGGAACCCAGGGCAAAGCACTTTTGAAGAACTTCACGACGCGCTAACATAGAACCTCCGCTCTACGTTCACTTAAGACATGCCTGAGCTGATCCGGCCGGGGTCCGGATCCCGCCAGACTGGGATTCAACAGGAACTCCCAAAAGATTGGATCAGGGCCTTACGATGGCTTTCCAGCTACGGGGAAACAGTGGCGCTCTACACCTCAATTCTTGGACCTCAAAGCAGGAAACAATTCCGAGCCAATCGTTCTCGCCTAAAGCGCCTTCCACACGCAGCGGACCAGAATCGACTTCAGGCGTCAAGGCATACGGGGTAACGGCGAGGTAATTCTTGGGTAAGCGCACAAACACCACGCAATCGGTCGTTTACAAGCCACTGACGAACGACATCGAATCCGATTGGAGGGACGGAACGCGCGTGGTACCATCCGCCGCAAGGGACAGATCACTCGTGACAAAACGGTGGACACTCGCTCAAACGCGGTTCGCTTTGGATCTTTCGAACTCGATCTCCGCACCGGTGAATTGCGTAAGGAGTCTGGCGCCAGAATCCGGCTGGAAGGGCAACCGATCCAAATTCTTCTCTTGCTTCTGGAGCGTCCCCGGGAGTTGGTGACGCAAGAAGAGGTCCGACAGAAGCTGTGGCCCGATGGAACCGTTGTCGAGTACGAGCACAGTATCAAAACCGCGCTTCGAAAGCTCCGTCAAGCTTTGGGCGATAGCGCGGACGCGCCTCAATATATCGAGACACTGCCCCGAAGAGGGTATCGATTTATCGGTTCCGTCGAAGGCGTTTCGCCGGCGGGGCCAACGGTCGAGAATAGTAGAGCGAGTTCACGGGTTCCACCGAAGGGCTGGAGAACCGGCAGGAGAGCGAAGGCCGGGCTGTGGGCCGCCGCGGCGGTAATGTTTTTGGCCGGGCTGACATTGGGCGGATACCGCTTTCTCCGTCACACTCGCGCCCTGACCGAAAAGGACACACTTGTTGTTTCCGATTTCGTCAACGCTACGGGAGACCCCGTCTTTGACGGAGCCCTTCGGCAGGGCCTGACAGTCCAATTGGAACAATCGCCTTTTCTCAGCCTCGTGTCCGAAGCGCGGATTCAGGGGACACTCCCACTGATGGGGCAGCCGTCCGATACTCAGTTAACTCCGAAGATTGCGCGCGATCTCTGCCAGAGGGTCGGCAGCGTGGCAGTCATCAATGGATCGATTGCCAGCCTTGGCCGGCAGTACGTTCTGGATCTAAAAGCTCTCGAGTGCAAGACCGGCGATTCTCTTGCCGAGGAGCAGGTAACAGCGGACTCCAAGGAACAAGTCCTGAAGTCGCTGGCTCAGGGGGCTACCAAGTTGCGCAGAAAGCTGGGTGAGTCTTTGAGTTCCGTGCAGAGGTTCGATACGCCCATCGAACATGCTACGACTCCTTCGCTCGAGGCGCTCCAAGCCTACAGTCTGGGAATGAAACTCCTGGTAGGCAAGAGTGATTTCAATGCAGCATTGCCGTTGTTCCAGCGTGCGATCGATCTGGACCCGAACTTCGCAGCCGCCTACTCCGGCCTGGTGTTGACCTACCTCAATCTGGTGGAGACCGACTTGGCCTCGAAAGCTGCGGAGAAAGCTTACGAGTTGCGATCCGGAGTGAGCGAAGCGGAGAAGTTCTTGATCGAAGCTAATTACTACGAGTTCGTCAGCGGAGATCTGGAGAAGGCGCGCCAAAGTTGCCAGGTGTGGTCACAGACCTACCCACGGGACCACTCCCCGCGGGGTTTCAGAGTCGGGATCTACGCTGGGTTGGGTCAATATGACCGGGCACTCGAGGAAGCGCAAGCGAATCTTGGTCTTGATCCGACAAGCGCCTTAGGATATGGGGGCTTGGCCCTGTCTTACCTTAACTTGGGCCGATTTAACGAGGCCCGGGCGACTGCCACTGAGGCGCTCGCAAAAAACCTCGACTCGCCTTTCCTGCGCGACAGCCTCTATGAGCTGGCATTCCTCGAGAACGATGCGTCGGAAATGGCGCAACAAGTGGCCTGGACTTCTGGCAAGCCAGGAGCTGAAGACTTGACTCTGGCTATGGAATCCCATACTGCAGTCTTTACCGGCCAGGCGGGCAAGGCGGGGGATTTTTTCCGCAGGGCCGTCGCTTCAGCGGAGCGAGCGGACGAGAAAGAGACCGCGGCTCTCTACCAAGCCGATGCCGCCCAGTGGGAAGCGTTTTTTGGCTTCGCGGCAGAAGCACGCGAGCATGCCCACGCCGCGCTTTCCGGTTGGAAGGGGCGCGACGTGGAATACGGTGCAGCTTTGGGATTGGCTCTGGCCAACAATGCGCGCGGCGAGCAGACAGGGATCGCAAATCTGGCAGACGATCTCGTGAAGCGCTTCCCCGACGATACACTGGTGAGGTTTAACTACCTGCCCACCCTTCGTGCGCAGATCGCTCTCAATCGCGACCAACCTTCACGGGCTATCGAAGTACTCAAAGCGTCAGTTCCTTACGAGTTGGGGACACCGGAGGCATATGGCTTCCCTCAGGCCCTGTTACCTGTTTATGTCCGCGGCGAAGCCTATCTGGCCGCGCATCGAGGTCCCGAAGCCGCGACGGAGTTTCAGAAGGTCCTCAATCATCACGGAATTGTGTTTAACGAACCCATCGGAGTGCTGGCCCATCTTGGACTCGCACGGGCATACGTGATTCAGGCGGCGGAAGCGAGCGACAATAGTCGTCCGCAACTACGAGCAAATGCGCGATCTGCTTACGAGGATTTCCTAAAACTTTGGAAGGAAGCCGATCCGAACATTCCACTACTGGCGCAAGTCCACGCCGAGTACGACCGCTTGAAGTGAATTGCGACGCTGTTGGCCTAAGGATTTCGAGGTCACCTTTCTGCCCCTGTCAACCACCCTTTCCCGTCGCAATCTGGATTTCACCTCGCCATCAAGATTTGTACCCGCAAGTCAGCGAGTGTTTAGAAATGTGTTCGCATCACTTGGCCGAAAAACCGCTTCGCGGTGTGGGGCGTTCCAATTGTTACGAAGGCAAACACCAGCATCAAGGGTCTGGTCACAACCGATGGATGGAGAGGCTACATCATCCCTGGCCACGAATTGGTCGCACCAAAGGACGCAACGATCATCACAAAGCTGCGTGCGGCAGGAGCCATCATCCTCGGGCAGACGAACATGCCGGATTTTGCGGCGAGCGACACTAATCGCAGCACTGCCTACGGACGCACCGGAAATGCCTACGATGTACGCTTCAGCCCGGGTGGTTCTTCGGGAGGCACGGTCACAGCCATCACCTCAAACTTTGCATTGTTAGGTAATGGAACCGACACGGGCAACTCGATCCGGATGCCAGCTGCGACCAGCTCCGTCGTCGGTGTCTTTCCAACGCGCGGCCTGGTGAGTATCGCTGGCATCGCGCCGCTCGACTGGCTGCTCGACAACACAGGGCCAATAGCCCGTGAGGTTACCGATGCTGCCATTGCACTTGACGTCATGGCTGGAGAAGATTCACTGGACCCGGCCACGGCCGGCTCACAAGGCAAGGCGCAGCCCGGCCCCTACACGCAATACCTGAAGCCAGGTGCCCTTAAGGGCAAGCGGTTCGCCGTTCCGGCATTCATCCTCGACGGAGACCCTCCGGTGTTCCAAGGAGTTTGCCCAAACGCTACGGCCGCGCAGTTCGCCAAAGCGAAGGAGGAATCGAGCACTCCATTGAATCCTGAGACACAGGCGGCCTTCCTAAAGGCCGTTGAGGAACTGTCATCTGCCGGAGCGACCGTGCTGATCGATCCGCAGATCATGCCAGATAGCTTCGCCGACGCTGCGTCGCACATTTGCACGCTGCCGTACATTCGCGAGGGCACCGACAAGTTCCTCGCCGGCTTCGGCCCAGAACAATATCACTCGAGCGTCGAGTATGAGCATGCCGTCGGCAAGCCGCTCCCCGGTTTCATCATCGGGGGTGAGCACACCGGCATGTTTGCTGCCGTTGATATTCAACAGACGACCCTCGAGACTGATCCGCAAGCAGAGATAACTCTCCTGCGTCCCCGCCGTGAGATGCTCGCCATCTACGAAGCGGAGCTGGATCGCCTGCACCTTGACGGATTCATCTATCCCGCAATCCAGATGGCGCCTGTTGATGAGACCATGCCGCAAGACGGCCGCCTGAGTGAGGGGCCGCACAGTGCCACCGCCTGGGTAAACATGCTCGGAGTGCCAGCCATCAGCTTTCCTGCAGGCTTCTACGACAATGGGCTGCCCTTCGGCATTGAGATCAGCACACGCAAATGGCATGATGGCGATATGATCGGCTGGGTCTACGACTATGAGTTGCACACCCACCATCGGCGTCCTCCCGTGCTGGTCGAACGCGGCCTGCTGCCAACAGCCGCGCAACCGCCTGCGCCCTAGTCGTGTGCAAGGGTGGACAGAGGTCTCTAGCGAGCGCATTGGTCAACACGTGACTCGCGCCAGCCACAAATATCAAGTTAAGTTGCAGACTGAGTACCCAAGTCAGCCGACTTCCGTAGGTTTCCCTCCAACAGGTTCGCAGAAACGCCCTTGTTAGGAGTGAAAGTAGTCCCCGACCGGATTCTCGATCTATAGGAAAAACAAAGAAACCCGTTGCGGAAAGGGCACGGGCGGCCGCAAAATAGGGATGCCCCTTTCGTCGCATCCCGCGCACGCGTATCAGACGTAGTTTGTAGTTTTGGATCAACTTTGGAGCAGGCCAAGGATGGCTGGAACTGAGTAACCGCAACCGAAGCAACGACTTAGATGAAATTTGGGCCCGCTTGTAAGGCAGGCGCTCTAACCAGCTGGGCTAACCGCCCATCCTTGACAACTCCATTATTTCACAACGTCGAAGACCTCGGATTCAAACGCATTCAAAGGCTCTCCACTGACGTCGGCATCGCCAAGTTCCCGGCCGTTGCTAGCCGCATACTGAAGTTCCCGATCCTCCGCCCGACGTGCCACCCAATAAGGACAGAAAAATAGCTCCGCCTTTGCGGTTCACCAAACACGCGCTAAGCCAAAGCCTTCGGCGTCAGTTCTGCGGTTTGATAATGGGCCACCGACGCGAGGGCAATTTTTCAATGCGCGTGCTCTGATTGAGCTAAACTTCGATTGGAGGTATTCCGCGATGACAACCCCAGCCACTGCTGCCATCAAGAACGAAGTCGCAGAACTGACTCAGGTTCAAATCGAGACGTTCGTTCGCCCCTCCGTCCTAACATCTTCCGAACTCAGCGAGTATCGCCGTCGCTCGGAACGATTGAGACTGCTATTTGAAGAACTTGACCGAATCAACACGAAAGCATTCTTCAAAGAGCACGGCAGAATCGCAGCATAGACCCACAGTTCAGGGCGCGTTGGAGCTGCGAACCTAGGGCGCACCGGTGGATCAGAAAAGCAGATGCCGTTGCCCGACGTCCTTGTTGGGACTCTAATGGCAAGTTCCGCTGCCCGAATCCTTGAACGTCTTGCCCTCTTCGGGAACGAACTACCAGTCATAGCTCTTGCTGCGCAGGGTCAGTTTCAACACTCCGAAGGTATCGGTGTTCCTAACCTCGCTATTGGGTTTTGGCGCGCCAAATGAGCGATGGCTGTTCTTGCCGCCACTGCCGACCATAAACTCGCGGATACCACGCGCTGTGTCCAGCTTGCCATCTGGCTCTTGAGGCGCGAAGCGCTCGTAATCATGATCGTTCCCATTAACGATAAGGTCTGCATCGCCTGCATAAAGATCCTGCCACAAGGGCTTCACCTCGGGATCGTTGCCATGCTTCAGACCGGAACTGAATAGGGATGGTGCCAATAGGCCACGCTGCAGGTCGATGGATGCTGAGCAAGATCCTGGCGCAGCCATTGTTCCTCGGGCGAATCCTTCGCGCAGCCCCCGGGAGCTCAGAGCAATTGCTGTTGAGGACGATCACATACCACGCACCCGAGTCGTAACTGTAAGGTATCCGTACGGCCAAACACACGGTTGACGGCGGGCGGGAAGCGAGTTTAGAGATTATTAGGCCTGTGTCCGCGAGTGGATCCAAGCTGTGGGTGTGAGTTCGGGGACGCGCTGGATGGACG
>Ga0182024_10023005_pt1 | contig 11194 bp, 10 predicted proteins | sample P32metaG_FD_120480 | JGI IMG/M metagenome (GOLD analysis project Ga0182024, IMG submission 120480) | Permafrost microbial communities from Stordalen Mire, Sweden - P3-2 metaG (Illumina Assembly) | ecosystem: Environmental > Terrestrial > Soil > Wetlands > Permafrost | place: Sweden: Stordalen... | reverse complement strand
ACCGCCCGGCACGCTGCACGACATGAGGGTTCCGCGCACCGGGCTCTTGCCAGCCACCCACACGAAGGCTCAGATCAACCCCGGACTCTCGCTATGGCTGGATGAGAAAAGGGGGTCACGTCACGCTGACGAAGGTGACCAGGTGAGCGGCGATGGATGGGCCGAACTCCAAAACGACGGCTCCCTCGCTGGTGAGATCTCCTACCACAATGGCGATGAAACGACGTTCAAAGCCGCCCCGTGGGCCACTTCTTCAACAGCCTGCTAGACGAGCAACTCCTTGGTCCTTAAGTCGCTCCAATAATCTGGTCGCAACGCCTCCGCAGGCAACTGACCAGGCGTCAGCGGGTAATTTACGACGTCGACGCTGAAATTAGCGGAAAGTGGCGTCGCCCATATTCGAGTCGAGAGGGTCACCTTGAAAATCTCGAAATCTCTTTGATCTAAGGGCGTTTCGTCCTGTGTGCCAAGCCGATCAGAAAGCTCGTAAAACGCTAGTGGCACAAAATCCTCGCGAAGCCTGACGAAGGCGGTCTGGTGGCCGTCGCTCACCCACCATTCAAACTTCATCGAGCTATTGCAGCGCATCCCGCAGTCGTTCTCGAGAATGACTTTGTATCGGTCGCGTTCGACGACTCGAGTCACATAGTCGATGGCATCCCGTACGCCCGGCCCGGGGTGGGCGCCAACGATGTACAGATCGTCACGACTCCACAGCTCCTCCTTCGAAAGAGCTTCGGCCGCGGCTTGCATTGCGCGATACCCGACGGCAGTGCCCCACCACAATGAACCCATGTGAGCAGTCATGGCGCCATGGTAATCGACCTCCCTGATATGGCCACGATCCCGGATGCGGACTATGGTCGCATCGACGGCTCGTAAATACTTAGCGTCTTTACTCCGCATGTAAGGCCTCGACTCTAGCATTTATGCTGATGCTTTCTTGTAACTAGTTTAACAAATTCTCGGCAGTTGCTCACCCATTATCATATCGACGATGCGGCGACCACCGAACACGGTTTGCATGACTACGCGTCCAGGTCGTCCGTCGGTCGCTTGACCTATTATCGCGCTATCGCGGCCAAGGGGATGATTGCGCATCGCAGTGAGCGCCGCGTCCGCTTCGTTCTGCGGCACCGCGCAGGCAATCTTCCCCTCATTTGCGAGATAAAGCGGGTCCAGCCCGAGGATCTCACAGAAGCCTCGCATCTCCTGACGCAGGGGCGTACGATCTTCATGAATGAGAATCCCTACCTGGGATGCCTCGGCGACTTCGTTGAGGACTGTGGCGATACCGCCGCGAGTAGCGTCACGTATAAACCGCGTTCCCGGGGCGGCCGCGAGCAGAGTATCGACCAATTTGTGGAGGGCGGCGCAATCACTTTCGATAGGCGTGGACAACATTAGTTCTCCACGTGCGTTAAGTATGGCTGCGCCGTGGTCGCCAAGAAGCCCGTTAACCAGTATGGCGTCGCCCGGCCGCACGCGATCGGCACCGAGGTTAAGGCCTTCGCGAATAACGCCGATCCCTGTCGTGTTGATAAAGAGCTTGTCGCAAGCCCCCCTGTCGACCACTTTTGTGTCACCCGTCACAATCGAGACACCCGCCAAGCGGGCGGTCTGCGCCATTGACCGGGCGATCTCGCGAAGCGTGTCGACCTCCAGACCCTCCTCGATAATGACCGCACAGCTGAGGTAGAGTGGCTTGGCTCCCCCAACGGCCAGATCGTTGATCGTGCCGCAGACCGCCAGTTTGCCGATGTCACCGCCCGGGAAACGTAAGGGGTGGACCACGTAGGAATCGGTGGTCATGGCTAGACGGTCGCCATGAAGGGCCAGGTCCGAGAGGTTGAAGCGCGCCTGATCCTCCATCGTGGAGAGCAGGTCATTGTCAAACGCGCTGACGAAAACGTCGTCGATAAGATCCCGCATCGCCTTGCCGCCGCCGCCGTGGGCCATCGCGACGTTGCGAACCTCTATGCGCCCCAATCGCCGCCGGTGTGGGGACGACCCTGGTGCCGACTGGGCGATGCTCACAAGCCAGCTTCCGCAACTGCCATTGCCTTGGCGCCTTCCGCTTCAGCGCGTCTAGAATGGATCTTTTCCACGTCGCCGAAGAGATAATAGGCGGCGCAGGCACCCTCCGACGACACCATGAGGGCGCCTAGGGCCGTTTCAGGCGTGCATGCCGTTCCGAAAACCTTGCACTCCCACGGCTTTATCACGCCTTTGAGAACCTCACCACATTGGCATGACTTAGGATCCGCAATCTTCACAGAGCGAATCGCAAACTTCTTCTCGGCATCATAGGCCTCGTAGGGCTTTCGCATCCGAACGCCGGAATGGTCGATCGAACCGAGGCCTCTCCATTCGAAGAACTCGCGCAGTTCGAAGACCTTACCGATCGCCTCCAACGCCGCGCAATTGCCCATACCTGGAACGGCACGCGCGTACTGATTTTCGACCTCGGATCGCCCTTCGTCCAGCTGCTTTAGCACCATCCACAACGCATGGAGTACATCCAACGGTTCGAAACCAGCGACCACGATCGGCTTTCCATACTTATGGGCGATAAACTCGTAAGGTTCGTTGCCTATTACCATGCTGACATGGCCAGGTCCAAGAAAACCATCTATTTCAAGCTCAGGTGAATCCAGTATGGCCTTTACCGTCGGAATGATCGTGATGTGATTACAAAACAAGGAAAAGTTTATAACGCCCTCAGCTTCAGCACGAAGTACAGTCATGGCCGTGCTCGGCATTGTAGTTTCGAAGCCAAGCGCGAAAAATACGACTTCCTTATCTAGATTCTGCTGCGCAATACGCAGGGCATCCAGCGGTGAATAGACCATACGGACATCCGCGCCCTCGCTCTTTGCCTGCAATAGGCTCTTCTTTGACCCAGGAACGCGCATGGCGTCCCCGAATGTAGTGAAGATAACCCCGGGAATTTCGGCCAATTGGACGCAATCGTCCACCCGCCCCATCGGCAGCACGCACACGGGACACCCGGGACCATGCACCAACTCGATGTCGTCGGGAAGCATGGTTTCTATACCGTATCGAAAAATTGCGTGTGTATGTCCACCACAAACTTCCATTATCTGCAAGGGCCGGCGTTTTCCTTTGCGCAATCGAGCGGAAAGTTCGGTAATCTCCTGCAGCAGGGACTTCGCCTTTTCAGGATCTCTGAATTCATCGACGTATTGCACGCTAATCCCCTTCTTCCATCCGAGCCGCTAGTGCAAACTCACCGCGCTCATCAGCTAAGAACGAATGTACAAGATCCCAAAGTATGTGATATATCGTGACGTGGCACTCTTGGATGCGGTGTATGCTGTCTTCTTCAACAATCAGACAGTAATCAATGCCGATTGTGGCCATTTCTCCACCGTTCATCCCCGCAAGCCCGATTGTTGTCAAGCCCATTTCCTTGGCCTTGATGAAGGCCTTCAGGAGATTTTTCGAATGACCGCTGGTCGACAGACCGATCAGCCCGTCTCCGGCTCGGCCCTGAGCGATGATCTGGCGAGCGAAGATATGATCGAAGCCAACGTCATTGGCGACTGCGGTCAACATTGTGCGGTCGGCGGTTAAATCGATTGCAGTAAGAGCGGGGCGTCCCGCGGTCACCGGATGCGAAAACTCCACGGCCAGGTGAGCCGCGTCGCAGCTTGATCCGCCATTGCCCATCGTGAAAAGCCTGCCACCACCCTGGTACACACGAGCGATGCCGGCCGCTGCGTCGATGACCGCCTGGGTATTTTTCGCGAAGAAAGCGTCGACGACCTTGAGGTGTCGGCTGACCTTATCCGCGACCGCCTCGATGAGGGCGGCGTTCATCGATGACGGCGCATGCTTCCGGCCGTGCAGAAATGGATAAAGGGACTTGAGCGTTTCGCCGCCGTCACTTGTCATGAGACGTCCCTCTTCACGCCGCGCCCGCCATGGCGGCCAGCTCCTGCTGAACTTCCCCAAGTTCCTGGAGCACACGTAACGTCGCCGCCGCCTCGGCTTCATCGATGCGGCTCATCGCGAAACCAACATGAATCAAGACCCAGTAGCCGATGCAATCTTCAACCATCATGCCAGTCTCGAGGACGCAGGCTACGTTTACCTCTCGTTGCACGCCGCTCACCTCGGCGATCGCGAGTTTGCGCTCGGCGTCCGTAATCTTCACGATTCGACCCGGTATTCCCAAACACATGGCGGTATCCTATTTCCGTTGATTGCGCATCAAGCCGCTCGTGGGTGTATTTCGCGGGCCGCGGCGATCGCCGCCTGTCCTAGTGCCAGCCCGCCATCGTTCATTGGCGCCTGCGCCTGGGTAAGACAGCAAAACCCCTCTCCCTCGATGTGATTTACGCAAGATTCGAACAAGGTCTTGTTCTGGAAGCATCCTCCAGAGAGCACGATTGTGTCGATAGGCTCAGGAACGGATTTTTTCGCTAGGCGCACGGCCAATCCTGCAACAGAGCGTGCGAGTCCGAGGTGGAATCGGGCCGAAATCACCGAAGCCGAGGTCCCTGATATCAGGTCATCCAGCAATTCTCGCCACATCGGGCGCGGCTCAAGGAATTCCAGGCCGGTCTCCAAGCGCGCCTCACCGAACGAATAGAAGCCGCAACGCTCGGCGCCGCGCCGGGCATCGTCGTCGATCAAATCCTCGAACTCCATCGCCGCCTGGCCTTCGAACGAAACCTTGTCGGAGCATATCCCGGCCGCCGCGGCTACGGCGTCAAATAGCCTTCCGCAGGAACTGGCTAGCGGAACGTTGACGCTGCTGGCCAGCATGCGATCCATGATCGCGTGTGGTTTCCCCGAAAGATATCGCGCCAGCTCCAGGTCGCCGAATTCGCGAAGGAATCCGGCCCAGCCGAACGCCGCGACGAGATGGGCGTAGGTGCTGCGCCAGGGTTCGTGGGCGGCCTGGGAGCCACCGATCATCGCAACTGGCTTGAGCGTCGCTGCTCGCGTGAAGCCACGATAGTCCGCGCGGAGAAACTCACCGCCCCAGAGGGTGCCGTCGGCGCCGAACCCCGTGCCGTCGAGAACGACGCCCAGCACAGGAGGCGCGCCGAGCTCGCGTCCATTCTCCACCATGGCGCTTGCGGTATGGGCGTGATGGTGTTGAACTTCGTGCAGCACGTCCCCGCAGATAACACGTGCCCGCGCCAGTTTTGCTGACAGATATTCGGGGTGGGCGTCAGCCGCGAAGACAGACGCGCGACAGTCATAGAGCTTTGTATAAAGGTCTAGGTTCTTCTGATAGTCCTCGAATGTCTCAGCGTCTTCTAGATCGCCCTGATGTTGGGATAGAATTGCCATGCCATTCTTGAGCAAACAGAATGTAGACTTCAGTTCACCCCCGAACGCCAGGACCTCAGGAGCTTGCGCGAAGCCATTCGGCAGCACAATCGGACTGGGCGCGAAGCCCCGCGCCCGTCGAAGCGTTCTTGGCCGGTCTGCCATGACACGAACAACGGAATCGTCCATCCGATTGGCGATTTCCCGATTGTGCAGCAGCAGGCAATCGGCAACACCTTCTAGCTTCCTGCGAGCCTCGGCGTTGTCGATGACCTGGGGTTCATGAGAAAAATTGCCACTGGTCATAACCAACGGAGAGTCGAATTCCTCGGCGATGAGCTTGTGCAGCGGTGTATAAGCTAAAACAAAACCTAAGGTATTGAGATTCGGCGCAATGCCGCCGCAAAGGCTGTGAGGCTGACGCGCACGCAACAAGACAATTGGTGCGGCCGGGCTACGCAAGAGTGTCAATTCCAGCGACGACACCGACGCGTAGCGTTCGATAACAGACGTGTCACGCACCATCAGCGCGAAAGGCTTGCCAAATCGGTGCTTCCGCCTGCGCAACCGATCGACGGCGACTGTGTTGGTCGCATCGCAGGCAAGGTGAAATCCGCCAATACCGCGGATGGCGACGATCTTGCCATCCTTGATCTGCCGTACCGCCGTATTAATCGGCGTCAAGGGCGGACAGCCGGCCGCCGTCGCGCCGTTCGGCCATTCAAGCCACAGATCCGGTCCGCACTCTGGGCAAGCGATGGGCTGCGCATGAAAGCGCCGGTCCAAAGGGCTATGGTATTCCGCGGCGCAGCTATTGCACATTGCGAACGGGGCCATGGTCGTGCACCCTCTGTCGTAGGGCACGCCCGTGACGATTGAGATGCGTGGTCCACAATTTGTGCAATTCGTGAAGGGATATCGGTAACGACGCTCGCGGACGTCGAGAACCTCCGCCCAGCAGGCCACACATGTCGCCGCGTCGGCCGTGACATTTGTTCGTGTGTCGCCGCGGACGCTGTTTTCAATGGTGAACGCCGTGAAATTTGCGATCCGGTCGAGAGGATCTATATCGATGCCCTCGATACACGAAAGCGGTGGGGCGTCAGCTACCAACCGACTCAGGAAATCGGCGATGCGTTTCTTTTCACCCGTTGTTCTGATCAGAACGCCGAAGCCGTCGTTCAACACATATCCGACTAGTCCGTTTTCCCTGGCTAGACGCCACACGACCGGCCGAAAACCAACGCCCTGCACGGTGCCGCGGACGCGAATTTCTACGGATTCCAGGCCGTGGTCTGTTCCGGTCTCCCCGGCGTTGATGGTTTCACTCATCTGGCCCAAGCCCGATCATCGACGTACCTCGATACCATACGTGGTTGATCCGCGCAGTAAAAAGTTCTTGCGTCTGGATGGCGCCATCGTTACGCCATTTTTTGGTTCGTCCGCTGAATGCGGCATTCACGTGGTTGCGACGCACGAGATCTCGGGGTGAGGAATCTGGAGCGTGGAGGATGGTAGGCCTAAGGGTCGCGATATCCGATGAACCGCAAAGCGTTGAACGCACGGGCGAGCAGCGTTCAGGCAACGGACCCACCCCGGTGTCCGTAGTAGCCGGCGTTGGTCCGGGCGATGAACTTTGGCGCCGCATTAAACAAGTGACCACGGCGGAGGACGGCAGCGTCGCCGATAGATTCCGCCAGATTGGCGGTAGTCTTTCGATTCACTGTCACGTCGACTTCTCGGAAAAAAAAGTTGTCGATGTGGCTGCCGTCGGAACGACCTATCTGGGCTATGAAACCCTGTTGCTAAATCGAAGCCTCAAGGATGCCGGCCTGATAAGTTCTACAGCATCGGGGATCTGCGGCGGCGTTCACGCATCAACGTCCGCGCAGTGCCTTGAGATGGCCATTGGAATCCGGCCCCCGCCACTGGCCGTCATTGCGCGAAATTTGCTGTTATGTTGCCAATATCTCAGCGACAATACGATGCATCTGTTTGTGCTGGGCGGGACGGATTATTCTGAAGAGGTCGTGAAGTCAACAAATCGCGAAATCTGGGATAGGGCGGTACGGACTGTCGCAGTTCATGAGCACGTCCACGGTTATAAGACTATAGGCGCGATCATGATAGCTCTGAATCGCGATGTTGGTGAACTCTTCATCGAAGCGATAGAAATGGTACAAGCGGCCCGTTCCGCTTATATCCACTTGGCTGGAAAATATCCGTTTTCTGAGTCCATTTTCCCGGGCGGGGTCGCTTTTTCCCTAGATGCGGAGCGACTTCGTGTCTTCGAACAGAAAACCGACCTTTTTGTTGATTATGCAAAGCGTTGTGCGGCAGTGTGGGACGATATATTCGACTTCTTTTACGAGTGTGATCCGGCATTTCGCGAGGTAGGTCGCGGTCCAGCGAACCTGGTGGACTTTGGACAATGGGACAACGACGAATGCTACGACGGGGCCTACGAGAACTGTGATCAATGGGGGGAGAAGCGTTGGTCGACGCCCGGGGCCGTAATTGATGGCAAGCTCGTCACGACCAAGCTGACCCGGCTGAACAGCGGACTTGAGGAATTGGTCGATCGTTCATTCTATGAGCCGTGGGCGGGCCATCCTTATAGCGAGGATCCACTAGGCAATCCGTTGTCGCGGCACCATCCTTGGAATAAGGTGGTTCATCGGAACCGCTTCAAGAAATCTAAGCAACCACCCTATAGCTGGGCGACAGTTCTAGCATGGAAGCGCAATAACTTTGAGGTCGGAGCCTATACCCGCCTTTATGTAAGCGCTCTGGCTAAGAAGATTCCGTCCAATGAATTCGTAGAATCGACCGGAGGGAGTCTAGTTTTTCATCTCCCGGAACGAAAGCTTCCAAAGTCTAGCATCGAATGGTCTGTTCCACCGACTTGGAATGCCTTTGAGCGCAATCGAGCCCGTGCTTACGCCATCGGCTTCAACCTCACGGTGATGATGGAAAATAGCCGGCGAGGAAAGAACCTAGTCTCCCGCGGCGCGCGGGACATCGCGTCGCCTTTTGAGTTGCCATTAACCGGCGCGCGGCTAGGCGTAGGCTTTGGCGGAGCCGGGCGCGGGTTACTCGCGCATTGGGCCGTGTTGAGAGGCGAAGTCATCATCAACTATCAAGTCTGCGTCCCTTCGCGCGTAAATGGGGGTCCGAGGACACCGTGGGGCGACCTTGGCCCTTGCGAAGGAGCGTTACTTAATACGCCTATACTGGAGACCGGATGTAGCAGTAGTCCGTCGTCTCTATCTGGAATAGACTTGGTGCGAGTCCTACAGAGCTTCGACCTGTGCATGTCTTGTAACCTGCATTTGAGCTTCGTCGGGACGGACGTTACCTCGGCTATAGAGGTTAATTCTACTGGACCTCCTTGAAAAAACTACTTTCGCGTGCGTTGAACTATTCACCTTTGACAACCATGGAGAATACAATGTCGAATGAAGCAATTACCTTGTTGAAGAGGCTTATCGACGACGGGATAGACGCCCCCAGCGCTCACTGTCCGTCGCCGCCCCCTCCGCCTCCGCCTCCACCCGATGGTGGGGGTGGGGGTGTGCGCCGCATCGTGCGCGAGTTGGAGATTGAGATAGAGCGCGAGATTCAGCGGGAAGTGGAGCGAAGAGCGCCCACGGCGCCCAAACTGCCACGCGAAACGGGTGCTCTCCACAGACTCGTCGAGCATGCCTGATCGCCGCGGATTTATTGTTAGTTATATCGGCGCCTACTGAATTGCGGTCAAATCACATGCATTTGTTAAATGTAGCCCCCTGGATTAGCAGGGCTCTTTACGCGGCCCCCTGCGGCAGACAGGTACCCTAGGGGGTGGTGACTTCACCGGCGTGCGTTGAAATTTGATTGACGGTTTCTGGGGTGGAGCGATTGCACACTGGGTTTCGTGTCGTTCCACCTCAGATAACTCTTCAACACGCCAAGGCCTGGGCGCCAATGACGGGCCTCGGGGAAGTCCGCGACATTACGGCGATGGATTGCCTCGGCGTTCCGATATTCGTTGGAGAGCGGCGAGGAGCGCCATCTGGAGCTTACTCATTCGGTAAAGGGCTGCTTCCGATCCACTCGGAGGTGGGCGCCTATATGGAAGGGATTGAAACCTACTTCTCCGAACCGGGCGTCGCGCAAATTGAGACCCGCTTCGGCCGTCCGTCCGAGCTATCGGGCGTTCGTCCGGATTGTGACCCGATCCTTGAGTTCGCGCCGAAGTTCGATCGTCGCGCCGCGCGCGAGAGGCCGATCCTGCTCGCTCGCGCACAAGATTTGGAGAGCGGCGACGAAGGATGGATTCCCGCAGAATTGGCTTTCAATCCGTCACCTCTCGAATCGGACACTCAATTGTTTGGTTCATCAGGCAACGGATTGGCGTCCGGCAACACTGTCTTGGAAGCTAGTGTGCACGCGCTTTTCGAGTTAATAGAGCGAGATATCTGGTCGATCGAGTTCGTCCGCAATCGCTCGGTGCGCCTGGCGTATAACGGTCTACCCCGTTACGTAAATAGGATAGTCGACCTAGCCAACCGTAATGGTTTGCGGTTGGTGATCCGTAGTGTGCCGAACGACTATGACCTCCCCTTCTTCTCTGCCTTTATCTACGATACGACTAAGATAGAAAGTTGCCGCTTCAACGGAGGGTGGGGGTGCCATCAAGAACGGGAAGTTGCGCTGCTGCGTGCGGTAACCGAAGCGGCCCAAAGCCGAGTGGCCGTCTTGGGTGGGTGGCGCGAAACCAAACACGGTGATGATACGGTGGTTGAAGCCGCTCGCGTCAAGCGACAAATCGGTGCGGTCTCGCGTACGACGCCATCGACCAAATTTGGAGATATCCCTGATCGACCTTCGCTTCCTTCAATGCCCGCGCAATGGAGCTTTGCGTTATGCCGCCTCCGGCGCGTGATTGACCGGCCGATTTATAGGTTAATCTATACGCCATCTGAAGGCCCGCTTCACGTTGTGCGCCTCATTGTTCCACTCATGGAGCATTTCACGCGATCAACCATGCGCGTTGGTCCCAGGATGCTAGCGGAACTTGAGGCTTTGGGGCGGGTTGTCTGAGCGAATGATGATCTAAAGGGGCGTTAGCAGGTTAACTGCCGACCCGTCGGTGCTATCATCTGTGGACGGTGACGTGACCCCCTGAAACTCCTCCAGAAATAACTAGAGTCCGCCCCAGCGAAGGAAGGGACGGACGGATGAGGAAGTCGAGGTTCAGCGAGGAGCAGATCATCGCGATCCTGGGGGAGCAGGAGGCGGGGATTGCGGTCACAGAGCTTTGTCGCAAGCACGCGATCAGCTCGCCGACGTTTTACAAGTGGAAGGCCAAGTACGGCGGCCTGGATGTGTCCGAGGCCCGCAAGCTGAGGGCGCTGGAGGACGAGAACGCCAAGCTGAAGCGGATGCTGGCGGACGCCATGCTCGACAACCTGGCGCTGAAGGATCTGCTTGGAAAAAAATGGTGACGCCGGTCGCGCGTCGGGAGGCCACGGCGTATCTGCGGTCGGCCTACGAGATGAGCGAGCGGCGGGCGATCCGCGTAATCAACACGGACCGAAGCACGGTCAGATACGTCTCGACCAAGCCGGACGATGCGCTGTTGCGCGAGAGGCTGAAAGCCCTGGCGCAGGAACGCCGGCGCTTCGGCTACCGGCGCCTGCATGTGCTGCTGCGCCGCGAGGGCCATGCAGTGAACAAGAAGCGCGTCCAGCGGCTCTACCGGGAGGAGAAACTCACCGTGCGCCGGCGAGGGGGTCGCAAGCGGGCCATGGGAACGCGCCGTCCAATGGAGACCCCCGTAGCGGCCAACCAGCGCTGGAGCCTGGACTTCGTCTCCGACCAGTTCACCGACGGCCGCCGCTTT
>Ga0182024_10023004_pt1 | contig 11194 bp, 12 predicted proteins | sample P32metaG_FD_120480 | JGI IMG/M metagenome (GOLD analysis project Ga0182024, IMG submission 120480) | Permafrost microbial communities from Stordalen Mire, Sweden - P3-2 metaG (Illumina Assembly) | ecosystem: Environmental > Terrestrial > Soil > Wetlands > Permafrost | place: Sweden: Stordalen... | reverse complement strand
GTCGAGGTTCATCTCCAAGCCGCGGGCACTCAGAAACGCGTCGCGCGTCTTGGACGCGTTCCAGCGCGCGAAGCGTTCGGGCGCGCCGAAGAACAGGTTCCGCACGGCGACCATCGCCCGCGCCGTGTCGGTGTAGTGGTCCATAAACGGGCGCAGAAGGGCGACGGCGTGCGGGGTGCGATTGAGGACCCAGAAAGCGACCAGCGAGCGCCGTAGATCGTGCAACGCATCGCGGAAGAAGTCGCAATTTTGAGCCACCTCGTCGCCGACGCCTGCGGGCAGGGAAACGACGACGTCTTTGTGCGGAATGCTCTCCAGAAACGACGCCAATTCCGTCCATCCGTCTTCCTCGCGCAAATCCGTTTGGAGCGTCGGAAAATCGCCTCCCGTGAAGACGGCATGAAGGTCGGCATTGCGCGCATCGGCGTCCACGACGGCGACTTTGCACCCGCGCTCACAGAGGTATTCTACAAGGACGGCGGCGAGGAAAGATTTCCCCACGCCGCCCTTATCGCCATGCACTAGATACACGCTCATAGATCGTCGGAAGAAGGGAGAGAAACTGCGCTCGATTTCTTCCGAATAACCTCCTTCGAAACAGCTTGTGCTTCCTCACTTTTTTTCTCCGAAAACTTCCCTGAAATCGAACTCACGGTTTTCTTTCTCTTTGCACCGGAGATATAGCGTTTGATCGTCGGCGTTTTGAGATCAAAGGCTCCCTGACTGTTGAGGGCAGTTATCACTTCGTCTAGCGTATAGCCTCGCCCCAACGCCGCGCGAATCTCCATGCGCATTTCTTTGACGACATCGGGAACGGCAAAGCGCTTTTTCTCGTGTTCTTTTTTCGGCAATGATTTCAACACAGCTTGCATCTTTGTAATGTCCGAACGATCGTAGTCTCGGCGTTTTGGCATGAGAAACTCCTTTGCATATACGTGCCCCCGCATGTCGCGGAGGAACCCGGCATTACGCGCGAGCCTTAAAAATCGCCTGCAAACACAGCGCGAAGCGTCACTACGCTCTTTTTGAAGCGAGATGATATCGTCTCCCGCAACCGGCGCACGATGAAGCACCATTCTCTCCACACGAAGCCTCGAAAAAATCGTCGTTTGGCGTTCCAATATGCGAAATTCTGTTGCATATGAATCGACACGGCATATCCCTGACTCATCCGACGTTCCCCCCGCTCCGTGAAAACCTATCGCACTCAACACGCGGACGGAGGGCGATTCAAAATCGTTGGCTATCGGTAGCAAGCAGGTGTCTCCGTTCACCGCGCTAAAGCAACGGCGCTCGAAGACAGGGCATGAGCTCCGTCGCTGCAGCCCTGCGGGCTTCCGCTCTGTCGCGAAAGGAATGCGGTATCGCGAATGCTTGCTCGTAACGAACGCGGCTACGCCGCAAGCTGCGCATGAGCGAGACGTGGCGCTTGAGCGAATCGGCAACGGTGCGCGTGAGTTCTGACGAGCTGCTCGTGATCCGCGAGAAGGCAGCGCGCGCGAATTTAAGCATCGGCGGCTATTTCCGCGCGGCGGCGTTGGAACGCCGGATGCAGTCGCATACGCCGGAGTTGTTGCGCGCGTTAGCCGACATCGGACGTTTGTGCGGCTTGCTGGAAACGGCATTACGCACAGCGGACGCCGCATTGCGCGCACACGTCATCGACGCGCTCGCTGCCGCGCGCACCGTCGCCGAAGAACTGCGTCGTCGATGATCGGCAAGGTCAGTTTCGGTTCCGGCGTGCGCGGTCTCACGCGGTATCTCACGGAGACGCGCGAACGCGGACTCGTCGGCTACGTCGCCGGCGATCACCACGAGTTAGGCGCGACGGCGTACCGCAATCTCGCCGCCGAGAATGCGCTCGACGCCGCGCGCGAAATGGATCTCACGTCGCGCCTGTCGACGCGCTGCGAGAAGCCGTTCATGCATCTCTCATTGTCCTGGCATCCCTCGGAACGCCCGCAAGAGCCGCGCATGATCGAGGCGATGGATCGTGTACTTTCGGAGTTGGGTTTGGAAGATCGGCAAGCCGTGTACGCGGTGCATCGAGAGAAAGAGCATCAGCACATCCACGCCGCGGTGAATCGCGTCGGACGCGAAGGGACGGCGTGGGATCGGTGGCAGTGCAAGGAGCGTATCTCCGCACAGTGCCGGGTTTTGGAGCGCGAGATGGGATTCGAGCCGATCGAAAACCACTTGCGACCGGAGCACGAGCGCGAGCAGGCTCGCGAGCACCACATCCGTACGCCGCGCGAACAACGCATCTACGAGCGCAGCGGGATCGAGCCGCCGACGCGGGCGTCGGCAGATGATCGCGACGCCTTACGCGAGCGGATCGGCCGAGATGCGCGTAGCGCGCTGCGCGGCGCGGAGAATTGGGAGCAGGCGCACGAGCGGTTGCGGGCGGTCGGGGTCGCGCTGGAAGCGTACGCGCACCCGAAGACCGCGCGAACGGGGTTGCAGCTCGTCGAAATCGCGACCGGGGAGCGCATGGCGGCGTCGGGGTTGGGATCGGATTACGGCCGACGAGCCCTAGAGCGGCGTCTGGGAGCGTTTGAGGCGTCGCGCGATGTCGAAGTCGATCGGCGGCCGTCGAGAGCCTTAGAGGCGACGGAAAGGCCCGATATCGCCGCCTCCCGAGAACGGGAAGCGTCTTCCGTCGCTGCGAGGCAGAGCGAACCCGTTTGCGAACGGGAAGTCGCGCCGTCAGAGCCGTCGCTGCGAGACGAGTATCTCGCGCAGCGAGCACAGCGTCGAGCGGAGCGGGCAAACGCGTACGCTGAGCAGCGGGAGCGCGATCAAACCCGGCGCGAGGAGTTGCGCGCGGAGCAGCGTGCCCGGATGGAACGCGTAGAAAGCTGCGGGTTTCCCTCGGGCCTGGCGCGGGCGATGCGCTCGGAGTGCGCGTTCGCGTACGCCGTGCAGCGGGAAGCATTGGACGGCGCGATCGCTGCGGAGCGTGAGGCGTTGCGGGAACGTTGTGCCGGGCAAAGCTGGACGCAGTACGTCGTCGCGCGGGCGGAGCTTGGAGAGCAGCGCGCGGTCGAGCAGCTTTGGCGCTGGGCGAAGCACGATCGGCACGGCGTCGCGATCGGTCAGGGATTAGAGCAGCCGGATGGACGCGAGCGCACGGCCCCGACCGTGCGAACGTTGCACGACCTGCGGGCCCGGGTCGATACGCGCAGCGGCGACGTTGCGTATCTCTGGGAAAAAGACGGGCGCGAGGCGTTTCGGGATCGGGGAGATTTGATTGCGGTGCCGCCGGGGCAAGAGCGGGACGCGATGCGGTCGGGGCTGCTTTTGGCAGCGGCGAAGTGGGAGGGGAACGTTCGCGTCCACGGGGGCGAGGCGTTCAAACGCGCGGCCACGGCAGAAGCAGTAAGGCTAGACGTGCATATCCTCAATCCCGAGATGCAAGCGTTTCAAGAGCAATGTCGACACGAGCATATGCGGCAAGAACAAGCTCGGGAGCGACAACGGGAACGCGCGCAGGAGCGCAGTGTAAGTCGCGATTTCGGGATCGGGCGATAAGAAAGACCGCGCGTTTTCGCGCCCGCAAAGCCGGTTTTCTCGAATCTCGAATATCGCAAGCGGCCCACGAATCCGCCTCATCATCGTGCGTGTACGGTAACGTGACATGACAAGGCATGTAACCGAAAATACCTATTTGCAATGATTGTGTAATCTTCTATCATTAAAGTCCAAACACGCGTCGTGTGAAAAAGGATAAAATAACGTTGCTATGCCTAAACAACAAAATGAGCCTTTTTGGGAAAAAACGGTACAATATCTAAAAAAACCGACCGTAGAATCGGGTGTCATCCATACGGGCAGCATCTATTATGCTTCAGCTCGGACGTGGGATATATGCACGCAATCTCTTGGGGATACTCTTAGCGAGATTTCTAAAAACAAAACATCCGGAGATGAAGCAAACGATCATGCACGAATGATAAATCGCGTTTCAAAATCCATGAAACCAGTAATAGTTGCATCTAACGCGCGCGAATGCCAAAATGTTTTATTTCAGGTAGCCAAGCGTTTTCCCGAACTGGGCCGAAGGTATCCTGCTCCTCAAATAGGAGGCGCTCAGACGATTGGTTTTAAAGACGGATATTTGAACGTATTGTGCTTTGATCACAAGAATCAATTAACTTGCTTACCTCCGAGCCGCGGAAGAGGTCCCATTATCCATGAATTTAAACACGTAGATGATATTCAGCAAGATACTGCTAAAACTGCAGAGCACCAAAAAACTCCTCATGAAAAATTTTCAAACGAATTCGAAGCTCGAGCCGTTGAAATAGAAAATTCCGTCTATCGTGCCTTTAATATACCAGAAAGAGAAGATTATGATTGCCAAACTCGGAACCCTGCTTGGGATCACTTACATCTCGGCACCAAGCATGTTCCCACCGAGCATGTTCCCATACAAAATGCATTCTCCTCATCGCTGTCCGGCAATGTACCGCGTAATCTCGTTACTTTTGTAACCGATGCAACAGAGAGAGCACACGCAACGGCGCAGTACCAAAGCGCGGCCAAGACCGTCGTCGGCAGCGTAGCAGCATATTTGGCTATTAGGTACGGGTATAATACGGTAAAGTATGGGTATAATACGGTAAAAAATCTCTGGGCTAAAATGAACCGGCCAGCTATGCCAGAGAACCAGGAGGCAACGAATACGACGGATGCCGTTTTAACTTCTCAGGAAGAGCAAAATGAAAATATTATTCAGATTCGACAAGGACGAGGCGAGTGGGAAACCAATAATGCTGGGTTAAAATTTCTACAGGGCGGATTTTTTAAGCGTGATCAAGAGAGTAAAAACCATGCGATTTTTACCTCTCGCAGTGAGAATGAGCCTCAACTGCGCCTTCCCCTTCAAATGTTGCCTACTGATAAAACTATCACGGAAGAGAAGATGGGCGAAAATTTGGATAGCGACAATGGACTTCTTGCTGCAAAAGTGCGAGGATATAAAAATAAAATTACATATTGTAATTATATAAAGCCCAAAATTCCCGTCCAGCATGAGCAGGTATCCAAGGAGCAGCAAAGCGGCGGGAAACTGCGGGGAACCATTCCACCTCAAGCACAGTCTGGGCAGCAAACCAAAAATCTGCAACAGGTTATGCAAGGTGGTCTTGGATCAGGAAGGACGTACGTCCCGGCAGGACGGGGAGCGGAAGCATTTAGTCGCGTGAAATGATCGAGGAATATCCTGGTTTGCGCGTTCGTCGGGAAAGCAGTGAGGCCCGAAAAACACGAAACGAAAAACGGCCGAACGCGGCCGCTCCCGGAATCCGGGCGCGGAACATTTGACGAAACGTGCGTTTTGTTTAAAGTGCCGTTCGGAAACGTCGTAGAATCGAGGGTTTTCGGCACAGTCCGGAAGACCATCCGAGGGGCGAAATGTCAAATGTGAACAGACGAACGGCGTTTTGAGAGTCGTTCGGCTGTTTTTCACAGCCTTGTTGCCTTGGCCTGAAAGGTAAGGAGAGCCGCCTAACCGTAAAGCCGCTTTACAGCTTCACCGTAGAGCCGCTTTTAAGGTGATATATGCCGGTGCTCTCGTTTCTCAACCAGAAAGGCGGGGTCGGGAAGACCACGCTCGCGACCAATGTCGCGACAGCGCTCGCGCAGCTAGGAAATAAAGTCTTCTTCATCGACGCGGACCCCCAGGGCAGCGCTCTCGATTGGTCGGCGGCGCGCGAATGCGACCCACTCTTCCCGGTCGTCGGGCTCCCGAAGGAAACGCTTCATCGCGAGATCGCGGCGCTCTCTGCTCCCTATGGGTGGACCATCATCGACGGCCCCCCTCGGGTTCATACTGTCGCCAAGTCGGCGATCGTCGCGAGCGATATGGTGCTTATTCCGGTTCAGCCCTCGCCGTATGACGTATGGGCGGCGAAGGATGTGGTGGACCTTATCACTGAGGTTCGCGTAATTAAGGAGGACCTTAAAGCAGCCTTTGCGGTAAATCGTAAAATAGTAGGTACGGCAATAGGGCGCGATGTAGCGGAGGCCCTGGCTGGCTATCCTATTCCGGTTCTGACCCCGACCGTCTCCCAGCGTATTGCGTTCGCCGAGACAGCGGCGAACGGCCTCAGCGTCCTTGAAGCCGATCCACACGGCCAAGCAGCCGGTGAAATCCGTTCGCTCGTATCCGCCATTTTGGAGCTATTCACTCATGAGCAAAACCGTTCCAATCAAGCCCAACCCGCGGAAGAAGCAATCCAGGTCTGAGGTCAACCCCTTTGATGCTTTCGTGGGCGTTGAAGAGGTATCGCCCTCGGTTCAGCCGTCGCAACGGATGAAGCGCCTCACCTTCGACATTCCCGCCGACCTCCATAAGCGCATCCGTCTTGCCTGCGTCGAGAAGGAGGAGGATATGGCCGCAGAACTGCGCCGTATTCTCCTGGACCATTTTCCGTCGTAGCGCCTTATCGCCTTTGTGAAGTAGCGCCGTAATTAAATAAGTAAGGTGTTGAGGGAATGCTGTGAGTGAGAAGAACGAAAAATCTGATCCGCTCGTCATGCGAAACGTAAATCGCCGTATTACGGCGATCCGTGAAGCACAGTTCAAGGAGCTTCAACTCCGGCTTTTCCCTGATTGGCCGGACGATCGACGCGGAGCACCCAATGCAATGATCCGGTCGGGGGTCTTTGGCGTGGTTCGTCGAGGACGGCGGCAAAGGGTTGTGAAGATGCCCGTTGCTGCCCCCGGTGGCTGGGAGGTTACGCTTACCGGTTGGCGTTTGGATCAATACGACTGCGATATTTGGCTTGAAGTTATGCACCTGGCACGTAATGTTGTACCAGGTGATTCCGTACGTTTTACGCTGCACGGGATGCTTCGGAAGTTGGGTCGCACGGCAGAGGGGAAGACGAACTACACTTGGTTGAAGCAACGCTTAGAAAACCTTGCAGAAACGACGATAGCATTCGATAATGGTAATGAATTTGGCGTGATGGGCGCATTAATTTCTTCATTCCGTATTGATCGGAGCACTGGGGAAGGCGTTATCCGAACTAACCCGGAGATTCGGCCTCTCTTTGAGAGCGTTACTCACCTCAACATCGAGCAACGGCGTGTGCTTGGCCAAAACCAGCTAGCGAAATCCTTGCACGCGGCTCTTGCGTCGCATGTTCGATGGATGCCTATGCGCGTCGATACGCTCATGCACCGTGTCGGCGCGGAATACTCAAGCGAGCGATTCTTCAAGCGCGATCTGAAGCATGTCCTAGACAACTTTGCCGCCCGTGGTTGGATTCGAGGCTATGAGTTCACTCTTTGCAACGGTGAGAGTGCGGAACTCTTGGAAATCGACAAAGTTCCCACTCCCTCGCAAGTTCGCGCCAAAACTCGGCAGCTTGTCGCCCTTTAAGCCTTATCGCCTTAAAGGTAATTTTAAGGCGATGTCGCGATAAAAGCAGTGCATTTTGCACTTGGTATGAGACTCACAGGGGTTGGTATGAGACTCACGTTTTCTGGCTTCGACTTGGTATGAGACTCACAAATGACTTGGTATGAGACTCACAAATGGGGTTGGTATGAGACTCACACCCCCCCCCCTGTGGAAATCTAAGCAAACCCTTACAGTATAAGGATTTAGGTATTCCTAACAATTTTGACAAATCCATTTAGTATAAATCCTAGTTTTAAATCCGTAGTTTAGATCTATCTCGCGAGCGCGTAGGCATACAAGCGAGCGATCAAATCAACGAAAACCAACTTTGTAAGCGACGCGTCGATCTCATAAACGGCAAACGCTCAACCCCTGGCGCAATCCTAGACCTCAACACCATCACCTGAGACAAGCAGAGCACGCGCGGGGGAGACGACGGTTAAGAAGACACGGTGACGACGAGAATGTGAATCGCTCTACCGTGCCCTTGGGTGTTATACTCGGCACGGAGGATGATTATGGAAGCCGAAAGCGCCCGTCAGGGTTCACCGCCTTACGGTCCATTGCTGGCAAAGTGCCTCACGACATTTCGAGAACGTGAGCCCGACCTTCGGAAGCGAGGGGTGCTTCATATCGGGGTTTTTGGTTCCGTAGCAAGAGGCGACTACGATGACGAAAGCGATGTTGATGTGATCGTTCAGGTTGACTATCAGGTTTTCCGTGATCTTGTGGGGCTGCTCGAACTCAAGGATGAATTTTCGCAGGCATTTTCACGTCCGGTGGATGTTGTCTCGATGGGGGGGCTTAAGTCACCGAAGCACGATCATATTCGCAAAGAGATGGTCTTAGCGTTCTGAGGATGGCGAGAAAGCAACACTATCCGGACCAATGCCTCGCCGACATCCTGACGAACATCGAGAGCGCGCGTAGTTTCATTGGTGAGATGACGCGTGAAGAACTCCACGATGACGACAAGACGCTACAAGCTGTTCTCAAGCGATTGGAGAACGCTTCCGAAGCATACAGTCGCCTATGCGACAGCAAGCACGGGGCACCGGAAGTTGCGAAGGCGATCGAGGCGCGGCATCCCGGCGTGCCTTGGCGACATTTTCAATCATTGGCAAACGTCTACCGGCATGATTACGATCTGATCGACGTGGACCTCGTGTGGAAAGTTCTTCAGCCTGGGGGAGCCGCGACGCTCGTCGAAGCGGTGATTCGTCGAGAGCTACCGCTTTCGCAAATTCCGCCGAAGCCCTGAAACGCTTCTCCGGCGTTCTGTTTCAATTCGTGGATGAAAACACGCGCCGATAGGGTCGTTTCGTGCGTGAGGGTCGTCCGGCGATCGCGCGATCGAACGCAACTGTGAAACGGAATTCCGCATTCTGTTTCAGCGATGACCTTTGCGCTCGCGCCCTTCGACCGCTTTCTCTTTTTCCGGCCTGGAAGTCCTCACTGCCTTCTCATGCGACGCAGAATACAAGCCCCCCGCTTTCTCTTTTTCCTTGCGATCTCTAGAGAGCGGGGCAGGCGTGTCTTGAGACGACGGAGATGCAGACCTTATCGCATCTGGATCGTTGATTTGCGGACTAATGGTTTTACTGCTTTCGCCTTGTTGATGAGTAGTAGTCTTTTCAGAATACGCAAGTATGGATTTTGCGTTTTTTCGTACAGCGCGTATGTCAGGAACGTGGTTCTGATCTTTTTTTAATTCGTCCCGAAGCGCTTGAAGATGAGCATCGAAATACTGAATTGTCTTGGGCGCGTATTCTTTCGCGTAATCTCTTAAGCGTGCGCCGGAATATCCTCTTGGGTCGATGCCTGGATGATGTACGCCCCATGCGCCTCGCAGAGCTTCCGCTGGGAACTCCCAAATATTTTCCATGGCCTTAAAATTCATGAAATGAACAGGAACTTCATTAATTTTCCTTTCATCGTTGAGCTTTTTTTTATTTTCAAATTCATTTTTTATCGTCTGATCTACCAATTGTTCATCTGGAATGCCTTTCTGAAAACCGCCAATTATTATGTTAACAAATACATGAACAGATTCATGGGCAACAGTAGGTGCGAAGCTATCTGTGGGAATAAGGTCCTTATTGAGATAAACGGTTTTATGGTTCTCGCGACTCACAAATCCTGGCATCACGGGGAGGGAATCTAGTTTCCTTTTCACGTTTTGCCATTTATCACTTATGGGAAGATCTCTATACTTAACGCCTTCTAATTCAAATAATCGCAGAACTTCAAAGGGAATTCCTTGCAACGCTGAAGCAAGTGTCGTGACGGCCTTTTTATGTGACAACCCCCAATACGTTCTCATGGGGTAGTGTTTTGGCAAAAGTTTATCTGCGTAATATGTATATGGAAGTTGATCGTAAGGTGTATCTGTAGTCGAGTGTTGCTTATTCTGTCGAGAATACATTCCTAGTAGGCCCATTCTAAACGCTGTACTCGACTATTGCACGTATCCGAGTTTTTCATAAAAGGCTCCATTACTCGTGAGTTCCTGAACTGCAAAATATTTCACTAGCAAGGCAAAATAGGACTTCCGTCTCGCCTAACTTTTGGATTTTTTTAATTAAGATAAATTTTTCGACCGTTATTTTTGGTTGCTTGCCATGTTCAAGGGACTTGGCTTACCGGATATGGGAATGCGCGTATTTTTCATGTCTTATCGCCCAATGCCGAAACCACGATTCAGACTGCGCGCATGCTCGCGCCGGAATGACGCCGCTTCGTTGGCGGTCATGCAGCTCAACGCTCTCCTTCGGAGGTCCAGCAGATGCCGAGGGACGGATATAAGCCGTCCGCAGACCTCGAAAACGGGCCCTGGCGTGCCCCAGGAGCGCGCTAACCTTGCCGAGTCGTCCAAAAGCTCATCCGCGCCCCAAACTCGTCTCCTAGGCCCCGGAAACGGCTTTTTCTGCCTCACCGGCACCGGTGGTCGTATCGCTGCTCCAACTTTTCGGCGGCTTGTGGGGAACCGAGCTTGCGCAGATACGCGCTTATCGCGGCGATATGCCTGTTGACGCCGTCGCACACGCGTTGATGCGTGGCCTCCCCCTGGTCGGCGCGTCCCTGCGCGTACGCGGTGCGCCAAGCCGTTTGCCAGGCGTAGACGACGCTGCCTCCCCACAACATCCCGACGACGGCCCCGATTATCGCTGCGAATTGCAGCGTTTTCCGCGTGAACCCCGTCAGGTCGCGCAAGGCGGTCTGGACGCCCGCAAGGGCGCCGATGCTCTTTTGCGCGTCAGCGACGCTGGGCAACGCGCGCCGAAGCCCCTCGACGGCCTCCTTGGTCGTCTGCCGTATTTCGGCCGCTCCGCGCTCTCGGGCCGCCTGAGCTTGACTGTCGGCCAGGTACATGAGCAAGATTGGGTCGAGATTCGCCTCCTGGACGATCCGTTCCACGGTCAAGGCGTGCTTGGTTTGCTCGTCGCTGGGGTAGCGACCGTTGATTTGCCGGTAAGCCTCCTCGAAGGTCATCGGACTCCGGCTCCCAGGCGATCGCCGAGGGCGTCCAAGCCTGCGAAGGCGCGATTGAGCCAGCGGCTCAGCATCATGCGTTGGGTATAGTTCAAGGCCGTGCCGTCGCTGAAGCGGCGCGGGGGACAATGCAGGAATGTGGCGTCCGCGACGGCGTCGTTGAGATCGTCGAGGTTCATCTCCAAGCCGCGGGCACTCAGAAACGCGTCGCGCGTCTTGGACGCGTTCCAGCGCGCGAAGCGTTCGGGCGCGCCGAAGAACAGGTTCCGCACGGCGACCATCGCCCGCGC
>Ga0182024_10023003_pt1 | contig 11194 bp, 6 predicted proteins | sample P32metaG_FD_120480 | JGI IMG/M metagenome (GOLD analysis project Ga0182024, IMG submission 120480) | Permafrost microbial communities from Stordalen Mire, Sweden - P3-2 metaG (Illumina Assembly) | ecosystem: Environmental > Terrestrial > Soil > Wetlands > Permafrost | place: Sweden: Stordalen... | reverse complement strand
TCCTGGCTTAATGTGTTTTCCTAGCGGATTTTCACCAGAAAAATATTGGCGGGCCAGCGCCTCATTGATAATAACGACGGGCGTTGAATTCGCCGGTTCCCTATCGTCAAAATCACGTCCCTGTAACAGCGGGATACGCATGGTCGCAAAATAATTGGGAGTGATATCCCGCAACGAAGAGACCGGTTCATCACTCTTTAACACTGGCCGCCCTTCGATCTGAAAAGTGGTGCGAATGTCATCTCCACCCATCGGCAACGGGTAGATCGCGGCCGCGGATTGAACCCCGGGCAGCGCGCGGAGCTTCGGAATCAGCATGCGGAAAAATTCTGCCTTCTGCGAATCCGAATATTTCGCATCGGGGACATTGACGCTCGCCGTCATTACGTTTCGCGGATCAAAACCAGGATTTACTTGTTGCATTCGCACCAAGCTGCGGATCATCAGTCCAGCGCTCACCAGAAGCACAAGAGCGAGAGCCATCTCGACAACGACGAGTGAGCTGCGAAGTCCGAATCTCGTTTTGCTTGCGGTCGTGTTTAACGCACCTTCTTTTAATGAGTCCACAATGTTCGAGTGTGACATGTGCATTGCGGGCGCAAGACCAAACAAAAATCCCGTGAGTAGCGCAATACCCAGAGTAAAGGCCATGACCACACCGTCAACGTGAATTTCAGACACGCGTGGCAAGTTTTCCGGGCTCATGCGGATTAGAATTTCGCTGCCCCAAAGTGCGAGCAGCGAGCCAAGCCCTCCGGCAATAAGCGCGAGCAGAAAACTTTCAGTGAGGAGCTGTTTCACCAGACGATTACGTCCGGCACCTAGCGCGGCGCGAATGGCAATTTCGCGCGTGCGCGCGGTGGCGCGGGCAAGCAGCAAGTTGGCTACGTTGACGCAGGCAATAAGCAGCACAAGTCCGACGGCGATCATCATTACGAAGAGTGCGGGGCGAATCGAATGGGTCATTCGATCCTGCTCGGAGATGACGTGAGCTCCCCAGTATTTATCGGTGTCCGGGTAATGGTTGCTCAGCGACGCCGCAATTACATCCAACCCAGCCTGCGCTTGCGCCAACGTGACACCGGGTTTCAATCGCGCAATGCTGCGGAGGAAATGAGCTCCGCGCTGCTGCGCCATGGAAGGCGAATTATCCGGAGATTCCAGCAGCGGCGACATGGTCGTCCATAATGTGGACGTCTGGCGCGCCAGGGGGTACTGAAAACTGGGTGGCATAACGCCCACAACGGTATAAGGGCTCTTATCAAGCAGGATGGTGCGTCCGATGACCTGAGGATCGCCCGCAAATCGGGCCACCCACAACTGATGGCTAATAATAACCACATGATGATGCGGTTGATCTTCGTCGGGCAAGAAAGCTCGGCCGAGTTCGGGCGTGACTCCCAGCACGTCGAATAAGCTGGCAGATACCGATGAGCCGACGATGTGAGCGGGTTCGTCCACTCCGGTGAGCGTAAAGCTTCCATCGGTGTAAGCCGCCATGTTCTCGAAAACCTGATTCTGCGTTCGGAAATCAACAAAATCGGGGTAGGACATGGGCCTTGCCGAGGTATGAGTCCGTGAATTGGAGCTGGCCACGCTGACCAAACGGCTGGGGTCGCGAAATGGCAGAGGCCGCAACAATTCGGCATTCACGACAGAAAAGATCGCGGTATTCGCGCCGATTCCCAGGGCCAGCGTCAAGATCGCAATAGCTGCGAATCCCGGGCTCTTCGCAAGCATCCGAACTGCGTATTTCAAGTTCTGCCAGAATGTGTCCATTATTCCTTCCCTACGCGAAAATCATTCGTATCGCAAGGCAACCATCGGATCAACGCGTGCTGCACTGCGGGCAGGCAGCCAGCCGGCGAGCGTAGCAACGACAATCAACAAACCAGTAGCCGCCAGAAAGACAAATGGGTCGCCGGCTTTGACCCCGAACAATAAAGATTCCAGGACGCGGCCGATTGCGTAAGCTACCGCTAACCCGATGACGAGGCCGACGGTGGCGATACCCGCGATTTCCTTCAACACCATTCCAGCAACGTTCCGCCGGGTGGCACCGAGCGCCATGCGAATGCCAATTTCGCGCGTGCGTCGCGCGACAACATAGGCCATGACTCCGTAGAGGCCTACGGCGGCAAGCAGTGAAGCAAGAAGTCCGAGCGCAAGCGAGAAATAGGTGACTAACCTGTCGGTAAAAACAATGTCATCCACCTGCGCACTCAAAGTTCGCAAATCAAATACCGACAACTTCCTGTCGTAGTCCTGCACTGTCTTTCTGACTACTGTCGAGAGAGAAACCGGGTCCTGATTGGTTCGGACATAAAAGGTAGCGCTACCGAAATGGCTGCTGTGAGAATAAGGGATGAGGACGTAAGGTTGGACGGCCTGACGCAGATCGATGTTCTTGCTGTCTTTCACGACTCCGATGATCTCTACATCAAGATGGACGTCGTCCCCGCCTCCAAATCCAAAGTGTTGGCCGATGGGATTGCGACCGCCAAAGAATCGCCGTGCAAACTTTTCATTCACGACCGCAACATTCGGTGACGTCGCAGTATCCGATGCGTTGACCTCGCGACCGCTCATTAATGGAACGCCCATCGCCGCTAGAAAATCAGGACCCACCCAATTCTGGTCCACGTCCATATTTTCGTTTTCTTGTTCTTTGTAACCCTGGACCGTGATATTCGAACTCGAATTCGAATTCGCTAGCATCGGAATCTCGGAGGCACTCACGGCGCGAACCCCCGGCAACGACTCAAGACTTTTTCGTATGCCTTCAACTAAAATAATGGACTGCGACGGCGTGTATCCGATCAGCTCCGGCGAAATCGAAAACTGCAGCACGTGATCGGGACGGACACCCAGGTCCTGGCGGTTCAGATTTAGCAGGCTGTGCGCGAAAAGGCCCGCGGCCGCCAGTAAGACGGCCGTCAACGCGATTTGGCTAGCGAGCAATAGTTTCCGCGTTCTTACATTCCCTTTTCCGGCGGATACGCTGGAGCCCTGGTCTTTCAGAACACTCTGAAGATCGGTACGGGTAGCGCGCAGAGCCGGCGCGAGCCCAAACAACACTCCGGTGAGAATCGAGACGGCGGCGGCAAAGATCAGCACTCGATAATCAAGATGCGGGGCCAGGCCTGATCCGCCCACGTCTTCCGGAATGGCTTTCACGATCCCACTGAGCGTCCATGAAGCAAGCAAAACACCGGCGGTGCCACCTGCAATTGCCAGCACAAGACTTTCCGCCATCAGTTGTCTAATGAGACGCCAACGGCCAGCACCCAAGGTCAACCGCAAAGCGATTTCCCGCTGGCGCGCTTCACCCCGCGCTACTAGCAGGCTGGCAAGGTTCGCGCAGGCAATCATCAGCACCAGCCCTACCATTCCCATCAGCGCTAGCAATGGTCCTTTTGTGTCTTGCTGGAGAATCGGTCGGCCTTTGGCGCCAGGATCCAAAATCAATTTGCGATCGAGAAATTCCTGGCGTGTTTTGGGGTCGTGCTTCTTGGCTGGCGATTCTGTCTCCAGCATAGCGTGATATGTTGGCGCGATACCCGCTTCGGCTCTCGAAATGGACATGCCGGGCTTAAGACGCCCGATCATGGCCAGCCAATGGTCATCCCGATCTGCGAGCCCGTCCCAGTTCGGCGTCATTTGCGCCTTGAGAGTTATGGGAATGAAGAGATCGGGAACTTGACCGACTTGAACACCTGAAAATTCCGAGCTACTCACACCGACAACCGTGAGAGAGTGGCCGTTCACGACGAGCTGCTTGTTTAGAATGCCCGGATCGAAGCCAAAGCGCCTTTTCCAGTACCCATGGCTGAGAACAACCACAGGATTCGCGCCGGGCGCGGTTTCGTCTTGCGCACCAAAGACGCGGCCCAGCGCCGGCTGAACTCCGAGAACAGTGAAGTAATTTCCGGTTACGAGTTCGCCGGTGGCGAGTTCGGACGAGCCTTGCGCAGCGACACTGACCTGGGTGCTGAAACGCGCTAGCAATCCGGAGAGGACTTGATTTTGGTCGCGCAAGTCTTCATAGGCGGGATAAGAAAATGAGGTGCCTCCGGGGCCATCGTTCCAGTTTCGGCCCGGGCTTGGACCGGGCGAGCGCAGGATTACAAGTTCTTCGGGATGCGCGACAGGAAGAAGCCGCAGGAGCACTTGGTCGGTTAGCGAAAAAATTGCGGTGTTGGCCCCGATGCCGAGCGCAAGCGTCAATATTGCAACAATGGTGAAGCCAGAGTTTTTCGTCAAGGTGCGAAGAGCATATTTTAGGTCTTGTATGACATTTCCCATTTCGCCCCCGTGGTGAACACACTTCGCCCCTCAAATCGGTTTAGATTTCCGATTTCTGCTTACACTGCAAATTTTTGAGAACTTTGGTTAGACAGCAGCCGCGCCCGTTCCTACAGTTTCCTCGACGATGCGACCATCAAAGAGATGAATTGTACGATCCGCGATGCTGGCATAGCGTGGATCGTGCGTGACCATGCAGATCGTCGCCCCGTCTCGATGCAGTTGCTGCAGCAGTTCGACGACGGCCTCGCTGTTCTTGGAATCCAGGTTTCCCGTGGGTTCATCCGCGAGCAAAATTGACGGTGAACCGACCAATGCTCGCGCTACGGCTACGCGCTGCTGTTGGCCGCCAGAAAGTTGTGACGGGTAATGCTTCATACGGTGCGCCATGCCGACGCGCTCAAGAACTTCCTGGACTCGCTTCTTTCTTTCCGCTGCGGCCATGCTGCGATAGGTCAGTGGCAGTTCGACATTCTCGAAAACGGTGAGATCGCCGATCAGATTAAATGCCTGAAAGACGAAACCAATCTCGCGGTTGCGGATTCTGGTGCGATCGGATAGCGAAAGATTCGCGACGGCCTGGGTGTTAATCCAGTAGTCGCCGTCCGTCGGCGAATCCAGGAGCCCGAGGATTGAGAGCAAGGTGGATTTCCCGCAGCCCGACGGTCCGGCGATCGACAGGAATTCGCCGTTCTTGATTTCGAGATGCACGCCGCTCAACGCGTGGGTCTCTACTTCGTCGGTGTAGAAGACCTTCGTCACGCCATTCAATCGAATCAATCCTTGTTCCGTCGTGGTCATTCATTACTCCTTCGAGATGCCGCCAAATTTGGGCGTGCTTTTACTGTCCTGTCCTTAAGTACGCATGTAAGGGTCCCAAAAGTTCCGCCTTCATTTCAGTTGCACGCGGTCGTAGTTATCCCAGGCCGACATATCGGACAGGATCACTTTGTCACCGACTTCCAGGCCCTTCACAATTTCCACGGTGTTTACAGACGACCGGCCGAGTTGCACCTGAACACGCGTCGCTTCCTTGCCGTCGTCCACAACTTTGAAAAGCCCCACGGTGCTGTTTGCTTCACCGTGCACAGGCCGACCGACAAACAGAATGTCTGCTAGACGTTCAATCTCTACAGTGCCTTCTACACTCAGATCGGGACGCGCGCCGGGAGGCAGCGTGCCATCCAGTCCCACGTCCACCGTTACAGTGCCATTTTGCACAGCGGGATCGATGCGAGTGACGTGACCTGCGATGATTCCATTGTGCGTATCAACTGAGGCCTTCTGGCCGATGGAAATATCTTTGGCCTGTGTTTCGGCAATTTTCAGCTGCGCCTTGAGGTGGGTTGGCTGAGCAACGCGAGCCAGCACAGTTCCCATCATCACTTTTTGTCCTACTTCGACGTCGAGTTCCTGCAAGACGCCGTCAATCCCCGGACGAACGTGTAACTGATCGAGTTGTGATTTCTTCAGCTCGTACATAGCGCGTTTTTCGTCGAGGTTTGCTTGCTGCACCGCAAGCTGCGATGCGATTGAATTTTGGAATGTCTCTACTTCTTTCTGCGCCAGATCGTCCTGTTTTTCCAGTTCGGCGGCGGCGACCTGAGATTTCTTGTAGATCAAATCGGAAACCAGTCCGTTTGCGGCGAGCTTCTCATTCGTTTCCTTATCGAGAAGCGCGGTATGGTATGCCGAGCTGACGGATGCAGCCTGAGTACGTTTGTCCATCAACTGGTTCTGAAGTAACGCGCGGGTTTGTTCCAGATTCGCTTGCGCACCCTTCATTTGATACTCAGCGTCGAGAGCGGTCTGCTGAAGCTCGGGATTGCTGAGGTCAAGAATAGAGGTGCCCGCTTTCACGGGCGTGCCAGGAAGGATATAGCGTCTGTCGACGCGTCCATCGGTAGCCGCAGGAATCAAAAGGATCGTTTCGGGGACCAGAGTACCTAGTCCACGAACTTCACGCAGCATAGGACCCCGCTTCACCGTGTCGGTCCAGATGGTTCCGGGATCGACGCTAGGGGCCGCGGGTTTTAGGCGCGAGAGTGCGTAGGTGACGAGTGGAATCAGAACCACGGCCGCCGCTATGTAGATGATGAGGCGGATCCTTTTCTTGCGCTTTATTTCGGGCCGAACAATATCCACAGAGACTAACCTCGCAATACATATCGCAAATCTGATTCCTACGGTAGAATCCCGCTAACTTGCAGAAACATAATAGCTTAATGGGTGTGTGTTGGACGTTTACTCCGTTTCTTGACCGATGGTGGGAATCTCTCGTCCCGCTAACGGACATTATTCCCACGTTACGGAGCGTCGCTCTTCCGTTCCCAAAGTAGTTACGGCGCAGAGACGAACAAAGTTCAACGCCTGAATGAATGGAAGAATGCCACAGACGCCTTCCAGACGGTACTAAGTCTGACTGGGTTACCCGGCTTTTTCTTTCAATTCCAGCGCGAGGGACCAAAGCACCTATTCCGTGCTGGCCTTAATTTCCTGCCAGCGCTTGGGTCTGCGCTTGGCGTCGAGAACCTTCTTTCGGAGGCGAATCGATTTGGGCGTCACTTCGACGAACTCGTCATCGGCGATGAATTCAATGGCCTTTTCGAGCGTCATGTCTCGGGGAGGAATCAATCGAATTGCTTCGTCCGCTGAAGACGAGCGCATGTTGGTTTGCTTTTTTTCTTTGGTGATATTCACGTTCATGTCGTCTTCGCGCGCGTTCTCGCCGACGATCATTCCCTCGTACACCTCGATGGCCGAACCGACGAACATTTCACCACGTTCCTGAATTCCCCAGATCGCGTAGGCAGTCGAAACCCCAGTTCGGTCGCTGACAAGCGCTCCGGTAAGACGCATGGCCATGTCGCCGGCGTATTCCGTCCAGCCTTCCAACAGGGAATGAATCAGAGCTGTGCCGCGGGTATCGGTCATCAACTGGCTGCGCAATCCGATCAAGCCGCGCGAAGGGATACTGAACTCCATGCGAACCCGTCCAGAGTTGTGATTCACCATCTTTTTCATTTCGCCGCGACGCGTTCCAAGCATTTCCATCACGATTCCGATAAAGGTTTCGGGACAATCGATGACCAGCAGTTCGAGCGGTTCGAGGCGGCGGCCGTTTTCGGTGCGCACCACGATTTCCGGTTTACCGACCATCAATTCGTAACCTTCGCGACGCATCGTTTCGATCAAAATCGCCAATTGCAATTCGCCGCGACCGAGCACGCGGAACGCATCGGTAGTCCCCATGTCTTCCACGCGGAGCGAAACGTTCGTTAGCAATTCTTTTTCGAGGCGGGCGCGAATATCGCGGGAGGTGACATATTGTCCCTCGCGGCCCGCAAATGGAGACGTATTAATGGTGAACACCATCGTTAACGTCGGTTCGTCGATGGTCAGTGGCTCGAGCGGTAAGGGATTCGCAAGATCCGTGATGCTTTCTCCAATCTGAATGCCCTCTACGCCGGCAATCGCGACGATGTCACCTGCCTGAACTTCTTCCGCTTCATCGCGATGCAGCCCTCGAAAAGTAAATAGCTTAGTGATTTTGGTGGGCACGATCGTGCCATCGATTTTGGAAATCGCGACTTCCGTCCCGCGCTTCAAAGTACCTTGGAACACGCGAGCGATGGCGACGCGACCCAAAAATTCGCTGTAATCAAGATTGGTAACCTGAATTTGGAGTACTCCCTCGGGGTCGCCCGCAGGGGGAGGAATAGATTTCACGATTTGCTCAAAGAGCGGCTGAAGGGTGGTTGAATCGTCCCCGACTGCGAGATGAGCTACGCCAAGTTTGGCGTTGGTGTAGATCACGGGGAAATCGAGTTGGTCCTCGGTCGCGTCTAGATCGATGAATAAATCGTAGATTTCATCGAGAACCGCAGCAGCGCGGGCGTCCGGCCGGTCTATCTTGTTGAGAACCATAATGGGCGGAAGCTTTGCAGCCAGCGCTTTTTGCAAAACGTAACGAGTTTGCGGCAGCGGACCTTCGCTCGCATCTACCAAAACGAGTACGCCATCAACCATGCGCAGCGCGCGTTCGACTTCGCCGCCAAAATCACTGTGGCCCGGGGTATCCACGATATTGATCTTGGTGCCGTGATATTCGATCTCGGTATTTTTCGCGAGAATGGTGATGCCGCGTTCGCGCTCGAGGTCGTTCGAGTCCATGACGCGTTCAACCAGTTCTTGGTTGGCACGGAACGTGCCACTTTGCCGTAGCATCGCGTCGACTAGAGTCGTCTTGCCGTGATCAACGTGCGCAATAATGGCGATATTACGAATAGGCTTTGTCATCGGATCATTGGTTCCTACTAGGGATTCGGCGGTTTTGCGGCCCTGATCGATTCCCGAATAGAACTTAGAAGAGGGTTTCCAGGAGCAACAACGCACCTCTATATTACCACGCGTAAGCGGAACGGGCTATCGCGGATCGTGGTACTTTACCGCGCTAGTGCGTTTTCGCGACAAAGACCTCGTCTCTATAAGGTTCGAGCCTGTGGTATTCTCCGGCTTCTCGAAACGTCTCGAAACGGAGGGAAATAACGATGAACGTAAGTGTAAATCCCAATATGGTGACAACCGCATTCGAGTTGCCTGGATATCGCGTCGTGAAAAGCTTCGGATTGGTGCGAGGCGTGACGGTGCGCTCGCGTAGCATTTTCGGCACAATCGGAGCTTCGCTGGAAACGCTGGTAGGCGGCAACATCACTCTTTTTGAAGACATGTGCGAAAAGACCCGCGAGGAGGCACTTGAAGTGATGATGCAGCACGCCACCGAACATGGGGCTAACGCGGTGATTGGCATGCGCTATGACGCGACGGAGGTTATGCAAGGAGTAACAGAAGTGCTGGCATATGGAACAGCGGTACAGGTCGAGCGAATCGCATCGTAGGCCTGAGAGTGAAAGGATGCGTAACGCCGCGCAGCAACGCATCGAATGGGATGATTGGGACCCGACGCGCGGGGTACAATGAAGTCTTGGAGGCACTTTTCGATGCATAAGAAGTTTAATTTTATTTTGGCGGTTCTGAGCGCCGTGATTATTTCTGCCTCGTTGATGGCGCGCGCCGCGGACCCGAAAACCGAGATGGTGCAATTTCCAAGCGGTAAAGAAACAATCAGCGGGTTTCTGGCGCTACCCGACACGCCCGGACCGCATCCCGCACTGATCGTAATTCATGAATGGTGGGGACTGAACGATTGGGTGAAACAGCAAACTGAAAAGCTTGCCGAGCAAGGGTACATAGCACTGGCGGTCGATCTGTTTCGCGGAAAAGCAGCAGCCGATCCTGATGAAGCACATGAACTGATGAGGGGACTTCCGCAGGATCGAGCGATCAGGGACTTGCAATCCGGATTCGTTTATCTCGCCATGCGAAAGGATGTCTTGCCAAACCGCATCGGATCGATTGGTTGGTGCATGGGAGGTGGACTCTCACTGCAGTTGGCAATTCACACACCACGTCTTGCTGCGTGCGTAGTGAATTACGGCTCACTACCCACGGATCCAAATGATATTCAGCAAATTATCGCTCCGGTCTTGGGGAGTTTCGGGGCGGAAGACCGCGGGATTACGCCGGCTGACGTGGCGGCGTTCGAAAAAACGATGAAGGGATTAAATCGCCGAATCGACGTCAAGATTTACGACGGGGCCGGTCACGGGTTTGAGAATCCGAACAACGCGACGGCGTACAGGCCTGAAGCGGCAGCGGATGCGTGGGCGCGCACATTGGCATTTCTTCATAAGGCTTTGTCTTAAAATCAGAACGTCGGCATTCAACAGGCCCTTCCAGCTAGAGTCCTCGACCTAGCGATCCGCGTAGTATCCCTCTCTGGTTTGCACAACCGCATCTCTTTGCTTCACGGTGAGATGGATTTTATGATAACCGGCGGTCGCGTCTGATTTATCCGGAACATATCCGAGGCTGTACTGATTGCGAAGTTCTTCGTTGATGGCTGCGTAGATTTGGTCGATAGGCTGTTTCTTGGAAACTTCGAAAAAACGGCCGCCACTTCCCCGGGATATTTGTTCGAGAATTTTTTTGCCATCCGGACGCGATTCTTCGGGGCGCCCATGATGGCCGCCTCCTCCCATTCCTCCCCCGCCCATTCCGCCCCCGTGGTGCGGGCCGCCGTAGCCTCCGCCGTTTCCGTATCCCTCCTTATCGGCAAACAAAATCGAGTATACGAGGGTGTCAGTGCGCTCCGCAGTCTCGATAGATTCTTGGAGGGAAACCTTGCTGCCGCGATCGACTCCATCCGAAAGAATAATTAGAGCTTTGCGACCCTGTTGTTTTTTCATCAGTTCGTTTGAGGCGAGGTAGACAGAGTCGTAGAGCAGGGTGCCGCCCCCTCTTCCGTGCGAACCTTGGCCGCCACCGTTTGAGTTACCGCCGGAGGTCTGGGAAAATTCCGGGGCTCCGAGTTCGTCAAGAGACGCGTCGAGCTTCTTGCGGGAGGAGGTGATGTCTTGAAGCAGTTCGACCTGGTAGTCGAAGTGGATGACAAAAGCTTTGTCTTTATCTTCGCGCAAGACCTGATTGAGAAAATCGTGGCTGGCGGAGCGCTCCTGATCCAGCACTCGTCGCTGGCTCATGCTGGTATCGACCAGCAATCCGAGGGTAAGGGGAAGATCGGATTCTTGCGCAAAATAGGTAATTGTTTGCGGGTGGCCATCCTGTTCGAGGACGAAATCATCCTTGGTCAATTTACTGACAAGTTGTCCGTGCTTGTCGCGGACCGTGGCTAACATGCTCACCATCTTGACATCGACCGAAATGGGGGGGGCTTGCTGTTGGCCGCGCACCGACGCATCCGTTAGTGCCAGCAGCACGGCGAGGGTAAATATCAAGCAGACTTTTCTATAACCACGCGGCGAAGAAG
>Ga0182024_10023002_pt1 | contig 11194 bp, 8 predicted proteins | sample P32metaG_FD_120480 | JGI IMG/M metagenome (GOLD analysis project Ga0182024, IMG submission 120480) | Permafrost microbial communities from Stordalen Mire, Sweden - P3-2 metaG (Illumina Assembly) | ecosystem: Environmental > Terrestrial > Soil > Wetlands > Permafrost | place: Sweden: Stordalen... | reverse complement strand
GCCATTCACGCGAAAATCGCCGAGCCGGTATTCGCCTACGACAAGCTGGTTGTGCCCGCAGGCAGCGAAGTCAGCGGCAGCGTGACTCGCATCGGCGGCGTCTCGTGGATGAAACGGACGATGGCCGCGCTGGACTCGAATTTCTCCCCAACCCGCGACATCGAGATCACTTTTGACCAACTAACCGCGCCTGGCGGGCAACAAATCGCCCTTCATACGCACGTTGCTCCCGCTTCTCAAGGCGTATTGCAATTCGCCACCGCTCCGGAACCCAAGAACCAAGGCAAGGGCAAGAAACAGAACGCCGCTGTGAAACTTGCCTCTGAAAAAATCAGCGAGAAGAAACAGGAAATCAATCAGGAATGGGAGATCGCAAAAAAGGAAATCACAGCGCCGGGGAAACTGCACTGGTTGAAACGACTGGCAATCGCCCAATTGCCTGTTCACCCGCAATATCTTGACGCAGGGACGCGATTCAACGCGGAACTCCTCGATCCTCTGAATTTCGGCAAGGAAGAAATCGCGCCGGACAAACTGAGTATGCTTGGCACAAGTCCCGCCGCTGGAAGCGTGGTCCACGCAATATTGAGAACTCCGCTGAGCTCCGCCACTACACAAAAAGGTGCGGTATTCGAGGCCGTGATGAGTGAGCCGCTGCTAACGGAGAATCAGCTCGTTCTTCCGGAAGGAACTCTTCTGAGAGGCTCCGTTTTGCAGGTTCGTCCCGCACGCAGGCTGCACCGCAACGGACAGATGCGGATTGTTTTCCATGAGATCGTGCCGCCAAATTCAGCCGGGCGGAATGTTGAAGCCAGCCTCGAAGGTGTGGAAACCAAGGATGAAGAAAACCTGAGCTTGGATTCTGAAGGCGGCGCGCAAGCGACCACTTCAAAAATGAGATACTTAACCACAGGCATTTCCGTGGGCCTCGCGGCGGTTTCATTTTTACCGGATAGCGATCCCAATAGTTCCAGCCAAACAATATTGGAAGTATTGAATCGAGCTTCGAATGGCGCAGTAGGTTATCATGTGATTGGTTTCACCCTTGCAGCCCTTGTCCGCTCCCGGCCCTTTGCTTCCGCTCTTGGTGTCTATGGCGCCAGCAGGTCGGTGTATGACAATTTTCTCTCGCGCGGGCACGAAGTCGAATATCCGAAGGATTCGGCCATGGCCATCGGATTCGGATCGCGCGTGACAGGCGCAAAAAAGCCTTCGCCCCCATCGTAGATGCGACCAACAAATATCCTCAATTTCCGCAGAACACGATTGTAGTCAAATTCACGTTGTGGTCTTTCTGCGTTCGCCCGCCTCACTTTGCCAACCCGCACCCAAGAGACAATTTCCTTCACACACTCGCTGACTTCCAATTATCGAATGGATTTGCGTTTTGACATTTTGGAAAAGGGTTCGAACGCGGTCCGATTGGCATTTCTCATGCACCAGTATGACCCGTGGAATGCGGAATGGCGCCGTGGTTGACTGCCAGTGGAAATGAATTGCGTGAGGAAATTGCATTTCTCCCCAAGCAAAGGCCACTAACTTTCTCATTCTTCTGGACCTGACGTGCGGGTCCAAAGGTTTTGCGATTGCAGCCGGCGAATCGCTGCAGGGCGCGGAGTTTCGTTTTGGTCTGCCTAAGGACCAATTTGGGAGCGAATAATGGATTCCATTCTGGGGATGTTGATGCAATTTTATTCGGCATTGCGGCCCGCCCTGATTCTTCAGGCCGCCTCGGCGGCCATTGCTTTGCTATTTTTAATTGGGGTGGCGCGCCGCGCGCGCGAGCATTTTCGAACGCGGCAATTCGATGCGCTCTCCTTCAAGATGCACGGGCAATGGCGCGGGATCGTACGAGGAGAAATCGCGGCGGAAACATGGCAAAACGATCCTCTCAAATGCGATATCGTGCAATCGATCATCATCCATGAAATTGGCGCTGTGACGGACAAGGACCGCGCCGGCCTGCAGGAGTTCCTGCGCAACAGCGGCTTGCTGGGTCGCTGCATCGAACGCGCCTATAGCGCGCATGGCTGTGCGCGACGGCGCGCCATGCTGGCGCTGGGCGAGATGCGCGTGCCCGAAGCCATCGCTCCCCTGATGGAAGCGCTGGACGACTGGCAGTTGGATACGCGCCTGATGGCCGTAAAAGCGCTTGGCCGAACTGGCCTCGCGGAAGCGGCCGAGCCCATTCTTGAGTCTTACATGGTAGGGGCGCTCAAAGTGCCGGAGGATCCGGTTTCCAACGCGCTGGTTCGCTGTTACAAAAATCAGCCGGAGGCCCTGCTTCCGTATCTGCGGCGATCTTTGGGAGAATCGCGCGAGCTTCTTGCGCGGGTGGCGGGGGAACTCGCCACGCCCGAGATGGCGGACGACATGATTCTCTTGTCGGAAGACCCTGGTCCGGAAATTCGAGCCAGCGCCGCCAGGGCCCTGGCCGTTGCGCCATTGTCCGTGGCGCTTCCTGTGCTGGCAAAACTGATTCGCGACGATATATGGTTTGTCAGATTGCGCGCAACTTCCGCGCTCAATCTGATTGTTCACCCGCGCGCGATTCCGTTTCTTCTGGAAGCGGTTCGCGACTCCAACCGTTTGGTGCGAATCAAGGCCGCGACAGCCCTTGCCAAGTTCGAGCATGAGACCGTGGAAATTTTGCAGCGCATTGTCGATTCGCGCGATCGCTACGCATTGCACGCGATGATTGCGGCACTCGAGCTGGAAGGCGGCTTCGGAAATATAATGGAGCAACTCGCCGATCCCAACCGCCGTGACGAAGCTTCCGAAAATTTACTGGACGCCCTGCGCAAAGGGTCGGCAGGCCTTTGGAGTACGCGCCCGGCCGATCCGGTGGTCGAATCGGTTTTTCCGTGAGAAAAATGTGGCACAGCCACACTTGGCTTTGCGGTTTTTGCGATCCATAGCGTTATGAATGCGCGAATGCCGAGAAAAGCGCACAGCCAAGAGTGGCTATGCTACGCTTCGATCAATCCCAGGGCAGGCCGACATAATTTTCCGCGAGAGTTGTCATGGCGGCGCGCGAGCTGGTTACGTAGTCGAGCTCCGCGATCTGGCGGCGTTCATCGAATGGGTTGTCCGTGTCGAAGCGGTGAAGCATGGAGGTCATCCACCAGGAGAAGCGCTGCGCTTTCCACACGCGGCGCAGGCAGATTTCCGAATAGCGATCCAGCATATTGGTTTTTCCGGTCTTGTAAAATTCCGCAAACGCTTGCGCCATGATGCGAACGTCGGCCACGGCGAGGTTGAGTCCCTTGGCGCCGGTCGGAGGGACGATGTGCGCGGCGTCTCCGGCCAGAAACATTTTTCCGTATTGCATCGGCTCGACGACGTAACTTCTCATTCCTGTGATTCCTTTTTGAAAAATTGCACCTTCATTTAATTTCCAATTGCCTTCCGACTCGGTCCGTGCGCGGAGCTCGCTCCAGATGCGATCGTCGGGCCAGGCGTCGATTTCTTCGTCGTGCGGCACCTGCAGATAGAGGCGGCTGATTTCAGGCGTGCGCATGGTCAGCAAGGCGAAGCCGCGCTCGTGGTAGGTGTAGACCAATTCAGGCGAAGAGGGCTGCGCTTGGGCGAGAATTCCCAGCCAGCCAAATGGGTAGATGCGTTCAAATTCACTGAGCACTCCGGCGGGGATGCTGGGGCGGCAAATCCCATGAAAACCGTCGCAGCCTGCGATGTAGTCGCAATGAAGTTCTTCGTCAACACCCGCCGCGCGAAAACGAATGGACGGGTTTGCGCCGTCGAAGCCGTGCACGCTGACATCGCTGGCTTCAAAAATAAGCGGGGCGCGCGCTTCCAGACGCGCCGCAACCAAATCCTTGATTACTTCCTGCTGCGCGTAAATCGTAACCGTCTTGCCGCCGGTCAAGTCGTTAAGGTCGATGCGATGGCCGCGCCGGTTAAAACGCAGCTCGATGCCGTGATGGGTGAGCGCCTCGCGCTGCAGCCGCTCGCCAACGCCTGTCGAGATAAGCAATTCGACGGTGCCGTGTTCCAGCAGACCCGCACGGACACGCTCTTCAATATATTTTCTGCTGTGCGATTCGATTACGACGGATTCGATTCCCTGCAAGTGCAGCAAATGGGCCAGCATCAATCCCGCCGGACCCGCGCCGACAATGCCGATTTGCGTGCGCACGTTTTTCCTTTCGCCGATGGCGTTGCGACCGGAACCACGCAGTTTAGACGCACCAGACGCAAATTGTCCACGCCATGCATGGACAATTTAAAATTTGTGCGAAAGGAATTGCGAATGGATCGGATGCTATTCGTTTGAAATGGGCCGAAGGACGGAGACTGCAAAATGCGCCAGGAACGGCGCGCCTTCATCCAGTTGCAGCCAGCGCACTCCGCAGTGATCCTTCAGATATTTTCCGACGCGCGCTTCGTTGATGCCCAGGTGTTCCGCGAGTTTTTCCTTCAGGTTCGAGCCCTCGCGGCTCCCGCGGCCGCTGCGAAGCATATTGCCGATTCCGACGCGCAGTGTCTGGCAGGCTTCGATGTAATAGTGAGTGGTCTGGTCCGTGTCCGTGATGAGGAAGACGCCGGGACCCGCAGGCGCTTCATCGGCCTGCTCCAGCGAGTGGATCGCGCAAGCCAGCAGGCGGCGTAGCTGCGACTCGAGCTGCGTCATGCGCGAGGAAAGCGCGGGATCCCCGGAGCGGACTCGCGCCGAGAAAGAGGAAGCCGGCGCGGGAGCCTCATAGGTTCGCGCGGGTTCCGGCTCGCGCACGCGGGATTCCGCGAACTCGGACGATGCCGCGGGACGTGCACCTGGAGATGTTCGCTGGTCCGCGACGCGGTCAAACATGGATGGCGGAGCGGGCGGCGCAGCGGGCGCTGCCGCGGATGTTACCGGCCCTGCCGTGCGCACTCCCTTGTGACGTCCGCGGCCGCCTCGGCGCCCTCGGCGTCTGCGGCGCCGGTCCGGACCAGTTTCGGAGGGTTGCGCGGTGGTTGCGATGGTTGGCGAGCCTTCTACTTGCGGTTGTTCGAATACGGATTCCTGAGTTCCTTCGTTCATTTCTTGCTCGTTTTCATTCGGTTGTTCATCCGAAAATTCTGCAATGATTGGCTCCATATGAGTCACCGGCTCGGCTGTGGTTTCGCTGACGGCAATGCCTGTGCCTAGCGCAGGAGCGACCGGAATCGGCGCACCCAGGCGAACCAGCCCTTCTTCAGCTTTTTGTTTCCATTGTGGGCGGCGAAAACGTTCGGCGGCCGTTGTAAACCAGCGGACAGCTTCGGCGGTTGTGCCCGCCTTCTCAAAAAATTGGGCAAGCTCGAACGCCACCATGGCGTCGTGCGTGCGTTCATAGAGTGCGGATAGCTGGCCGGGGGGATCCGCGCTGGTTCTTGCTTTGCGGATACGTGCCTGAATTTGTCGCCAATCGCTCACTGGACGGTATTGTAGCAGCCGGGCGCACGGGGAGCCACAGTTACTCAAAGAAAAGCCTTGGCGGTGTTTCGTAAATGTGTTTCAGCCCTTGCATACGCCGCGGGGGCACGACAATGCCGTGCCCCTAGACAGCACAAAAACGAGTGGGCGTTTAGCTGGCGCTAACGGTGACCGTCAGAATTTCTACCGGTGCTGCTTTGTAGGCATCTTGCAATTCTTTCGCCGACGAGAAAAGCTTTCCTTTGGCATGCCGTGCGGGGAATTGAAAAGTGATGGATGGCTCGGCGAACGGATAAGGTTCCAATACAAAGTGGCGCGTGCCAATCGAGCGTGCCAGGATAGTTGTGGGCTTTCCTTCCCGAGTGGGCAGCGCGTGCAGCAGGTTGACCGGCTTTTGAAAATCCACGCAAGTGAGGAGGGAGAGATAGTCGCTGGCTTGCAGCAATCGAAAGTGATCCAAAATTGTATTTTCGCTTTTGTGTTCGGGTTTTAGTTTTGGGTTCGCCGCGATTTGTTTGCGCAGAGAATCCTGCAGAGTTTTTTGGCCCACCAGGAACTCGTCAAGCAAAGGCAATTGCGCCGGAGCGATGGTCGTGCGGTCAGCGTGATCGTGCAGCAGGCTGTAGGTGTGCATGGAAATGAGCACTGCGGCGTATGGATCTTCCGCCGCGATCAGGCGGACGGCGCGATCGCGCACGGCCAGGTAATCCGGAAGATCAATTTCCTCGAACCCGGAATATTTGCCGACAAGTTCCGTCGAAAACGCGCTGGGCTTGCCTTGCCGCGTGATTTGAGGAAGGGCGTCGCGCGCGGCCCAGCCATCATCGTGGCGGGCGATTCCGCGCATGACGTGCTCGCGCGGCTCGGGCGGCAGAAAAAGGTCGTTGCCCCAGCGCTCGGCGAAATCGCCAGCCAGGCGCGCGTGGTCGGGATGCTTGACAAGCCACCATCCGGTTTCAGTTTCCAAACGCAGCATGATTCCTTCACCTCACAATAATTTATTGCCTCATTCGACTTCGGGAGCGCGAGCCGATTCGTGCCAGCGGTGCAGAAAATACCACTCCAAAAACATTACCAGAAAAAAGAAGCTGAAGCCCAGCACGGTCGCGGCGAGCACCAGCGCGAATAAGTAGTCGGTCTGCAGCTGGGACGAAGCGTACAGGATCGAATAGCCCAGGCCGCCTTCTCCTACGCGGCTCGATCCTGCATAGAGCTCTCCGGTGATCGCGCCGATCACGGCAATTCCACTGGCGATGCGGATGCCAACAAAGAGGGATGGCACGGCGTGAGGCAGTCGCAGCTTGAACAGCACTTGCCCGCGCGTGGCATTGTGCATCAGAAAAAGATGCACCAGATTTTCATCCACGCTGATGAGGCCTTGCGTCGTGTTGGCGATGATCGGCGCAAGCGAAATGATAAAGGCTATGAGCGTCACGGCCGGAATCCCCGCTCCCATCCACATCAGGATCAAGGGCGCGATGGCGATGATGGGCACGGTTTGCAGGAGCAGCGTGTATGGATAGAGCATTTTTCTCACCCAGCGGGACTGCGCAAAAATCAAGGCGATCAGCACGCCGACTGCGATGCTGACTGCCAGGCCCCCGGCGGATTCCTCCGCCGTGATGGACAGAGCGTTTAGCAAGGAAGGGAAGCGAGCGCCCACAGCGCGCACCACAGCCCACGGAGAAGGCAGCATGTAAGGAGGAACGTGGAATACCAGCAAAATAAGCTGCCACAAGACGATGACCGCCGCGAATACGGCGAGGGCGTTGAGTGCCGTGATGGCGCGCTGCTTCATTGGCGAACGGTCTCCCGCAGCGTGTGCGACACGCGCGCAACCATGGCGTCGAATTCCGGTGACGCGCGCAATGCGGCCGTGCGCGGCGTGGGAAGGTCCACACGAAACTCCGCGTAAACTCGTCCAGGATTTGGAGCCAGCACCACAATTCTGTCGGAGAGGAACACGGCTTCGGCGACCGAGTGCGTCACGAACACAGCCGTCCATTTTTGTTCGGCGCGCAGGCGCAGGATTTCTTCGTTCAGGCGGTCGCGGGACATTTCGTCGAGCGCCGCAAACGGTTCATCGAGCAGCATCACGCGGGGATTAGTGGCCAGCGCGCGAGCGATGGAGACGCGCATGCGCATTCCTCCCGACAATTCGCGCGGGTAGGATTTGGCCACCTGATTGAGTCCTACGAGTTCCAGCAGCGGGCCGATCTCTTTCTCCCGTTGCTTGATCGGCATGCGCTCGAGCTCCAGGCCCAGTCCGATATTATCTTTCACTGTGCGCCAGGGAAGCAGCGTGGCGTCCTGAAAAACAAAAGAAATGGTTTCCCTGGCATTGAACGGCGTCATTCCATCCACACGGATGGTGCCGCCGGTGGGAGTGGAAAGCCCGGCGATCAATTTGAGAATGGTTGATTTTCCGCAGCCGGACGGGCCAATGATGCTGACGAACTCCTGCTTGGCGACCGAGATGTTGATCGATTGCAAAACCGCGCGGCCGCTTCCATATTGCTTGGTGACGCCGGCGATCTCGATTTCCGGAACGCTCGAGCCGGCGCTCATAGCGGTTCCTCGGACGCAGGCAGGTACAGCGCGGAGGCGAATCCTTTTCCGTGGAACACGAAATGTGTGGACCGCTTCCAATCCCAGGAAGTCGCTCGGCAGGAGGGCACGCCGCTGCCGGGATTTCGGTCCAGCAGCGGAAATGCGCTGCCGGCGATTTCGAGACGGATACGATCACCCTTTTCAAAACGGCAAGAGGTTGGCTCAAGAGAAAATTCCCAGCTGTGCATTTTTTCTGCCGCATATTTCTTCTCTGCGAGAAGGAGGCTGGAACGCGCGGCTCCAATGCAAATAAATTCCGCCGAACCATTGGGTCGCGCGCGCACGAGTTTTGCGGTCAGATCGGCATTTTCCAAAGTTGTGGTGCAATAAATCCTGACGCGCGGAATGCCGAAAACCCACAACGGTTTATCGAGCGGCTCGCTGGAATAAACGAGCAGATTGTTCCCAAGTTCCGTTGCTGCTTGATCAAATGGGCCTGTTGCGGCGGCGGAGCCTCCGGGCGCGGTGACAGGCACTTCAGGATCGTGCACAAAAATGTCGCAAGACTCCTCTGCTTCCGGGCTCACAGTGGAGAGCTTTCCATTTCCCTTGCGCGAATTCGCCTTGCCCTCGCTGTGCAGGAAGAGGGTGTGCGGCGCGCCCTCCGGAACCGTTTGCGCTTCGCGCCAGCGATTTTCTCCGAGTACGAAATGACGCACGCGCGGCTCTTTGGCAAATGCACCGGAATCTTTTAGCCAGTGATCGAACCAGCGCAGCAGAATCGCGTCGGTATCGATGAGCGCTTCGGGGCCAAAATCCAGCGCGCCAATGCGATCGCCCCAGGGAATATGTATCCACGGGCCAGCAAGAAGATATTGATGTTCGCGCGCAAACTCGCTGCCCGCGGATTTTCGCAGGGCCAGAAAGCCTTCGACGCTGCCGCGAAGAAACATGTCGTACCAGCCGGAAATGTGCAGCGCCGGAACATTAATTTTGTCGAGGCGCTTGCTGACGTCCAGCGTGCTCCAGTATGTATCGGGTGTGTCGTGATCGAACCAGTCCAGCACATATTGAGGCACGCCTTCACCGTGCAGGGCGGGATGAGAGCGAATGGGAAGCACGCTCGTTTGCGAAGCGAGTTGAGCCCAAGCTTGTTCCAGCCTGTCGCTTGCTTCGCGCAATTTCTTTCGCCGTGCATCCTCTTTCAACAATTGCAATCCCCAACCCAACGTGGAGGCCAGACGCAGCGCACCGCCTTGATAAAACCAGCCGTGGTACAGGTCGCAGGCGGTCATTCCAGGCGAGATGCATTGCAAGCCCTCGGGCTGTTCGGCAGCGGCCAAAAGTTGCGTCATTCCCTGATAAGAAAAACCGTACATTCCGATGCGGCCGTTTGATTCGGGCCGCCCGCGCAGCCAGGCAATCGTATCGGCGCCATCAGGGCCTTCATTTCGAAAAGGATAAAACTCGCCTTGGGAATCTCCGCGGCCGCGCACGTCTTGTATGACCACGTTGTATCCGCGGCGCACAAACCATATGGGATGTGCATACACTACAGTAGAAGCGATGTCGCGCCCATAGGGCTGGCGCATCAGAAGCGTGGGCTGCGGACCGGGCTGCGCAGGATAGTAGTGGTCGGAAACCAATTCCACGCCGTCGCGCATTTTGGCGCGGACGCCACGTTCGAGGCGAACCCCTTCTCCGCAATCGACCCATCCTGAGGGGTTCATGGCGTGCGCGGATCCGTGTAGTGGTACATTTCTTCGAGTGCCGCAGCCAGCCGTGTAGCTGCCTGCTCCAGCCAGCGCGCGCCTTTTTCCGGTGTGGCCGGGCGCGGATCGCCCATCACCCCGCTGGGCGCAATATCTTTCGTGAGCCAGGCAAATGTTGCGGGAGCATTTTCAGGCAAGAGCATGGCCGGTTTGGAAATGTCCGCAATGTAGTTGGAGGTGTACGCAGAGCGGTCCACAAGCTCCGGCACGGAGGCCAGCAGAAATGAGGTTTCCACTTCGCCGGCGTGGAAACCGTATGCGCGCTCCTGAGGATCGAGTCCCTCAAACGAAATTCCGCCGGAGCCGTGCATGGTAAATGTGCGCAGGCCGAATTCCGCACGCAGATCGCGAGCCATGACATCGATCAGCGAAGTATTCCCGCCATGCGTGTTGTAGAGAACGAGTTTTCGGAAGCCGGCCTTTGACACGCTCGATCCGAGGTCGCGCAACACGGCCATGAATGTGGCGGAGCTGACCGAAAGCGTTCCCGGGAAACCGATGTGCTCGTTACTCTTTCCATAATGCACAGGTGGTAGCGCGTAGACGGACATTTCAGCAGGCAGCTTACACAACGCGTGGCCCAGCAGCAAATTGTTGATCAGCGTATCGGTTGCCAGGGGCAGATGATGCCCGTGCTGCTCGATGGCCGCAGTGGGAAGCACCAGCAGCGTCGATTCACGCGGGAGCGCATCGACCTGCTTCCAATTCAAATAAGCGAAATTTCGCTGGTCGGGTATCCAGGTCTTCATTTCGTGGTGGCTCCAGCCGGCTGGGATTCTGTATGAAACGTCACCATCTTACCCGGATTGAGCAAGCCTTTGGGGTCGTAACGCATCTTGGTCAGCAATTGTACGTTGTCCGCGCGATAGCGGCCGCCACCCTCCACATTATTTACGTGCGGGTTGGCCACGAACACTCCAATCTTGCGGCAGAAATCGATCATGTCGTTCAGGCGCTCTTCGGTCGTGAAGTACACCACGGGAATCGCGCCGGGAAACACGCGGCCCTCGCCGTTTTTCATGAACTCCATGTGGAACAGAATTTCCTGGCCGAATCGCTCGCGCAATTGGCGCAGCTGATCGCGGACCGTATCGGGATTAAAACCGCATTGCAAATACGTGTAGGCCTCATCCGACCTCATGGCCCAGAGCGTGGTGTGATTCCAGGTGTAGTCCGAAAGCAGCGGCCTGGCGTTTAGGCCCGCATATACGCCGCTTTGCGTAACGATTCCTGCAGCCTCGCGCGCGGCGGCTTCCAATTCGCCAAGCTGGCCTGATGCAATCATGAAAAAAATCAGCGTCTTGCCTTCCGGCGCATATTGGCGCATGGGCGTAAAGAAAGAGGGAATGGGCCACTCGAAAACGGTTACCAGCCGCTTGATCCATGCGGGGCCAGTGGCAATTTTTTCCGCGAAATCGAAGGCGGCGCCGAAAGTGTCAAAGGCCACCACGCATTG
>Ga0182024_10023001_pt1 | contig 11195 bp, 10 predicted proteins | sample P32metaG_FD_120480 | JGI IMG/M metagenome (GOLD analysis project Ga0182024, IMG submission 120480) | Permafrost microbial communities from Stordalen Mire, Sweden - P3-2 metaG (Illumina Assembly) | ecosystem: Environmental > Terrestrial > Soil > Wetlands > Permafrost | place: Sweden: Stordalen... | reverse complement strand
GGCCGTGCTCAACCGTATGTTGAACGCCGGACGGCCCAACTCCGTCCGCCGCCCGCACCGAGCCTCTTGAGCTTGCTTGGGAAGGGGCTCCTTCGCCCGGGTCGATATCCATGCAACAACGCCTCCGAGCACCGCGGCTATTGCGGGACAGAATGACGACCGCAGGAACGCTCAGCCTGTGTGCTGAAAGGCCGAGGCCATCGGATCTGGGGTTCTTCCGCTTAGGAGTAGCGCGGCCGAAACCCTGCAGCACTCGGGCGGTCTTCCCACCGGGGTGGCCGCCCGAGCTGGCGGGGCCCTGCCTCCTTCAGTCGTCAGACGCGCAGGACGCTACGCTCCTCTTCCACCGAGGCGAGCTTTGCATTGACCTCTGATGCTGGCAACTGCAGCACGGTTGCGATCTGGTCAGGGCATAGCCGCGTCACAAGCACGGTTTGCCCGCTCGGGAACTGAAGGGCATCGTGATGTGCCTCAGGCTGACTGGCGTTCACCCGCTGAAACTGGGCGACTTTTTCGACGATCCTCCGTCTTGTCCAGAGGAGGGGAAATCCGCGTTCGTATTCGACCTCTTTCGCGAACGCCAGCTCCGTTCCCGGGAGCAGGCACACCGCAATCTGGGGCTCTTCAATCGCGGCGAAACCGCGAGTGTAGGACCCGGCAAACTCGGTCGACACCAACTCGTCGCCAACTTTTGCAGGTCGTGAGGCGACATGCTGTAAACTGTAATCACACATCGGATACCTCCTTTGTCGACAACAGCCCGAACGCCGCGCATTCGCGCTGGCTGGCTGTGGGCACCCGGAGAATTAGCCGATTTGAGGTGGTCCAGGGCGGCGAGGACTCTCAAGCCGCCATTCCCCGGATTTCTGTTTGAGAGGCTACTCCTTTACGACTGCCGCCGCAACGGCTGCTACCGACAGGTGGAGTGGCACGGCGGAGATTCACCGCCGCGCTCTCTCAGGTAGGGTCGAGGACTGGCGCGCCGGTTTAGGTCGAAGTTTGTATTCTCCGTTGGCTCGCTCTTTCGTTTGCGAGTGTCACAACATCTCGACCATGCCACGTTTCCAGCCCCCGCCTCGTCGAACGCAGCATGCGGATTTCCTCGCACTACGCTCTCCTGTCTGCTTCGCCTCAAGACTTATGGGACCTATCCTGCCGGGGCGGCTTTCGGTGTTGGCCGTTGGGCAACCCGGTAGCTGTTGAACAGCCCCAGAGTTTGATACAACCATCCCCTACTCCACTGCGTCCAGCCAAAGCCCTTTCGGTTCCGGGCCCGCAGCATATGGCGCCTGATCTTCTTTTCTTCCCAGTCTTTCACGAAGCTGAAGCACTCGCTGGAATGTCCTACCATCCAACCGCGTAGCACCGGGTTGATCCACTTTACGACTCGATCAACCGGTTGCGATTGGTGGCCACCTTTCCTGTCCCGACTCTGACCGAGAAGAACAAGGCCGACCTGACGCGCGGCGCGGAGGACATCCTGTTGGCGCGCGAGGGACATTTCCCGGCGACAATCGCCGATCTCTATGATCCCACCGCCATGCTCGCCGACTTGCGCGCGGCCCATGAGCGCAACGACGAGGCGCTGGAGCGCATCTATATAGGCCGTAGGTTCAAGAACGATACCAAACGGCTGGAAAAGCTGTTCGAGCTATACACCAAAATGACCGCCGGACACGGAACGGCCAAGAAGAAAAAAGGGGAGGCGCGCGCATGACCAATGAGATGAAATCGATTCCTTCCGTCTCGGTCTCCTATGCCCGCAACGGCAACTCGACAAAGGCCAATGAGTTCGGTATGCGGCCGATGCAGGAACGCGCCTTCGAGAAGCGCGGCGAGCAATATCTTCTGATCAAGTCCCCGCCGACGTCGGGCAAGAGCCGCGCGTTGATGTTCATCGCGTTGGATAAGTTGCAAAATCAGGGAGGTCAAACAGGCCATTATCGTGGTGCCTGAAAGGTCGATCGGATCGAGTTTCCATGACGAACCGCTGACCAAATACGGCTTCTGGGCGGATTGGACTGTCGCGCCGAAGTGGAATCTGTGCGACGCACCCGGGCAGCAACAATGGCGGCAAGGTCAATTCTGTCGGCGCGTTCCTCGAAAGTGCCGACAAGGTGCTGGCCTGCACCCATGCGACCTTCCGGTTCGCAGTCGACAAATTGGGGATCGAGGCGTTCGACGACCGGCTTATCGCCGTGGACGAATTCCACCATGTTTCCGCCAACCCCGACAACAAGCCTTGCCGAGCCGGCTATCCAACAAACCCATCTCGCCGTCGTCCTCAAAACGCTGGCGCCAGCGCCGAAACGTCCGCTCTCCACCCCCAAAAACTCCGCTGCTTCCAATTGACTGAACTCCGCCGCGTCGTAACGACCCAACACATCCAAAAACTTGATCATACGCACACCCTGAAGGGCTTCTGACCGGCGCATCGCTCGAAACTACCGGACAGATCGTGCGCTACCTAAACCGGTCATATCGTGTGCTAGCGACACTGTGAGACAGTCGAGTTGCTCGAACCGAAAATTAGTGCGATACAAAAAATGGCCTGGCCAGTTCTGCTGGGAGGTGAGAAGCGGGCTCGCGCCCGATCGGATCGATCGGAAGGGGCTCTCAATCGTCCCCCACCGTGGAAATCACAAATTAAAATCGAAACTATGGGAGGCTCGTCACATGTTGAGGAATCTGCGCATATTTGGCGCCGCCGCTGCCGTCGCTCTGGTGCTGGCGACCGCCGTGTCCGGCCCGGCTTCGGCCGATGATAAGAAGCTGGTCATCCTGGCCTCGCTGCCCGGGCTGAAGTTCCCGTTCTTCGTGCATATGCTCAAGCAAATCGAAGCCGAGGCTAAAAAGATCGGCAACGTCGACATCATCGAAGGCGACGGTCAGGTCAGCTCGACCAAGCAGACGGCCGACGTCGAAGCCGCGATCGCCAAGAAGGTTGACGGTATCGTCATCAGCCCGAACGAAGTCGATGCCGTGGCGCCGGCGCTGCAGGAAGCGGTCGACGCAAAGGTGCCCGTGATGACCATCGACCGCCGTGTCGACAAGGTCACCGGCTTGCTGGGCCATGTCGGCGCCGATAATTCCAAGGGCGGCGAAGCGCAGGCCAACCTAATCCTTCAACTGTTCCCCAACGGCGCCAATATCATGAACTTGCAGGGCCAGCCCGGCGCCGGCCCAGCTATTGACCGCAATAAGGGCCTGCACGATGTGCTCGATCAGCATAAGGACAAGTACAAGATCGTGTTCGAGCAGACTGCTGAGTTCGATCGCGTGAAGGGCTTGTCGGTCACCGAAGCGGCACTTTCCAGCATGAAGACTCCGCCCGACGTCATCGTTGCCGCCAATGACGACATGATCCTGGGCGCGATGGAGGCCGTGAAGGCGCGCAATCTGTCCGGCAAGATCGTCCTAATCGGCTTCGACGCATTGCCCGAGGCATTGAGCCGCATCAAGGACGGCAGCCTTACTGCGACGGTCGAGCAGTTCCCCGGACTGCAGAGCAGCAAGGCGCTCGACAAGCTGGTGGCCTTCTTGCGCGATGGCAAGAAGCCCGATCCCAAGGTCGAGCTCCTGACTCCGATCGCCATCACAAAGGACAACTTCGACAAGGCGGAACGCCTGAGCGAGATTCAATAGAAACAATAAGGTCCTCCCGTCTCCGCTCGTGGAGCCCGGTGGGTTGGGTCGGTCCCTGACCACCGGGCAACCCGTAGGGGAATGCGCACGCTAGGGGACCCGCCATGACAGAGCCTTTGCTCCGGATGGAGCACATATCCAAGCGCTTCCCCGGGGTGGTGGCGCTTGACGACGTATCGTTCGAGATTCTGCCGGGTGAGGTCCACGGGCTGCTTGGCGAAAATGGCGCAGGCAAATCGACCCTGTTGAAAATTCTCTCGGGCGCCTATCAACCCGATGCTGGAACGATCACCCTCGGTGGCAAGCCGATTGCGCTGCCGACGCCGCTCGACGCGCAGCGGCAGGGTATTGTCACGATCTACCAGGAATTCAATCTAATCCCTACTATGACCGTGGCCGAGAACATGTTCCTCGGCCGCGAGCCCGGGAGCGGCCCGTTCATTTCGTGGAAGCGGATGCGCGAGGAGACCGCGGAAGCGCTCGGACGACTCGGCCTCGATCTCGACCCGATGATGCCGGTGAGCGATTTGTCGGTCGGCGAGCAGCAAATGGTCGAGATTGCCCGCGCCCTCTCGATGGAGTCGCGGATCATCATTATGGACGAACCGACCTCGGCGCTCACCGAGCACGAGGTCGACCGGCTATTTCGAATCATCGCGGACCTGAAAAAGCGCGGTCTGAGCATCATCTACGTCACCCATCGCTTGCAAGAAGTGATGCAGATTTGCGACCGTGTCTCCGTGCTGCGCGACGGCATCCGCATCGGTGGCGGCAAGGTTGGCGATCTTGGCCTCGACGACTTCATACGGATGATGGTGGGTCGATCGGGCGCGCAATTGTTCACCCGGCTCGGCGACCATCGTGCGCCCGGAGCGGTAGTCTTGAAGATCGACGGGCTCTGGCGCGAGCGCGATCCGACCAATCCTCACGCGACGCTTCTCAAGGATGTCAGCCTCGAGGTGCGGGCCGGTGAGATTCTGGGGCTTGCTGGACTGATGGGCGCCGGGCGCACCGAAGTGGTGCGTTGCATTTTCGGCGCGGATCCCCATCATCGCGGCACGGTCGAGATCGAGGGCTTGCCGGTGACCATCCGCTCTCCGATTGATGCGATTCGGCACGGAATCGGCTTGGTACCCGAGGACCGCAAGCAGCAGGCGCTGTTCCTCGATCTGGCAGTGCGGCACAACCTTGCCATCTCGAGCCTGGAGAATCTGAGCTGGGCACGGTGGTTCGTGAACGACGCCGCCGAACTCGAACTGGTCGAGCACTATCGCAAGACCCTCGACATCCGCATGGCATCGGCCGACGCCAAAATCGCCGACCTGTCGGGGGGCAACCAGCAGAAAGTGGTGCTCGCTCGCTGGTTGGCTCTGCGCCCGAAGGTCCTGATCGTCGACGAGCCGACCCGCGGCATCGACATCGCAGCCAAGGCCGAGGTTCACCATCAGCTCGATGCAATGGCGCGGTCTGGAATCGCGGTCATCGCCATCTCGTCCGAACTGCCAGAGGTGCTGGCGATCAGCGACCGGATCGTGACCATGCGCGAGGGGCGAATCACCGGTGGCATGCCGCGCGATCAGGCAACGGAGGAAGCCTTGATGAATTTGATGGCCATCGATCGGTCGGCGGCTTCGCCGGCGGGCAACGCGAGCGGCAATGAGGGCCGGATATGAGCGACGCCGCAGCCCGTAAAACGGTCCAAGCGCGTACCGGCTGGGCGGCCGTGATCCCGCTATTGAGCCGTTACGCACCGGCGGTGTGTCTCGTCTTGCTGATGGTAGTGTTCGCGATTCTGGAGCCGAGCTTCCTGACGCCGCTGAATCTGTTCAACGTGATGCGCCAGATCTCGATCGAAGGGCTGATCGCGATCGGCATGACCTTCGTCATCCTCACGGCCGGCATCGACCTCTCGGTGGGCTCGCTGGTTGCAGTGGCCGGTCTAGTGGCCGCCATGATTGCGAAAGGCAGCACCGCGAGTTCGTTCTCGCTGAGCGCCGCCGCACAGCAGGGTTATGGCTGGTTCGCGGCCATGCTCGGGGCGATCGCGGTCGGGCTGCTGGGCGGCTCTCTGCAGGGCTTCGCCATCACGCGCCTTAAGGTGCCGCCGTTCGTGGTCACGCTCGGCGGCCTCTCAGTGTTCCGGGGACTTGCGCTGATGATCTCGGCGGCGGGACCGATCAGCGGTTTCGAGGAGCCCTATCGCTGGTGGGGCCAGGGCCGGATCGGTCCGGTGCCTGTACCAGTCATCGTCTTCCTGGCCTCCGCGCTGGTCGCCTTCGTCGTGTTGCGCTACACGCGTTACGGTCGCCAGGTCTATGCTGTGGGCGGCAACCGCGAGGCGGCGCGCCTGTCCGGCGTCAACGTACGGCGTGTATTGTTATCCGTCTATATTATCATCGGCTTTCTTTCGGGCCTGGCCGGCTTCATTCTGTCGGCGCGACTCAATTCGTCGGAAGCCGTCGCGGGCGAGGGCTACGAGCTCAATGTGATCGCCTCGGTCGTGATCGGTGGTACCAGCCTATTCGGCGGTGTGGGCAGTATCTTCGGCACGGTGATCGGATCCGTCCTGATCGGTGTGCTGATCAACGGGCTCGTGCTGATGAACGTGAACTCCTATGTCCAACAGATCACTATCGGCCTGATCTTGGTCGCCGTCGTCGCCTTCGATCAGTTCGCAAAATCGCGCCGGTTGAAATAGACGGGGAAATACTCGGGGGCTTCATGAAGGTGGGGTGGGGCACGGATAACTGAGACATCCGGCTGCGGTAAAATTGGAGTGCAAGCGGGAAGATCATGCTCGCACCAAATGAAGGGGCCCGTCGAGGGTCGTTCTCCGACCGCCCGCGCGGGGCGCGGGATCGTTATGCGGCCGATCGTGCGGAATCGGACAAATCACCTATCGAAATGACCGATGAGCGTCGGGAAGATACCTTGCGACGCGGCGTTTCGCCGTTCCGTGCTTCTCGAACAGCCATTCGCCCGCGCCGCGAAGCTTCAGCCCGGTGCTGTCGACGATCAAATGCAGTTCGCCTGTTCCAGAACGCGCCCGGCTCTGAACCGGCAGTCCACAAGCCCGACGACTGAGCGTCGTATGATCGGGAACGGGAAGATCAATCGAAATGGCCAGCGCCGCTGGGACCGCAGTGTAGGTAGCCGTGTTCGGCGGTGCCCCCCACGTCCTTGCGACCGGGTGTGCGCGGCGCCTCCTCGATACTGGGAGCTAGGGCAACAAAGGCAGGGTCGAACCTACGAACGATGGCGTCCTCACCACCGATCATCAGACAGTAGCCGCGTTCCGACCCCCATACTCCGCCACTGGTCCCGACGTCTACATAGTGGATGCCGGTCGGCTTCAGCTCGGCCGCGCGACGGAGGTCATCGTGATAGTAGGAGTTGCCGCCGTCGACGATCACGTCGTCACGGTCAAGAAGGGGGATAAGGGTCTTCAGCGTCGAATCGGCTGCTGCCGCCGGCACCATCATCCAGACGGCGCGCGGTTTTTTCAGCTTCTCAGCAAAGTCTTCGAGCGACTTTGCCCCGACCGCCCCCTCCTTTACGAGCGCATCCACGGCTTTGGTGTCGATGTCGTAAACGACGCACTGGTGACCGGCCCGACGAAGGCGCCGTACCATGTTTGTCCCCATACGGCCGAGCCCGATCATCCCCAATTCCATGTGACTGTCCTCCGCTGAAAATCGTATCACCTGCTGTCCGACCCGAACGCACCCTATGGCACGATTTTCGGGAGCTCCAGCTCCAGCGCCCGCACCTTCGCCAGGCGTCGTCGGTGCCGCCGGGCGCAGCTGAAGTGAGTGGTCAGAAAAGCCTCGATCAGCTCCAAGGCGAGCGCCGCCTGGATCGAGGACTCGTTCGTTGCGTGCGGGAAGGCGGCATAGCGACGAAAGTCAAGCTGGTTCGACGGCAAATACGTTTGACGCATTTGGCGTCGGAAGGCCGGCTTATTCTGGACCAACAAACCCATCGCATTGAGCTCCAGACCATCGGCAAACTACGGAACCCGCAGGCGGCCTGCCGTTACTCCGACATTGCCCTCTCGCGCCCATACAGCAGCAGCATCGCGATGATGACGACGCCGTAGATCACCTGGCGTCCCGCCTCTTCCATCTGTATGACCGAGAGGATCGACTGCAGGAGCGTGATGAGGATGACGCCGGCGACCGTGCCGATGTATTTGCCGCGCCCGCCAAGGATCGAGGCACCGCCCAGCACGACGGCGGCGATCGAGGGTAACAGATAGGCGTCGCCCATCGCCTGGGCCGCCTTGCTCGCATAGCCGGCCAGCAATATGCCGCCAAAGGCCGACAGGCCGCCGGCAATCGCAAAGGTGAACAGAACGACGCGCTGGGTTTTGACACCCGACAGATAAGCGGCGCGCTCGCGATTGCCGATGCCGTAGATCGCGCGCCCGAATGTCGTGCGCGAAAGCAGGAACACCGTCGCGCCGCCGACGAGCGCCCAGACGATCAGCGCATTGGGCATGCCAAACAGCGTGTGCCCCGTCGCGATGAGGCGCATCGCCGCGGACGAAGAATCCTGCGGCGAGAAGCCGCCGGTATGCACCACCATCAGCCCCTGCGCGACCGCATTGACCGCCAAAGTGACGATCATCGAGGGAAGGCGCAGATAGGCCACCCCAAAGCCATTGGCGAAGCCCAGGCCTATGCCGCAAGCGATGCCGAACGGTATGGCGAGCGCCTCGCCTGTCGGCCCCCATCCGGTCGCCGCCGTCGACATCATGCCCCCGACCGCCACCACCCAGGGTACCGAAAGATCGATCTGACCGAGCAGGATCACCAGCATCATGCCGGTGGCGATCACGCCGAGGAACGAGGCCACTTTCAGTTGCTGCAGCAGATATTCGGGCGACATGAAGCTCGAGGAATAGAGGCTGCCCAGAAACAGCAGCAGGATGATGCAACCGAACGCGGTCGCCGCCGCCGGATCGACCTTTCGCCACAGGGCGCTTTCGCGCATATTCATCGGAAGAAGCCTCATTCGAACAGATCGAGACGGTTGCGGATCTGAAACAGCCGCACCGAGCCAAGGCACACCGCCGCCAGCAGCACGACGCCCTGGAACAGGGGTTGCCAGAGCGGATCGAGATCGAACACGAACAGCAGGTCGCCGATGGTGCGAAACATCAGCGCGCCAAATATCGCGCCGATCGCGCTGCCCGATCCGCCGAATAGCGACACGCCGCCAAGCACCACGGCGGCGATCGAATAGAGCGTATAGGAGCCCCCGTTCGCCGCCGAGGCTTCCCCCGAAGCGGTGATGAAGGTGAGGAACAGGCCGCCGATCGAAGCGACCAACCCGGACAGCACATAGGCGAAGAATTTGGCCTTGCGGACCGGCACGCCCGACATGTAGGCGGCGACCTCCGACGAGCCGACCGCATAAGCCGCGCGCCCGATCGCCGAGCGTCGGTAGGGAATCCAGATCACGAGGACGACCGCCGCCAGCGCAACGAGGCTCGCGGGGACCACGCCAAAAACGCGGCCGGTCAACGCATCGGAGAGGCCTCCGTCGACATCGCCGCCCGGCACGGGCCGCAGCACGAGCGCGATGCCGAAATAGATCGCGCCGGTGGCGATGGTGGTGACGATCGGCTGCAGGCGGCCGTAGATCACAATCGCGCCGTTGATCGCGCCGCAGATCAACCCGGTCAGCAGAACGCCGACGACGCCGAGGCCCACCATCGCGGGCGAGCCGATCACGATCCAGGAGGCCAGGCAATTGGTCAGAACGAACACCATGCCGACGGAAAGATCGATGCCGGCGGTCAGCACGACGAAGGTTTGCGCCATCGCGACAAGCGCGAGCAGCGCGCCCTTATTGGCCGCCGTCTGCACGACATTAGCCGTAAAGCCCGCAGGATGGTTGCTGGCGTAAATGGCGAACATGAGGATGAAGAAGATAAAGGCGAGCAGCGTCCCCTTGTGCTCGCCTAGTCGATATCGCCAGTCCCTCACGCTGATATCGCCGACGCCAAGTCAGCCCCCTCGCCTTGCGTGGATATGTTGAGCGCGCTGCGGATCAACGCGCGCTCGGTGATCTCGTCGCCGACAAGCTCGCGTTTGACCGCACCGTCATAGAGAACGAGCACGCGGTCGCAACAGCCGATCAGTTCGTCATAGTCGGTCGAATAGAACAGGATCGCCGCGCCGGTGGCGGCGAGCTTGCGCAGGAGCTGATAAATCTCCGCCTTGGTGCTCACATCGATGCCGCGGGTCGGGTCGTTGAGCAGGATGATGCGCGGCTTGACCATCAGCCATTTGGCGATCACCACTTTCTGCTGGTTGCCGCCCGAAAGCGATCCGACCGGAACGTTCGTCCCGTCGGTGCGGATGGCGAGCAGTTCGATCATCTCCTCGATCAATTCGCGCTCCCTGGCGCGATCGATGATTCCGCGATTGGCGATGCGGTCGAGCGCGGCGAAGGAGAGATTGACGCTGACCGACATCGGCAGCATCAGCCCCTCGGTCTTGCGATCCTCGGGGATCAGCGCCATGCCGATCTTGCTCGCCTTGGCGGCGCTGGGACTCGAGACCGACGCGGGCGCTCCATCGATCAGAATCTCGCCAGACACGCCGCGCAGCACGCCGAACAGCGCCAGCAGCAGCTCGCGCTGCCCCTGCCCGTCGAGCCCGCCCAGACCCACGACCTCGCCGGCGCGAACGCCAAGCGAAATGTCCCTCAAGCGATCGGACCAGGAGAGATGGCGCACTTCCAGCATCGGCGGCTTGGCGCTTGGCGCGAGCGGCGGTTTGGCCGGGAAGACATGGCTATATTCGCGCCCGATCATCAGTTCGACGACTTCATTGTCGGTCTTTTCGCCGGCGCGATAGGTCGCGACATTGCGGCCGTTGCGGAACACCGTGCATTGGTCGGCCAATTGGGCGATCTCATGCATGCGGTGCGAGATGTAGAGCAGCGCCAGGCCTTCGGCGCGCAGACGCTTCAGCACGACGAATACTTTGGCCACATCCGCCGCCGTCAGCGCCGAAGTCGCCTCGTCGAGAATCAGCACGCGTGGATTGCGCGCCAGCGCCTTGGCGATTTCGACCATCTGGCGGCGCGACAGCGGCAGGTCCTTGACGGGCGCCATGGGATGTATGTCCTCGGCGCCGGCCCTGGCGAGCGCCTCTTCGGCGATTCGGCGCTGGGCGCGCCGGTCGATCAGTCCGAACCTTTTGGGCGGATTGCTGATCGAAATATTATCGGCGACCGATAGATCGGGAACCAGCGAGAGTTCCTGAAAAATGCAGACGATACCGGCCTGGTTGGCCGCCGCCGGGGAAGCGAATTTGACCTCGCGCCCATCGAGCAGCATGCGCCCTCCGTCGGGCTCGACGACGCCGGCCATGATCTTGATGAGGGTGGATTTGCCGGCGCCGTTCTCGCCAAGAATGGCGTGAATCTTGCCGGCCTCGACGGTCAGATCCGCCTTCTCGAGGGCCTTGACGCCGCCATAGCGCTTGGAGGCGCCCTCCATACGGAACAACGGAACTGCGCTAGGCTCCATCCGG
>Ga0182024_10023000_pt1 | contig 11196 bp, 13 predicted proteins | sample P32metaG_FD_120480 | JGI IMG/M metagenome (GOLD analysis project Ga0182024, IMG submission 120480) | Permafrost microbial communities from Stordalen Mire, Sweden - P3-2 metaG (Illumina Assembly) | ecosystem: Environmental > Terrestrial > Soil > Wetlands > Permafrost | place: Sweden: Stordalen... | reverse complement strand
CGCAAGGTGGTGCCCCCCATGGGCGGGCTGGATCTTTCACCCCTGGTGGTGCTGGTGGTGATCTGGTTCCTCCAGTACAGCCTGTTTTGGGCGTCCAACCGCTTCGGTTTCTAAGTCTCATGGCCGGCATCATCATTGACGGCAAGGCATCGGCCGCACGTCTTCGCGAAAAGATCGCCGCCGAGACGGCTCGGCTGAAATCTCAGCATGGATTGGTGCCGGGCCTCGCCACCGTGCTGGTGGGCAATGATCCCGCGTCCGAAGTCTATGTGAAGAACAAGGGCAAGACCGCCGAAGCGCTGGGCTTCAAGTCGGTGCACAGCACGCTTCCCGCCGATGCCAGCCAGGACACATTGCTGGCCAGGGTGCATGAGCTGAACGAAGACAAAAGCGTGCATGGCATCCTGGTGCAGCTGCCTTTGCCCAAACATCTCAATGAAGCCCAGGTGTTGGATGCACTCGATCCCGCCAAGGATGTCGACGCGCTCACCCCTACCAATGTCGGCCTGCTGCTCTCAGGCCGCGCGCATCTTGTCTCCTGCACGCCGGCGGGCGTGATGCTGTTGTTGAAGGAATATGTGGGCGACATATCCGGCAAGGATGTGCTGGTGATCGGCCGCTCGCTTCTGTTTGGCAAGCCGGCGGCGCAGTTGTTGCTGGCTGCCAATGCCACCGTGACCATGGCGCATTCGCGCTCCCGCGATCTGCCGGGGATCGCGCGGCGCGCCGACATCCTGGTCGCCGCCATCGGCAAGCCGGAATTGGTGAAAGCCGATTGGATCAAGCCCGGCGCTACCGTCATCGATGTGGGCATCAACCGCGTCGCGGCCGAAGGCGGCAAGACCAAATTGGTGGGCGATGTGGATTACGAAGCCGCCAGGGAAATCGCCGGCGCCATCACGCCAGTGCCGGGTGGGGTGGGGGCGATGACCATTGTCTGCCTGATGCACAATACGTTGATCGCAGCCTGCGCTCAGAATGGCTTGCCGTTTCCCAAGCTCTGATGCAGGGCTCGGGCTGTTCGCTCACGCGGCCCTCGCCCTGCAGATTCTGATTAAAATCCCACACCGTCAGCGCCACGCTCCGCTGAACAGCGGCTTAGGGTTCCTTCATCCGCCACGACCGGACGATCTCTGCGATGTGAAGCTAGAGCTTCTCTCTCAAGTCTTTGGCCAGATCGTCGGGCGAGGCCGCTTCGTCGTAAAACGACACAAGCTTGCCGTCGGGCCCCATCAGATAAATCACGCTCGAATGATCCATGCTGTAAGTGCCGCCTTGAAGCGGCTGTTTCTTGGCGAAGACCCGATATTCCTTTTCCACCTGTGCAATTTGGTCCTGCGCGCCGGTGAGGCCCATAAAGCGCGGCCCGAACGCGGCGAGATATTTTTTCAAGACTTCGGGCTTATCGCGTTCGGGATCGATAGTGATGAAGATAGGCACGATCCGGTTCTGCGCGGTGCCAAGCTTGTCCATCGCCGCCGCCATGATTGCCAAGGTGGTGGGGCAGACATCGGGACAAAATGTGTAACCGAAATAAATGAGCTGGAATTTGCCCCGAAAATCGGTGCTGGAGCGTGGGCGGCCGTCCTGGTCGGTCAGCGCATAAGGCCCACCCACCGCGATCTGGCCGCTCACGATGGTGTGCCCGAGTTGGGGCAGTATATCGCTCTCATGCCACAACGCTCCCCCGGCCACGCAGGCGGCCAGCAGCAGATAGGGGATCAGGGCTTCCTTGGTCTTGAACATTGCCTCATGCTGTAATGCGCTTGGCCCGAGGAGAAAAGTAAAATTGGCTTTGGCGGACCAACCCGCGACACCGGCGAAGCGCCGGCTTTCGGTTCCTTCGGTGACAGGCGCCGAACGCGGCCGGGTGCGGCTGCGCACTTTGTCCAATCTCCGCTGGCTGGCGATCGCGGGCCAATCCGCCGCCTTGTTCCTGGTTTATTTTGCCTTCGGCTATACCCTGCCTTTGGGTTATTGCGCCGCCGCCATCGGCGTCAGCGCGGTACTGAATGTGGTTTTGGCATTGCGGTATCCGGCCAGCCACCGCCTCGCCAATCGTGAGGCCAGTTATTATCTCGCCTTCGACGTGCTGCAGCTGGCGGTGCTGCTTTATCTCACCGGCGGCATCACCAATCCTTTCGCCTTGATGTTCGTGGCGCCGGTGGTGATCGGCGCCGCCGCTCTCAATCTGGGCAATACGCTGATCCTGGCGGGGATCGCCTTCGCGTCGGTCAGCTTGATCGGTGTGTTTCACCGGCCGCTGCCTTGGCCGGCTGGCGAAGTCCTGGTGCTGCCTCAGCTTTACCAGGCCGGCATCTGGGCCGCACTGGTGATCGGCATCGGCTTCACCTCGGTCTATGCCTGGCGCATCGCCTCGGAATCCGCCCGCATGTCGGCCGGCCTTGCCGCCACGCAATTGGCGCTGGCGCGCGAACATCGCCTGGCATCGCTGGGCGCGCTGGCAACCGCGGCGGCGCATGAATTGGGAACGCCACTCGGCACTATCGCGGTGGTGGCGCGCGAATTGGAGCGGGCGCTGCCGGAAAATTCCGCCGAAGTCGAGGATGTGCGGCTGCTGCGCGACCAGGCCGAACGCTGCCGCACCATCATCGCGCGGCTGGCCAATCCCGAAGAAGCGATGCTGGGCGAGGCCGCGCGCCTTCCTTTGGGCGCGCTGCTTGACGATATTGCGACGCCCCATCGCGGCGAGGATATTTCCATTGACGTGGATGTGCCTCATGGCGACGCGCCGGGCACGCAACCGCAAGTGTGGCGCACGCCCGAATTGCTGCACGGTCTGGGCAACATCATCGAGAATGCAGCGGATTTCGCCAAGACGCGTGTCGCGGTGAAGGGCTCATGGGATGCAAACAATCTTCAAGTGACGATCGAGGATGACGGCCCGGGCTTTGCGCCGGAGATTTTCGAGCGGATCGGCGAGCCCTATGTCACCTCGCGGCCCGGTCATCATGCGCTGGGCGACACTGATCTCGGTCCCGGCGAATTGGGCGAGCATGAAGGCATGGGGCTGGGTTTTTTTATTGCCAAAATCCTGCTTGAGCAGACGGGCGGAGTGGTGAAGGCGACCAATCCGCCAAGCGGTGGCGCGCGTGTTTCGGTGGCCTGGGCCCGGGGCGTGATCGACGGCGCCGAACCGCCGGCCCAGCTTGAGGCGGATTAAGGCGCATCGTTAAGCATTGAGACGGATTGACGCGCCCCGCTCAGGGTACTATGTCCCCCCCGCGCTAAGCGCCGGTGAGACCTTGGGGAACCCGCCGCGCAGGTTGCTAGGAACAACATGGCCGAAGACAAAACGCTTCTGATTGTGGAAGACGACCGCCCCCTGCGCGAACGTCTGGCGCGCGCCATGGAAGCGCGGGGATTTTCCGTCTCGCTTGCGGAATCGGTGGCCGAAGGCCGCGCCCGCGCCAAGGAAGCGCCGCCCGCCTATGCGGTGGTGGACCTGAAGCTGGATGACGGCAACGGCCTGGATGTGGTCGAGACGCTGCATAGCGTCCGTCCCGATGGCCGCGTGGTGGTGCTCACCGGTTTCGGCAATATCGCCACCGCAGTCGCCGCGGTGAAATATGGCGCGATCGATTATCTGCCCAAGCCCGCCGATGCCGACGATATCCTGGCAGCCTTGATGGCGACGCCGGGCTCCAAGCCCAAGCCGCCGGAAAATCCCATGTCCGCCGACCGGGTGCGCTGGGAGCATATCCAGCGCGTCTATGAGCTTTGCGGGCATAATGTGTCGGAAACCGCGCGGCGCTTGAACATGCACCGCCGCACGCTTCAGCGCATTCTCGCCAAGCGTAGCCCTCGTTAGTTGGTCGCACGGCCCCGGGCGCGGACGCGCCCAATTGTTTGATTGGCGCCTCCGGCGCCGCTCGGAAAAGTGGTTCCCACTTTTCCTGGCCGATGCTCCGCCGCTAACGCGCTTTCTTCTTTTTCTTCTTCGCGAGCGGCGTGCTCTTTTGTGGCGTGCGCGTCTTCTTGCTTTTGGCCGCGATCCGCAACAAGCGCGCCGCCAGCAAATCCTCCAGCGTCGTTTTGGTGAGCTTGGATAGCCGCGCCAGCAGATAGGGGAATTTCTTGTAGTGGTCGGTGATGTAGAACAGCCCGGGCTCGGCCTCCAGCATCACGTCGCGCATTTCCATCGAACCGATCGCCAGCACCATCGCGTCTTCCTTGTGATGGACGCGGGTAAGAAATTTCTCGGCCACGAAAATGGCGGGCTTGCCGAAATAAGGCCCTTCGCTCGCGCCTTCGAACGACAGCGCGATCTTGCGGGCTTCGCTTCTAGTCAGCGGCATTGGGTATCACCAGATTGGGAGAAGAAGTTTCAGCGATGGTGTCGAGAATGGCCGAGAGCCGCTCGGCCGCCACCTTGGCGAAGCTGATGGTGACAGCTTTGCGGCGGCTAGCATGAAGCGATTGGGCTTCGGCCTGCTTGACGATGGCGCCACCATAACGGTCGGCCACGATCAGGCCGGTTTCGGCGGGCACATGTTCGGGTGGAAAATCCGGCGGAATGGCGAAATAGAACAGATCGCAATAATCCAGATATTCCGGCCATTTGTTGTCGCCGCGAAGATCGGCCAAGGCCACCTTGATCTCGACGCCCAGCATTTCTCCACCCGGCCCCAGCGCCGCCACATCCAGCCGCCTGCCATTGGGCAAGGTGAATTCCAGGATGGGCGAAAAGCCTTCCTGGATCAGAAGGCGCGAAACGCCGCGCGCCACTTCCGCGGCGCTCGAAGTGGAAATCACAACAGCCTCTCATAGAAGCCGCCAAAGCTGCTGTCCTCAGCCACCAGATGGATTTCCAGAATCCAGTGCCGGTGCTGCCCGTTGCCATCGGGATCGGTCATGGGTCTGGGGTTCAGCGGGCTGATGCGGTTCAACGCCTTGTCGCCCGGGATCAGGGCATGGGCGAATTCGCTGACGATATGGCCGGCGATCTGGCCGCCAAAGCGCCATCCGGCATCGCGCGCCGCGGTCTGCGCATGGGCATAAAGCTCGGCGCCGGTCATGGCGAGATTTTGGTGATAATAGGTCCGCACCTGCTCGAACAGGCGCGGCAGGTCCGCCACCAATCGGCGCTTCTCCGGATCATCGCCCAGCACATAGCTTTTGCCGATATCGGCTTCCCAGGCCTCGAACACCGGCCCTAGATCGACATAGACGATGTCGTCTTCGGCAATCGTCCGGACTGGCGGATTGTCGCTGGCGATGGTGATGCTGTTGGCGCCCGCCCGCACGATCCGCCGGTGCCAATGTTTCTCGACCCCGAATTCGCGTTCCGCCAGCGCGCCGATTTCGTCCTCCACTTGCCGTTCGGTTACGCCGGCGCGGATCAGGCCGTCCCGCTCGATGGCATCGAACAATTTCAACGCTTTGCCTTGCGCGCGTTCCAGCTCGGCGCGGCGGCTGTCTTCGACGGGTGCGAAAAGGCTGCTCATGACGGGATTGGACCATCGCGCAGCGGCAAGATCAATCATAGGATAACGCGATGCGCTGGGCGGTTCTGTGCATGGCAGTGATGGGCTGGGCGACGCAGGCCGCTGCCGCGTCCTGTCCCTGCACCAATGTCTTTGTGGGGGAGGCCCGGCCTTTCATTGCCGAAGGCATCGCGCGTGATGCGGCGACTGACTGCTTCTTTGTCGCCAGTGTCGCCACGCGGCGGATCGTGACGATCCATGACGGGCGTCAACGCGATTTCGCGCATCTGCCGGACGATTATTCACCGCTTGGCATTGCGCTTTCCGGCGGCACGCTGTGGGTGACCGCGGCCGTGGTGGCGCAGGGTTCCGGCCATGACGGCCCTTCGGCGCTGATTGCGCTCGATCAGCGCGACGGTCAGGTCCGGCAGGTTTATCCGGTGACCGATGCCCGCCGGCATATCCTCAACGATCTCACTTTCGCGCCGGACGGCACCGTCTATGCATCGGATGCGATGGATGGCTCGCTCTATCGGCTGGGGCCAGGGGATCGAGCGCTGACGCGGCTGGGCTGGCGCGCGCTTTTGAAGTCGGCGCAAGGAATGGCGGTGAGCGCGGACGGAATATCCTTGCTGGTGGCGGATTATTCGATAGGCTTGGTGAAATTCGATCTCGCCAGCGCCACTTTCGCGCCGCTGCAAATTCCCGATGGCATCAATGTCAGAGGCATGGATGGTCTAGCCCGCTTGCCGGACGGCTCTTTCCTTGCCAGCCAGAACGGCCTTTCCAAGCCCCGCATCCTGCGTCTGTCGCTTTCGCCCGACTGGTCACAGCTTTTGTCGTTGGAGGTGATTGCGGCGGATGACTTCGCTGTCGCTGATCCGTCTTTGGTGATGGCCGATCCAAGCGGCGCCTATGTGGTGGGCGTCAGCCAATGGGCATCGTTCGGGCAGAATGGGCAAACGCCCACGCGCGCGCTTCACCCTTGGCAGATCGTCAAGCTGACACTCAATGCCGCTCGCTGAGCGAGCCTTTGGTCGAGGCCCCCGCGAGCGGATGCGAGCAAAATCAAAAATAGCCCGCTGTCTCAGTGACGGTCGCTCAACGTACCCTTTGTTGAAGCGGGCGCACCTTCCAGACGTTCGTCCGGCGCCACCGCCTGACGCAGCGCCCGGGCCAGACCCTTGAAGCAGGTTTCGACGATGTGATGGCTGTTCTCGGCATAAAGATTTTCGATATGCAGGCAGACCCCGGCATTCTGGGCGAAGGCCTGGAACCATTCCTTGAACAATTCCGTGTCCATCTCGCCCAGCTTGGGCTTGGGGATGTTCACCCGCCAGACCAGATAAGGCCGGTTGGAGATATCGATGGCGACGCGGGTGAGCGCTTCGTCCATGGGGATCAGCGCCGAACCGAAGCGGGTGATGCCGGAGAAATCGCCCAGCGCCTTCTTCACCGCCTGGCCGATCACAATGGCGGTGTCTTCGGTGGTGTGATGGAAATCCACATGCAGATCGCCCTGGGCTCTGACCTTCAGGTCCATCATGGAATGGCGTCCGAAACTCTCCAGCATATGGTCCAGAAAGCCGATGCCAGTGTCGATGTCGCACTCGCCGGTGCCGTCCAGATCGAGCGAAACCGTGATTTCGGTCTCGCGGGTCTTTCTTTCGACAGTGGCAGTGCGCATCAGGGCCCCTCGGCGTTTCGCGGCTTATAGCAGTGGCTTAGCACCCCGTGAATCCTTACAACAGCGGAGGACATGTCAAATTTGGCATATCCGGTTGACCCCCCCGGGATTCCCTGTAAAGAGGAGCCCCCAATCCCCAAGGATCAGAGCAGATGGCGCGGCAGGATTATCTCTTCACCTCGGAAAGCGTTTCGGAGGGCCATCCCGACAAGGTCTGCGACCGTATTTCCGATGAAGTGGTGGATTTGTTCTTCCGCGAAGGCCCCAAGGAAGGCATGAGCCCCTGGGACATCCGCGCCGCCTGCGAAACCTTGGCCACCACCAACCGGGTGGTGATCGCGGGCGAAACCCGCGGCCCCAAATCGGTGGGTCCGAAACAGATCGAGGCCGTGGCGCGGGCCGCGATCAAGGATATCGGCTATGCGCAGGACGGCTTTCACTGGGAAAAGGCCCAGGTCGAAATCCTCCTTCATGCCCAGTCGCCCCATATCGCCCAAGGCGTGGACGCCAGCGGCAACAAGGATGAAGGCGCGGGCGACCAGGGCATCATGTTCGGCTATGCCTGCCGCGAGACCCCAGTCCTGATGCCGGCGCCGCTCCATTACAGCCACAAGATCCTGCAATTGCTGGCCACAGCGCGCAAATCCGGCAAGGAAAAGACCCTGGGTCCCGACGCCAAGAGCCAGGTGACCTTGCACTATGCCGGCGGCAAGCCGGTGGAAGCGACCCAGATCGTGCTCTCAACCCAGCATATGGACGAAAAGCAGACCTCCGACGATATCCGCGCCATCGTCGAGCCCTATATCCGCCAGGCGCTGCCCGCCGACTGGATCACCAACAAGACGGTCTGGCACATCAATCCTACCGGCGCTTTTGTAGTGGGTGGCCCCGACGGCGATTGCGGTCTCACCGGGCGCAAGATCATCGTCGACACCTACGGCGGCGCTGCGCCCCATGGCGGCGGCGCTTTCTCGGGCAAGGATTCCACCAAAGTGGACCGCTCGGCCGCCTATGCCGCGCGCTATCTGGCCAAGAATGTGGTGGCGGCAGGCCTGGCCGACCGCTGCACCATCCAGATCGCCTACGCCATCGGCGTGTCCGATCCGCTTTCGGTCTATGTCGATACTCACGGCACCGGCAAAGTGGACGAAACCAAGCTGGAGCGTGTGCTGCCGCAATTGATGAGCCTCAAGCCGCGCGGCATCCGCGAGCATCTGGGTCTCAACAAGCCGATCTATGCCAGGACCTCGGCTTACGGTCACTTCGGCCGTGAACCCGATAACGAGGGTGGGTTTTCTTGGGAGAAAACGGATCTAGCGGAAAAGCTTAAGTCCGCTGTTTGATTTTACCCCCATCTGTGTTCCTCGGGATAAACCCTCGGAACACATCTTCCCCCGCCAAAGGCTTCGCCTTGCGGGGGAAGAAAGCCGGTGTTTTCGTTCACGGCATGACTGAGCGGGGTCCGCACCAAGAGCATCAGCGACGCCAGCTTTATGGTCGGCGCAAAGGGCCGAAGCTTTCGGCGCGGCAGAGCGATCTGCGGCGCGCACTTCTGCCGGAAGTGACATTCGATCCCGCGAAAGATGCCCGTGCGCAATTTCCGCCGGGCGTGGAAGCGTTTTGGTTGGAAGTGGGGTTCGGCGCGGGCGAGCATTTGCATCAATTGGCAGGAGAAAATCCCGAGATCGGATTGATCGGCGCCGAGCCTTATGAAATGGGCGTGGCCAAATTGTTGAGCAAGCTCGCGGCCGAACCACGCCCTAATATCCGCATCCATGAAGGCGATGGCCGCGACATCATTGCTGCGATGCCCGATGCCTCTTTAAGCCGGTTTTTCCTGCTCTTTCCCGATCCGTGGCCCAAGACAAGACATCACAAAAGACGATTTCTGCAGATGGAAATGCTGGACGAGCTGGCGCGGGTCTTGAAACCTGGCGCGGAATTGCGCTTCGCCACTGACGACAAATCCTATCTGCCTTATGCGCTGGAACGCCTGATGGCGCATCCGGAGTTCGCATGGACTGCGCAGGGACCAAAGGGTTGGAAGACGCGGCCGGAAGGCTGGCCGCCCACGCGCTACGAAGCCAAGGCGATCAAAGGCCCGCCTAGTTACCTGGCGTGGCTTCGTAGAAAGCCTGGCCCGGCACCACGCGATCCTGACTGGTCTGGTCGCACAGCGAATAGCTGAAGCCTTTCTGGATCGCCCAGGCGCCGACTTCGCCTTTCTTGTTGATGGCGAGATAGCCGACCTGTTCGGTCTTGGCCTGGGGCTTCTGCTTCAGAATGCGTTCGACCGCGGCTTTGCAGGCCGCTTGCGGGCTCATGCCCTGGCGCATCAACTCTACCACCAGGAACGAGCCCACGCTTTTGATCACTTCCTCGCCCACGCCAGTCGAAGTCGCGGCGCCAACTTCATTGTCCACATAAAGGCCCGCGCCGATGATCGGGCTGTCGCCCACCCGGCCGCGCAATTTCCACGCCATGCCCGACGTGGTGCAGGCGCCCGACAGATTGCCATGGGCATCGATCGCCAGCATGCCGATCGTGTCGTGATTGTGGGCGCCGCCCGGCGTGCCCAAATTTGTCCCTTGGCCATAACTTTTCACTTCGATATTGGCTTCCGGCTTGTAGTTCGCCGTCTTCAGCCAGGCGAGCCACGCCTTCTTGGATTCGGGCGTCAGCAATTCCTCTTTCTTGAAGCCCTGTTCGACGGCGAATTGGGTGGCGCCTTCGCCCACCAGCATCACATGCGGGGTTTTTTCCATCACCGCGCGCGCCACCGAGATGGGATGGGCGATATATTCCATCCCCGCCACCGCGCCGGCATTGCCATGCTCGTCCATGATCGAGGCATCCAAGGTCACATGGCCGTCGCGGTCGGGGTAACCGGCGCGGCCCACGGTGTGGTTCTTCAGGTCCGCTTCCGGAACTTTCACGCCGGTTTCCACCGCGTCCAGCGCGCGACCGCCCTTGGACAGAACCGTCCAGGCCGCCTTGTTGGCGGCGACGCCGAAGGGCCAGGTGGAAATCACGCAGGGCAACTTCATTTGAATTCCGGCCGGGCCCGTTGCCGCAGAGGCCGACCTGGCGAGCAGGGCGGGCGCGAGCAGCGAGGCTTTGATCAACGAGCGGCGGTCGGTCATGAGGAGATTCCCGGCAAAATCACGGGGTAGGGCACAAGGTTTTGGCCCATCCGTCAACGGTCCAGGGGAAGGGAGGTGCCCGTACCATGCTCTCGAGCGTGCGAAGGGCGGAGGGGTTGGCAAAAAGCCGGAGGGGGTTGAATAAAAAGCCTTTCCGGCCTACATAGCCCGCATCCCTAACAACAAGACTTGTTGTGTGGCGGTCGCAAGGCCGCCGCGGGGAAAAGGTTTTGTATTCGGAGTATCGCCATTTTTACCCAAGCGTCTCATCTGGAACCGGTCTTTGAACCCGTGATCGAAAGCGCGGGTTTCAAGCTCGTGCGCCTGCGCGTCATGGGGGGCGAGCACAAGACACTCCAGATCATGGCCGAGCGCGCCGACGGCAGCATGGATGTGGAAGGCTGCAGTCAGCTCTCTCACGCCGTGCTCGATTTCATCGAAGCCGAGAATCCCATCGAAGGCGATTATGAGATCGAGGTTTCCTCGCCGGGGATCGACCGGCCTCTGACGCGGATCAGCGATTTCACCCGCTGGAAGGGTCACGAAGCCAAGGTCGAACTCACCGCGCCGCTCGATGGCCGCAAGCGGTTCCGCGGCCGCCTTGAAGGCCTTGACGGCAACGATGTCATTATCACCGCACAAAATCAGCGTATCCAGTTTCCCTTCCATTCCATCCTGGAAGCGAAGCTGGTCCTTACCGACAAACTCATTCAGGAAGATTTGAAAGCGCGTAAGAGCGCGACAAGTTAGAAAGACTAGGAGACGAACAATGGCCAGTACCGTTGCCGCCAACCGGCTTGAACTTTTGCAGATCGCCGACGCCGTCGCCCGCGACAAGTCGATCGACAAGCAGGTTGTGCTGACCGCCATGGAAGAAGCGATGCAGCGCGCCGCCAAGGCGCATTATGGCGCCGAGAAT
>Ga0182024_10022999_pt1 | contig 11196 bp, 15 predicted proteins | sample P32metaG_FD_120480 | JGI IMG/M metagenome (GOLD analysis project Ga0182024, IMG submission 120480) | Permafrost microbial communities from Stordalen Mire, Sweden - P3-2 metaG (Illumina Assembly) | ecosystem: Environmental > Terrestrial > Soil > Wetlands > Permafrost | place: Sweden: Stordalen... | reverse complement strand
GTGCTCGGCCAGCAGACGGATGCCACGGCCGCCGACACCCCGGCGCTGTACATCGCGAGGACTGCTGAGGTCCGCAAGTTGGGCCTGATCTTCCCCGTCGGCAGTGACCTCGCGATGGCCGCGGCCCTCGCGGAGCTCGACATCGAGGTGAGGTGATGGCGGTGATCAATCCCCTGGCCGAGGACGTCCACAACATGGCCGTCGGCGTGCGCGACGCTTGCGTCTCCTGGCGCCTGTGCGGCCACTCGCGGGCCGAGGTCGCCGACGCCCTGGAGGCGCTGGTCTCGGCGATCGAGCGCCTCCAGGTGCGCACCGAGTTCCGGCGAGTGGTGAACTGAGATGGCCAAGTGGCGTGACGGCGAGCGGCCGAGGCCGCCGTTCAACCCGGAGCTGGTCGAGGCCTACCTGCGCGAACTCGCCCTCGACCTCAAGATCAGCCAGCGGACGGATGCCGAGGTCGAGGCGGTATTCACGCACCTGTCGGGCTACTGCCTGAGGCTGGCGCGGCAGCTCGACCCGGCGCCGCGCTCGCCTACCTCCGCCGGTCGATGCGCCGGGCGCTCGCCGGGAAGACCGCCGAGGCTCGCTAGATCCCAGCGCGGCGGCTGATCCCGATCAGGCTTTAGCCGCCGCTTCCCGAACAGCGTCGTCAGGGGAAGTGAGCGCGACTTCCACCAACGCGTCAGCTTGGGCGCGGTTGATGCTGCGGACGTAACCGATGATTGCGATAACCGCGGCCGGCGGGGAGCGGAGGATGTCATCCTCGAACTCGCGCATCCGATCTCCTGTGATCGCCAAAGTGCCGTTCGACAGCGCGACGTTGAAGGCCGTGATCTCCGAGCCCGGCCGCTGGGATTTGGTATCGTTGAACGCAAACCCGGATTGGCGGGCGGCTTCGATCAGCGCGAGGCGGCTACTCTCGACCGCCTCCTCCTCGATTCCCGACAGGATCACATCGTCGACATAGCAGCTCAGCCGGGTGTGGTTCGAGCGGGCGATCGTCTTCATCTCGCGGCCGAGGGCGCCGCGATCGAGGGCGAGGGATGCCAGGGCCGGGGATTGGACGAAGCCGTAGGGCAGGCTGAAGTCGCGGCGCTGCCGATGCTTCTCGACGGTGCTCTCTTGAGCGATCTCCCATGCCCGGCGGTGTTCGATCCCGATGCTGCACAGCGCCCGATGGATCTTGGTTCGGGTTACGCTGTCGAAGAAGTGGTGGATGTCCAGGGTCGCAAAGCAGCGGTTATGGACGTGCGTCTTCAGGGCTGCGACGTGACCGCCGGGCCGAAGATGGTAGAAATGGGGCGGCCGATGCCACCGACGCCGGACTTCGGCATGAACCACCACGCCCGCCTGTCGGCTTGCTGCCGACGGGACAAATACCTGCTGCCCCTTCGGCAGGATGAACTTGTGATTGTACGTGCCAAGCATCGACGGGCGTAGTTAGTGGCCCCGCCCACGAGCGACAGGATCAACTTGATCAGCCCAATCAGGCTGACCAGCAATCCGATCACAGCGCGGGCGAGGCCGAGGATCCGGCGGAAACGTGCCATGCCTCGTGCTCCTACTCCCATCCCCCGGCTGCCTTGCGCCGAAACGCAATGCCACTAACCAATCAGCAGTCATGCCAACGAACATCAATCGCGCCCATCGACATGGGTCAATCGAAGGCCACTATCCAGTATCTCGGGTAGTCGCCGAGGAGCCTTACGCCGGGGTATCCGCGAACGCGTCGCGGCCGAGGGTATTTGGGGAGCAAGGCGCCGCGGTTCAACCTTGCGCGCAGGCTCTGCCGAGGTGGGTTGGTCGGGGCAAACCGGGCGCCGCCGGGTCGAGGCTGCTGGCGGGATCGTCGTGGGCTGGACACCTTCTGGAAATCGGCGCCGGGCGTCCCATCTGACACGCCACAGACAGGGGATGTCGATGTCGTAGGAGACCCGATGACCGAGGTGAACTGGTACACTTTGCGTCGAATGACCCCGTTGTTCGATCCGCCGCAAAAAGATGACTGGCCGATGGTCGAGATAGATCGTCACGCCGCCCTCGCGCATCTATCGAGGGACGTCGGTTGCAGTCTGACCTTTTGTGCCGATGATGATGAGCCGGCCGACTTCGTATTAGACCGGCGCGTGGCTTTGCCGAGTTCTTTCGGGACGGGATGGACCGCGGGTAACGTGATCGAGACGTTCTATGTGCGACGCGGTGCGCCGCCCGCGGAGATCGCCGGAGAGCCCGGCAGCGGGATCGCGAGCTAGATCCGCCGTCCGACAGGAATAGGGCCTCGGAGCGTGTTCCTTCGAGGTCTTCGCCGGCCGGCTCGGGGCCGTGAACGCCCCGCGCGAACAACTCGCCGAACATTCACCTTGACCCCTCGCGCGAGACGCAGCACGCTGGGCTCAAGCACCACTTTTCGACGGGGCGGAACCCTGTCGGAACCTCCTCGAAGCCGTTGGGGCAAAGTAGTGGGCGGTGATCCTGTGGCGTGGGCCACACTGGCACTTAACCGTGCCCGTGTGGCCCATTTGATTTTCCAGGGGTCGCGCGGGCGCTCGATGGAGAGCCCGAAATGGACCGACCAGCACCGACATTTGAACTCGTCGTCCCGATCCCCGCCACCGAGCCGGAGCAGGTCAAGGCCGCGCTGCCGGGTGTGATAGAGGCACTGGAAGGGTGGTCCGCCGAGGTCAAGTGGGAGACCATGATCGCAATCCTGGCCGCCATGATAGCCCTGGAGGGTGACAAGCCGATGAAGACGGCGAAGGCCCTCTCTGGGTACCTCAAGGTGATGGTGCGACGGGCGATCACGCTGCGCCAGAAGGTCATCGCCGCCGGCAGGCCCTACGATGCCCCGCGGAGCCACTGAGCAAGACCGCCCGGCCGAGGATATCACCACCGCAATCCACGAGGCCGGGCACGCCGTCGCGGCGCTCGCGCTCGGGCTGCCGCTGGTCGGGGCGACGATCGAGACCTACGAGCGCGGCCGGCTCGGCTACGTGGAAATCTGCGACCCGCGCGATTACTGCTGGCCGGGTGAGGTGATCGTCGAATTGGTCGAGGCGAGCTGCACGATGCTGCGGGCGGGCGGCCGGGCGGAGTGGCTATTGCTCGGGCACCGCTCCCGCGGCGACGGCATTGACAGGGCCGAGGTCCGCACCCTGACGCGCGACACCGAGGGCGCGCGGCGCCGGGCCGACCGGCTCGTCCGCCGCAACGCCGGCGCAATCCGGCGGGTGGCCGTGGCGCTGCTGGTGGACCATCGCCTGCCCGCCGAGGCGATCGAGGCGATTTGCACCGATGTCCCCCGGCTGCGGCGGCAGGACCGGGCTAGTCAAGCCGCCCAGCGAGCGGCGTGGCTGCGCATGGACCGGCACTGGTGCGGCGACCGGCGCCGGTGGGAACTAGCGATGATGGAGGAGGACGATGGCGACCGTTGACGTGCCGACGCTCTGTCGGATCGTGGAGGTGCTGAACAACTACGATGACGACGAGGACGTTGGTGGGTGGCTGCCGATCTACAACGACGAGGGCGAGCTGTGGCTCATCAACACCGATACCGGCGAGGCGATCAGCAGCGAGGGCAAGCTGGTTCCGAACGGCGAAATGCTGCCGGTGCGCGACATGCCGCCCTGGCCGCGGGAGAAGATGAAGGTGGTCAAGTTTCCGCGCACCTAAGCGCCACCTAAGCGATGATGGAGGAGGCCGATGGCTGACGAGACTGCGGGCCGATCTACTGGAAGGATTGAAGCTCCTCTTTAACCGAGCCTGCCGAGAGCAGCGCCGCCTACCTCGCGGGTCGCGGGTGGGCGATCGAGACGGCCGCCCGCGGCGTCGATGCGATCCCCTGGTCGGCGCGCGCGCAGGTTTATCGCGAGCGCTGGCCCGAGCCGCGGTCAGCGCCGCAGAAGAGAGATCTCGCGTGCTTCGCCATCGGGACCTTGGACGCCCAATATGAGCACACCTACGGACACGAGCCGCCGCTGTCGTTGGTGCCGTGGCAGCCGGCCGAGGGTCGGGCCTAGCCTGCCGGGCCGGCGCAGGGCTATGATCGCCCGGTGTCGGCCGCTTAGGTCATCGCTTAGGTGCCGCCCGCTTAGGTGCAGTAAGTAATTGATATGCCGGCTTAGCTCAGCGGTAGAGCAACCGCCTTGTAAGCGGTAGGTCGTGTGTTCGATCCACACAGCCGGCACCATCTTATCAATATGTTAAGGATGTCTTCGCAGCGGAGATCAGGTTCAGGGTAACGGTCCGGGCTAACGGATTTCGGCCCGCGGCCGGCTTGGCGGGCAGCGAGCGGTCGGCCCAAGCCCCGGCAGATCGAGACCACTACGGCCAAATCGCGCCGGTCAAGAACTCCTTGGCCTACCGGGTTGTCAGGGCAATCAGCCGGAGATAGCCCCCCTCGGGGTAGGGGAGTTCCGCCTGGGTTCGCTCGCACCTGACACTGCGGGGGCGGATCGGTTCCCAGTGGATCGAGTCTAACACCTGTTTCCCGCGACGGACCTTTTCGATGATGGCATCGGAGCCGGCGGTCCAGGTGGTTGTCGTTGGTTTCGGCGAGGAAGCGGTTGATGGCGGCTTGGAGATCGACTCTGATGAATTGGCGTCGTGGCTTTATACGGCTTTGGCTTGGCGGTTGGTGCATTAGCCTGCTCTGTAGCGTAGGCGCAGCCGAGCCAAACAAGGTCGTCTATGAATTGCAAGAGCGATGTGCGAAAGCGGCTAGAGAATATTTTCTCCGCTACTACATCGAGGGTACGACAACCCTTAAAGCGGGGTGGAGAGACGACAGATACGAGAGCAACTATAACACTTCAGACAATCGCTGCTACTTGCTAACTGAGACATTTGTACATTTCACTCGTGATAAGAGCCAAGAACCACGAGCTTCGATGATGAGAGAAAGTAGTTTGATTGACGTGTTGGCCAATAAGCTGCTAGGATCTTTCTCGTGGAATGACGATCCGTCCTACTATACAGGTGACGGTCCACCACGTCGCTCCACTTGCGATATCATAAACCAAACCTGCTCGTCAGAAGCTCAGTGGAAAGATTGGCAATGTTTCACTTTGCGTCCCCACACGCCAACGGTATGATGGCGGTTGCGGCGGTTTCGTCGCATGACCGCGTTCAGCCCGTCGCTGACGGATCGTCCTTTCCACGGGCTGTGGAGCCTGTGGGAGATGGTCAACGCTAACATTTCCGGTCTGTGCGCGCTTTGCGCGCAGCTTATGCTTGAGCAAACCATAAGAAGTAGCACGTATGTAACCGCCGAAGCATTGGACCTGCCAATTGGCGAGAGGGAGCGAAAGCGCGCCCTCGGATGGCTTAAAATAGCCACTAGCGTTGCAGATGACTTTGAGTGGTCTACAGTACATGACCGCATTGAAATCTTCACCAAAAAATTACAAAAACCACTATCGCACAGGGACTTTGCTACAGAATTTCGTGTTTTGCGAGAGACGCTTGATGCTGCATCAAAAGAGCAGCTTATATATCGCTATCCAAATGATAAAGCGGCAGTCTTGTGGCAATGGAAAGATGAATGGCAAGAGGCGTGCCTCAAGTTTCCTTCCGCTCAGGTAGATATATCGGCGGCCGTAGATTTGTGGGCGTTAGGACATTCGACTGCTAGCGTGTTCCAATTCATGCGAGTGTTAGAGTGCGGGTTACGCACGCTCGCAACGGACGTAGGTAGGAAATTTGATCGCCAACAATGGCACAACATCATCGAAGAAATAGAAAGTGGGATTGGCACAATACGGAAAACCGGGCCAAAGAGCGCCGAAAAAGACGAACGAATAAAATGGCTTTCTGAGGCCGCTAAAGAATTTATGTATTTCAAGGATGGTTGGAGAAACTATGTTTCACACGCGCGCGGCGCGTATGACCAACATCAAGCCCGCAGCGTAATGGAGCATGTCCGCGCGTTTATGAACCATCTCGCGACCCGGCTTTCGGAGTAGGGCGCTTGGGCTGCCCTGCAACCTTGCGGAATACGCGCTCGAAATTGGGGCTGGGCTTCTCGGCATCAACCTCGCGCGCCATATCGAGGAAGCGCTTCGATTGCGCGGGGTCGTCGGGTTGGGGCTTCGGTTTGCGAGGCATGGCTGAACCTAACACAATACGTTTACGGCTTATGTGCCCATCCGTGCGAGGCCATGCAAGTGTCTGCCACTGCTTGCACGGCTGCCAAATTGGCCTTCCCCTCTGTGGTGTTAATAGCGGCGATCGTCGGCAGAATCCCCGGCGCTGTCGGGATTGGATGCTCCTGTCTCGCTTGCTGGATTGCCGGAATACACGCTCGGTTAGCCTCATATACGGACAGACTGGGAGTCTGACCGGCGGTTGGTTGGTAGAGATCAGCAACGCAAGCGCTCCCCACTATCGCCAAACCAATCGCCGAAGAAATCCGAGAATATCGCATGGAATCTGATCCCTTCAAGGAATACGCCAAGGAGGTATTTGCGAAGTGGTTGGCACGTCGTCGCGACATTTTTCGAGAAAAAACCGAGCCGCCTCAAACGCCGCCTCGTCTTCAGGAAATTTCGCCTGAAATTCCTCCAAAGTTAAAAGCGCGGCGTCGAACATCTCGGCGGCTTGATCGCGGCTAATGATGCCCAATGCAGCCAACTTTGTTACTAGCGTGAAGCTTAACAGATGGCCGATTAGAGCCGAATCAGTGAAATTATCGCTATCGTCTGTCATTTGGTTCGCTCCCTGGTCTGATCGGCATCGCCAGGATAGCGAAGGCGGGGGCGGGCGTCATTGCTCGCCCCCGTCGCCGAGCGGCAATTCAAGCTGGTGCGGATCGGACTGGTACGATGAGCGCGGCTGTCGCCGGCTGGCCCGCTTAGAACGGCGGGGCGCGCCTTTCGAGACTAGTCGTCGCATAGGTGAGGCGCTTGCCCTTAGCGCCCATCAGGACGCGATCAGCGCGGGCCAGATCATCAATGCCGAGCGCGACCCGGTTGTTGTGGCGGAAATCGAACTCGGCTGCGTACCGATGCAGGTGCTTTTCGCTGACGTGGAAATAGCAGCCGTAGATCCCGCGCTTGAAGATCGAGAAGAAGTTTTCGACCGTGTTGGTGTGCCAGAACACGGCGCGCACATACTCTTCGGCGCTGTGGTTCACAGTGCCGTGGCCGCCGAAGTCGCGACCGATCGCGGTATAGACCGGAGCGTCATCGGTCATCAGATAGGTGGCTTTGTTGATGTGCGAGACGATGATCGGCTTCAAGGTCTGTGCGGTCACATCCCGCACATGAAAGCTACGGACGCGCCCGTCGCGTTCAACCAGCGACAGCACTGGGGCCTTTGGCGGGATGACGTTCTTCCGGTTGCGAGCCTTGCCGCCGACGTAGGTTTCATCCGCTTCGACAACCTGGTTCGCGCCACCGAGCGGGCCGGCGTCAAGAAGGTTCAACTCGGTCATTGCCTCGCGAACGCGATGCCCAAGGAACCATGCGGTTTTCAACCCGCATTGAAAGGTGCGCTGAAGCTGGCGGGTCGAGATGCCCTTCTTCGACGAGCAAAACAGGTACATCGCCTGAAGCCATACGCGCATCGGCACGTGGCTCGATTCAAACACAGTGCCGATCTTGACGGTAAACGGCTTGCGGCAGGCATAGCACTTGTACAAGCCAACCCGGTTGGTCTTCCCCTTCAACTTTCCCGCATGCTCTTTGGTTGCGCCGCAATGCGGGCAGACCGGACCATCGGGCCAAAGCCGCGCTTCGGCAAATTCGTAGGCGGCTTCTTCGCTATGAAAATGAACGGCAGAAAGGGCGGGTTTCATGGCCTATCTCCTTGACCACGTTCATCCTACCCCTAGCGTGTGGGAACGTCAAGTGAAACATTTCCGAAAGATTTGGTGAAACCTTATATGGAACGCTGACAATCATCGCGAGCCGGCTGGAATCATTCCTCAGCGCCGAACCACTAGTCGCCAGCCTTATCCGGCGTAAAGGCAGCGATAGCTGCCTCCGCTAAGCGCCGTCTCTCCAGCTCCTCTTTCTTATGCTTGTCTTCATCAATAATGAAAAATATAGAGTGCTTTAGCATCTCAAAAGCTTGAAGGCATTCCTTCTCTTCTAATTCATGTATGCCCATCGATAAAATCTTGTAAATTTTCTTGTTACGGACAAGAAAGTTTGGCAGGTGACGTTCAAGCAGTTCTATTTTCTCATCCATGCGCTTGCCAGGGAAGTCGGCGTTATTCCAGCCTTCCTCTGCCTTAAATTCTTCGAAACGTCGCGTGATTAACCTCTCAAATACGCGTCGCAGATAGACGAAGGAACCCACACCAACCCCGTGAGCGGCGAGGCCAATCGCTCTATGAAGCTCCCCGCTGTCGGGGGGTTTAAGTACCTCGCGATAGATGCGGCTCTCATCGTTCGCTATATCAGCAAGAGATGGGTGCTGGCCGATTTTGTAAATTTTTTGCTCTTCAATTTTAAAGAAAAAGTCCATTACGTGATTCTTGTCGCGAGTACAGCATATTTGAAGATGTGCAAAAGCCCGTGTTCCTTTCTTCAACCACCTCAACGCGTCGAACTCGCTCAACTTGCCGGCCGACCGAAGAAAGGTAGAAGGCTTATTGCAGTAGAAACAGTGCCCGTCTACCACAAATTTGTCGTCCCAAAATAAATCGCTAAGGACATCAACCTCATCATCTTCGTTGGCATGACTGAAAACGTATTCGGCATAAAGTGGCGCACCGAACAGAAAATCCTGACTCGAAATCAACAACGGAATTGTTCGATCAGGTGCGGGGGTCGATTTCGGTTGCATTTCTAATCCTCAAAAGTCGCGCACGCCCTGGAGGGTGGACAAAAAACGCCTAAAGATTTTCTAAATGCATGATCCGTAGGGCGCAAGAGAGCGGACGCGAACCCTAGCAGCTCCGGGGCTTACATGACGCGAGGCGTCACGGGCGCCCTACTGATTGATCAGACTCGTTTCTAGGCGGTGCGTAACCGGGCGGTCTTGCATTCCCGTATATATGTCCGTATATTACGGGAGTAATGGTATGATACGCATTATAACCGGACAAAGACCATGGCCCCCAAAACCGAACGATTTGAAATGCGGCTCGACCAGAGCATCCTTGAACGGGTGGATGCATGGCGGTCGCGCCAGAGCGATGTGCCCTCGCGCGCCGAAGCCATCCGGCGTCTGATAGAAGATGGGCTCGAAGAACCGGATCCAAAAGATTTCCGACCAACAAATCCCGAAAAGCTGATGATGTGGATGTTGTCGGAAATCATGAAAGGACAAAAAAATTACGAGAAGGAGACGGTCGAGCTAATTCAGGAAGCCATTTACGGCGGCCATTTCTGGGCACTGGACTGGCAACTAACCGGCATCATGCATAACCATGTTGACACCAAAAAATCGGTCAATTTAGTCGTTGACGTCCTCGATATGTGGACTTTCATCGAGCGCGCCTATGCCGATTTAAGCGCGGGGGATAAGAAGCGCATAGCAACTGAGGTCGGCCCCTTAGGCAACAACCCAAAGTTCGACGGCTTCGACGGAAATTACGAAAGCGAGTACATGGGCATCGCCCAATTTCTCGTCGAGAAGATGGGCCGCTGGGAATCCTTCAAGGGTCGCGAATTCAACTCGCATTTTCAAGTCGTTGATCGCTACCGCGCCATGGCCGTGGCGTTCACGCCGATGCGCACAAGGCTGTCAGGACGGGGGCTGACCGTCGCAGAGCTGATCGAGCTGCTAAAACTCCGCTGAAACCGCATTTCCGGTTCCCGTGCCGGCCCACCAAAGGGGCGGTCTTAGAGGGGGCGGCATCGACGTTACCTTCGACGCCGCCCCCGGCCGAGGGGGAGTAGGCGCCCCCGGGCCATCTCGATCAGGCAGCCTTGCCGCGGAGCGCCCGGGTTGCCGCAGCTTCGAATGCGAGGCCGTCGCGTTTCATTAGCTTGACGACCTGCTTGGTCAATTCGTCGCCGTGGATCGGCTTGCGATACCCGGGCTGCTGATCGGGGCGCAATCCCGGGCCGGTAGAGGGCGGCAACGGCAACGCCGATTTGGTGGCCCGGAGAAAGTGGTCGCGCTTGTCGGCGGTGACGATATCCCGGTTCTGGGGGTCGGCGTATATCCGGGCGAACACCTCCTCCGGGCTCTCGCCGGTCTCGGCCGCGGTTTCACGGGCGGCCTTCATCATCCGGCCATATGCCGAAGAAACGTCTACCGGGTCAATCGAAGCGGTCGGCGGTATCGGCACGTCAAGGTGCTTGCGTAGCGCCCTGGTCGCGGCAGTCTCAAACGGCTCGCCGCGGGCCAGACCCTTGTCGACTTGCCGCGCCAGCTTAGCGGCGTCGAGCGGCGGCGGGGGCAGCGGCGGGCGCGCGGCTTTATCGAAGGCGCGCTGCATCTTTCGGAGTGTCTTAGACATCGGCTTCTCCTTCGCGGCCCGCGCCGCAGCCCGGGCCGCTTCTTGATGCTCGAACAGGTTCCGGGGCTTTTTGCGGCGACGCGGCCCCAGGCCTCCCACGGTGGCGGCGGTGTCGTGGTCGCGCTTGGCGATGAGGACGCGGGCGTCGGGGTTGGCGGCGGTGTCCACCGAGCTGATCTCCCGGATTCTCAGGTTTTTAAGCCGGCGCGCCATTTATGCGGCCTCCCGGTCGTCGTCGCCGAGCACATGCGCTACCCGCGCGGCCACCTGGTCCCGCCAGCTCTGGATCAGGTCGGCAATCTCGACGCGCTGGGCCGGCGGAACGGCGTGGGAGGAGAGGTGCAGGCGGTGCAGCACGGAGTCGATCGCTCGAACGGTGTTTACACGCTGGAGGTCCCGGCCGACGAAGCCGAGGCCGAGGCGGCGAATGCCGTCACCGACCGCCTGGAACCGCTCGAACGTCTCGGCGAATTGAGCGAGGCTGGCGCTCAGCGAGCGGCCGATCTCGTCGAGATCGGCGAGCTTGGCCTGAGCCTCGGCGGCCTTGCGGCGCCGCTCGGCAAGGCGGGCTTCCTCATCGGCGGCGGCGACCCGGCGCTTGGCCTCGGCAATAGCGGCGTCGAGGTTCTCAAGGGTTAGGGCGGTGGTTGCCGCCTCCCGGGTTAAGCTGTCGAGCGCTTTGCGGGCCGGGCCGTCCCCGGTTGCGGCGTCGTAGGCCAGCGCCTCACGCTCGGCGGCCAATTCCCGCTGGCGGGCTACCGCGGCGGCGCGCTGCCCCTCCAGGT